>JAEAMG010002556.1_pt1 | contig 11143 bp, 8 predicted proteins | sample 8958741 | NCBI WGS metagenome assembly JAEAMG01 (sample SAMN16933256, study PRJNA681125) | bioreactor sludge metagenome | isolation source: anaerobic bioreactor treating anionic surfactant - SDBS | place: India: Bengaluru | collected 2019-02-28
GGGATTTCCCCGAAAAATACCGCCTGGCGATCACCAAGGCCGTCGACCACTGCACCGTCAAGGCCCACATCCTGCGGGCGCCGCAGTTCGAGGTCGTCGTCCGGAGCTGACGCCCCGCGCGATCAGGGCGTCTGGGGCAGCCAGAGGTAGTAGAAGCCCGTCTTCAGCGTCCCGGCCAGCGACTCGAGCACCCGGGCCTCGACGGCGCCCGCGCCGGCCGGGAGGCCGGCGTAGATGTTCGACTTCGTCCGGGGGAAGTAGGTGTAGGACACCAGCCGGGCCTGGGCCAATCCGGCCAGCTCGCGGGCCTTGGCGAAGCCGTCCTCGAAATACCCGACGCCGTCGACGAGCCCGAGCTTCAGGGCCTGCGGGGCCGTGTAGACCCGGCCGTCGGCGATGGTCCGCAGATCGGCCTCGGCGATCTTGCCCTGGCGGCCCCGGGCCACGACGGCCAGGAAGCCCTCGTAGTATTCGTCGATGATGCCCTGGTAGAGCGCCTTCTCGGCCTCCGTCATGGTCCGGAACGGGGAGCCGGCGTCCTTGGCCGGGCCGGACTTGACGATCTCGACCTTGACCCCGACCTTGGACATCAGGCCTTCGACGCTGGGGAAGACGGAGATGACCCCGATCGAGCCCGTCAGGGTGGACGGATGGGCGATGATCGCGTCGCAGGCCGCGGCGATGTAATAGCCGCCCGAGGCGGCCACGCTCATCATCAGCCCGACGACCGGCTTGCCGGTGCGCTCCTTGAAGCGCCGGACCTCGTGGTAGATCATGTCGCTCGCCGTCACCTCGCCGCCCGGCGTGTCCAGCCGGAGGAGGACGGCCTTGATCCTGGGGTCGGCGGCGGCCCGCTCGAGACGCTCGTAGACCCGGGCCACGACGCTCTTCTCCCGCGACAGGAAGCCGGTCTCGAGCGCGGCCGAGATGGTGCCGTCGATGTCGATCATGAGGACCTTGTCGCGGGCCGGGCCGGGCGAGAGCTCGACTTCCTGGAGCTTGTCCTCGCCCAGCAGGTCGATGCGGATCTGGGGCGCGCAGGCGGCCAGGGCCAGGACGGCGGCGGCGGCCGCCACGACGGCCTTTCTCATGGAGGGCCTCCTCAAGCCGCGGGCTTCTGGAAGTGCTTGCCGGCCCGCCGGGTGGCCGGGGTGACCATGCGGACGGCCCGCGGCAGGACGCGGTATTCGACGCGGTCCCGGTCGCCCAGGAACTCGCCGTTGAACTGGACGGGCAGGGCCCGGCCGCTGATGACGACGCGGCGGGCCTTGAAATGGCGCAGCCGGCGCTGGTAGACGCCGAAGTAGATGAGCGGGAAGAGGACCGAGTACTTGAGCGGGCCCATCTCGAACAGGGTGATGTCGAGGTAGCCGTCGTCGACCACGGCCTCCGGCGCGATGCGCCAGCCGTAGCCGAAATAGTTCGTCTTCATGACCAGGCAGTCGAAGAAGTGCGAGCGGACCGTCTTCACCGCGAAGGGGCCGTCGTCGTCGAAGCCGTCGGTGAGCTCGAGGACCTTCTCGTCGCGGGGCGAGTCGAACAGCCGCCGGCCGGCTAGGACGTGGCCCCAGAGCCCCTGGACCCGGCCGCGGAGCTTCTCGCCGGTGACCAGGGCCGTGGCCCCCAGGCTGGAGAAGGCGGCCACCCGGCCCTCGACCTCCATGAGGTCGATCGGGCGGGCCACGCCCTCGGCCAGGCGGTCGATGGCCCGCAGGGGATTGACGGGGATGTCGAAGGTCTTGCGGAAGGCATTGCCGCTGCCGAAGGGGATGACGCCGAAGGCCACCCGGTCCTGGGCCTTGGCCTCGAAGAGCCCCTGGAGCGTGTCGGCGATCGTGCCGTCCCCGCCCATGGCCACCACGACATCCGAGCCGGCCACGGCCGCGGCCACTTTTTCGACCGTGGTCCGCATGTCGCCGAGGTCGTCGAAGACCTCCCCCGGCAGCCTCTTCTGGAGGTAGAGGCGCAGGAGCTTGCGCCGGCGCCAGCGGGAATTGGCGGCCCGCGGGTTGACGATGCAGGCGGTCCTGCGGCCGGGGTTCGGGTCGGTCATGGTGTCAGCGGTTCCGCGTTCTTTCAAGGGGCGCCCTCATTTTAGCGGATGTTCCCGGACGCGTCAAAGGGCGGGATTGATGCGCCGGGACCGTTGGGTTAGAATGCCCCCAGACGCCATGATGCCCCTCGAACGAACGCTCGTCGTCCGGGACCGGCGCTTCCTGCTCCGGGTCGAGACCTCGGCCGAGGCGTCCGACTACCAGAAGTACGAGGACCTGCGCGAGGAGATCTGGGCCTTCCCCGAGGACCACCTGTCGAGCACGCGCAACATGATGTGCGAAAATATCTTCTTCGACGGCGGCAGCCTGTTCCTCGGGGCCTTCGCCGAGGCCGACGGCGGCGGCTTCGTCGCCGACGCCGCCCACCTGGTCGGCTTCGCCTACGGCTTCGCCGGCGTCCGCGACAAGGAGATCGGTTACCGCGACCCCCGCAACCTCCGCTTCTACGCCCAGTTCGCCGGGGTCCGCCGGGCCTTCCAGAGCTACGGCCTGGGCCTGCGGCTGAAGGAGTTCCAGCGCGACATCGTCCGCGGGCTCTACGGCCTGGGGGCCATCGTCTGCACCTACGATCCGCTCACCGGGGTCAACGCCAACCGCAACGTCCATCATTTCGGCATGGACATCCTCGACTACCTCGTGGCCACCTACGGCGCCTACGGCGGCCTGCTCAACCGGACCGACGTGCCGACCGACCGCTTCTTCATGTCCTGGGACCTGGAGCGGACGGGGGAGCCGCCGGGGCGCGGCCTTGTCCCGGCCCAAGCCGCCCCCGACGTCATCCGGGCCGGGTGGCGGCGGGTGGCCGGCCGCGGCGGGCCGATCGATCTCGAGGTCGTTGAAGAGGTCGATGCCGGGGCCGAGGCCGACATCCTCCGGGTGCGCATCCCTCGCGATTTCTACCGCATGCTCCAGGAGACCGACGTCGAGGACCCCGAGGTCCGGCCCATCCCCGTCGAGTGGCGGCTGGCCACGCGGCGGGTGTTCCGATCGCTCCTGGCCCGCGGCTACCGGGCTGTGGACTTCCTCAAGGCCGGCCCGGACGGGGCCAACCACTACGTCTTTGCCCGCGGCGTCGGCAAGAACACATGAGCGCCGGCGGCGCGGCCCTCGTCCGGACCCGGGACCTGGCCCGGACCTACGTCGTCGGGAGCGCCCCCGTCGCCGCGCTGGCCGGGGTCAGCCTGGAGATCGCCTCGGGCGCCTTCGCCGCGGTCACCGGGGCCTCGGGCTCGGGCAAGTCGACGCTCCTCAACCTCCTCGGCGGGCTGGACACGCCGAGCGCCGGGACCATCGAGGTCGACGGGGCGCCGGTGTCGGCCATGGACCGGGAGGCCCTGGCCCGCTATCGCCGCTTCGGGGCGGGCATGATCTTCCAGTCCTTCAACCTCGTGGCTTCCCGCACGGCCCTGGAGAACGTCGAGCTGCCGCTCATCTTCGCCGGCGTCGGGAAGCGGGAGCGGCGCCGCCGGGCGGCCGAGCTCCTGGACCGGGTCGGCCTGGCCGCGCGGGCCGGCCACCGGCCGACGGAGCTCTCGGGCGGCGAGCAGCAGCGGGTGGCCGTGGCCCGGGCCCTGGCCAACGGGCCGAAGCTGCTGCTGGCCGACGAGCCGACCGGCAACCTCGACAGCCGGACGGCCCGGGAGATCGTCGGCCTGCTGGCCGGCCTCAACCGCGAGCAGGGCCTGACCGTGGTCATGGTCTCGCACGAGGAGAGCCTGGTCCGCGAATTCGCCCGCCAGGTCCTGCGGCTGCGGGACGGCCGCCTCGTCGGGGCGGAGGCCGCGCCGTGAGGTTCTCCGACGCCCTCGAGTTCGCCCGGACCAGCCTGGCGAAGCGGCGGCTGCGGACGTTCCTGACCGCCGCCGGCGTCATGATCGGGATCGGCGCCCTGGTCTCCATGATCGCCTTCGGCAAGGGCATGCAGAAGAACGTGAGCCGGGCCTTCACCTCGTCCGACCTGTTCACGACGCTCATGGTCATGCCCGGCGGCGCGCCGGTCCCCGGCCGGGGCGGGCCCGGGGAAGACCCGGACGACGGACTGCGGCCGGCGGCGAAGGACCCGGGCCGCCCCGACGCCGTCCTCGACGACGCGGCCGTGGCCGCCATCGCCGCCATCCCCGGAGTCGTCCTGGCCTACCCCGATATCGGCTTTCCGGCCATGGTCGGCTACGGCGGGGCCTCCGAGTTCCGGCTGGTTCAGGTCATCCCCTCGGCCGTGGCCGCCGGCCGGGCCGGCAAGGTCAAGTGGGGCCGGGCCTACGCCAGTGACGACGAGGAGGGCGTCGTCGTCAGCCAGGCCTTCCTGCGGCGGTTCGGCACGGCCGACCCGGCCGCGGCCGTGGGCCGGACGGTCAGCCTGACCACGGTCTCGATCGACCTCGGCCGGCTGGCCACGCTCAACCTCGGCGCCCTCTTGTCCGGCGACGCCTCGCCCGTGGCCCGGGAGACCACCGAGTTCCCGATCCTGGGCGTCACGGCGGCCGAGGCCTTCGGAGAAGAAGGCCGCCTGGCCCCGAGCGGGGTCATGATCCCGCCGGGCCCGGCCAAGCGCATCAAGCGCCTGCCGATCTCGAGCGTCTGGGACCTCTTCCGGGTCCAGGGCGGCCGGCTGGGCCACTCGGCCGCGACCGTCAAGCTGCGCTCGCTCCGGGACCTGGAGGCCGTCCGCGGCGAGGTCCACAAGAGGGGCTTCGCCACCTTCGCCCTGGCCGACCAGTTCGACGAGATCACCAAGGCCTTCACCATCATGGACATGGTCCTGGCCGCGGTCGGCATGATCGCCATCGTCGTGGCCGCCCTGGGCATCGTCAACACCATGGTCATGTCCATCCTCGAGCGCACCCGGGAGATCGGGGTCATGAAGGCGGTCGGCGCCTCGGACGCGGACATCCGGCGCATCTTCTTTTTCGAGTCCGGGGCCATCGGGCTCATCGGCGGGGCGGCCGGCTGCCTGCTGGGTTGGGCCGTCAGCCTGGTCATCAACCGCGTCGTCGATCTCTACCTGGCCCGGCAGGGCCTGCCGTCCATCTCCTATTTCGCCTTCCCGGCCTGGATCTTCCTCGGGGCCGTCGGCTTCGCCGTCCTGGTCAGCCTGGCCTCGGGCATCTACCCGGCCCGCCGGGCGGCGCGGGTGGACCCCGTGGTCGCCCTGCGCCACGATTAGGCCTCGACACCCTTTTCGCTCGCTGCGGTGATTTTTCACGCCGTTTCGTTCGTCGGACTCAGCGCCAAAACAACTCGCTCGGCGTCCGCTGCGCCTCGCTCAAACACGTTTTGGCGGTTTCCTGGGAAACTTCCTTTCAACTCGTTCGACACTCGGGCCTCGGGATATCATCTCCGCTCGCCGGGGCGAATACCATGGGTTCTGTGATTTGGTGCTATAATGCCCGAAACTGAAGGAGCAGCCATGAAGCATCATCGCGTTCTTGCCGTCCTCGGCGCCATCCCGGCCTTCGTCCTGGCTTCGGCCGGCTGCCGGGCCGTCCAGACCCCGCCCGACGTCGCCGCCGAGGCGCGGGAGCTGCACCGCGAGATCCTGACCGTCGACACCCACTGCGACACCGCTTTCAGCCTGCTGCGGACCGACTGGAAGATCGGCGACCGCCACGATCCGGCCCTGCGCGCCAGCGGCAAGATCGACCTGCCGCGCATGAAGGAGGGCGGTCTCGACGCCGAGTTCTTCGCCGCCTTCGTCGGCCAGGGCCCGCTCACGCCCGAGGCCTACGCCAAGGCCAAGGACAACGCCCTGCGGGCCGTCGAGGCCGTCGGCCAAATGACCCGGGACTATCCGTCGCTCATCGGCCTGGCCGTCGATCCGGCCGGCGCCCGGCGCCTCAAGGCGGCCGGCAAGCTGACGGCCTTCATCGGCATGGAGAACGGCTACCCCATCGGCCGCGACCTGTCGCTGATCAAGTTCTTCTACGACAAGGGCGTCCGCTACATCACCCTCTGCCACTCCGCCGACAACGACATCTGCGACTCGTCGACCGACCGCCGCAACCCCGAGGACCGGGGCTTGAGCGACTTCGGCCGCGCCGTCGTGGCCGAATGCAACCGGCTGGGGATGATCGTCGACATCTCCCACGCCTCGGACAAGTCCTTTTATGACGTCCTGGCCGCGTCCAAGGCCCCCATCATCGCCTCGCACTCGAGCTGCCGGGCCGTCTGCGACAATCCCCGCAACCTGACCGACGACCAGATCCGGGCCCTGGCCCGCCGCGGCGGCGTCATCCAGATCTGCTTCCTCGGCGCCTATGTCAAGACGCCGCCCGTCATCCCGGAGCGCGAACAGGCCGTCAAGGAGATGGAAGCCAAGTACGGCCCCCTGCGGGACCTCACGGACGAGGCCCTGCGCCAGATGACCATGGCCGAGCGCGAGGCCATCAACCAGAAGTACCCCCAGGCCCAGCCGACCGTTCAGGACCTGGTCGACCATATCGACCACGTCAAGAAGCTCGTCGGCGTCGACTACGTCGGCATCGGGACCGATTTCGACGGCGGCGGCGGCGTCCTCGGCTGCAACGACGTCAGCGGCATGATCCATGTGACCGAGGAGCTCCTCCGCCGCGGCTACTCCGACCGGGAGATCGCCAAGATCTGGGGCGGCAACTTCTTCCGCGTTTTCGAGCGGGTCATGGCCCTCGCCGGGAAGTAGCCCGGCCGGGCCGGGACCGGGTCCCGGGCGTAAAAGAGCTTTACGAACGGGCCGCCGTTCTTTTCGCAACGCGATAATTATCAATAAGATGGCGGCATCGCGCCGTGGCATGATCCTTGCTCCGGCTTGGGGCAGGAGCGGCGGGTGCAATTTCGGGCCGTTTTCGTTATGATGAGGGCGCTCCCATGATCATGCCCGGACGCCCGCGCCGCCTCGCCCCCGAGTTGTCCGTGCTGCTGGCGGCGGCGCTCGTCGCCGCGGCCGCCGCCTCGCCGGCCGCCCGGGCCCCCCGCCAGGCGCCGCGCGAAGGCGGCACCTTCCGGGTCAAGGGCCACTACACGCCGTTCAACCAGAGCCTCGATCCCGCCGGACCGGCCCACTACTTCCTGACCGAGCAGCTCTTCGACGGGCTGGTCAAGTTCGACGCCCGTCTCAACCCGACCCCGGCCCTGGCCGAGTACTGGACCATCGCCGACGGCGGCACGCGCATCACCTTCCGCCTCCGCCGCGGCGTCCGCTTCCACAACGGGCGCCCCCTCGCCGCCGACGACGTCAAGTTCTCGCTCGAGCGCCTGGTCCAGGACCGGCCGGGCAACACCATGTCCCGGCTGTTCACCGGCAAGGTCGTCGGGGCCGAGGAATTCCGGGCCGGCCGGGCCGCCGAGGTCGCCGGCTTCCGGGCCGTCGACCCGCTGACCTTCGAGATCCGCTGGCTGCGGCCGTACGTCGCCGGCCTTTATCTGCTGGGCATGTACGCCTGCAAGATCCTGCCGCGGGACATGGCCGAGTCCCAGGGCCGTAGCTTCTTCTACCGGCCCGTCGGCACCGGGCCGTTCAAGTTCGGGGAGTGGATCCGCGGCCCGCAGTTGGACATCCTGGGGATCCGGTTGGAGAGGAACCCCGACTACTTCGAGGGCCCGCCCCACCTGGAGGCCCTGGAGTACAGCCCCCATTTCACCGAGGAGCAGTTCGAGGCCGGCGACGTCCATCTCATCTCCGTCGAATCGGCCCGGACGCTCACGCGCGGCGACCGCATCCTGGAGAACACCACCCTGAAGACGTACTTCCTGGCCTTCAGCTGCGATCTCCCGCCTCTCGACCGCCCGGAGGTCCGCAAGGCCCTGGCCCTGGGCCTGGACAAGGCCCGTCTGGCCGCGGCCTGCGACCTGCCGGGGACCCTGCATCAGGTCATGGACACCTACGTCCCGCCCTTCCTGCCGGGGTTCTTCCCCAAGGCGGCCAGCCCCTTCACCGACGTCGACACGGCCAAGATCCTCCTCGACCGCATCCTGCCGGCGGGCGGCCGCAAGGCCCTGACGCTGACGCTCCTCTGCGACGGGCCGAGGACCGACGAGTCGGGCGGGTTCGCCCGCGAGCTGGGGCGCCAGCTGGCCGCCCTGGAGATCCGCCTGACCGTGAAATACCTGCGCCGGCCCGAGGACGCCCGGACCGTCCGCGTCCCTTATGTCCGGTTCCTGGCCTACCCGATGGACTTCCCGGACCCGGAGAACGTCATCGTGCCCCTGTTCTATTCGGGTTCGCCGGCCAACGCCTTGAGCGCCCGCTACGAGAACCCGCGCCTGGACGCCCTGCTCGAGCGATCCGCGGCCGAGTCGAGCTGGGAGAAGCGGACGGCCCTGTTCCGGGAGATGGAGAAGCTCCTGGGCGAGGAGGTCCCGGCCGTGCCCCTCTTCGTCGAGCGCATCCGCATCGCCATCCGCTCCGGCGTCCGGGGGCTCGAGGTCCCGGCCATGGGCTTCATCTTCATCGACACCAAGGACATCTGGCTGGCGGACGGGGAGGCGGGACGGTGAAGCTGAAGGTCTCGATCCACGCCCGGCTGCTGTTCTGGATCACCCTGCTCGTCGTGCTGCTCTTCGGCGCGGTCCTGTTCGTCATCCAGATCCGCGAGGCCAGGATCCTCCAGGACGAGACCGAGGCCCGGGCCCGGCTCCAGGCCCGCTACATCGCCGACGCCAACCTCCGCTCGCTGACCCTGCAGGACTGGCAGGCGGTCCGCGAGTACGTGGAGGCCCACAGCGTCGGCGACCTCGTCTACATCGTCGTCTACGACCGGGCCTGGCAGCCGGCCGCCTGGAACGAGCTCGTCCGCGACCAGGGCGGGATCGTCGCGTCCAGCCTGCTCGAGGACGCCCTGACCCCCGAAGAGACCGTCTCGCAGACCCGCCGGCTGGTCCTGCGCGGGACGCCGGTCCGGGTCCGCGAGGTCGAGGTGCCGGCCTTGTCGGCCGAGCCTGGCGTCCGCTGGGGCTCGGTCAAGATCGGGTTGTCGCTCGAGCCGATGTACGCCCGGATGCGGGAGATCCAGAAGGTCCTCCTGCTCATCGGCCTGGCCGGCGTCCTGCTCGGCGTCGCCGGAGCGGCCGTCCTGGCCCGGCGCATCACCCGGCCGCTCCACCGCCTGGCCGAGGGCACGATCCGCATCGCCCGCGGCGACTTCTCCCAGGCCATCGTCGACACCTCGCGCGACGAGGTCGGCGACCTGGCCCGCTCGTTCAACGAGATGACCGGCCAGCTCGTCCAGACCCGGCAGCGCATGGCCGACGCCAATCGACGCCTCGTTCAGCACGAGAAGCTGGCCTCGATCGGCCGCATGGCCGCCACCATCGCCCACGAGATCCGCAACCCCCTGACCTCGGTCAAGCTGAACATCCAGAAAGTGGCCGAGGAAGAAGGCCTCGCCGAGATGGTCCAGGCCCATCTGGACCTGTCGCTCGAGGGCATCGACCAGATCGAGCGCTTCATCAAGGAGCTGCTGAACTTCACCCGGGTCCAGGAGCTGAGCCTGGAGCGCTGGCCGGTCGACCTCGTCGTCGACGAGTCGCTCAAGATCATCCGGGGGACCCTGGACCAGAAGCGGATCGCCGTCGAGCGCGCCTGCGCGCCGGGGCTGCCGGCCGTCATGGCCGACGCCGACAAGCTGCGCCAGGTGTTCCTGAACATCCTGCGCAACGCCCAGGAGGCCCTGGAGCCGGGGGGGACCATCCGCATCGCCTGCGACACGGTCGACGAGGGCGGCCGGGCGCTGGTCCGCATCCGGATCTCCGACGACGGCCCCGGCATCCCGGAGAAGGACCGGCCGAACGTCTTCGAGCCGTTCTACACGACCAAGCCGTCGGGCTTCGGGCTGGGCCTGGCCAACGCGCGCAAGATCGTCGAACAGCACCGGGGCACGATCGCCGTCGGCGAGGGGGCCGGTCCGGGGTGCGAGTTCGTCATTCTCATCCCCGCCGCGGAGGAAGCCGCATGAGTTCCATCCTGATCGTCGAGGACGACGCGCTCGTCCGCCGCACCCTGGCGTCCCAGCTGGCCAAGAAGGGCTACGAGGTCGCCGTCGCCGAGACGGGCGAGGCCGGGATCAAGGCCTTCGCCGAGACCGGGCCCGACCTGGTGCTCCTCGACGTCCGGCTGCCCGACGTCGACGGGCTGGAGGTCCTGCGGCGCATCCGGGAGCGCAACCGGCGGGCCGTCATCCTGGTCATGACCGCCTTCGACGACATGAAGACGACCGTCGAGGCCGTCAAGCGGGGGGCCTTCGAATACCTCGTCAAGCCGCTCAACGCCACCGAGCTCGACCTGGCCATCGAGAAGGCCTTCCAGGTCCGGGCCCTCGAGGAGCGGGTCAGCTATCTCGTCGAGGAGAAGCAGAAGGAGTACACGATCGACAACATCATCGGCCGGTCGGCCGGGATGCGCAACGTCTTCAAGATCATCGGCTCGGTGGCCAACACCCGGACCAACGTCCTCATCCAGGGGGAGAGCGGCACGGGCAAGGAGCTGGTGGCCAAGGCCATCCACTATCACAGCCCCTTCCGCGAAGAGCCCTTCATCGTCATCAACTGCTCGGCCATCCAGGACACCCTGCTCGAGTCGGAGCTCTTCGGCCACGTCAAGGGGGCCTTCACCGACGCGGTCAGCGAGACAAAGGGCAAGTTCGAGATCGCCGGCAAGGGCACCCTGTTCCTGGACGAGATCGGCGACGTCTCGCCCAACCTCCAGAGCAAGCTGCTGCGGGTCATCGAGTCGCGGGACTTCATGAAGGTCGGCGGCGAGAGGGTCCTCAAGACCGAGGCCCGCATCATCGCCGCCACCAACCAGAACCTCAAGGTCCTGATCGAGAAGGGCCGGTTCCGCGAGGACCTCTTCTACCGGCTCAAGGTCGTCGAGATCGCCATTCCGGCCCTGCGGGAGCGGCGCGAGGACATCCCCGACCTGGTGGGCTACCTGCTCGAGAAGATCAACCGCGAGCTGCGGCGCAACGTGCGCAAGGTCCCGCCCGAGGTCATGAAGGCGCTCGTCGAGGCCCCCTGGCGGGGCAACGTGCGCGAGCTCGAGAACGCCCTGACCCGGGCCGTCATCCTGGCCAAGGGCGATGTCCTGCTCAAGGAGAACCTGCCCGTCGAGCCGGACGAGG
>JAEAMG010002563.1_pt1 | contig 11120 bp, 4 predicted proteins | sample 8958741 | NCBI WGS metagenome assembly JAEAMG01 (sample SAMN16933256, study PRJNA681125) | bioreactor sludge metagenome | isolation source: anaerobic bioreactor treating anionic surfactant - SDBS | place: India: Bengaluru | collected 2019-02-28
CTTTGTTCCGTTTAATAACTCCGGGAAGCTTCAGCAGGAATCCATTCATGCCCTGCACGAAGACAGCGACGGCATACTATGGATAGGAACCATCAGCAGCGGCCTGGCCAGACTCGACGGAAGCACGCTGCATTTCATCGACACTCGGCAGGGACTTATTGACGATACGATCTATTCCATACTGGAAGACCACTCCGGCGATCTGTGGTTCTCCTCCAATCTGGGAGTCTTCCGAATCGCTCGGAGAGAGTTGAATGCCCTGGCACGCGGGGAAACCGAAAGAATCGTGCCGGTTCTATTCGATACTGCGGACGGCATGAGAAGCCGCGAGTGCAACGGCGGCATACAGCCTTCCTCCTGGAAAACCGCAAACGGGCACCTGTGGTTCCCGACGATCGAGGGCGCCGTGAGCATCAATCCCGCACTGCTGAAACAACAGGGCGTCGCCCCCGCCGTTCTGTTGAAGAATGTAATCATTGACCGTCAACGGATCGATTTCACCAAATATGTATTCATGCCGCCATCTCACGGGGATCTCGAGTTCGATTACACGGGAATTGATTTTTTCGCCCCGGAACGGATCCGTTTCAAATACAAGCTGGCCGGATTCGACAGGGACTGGATCGATGCAGGGACGCGGCGAACAGCCTATTACACCAAAGTTCCTCCCGGCAATTACCAGTTTTACGTCAGTGCCATCGGCCTCAACGGCCGGCGGCATTCCGAGACCGCCTCGTTCGGCTTTGAGCTTCGGCACGCCTTTTATCAAACGGGCTGGTTTTATGGACTGTGCATCGCGGGTCTGCTGATCCTGGGTATGGCCGCATACCTTTTGAGGCTAAAAGTACTGAAAGCGCATGAGCGCCAGCTCATGCAACTGGTGGACGAACGAACGCGCGAACTCCAGGAAGAAATACGGGAAAGAAAGCAGGCCCAGGAAGAAGCACTGCAGGCAAGAATGCAGGCCGAATCGGCGAGCAGGGTCAAGAGCGAGTTCCTTGCAGGCATGAGCCATGAGCTGCGAACGCCGCTGAACGCCATTATCGGTTACAGTGAACTGATTCAGGAGGAGATCCACAGCGCGGAGCGAAGCGACATCGTATCGGATTTGCAAAAGATTCAAACGGCCGGAAGGCACCTTCTCGGTTTGGTCAGCGATGTCCTGGATTTATCCAAAATCGAGGCCGGCAAAATCATCCTCTGCCCCGAGACATTCAATATCCGTCAGCTGATCGACGAAATCGCAACCACGACCAAGCCGCTTCTTGAAAAGAACCGCAATTCACTGTCCATCATCAACGGCCCCAATCTCGGGAAGATGACAGCGGACCTGCTTCGAATGAGGCAGATCCTGTTCAATCTGCTGAGCAACGCCTGCAAATTCACGAGCGCCGGGCAGATATGGATCGAATCCGAGCGCCGGACAATCGACGGAATGGACTGGATCTATTTCCGCATCAAGGACAACGGGATCGGCATAACGCCGGAGCAGCTGAGCAGGCTCTTTAATCCGTTTACTCAGGCCGACGCGTCAACCGGTCGCAAATACGGAGGCACGGGCCTCGGTTTGACAATCAGCCAGCATTTCTGCCGCCTCATGGGAGGAGAAATTGCGGCGGCAAGCACACCCGGAGAAGGATCCACATTCACCGTCAGTATTCCCGCCGAGACAAGCCTGGTCCCTTCCTTCGAATCCTCCGAAAACATGAGCGAAAGCCTGATCGCATCTGGGCCGGAGATCGCCGCTATTCAATAAATCCGCAGCCCATGCGCGCAGTGAACAGTGAAACTGCACGTCACGGCCGCAGGCAATCCCGGCACTGAAGTGCCGGATTATTATCACAGCGTCCCTGCGGGACGCGCTGCGGAACCGCAAAGCCTTTTCGCCCCGCCGGAGGCAGCGGTTTACCCGAAAGAATAATTTTTGCAGCTCATGTTTCACTGCCCTATTTGCCCGGATCGACGCAGGAGAAATTGGCGGCATCGTTGATATCGCCGCTTCCTTTATATTTGGAAATCTTGGGATAAGCGCATACGGGCCGTGTGCGGTACACCTTTCCCGCTCTTCCCATGCCTGCCGCCGCGCCTCCGGATTCCCTGTGCGAGTAAATAATTTTATCGGGAGCTTCGCTTTTTTCGACCCATTGGACCATGGCCTCAAAAGCGTCAAAATCCTCCACATTCATCATGAAACCGGGGCAGCCGCCGGAGCCCGGAACCGCGAACAGACGGGCGAAATCCTGCGTCTTATCGGGTCCGCCCATTACCTTTTCCACGCTCCTGTAATATTCAACCACCTGCCGCGGCGGAAGGCCCATGCTGTTCCAGGATGCAATGATGATGAGTTTGCCGCCGGCATTCTTAAATGGCCGGAGATCGGGATTGTTGCCGTCCACATATTTGCTCGTCCGCTTTATGCCCAGACGCGTATCGCGGTCCACGTCGAAGGTTCGGAAATCCCAGTTGGGATCCTGAAATACCATGCCTTTGAAATAGTTGATGTTGACGGAGAAGGGCTCCTTCTCGATCATGAAGTTCCAGTTCTCCTCGCTTCCCGGTTCGAAGCCGGTGTATATGGGCGAGCCGTTTTTGAACTTCGCTCCCGCGTAGATCTTCTTGACGGTGTCCACCTGGCCCGCGGTGAGGCAATCCGGTGCATCTGCGTCCTTGCACTGGATGGTCGCGGGATCGAATTTGCATTGGGTGGGATCCTCGATGAGACCGTCCTTGAGGCCGTCGATCGGGTCGCAAGAATGGACGACTGCCTTGTTCAGCAAGGAAATCTTGACAGGCGGAACATAGCCGGGCCCGTTCACTCCGTCTTTGAGAGCGACCCAGCTGATGTACAGCGAACCCGGTTGCAGATGAGAAATCCAATAGGCGGGATCGCCGGCGACTATGCCGTCGAAATCATCCGGGTAGCGCTGCGCTTCGTTGAGCCCCTGGTTGCCGCCGTTGTGGCAGCTGTTCCAGTAGGAATATTGAATCGGCTTGCCGTAATAGCTCTGAGCAAGTTTCTTGGTTGCGACAGCCATTTCATGCACGGCTCGGTAGCCCCAGTCCGCCCACTTTTCCGGATGGCCGATCGCCCATTCAAATCCCGCGTCCACGTGTCCGGTGTCGGTTCCCGCGGCTACATACCCTCTCTGCATGATTTCGGCTAGTCCGGCGCTCGAAAGCGATCCGATGAATCCGGGATTGCCCGCAGCCAGGAACTTGCCGTTCCAATTGGAGGCATCGGGAAGCCATATTTCTATGCCGATATGCGAATCGTTCGTCGGAGCCGAAAAAGCCTCGATTCTGCAGAACGGCGCATTGATCTTCCTGGCGGGCATATTCCCCATCATCCCGGATTGAGACGGCAGCTCGAATCCCGGCTTGCCGGCCGTTACTGCGGTTATGGTCAGATTCGGGATTTTAATGGTTTTCAGGCTTTCACAGGATTGCTGTGCCGCCGCCGGCAGCGACATGAGCGTATAGACCGCAAGAAAAGCTGCAACCATGATAAAACGCACAAGATGCCTCATAGACATGTCTCCTTGATGAATTTGCGAGTTCATTGGAATTTCTTCCTATGAATGACCGGCATTATACATCAGCAATAACCAATATAGTAAATCTATAGACGACGATACCGTTTGGTCTATAATGACAGGATGCTATTGGGTAAAGCGTCGGCGGCGCACGAGAAGAATGCACATCGCCTTCTGTTGATAAAGGCTCGCATCGAGGATCCCGAAGGAGAAGCCTCGGCGCCTGCAGTCGGTATAATGCAGCTGGGCGCCACGGCGCGAGCCTGGTCCGGATGGCAGGTGCGCGCCCTTGATCTCTGGCTGGAAAGAGACGAGGAAGCCGCGATCCGAGATGCGCTGAGGGAGTATCCCGCTGAAGTCATCGGATTGAGCGCGCTGACCGCGGAATCGGACTCGCTGTACCGGGCGGCACGCTTCGCCCGCCAGGCTGCGCCCGGAGCGGTGATTATCGCCGGCGGTCCGCACGCTACCAACTACACGCAGGATACAATTGCCCGGCCGGAGATAGATTGTGTAGCCGTCGGCGAAGGAGAACGCACGCTGCAGGAGATCCTGGATCGCGTCGCGGCGGGGTCTCGCTGGGATGACGTGGCGGGCACGGCGGTCAAAAACGAAACGGGAGGATGCCGGCTGAATCCGCCGCGGCCTTTCATCGAAAACCTGGACGAACTGCCGCCGCCGGCCTGGGATTTGACCGATATCGACGCTTTCGGCCGCCGGCGCAGCATGTCCCTCGTCGGCCGGCGCCGCTACCTTCCCATTTCATTGAGCCGTGGCTGCCCCTACCGCTGCACCTACTGTCACCAGATGCACGGCAAGAAGTACCGGGGGCACAGCGCCGACTATGTCCTGCGGCTGGTCGACCTGGCAGTCAAAGAATGCGGGATCCGGGATTTCGATGTAATCGACGACATCTTTAACTACGACCCCGAGCGGCTCAGGGCGATCTGCGAAGGATTCAGCGCCCGCGGCAACATCCGCTTCACCCTGCCCAATGGAATTCGCTCCGACCGGCTCGATAGCGAACAAATCCGTCTGATGTGCCGGGCGGGACTGGAATATGTGGCTATCGCCGTAGAAACCGCGAGCCCGCGCCTGCAAAAAATGATCCGCAAAAACCTTCAGATCGACAAAGCGCGAACCGTGATCGAGGAGTTCGCGCGGCAACGCGTAATGACGTCCGGTTTCTTCATGGTGGGCTTCCCCACGGAGACCGAACAGGAAATGCGCATGACCATCGACTTCGCGCTGAAGTCGTCTCTTCACAACGTTCTGTTTTTTGTAGTCAGCCCGTTCGAAGGCACCGAACTCTACGAACAGGTGCGCCGGCATCAGGCCGTGGAACCCCGCTATAACGTAAAACGAGTCTATTTGAGGCAGAAGGTCAACCTGAGCGAAATTCCCGACCGGCGCTTCAACTGGCTGCGCTCCATGGGCTATGTCCGTTTTTTCGGACATCCGCGGCGGCTCTGGCGTATTTGGCGCGATCATCCCCGCAAGAAAGCGCTCGTCTCCGCCAGCTGGGTCGTGATACTCCGCGACGTGCTGCACTTCCCAGCCCCCGTTATCGATCCGGTCTCGTTCGCAAAACGCACTCTGATTCGGCGCTTTACCGCCGCCGGCTAGATCCGGCGATCGCTTTTTATATACAGACCGTTCCGGACAGGCTGCCCCGGCGTCGCTGCAGGCTTTACGGCTTCCGGCTGCTCAAAGGGAAACCATGGCGGTCAATTCGCACACAATAAGGGCTGAGCAGCTTTTTGAACCGCAGAATTTCGAAGTGCTGTCTGCGGTTCGACATTCGATATTCGTTATTCGATATTCGTTATTCGCTTTTATGAGCCACTATTTGCTCGGCCGCCATCAGTACATGCAAATAATGCAATCCAACAATTGCCATCCCTTTACTGCCTCAATGGCGTCACCGGCTTATCTCCCAAAGGATTAGCCCATGTGGGGCCGGGCCGAAGCGCGGCCACGATTTCTTGAGATGAGGATCCACGCCCAGACCAGGAAACCGATTCCACCGGCAGCGCTTATGGGGAGTCCGACGAATAATTTGGCGGGCAGATACACAAAGCGAATCGTGCTGGTGCCGGGACTTACCACAATGCCGCGAACCGCGTGGTTGACCCGTACGATCGGAACTTCGGCGCCGTTTACATAGGCGCGCCATCCGGCGTCCCAGCGATCCGCAAGAACGACCAGGCCCGGCGTTTTCATCCGAGCGATAAGAGTCAGGGTGTTTATGGTATCCTCGGCGATTTCAACAGCGCCTTCGCTTTTTCCCGATATCGGGATCGGCTCCTCCACATAGGCGACATCGCCCGGATCGAACTCCACCCGCGTCATGGCATGCAACCGATCCTTGGCCTCGGCAATAACCTCGACGCGCCGCGGAACAAATGCGCGCGGCATCGCCTTGTCATTAACCATCACCCAATAATCGGTGTCGACGAAGGAAGGCGTGACCTCCGGCGGAGGGGATCCGCGAAAGATTATGTAGCGAACGCTGAGCATGTCCAAAACGGGAGGAATTCGCAATGCGCCGGTCTGCGGATCTTTGTATACAACCGGCGACATATACTGCGTCGCCGCATAAGGCATATCCTGTCCCGGAAGCTCGCGCGCGGTCAGCAAAAGCTCAACCATGGCCGCCGGGTCCACACCATCATAGCCTCGGACATCTGCGAGTCCTGCCGCCTGCGCGAGATTGGCAGGGAGGCAGTTGTACCCGATGACGCGGCCGGGCGGGGCGGCGGCGATGCGTTCCAGAACCGGCAGTTTTGGAAAATAGAGCGCAGGGTCGCTCTGCGCCGCAAAACCGTAGCCGAAATGAATCAGTTGGACGCAAAGCAGAGCGGTCAGCGCGGGCACAAACCAAGCGAAAATACCGGATCCGAATATCAGGATGCACCAGGCCGCCGCGCCCGCCCCGCAAAATACGGCGTTGACAGCGTACGCCGTGCGGAAGCTGCTTTGAATCTCGGCCACCTCCCAGGGTTCGTCGATACGGCCGATCGGCATCTTCTCCACTGCCGCCCCCAGCTGGCTGGCAATAGGTTCGGGCAGATTGACAGAACTGTAGAGGCACCAACCGGACAGCACCGCCAGAAGAACAGCCGGGAGTACAAACCACCATTGATGACGCACTTCCCTCCGCAGCAGGGCCTCAAGCCCGATCGCTCCCAACGCAATCATGGCAAAGCCGGCCACAAACACCATGCGGTTGTGGGACATCATATTCATGACCGGCAGGCGCAGAAGCGAAACGACCACGGGGATATTGAGGGCCCAACCCAAGGAGAAGAAAACCAGTAAAGCCAGGATCCCGACAGCCGAACGGCGCTTTCTGTTAAACCATGCCAACGGCCCCAGAACGAGGCAGGAGACCGATCCTGCATATGCCATGGCAGAGCTTTCCGGAAGCGGCATCGCGCCAATCCGGAAGCTGCCGCGCACATCCGAGCCATACATATCGGGAAGAACCACCTGGGGAAGAGCCGCAATGCCTACAGGCGGCCGTTCCTCAATCCCGGTGCTGCGATGGATCATGCGCAGTCCGGTAGTGAGATAATCTGCTGCGGGAAACAGCAGCCACATGCTGCACGCAAAGCCAAGCGTCCACGCCAGTGCCAGAACACCCAACACCCGAAGCCCGACGAGCGAAAATGCCTTCGAGCGGTATTCATCCCAAATACACCACAATGCATAAAATCCCGAGAACAGAAGCACGTGCCCCGCGATATCCATAGCCCCGCTGAGCAAAACCAGTATCGTAATGGCGCCCAGGGCCGGGCCGCCCCAACGCCGCGGCGCGCGCACGGCCCGGTCGACCGCAGCCAGCGACCACGGCAGCAAACACATTACGGGCGGGAGCCATTGGCCCACCCATAAAACGAACGCTCCCGTCAGCGGATAGCACCACGCAGCTACGACCGACGGCCAGGAGCTCAATCCGAGAATGCGCCGGCAGAAAAAATACATTCCAAGGCCTGCGATCAGCGCCAGGAGCAACTGCGTCCACGCCAGCACTACCGGCGATTGAATTACGTAAGACGGCAGCCACGCTGGGGAAAGGCTGAGCCTGAAACCCGGAGTGCCGGCAAATAGAAAGGGCGTCCACAAAGGAAACCGTCCTGCGTGCAGTTCTGCGGTAAATGCCTTGCGTATGGGCTCGAAGCCGAGAATAAGATCCGACTGCATTGCATTGTGAGGGACGATGTCTTTGTATTTCTCTGTTTGCGGCAGGTAGCTTCCGGGCGCAGCCAGCAACTCAAGAGGGAGAAGAATCTTCTTTCCAATCAGCGACGGCCCGTAAAGAACCGCCTGCCCGACAACAATTCCCAGCACGGCAACGGCAATTCCACCCCAAAAGGTATGGACAAATCCATCGGCCGCCTTTGGCTCGATACGAGCCTGCTTCTGTGTTTGACGCTTCGCAATTATCTTCTTGCTCTTCACTATTCAGCCTCTCTGCAAAACACCGGAGAAAAACTTTCGAGTCCGGCCGATTGTTATTGCCGTTTCGCCAGAGCTCTGTTCAGGTTTTCCCGAGCTCTAAAGCTGTTGGGATTGATTCGCAGAGCTTCTTCAAAATGGGCGATCGCCTCTTCGTTCCGATCCTGTCTCAACAGAATAACACCCAGGTTATTGTGGGCATCTTCGTATTCCGGCCTGATCTCAAGCGCTTTGGCGTATTCAACCGCGGCTTCGCTCAACATTCCTTTGCCGACTAAAATGTTTCCCATCTGAAAAAGTGCATCCGCATAGTTGGGCTTTACAGCCAAGGCGTTCCGGTAATAGGACATTGCTTCATCCATCCTACCCTGGCCGGCCAGCGCGAATCCGAAGTTGTACAGCACCTTGGGATTATCCGGAATGCTTTCCAGCGCCTTCCTGAATTCGGCGAACGCATCCTCGATATTCCCCCGTTGCGCCAAAACCATCCCCCGATTGCTATGGGCTTCGGCAAATCCGGGATTGATACGGAGGACCATATCAAACTGTTTCATTGCCGCATCCAGATTCCCCTGCTTGAAGAAGGCGACGCCCAGGGCATTGCGGGTTTCAACAGCATCGGGCTTGATCTTCAAAGCCTCTGCGTACTGCTCGATTCCCGAAGCATAATCGCCGGCGTCTATGAACGCGAGACCCAGATTTGTGCGCGCGAAAGGATTAGCACCGGTCGCCTGTACGGCGTGTTTCCACAATACAAGATCGCTTTCCCAGTAGCGGACCTGGTTCCGTGCGCGGGCGGCCAGGGCGAAAACCAGTATGCACGCCGCGATTTTCAGCGCAAGGCTGCCGAATCGCCGGCGCTCCAGGATGGCGGTCGCTCCCCAAATCGCGATAATGAACACTCCGACAAGCGGAATATATGTATATCGATCCGCTCTTGCCTGACCTCCCACTTGAATCAATCCTATGACCGGGACCAGAGTGAACACGTACCAAAACCATCCCACAAAAAGGAAAGGGCGGCCTCGGGAAAGCCGAATCAGTATGACCGTAACCGCAACAATAAACAGGGCGCTCGCGCCTACCAGCCAAACGGAGAGGGAGCCATAAGGATAATATGCCGCGAGATTGCCGGGCCACAGCATCCGGCCAAGGTATGCAATGTACGACACCAGGGCGTTTGCCGCGCGCTGCGATAATGGAACGACCTCAAAATTCTGGACGGCGCCTCCTCGCCATTGGACTATGACGGTTACAATGCTCGACGCCGCCGTCAGCAAAAACAGCGGTATCTTCTCGTAAAACAGCCGCAGCCAAATTCCTCGTTGGTCCGTTCCGAAGCGCACCCGATCCAGCGGCCAGACATCAAACAGCAGAAGCACAAGCGGCAATGTGACCAACATAGGCTTCGACATCAGGCCAAGCGCGAAAAGCACGACTACGGCCAGGTATCTGTTGAGGCAAGGCCTGCGGACATAACTGACGTAGGCGTGCATCGTCAGCAACCAGAAGAGCGTGCTCAGAACATCCTTGCGTTCCGCAATCCATGCCACCGATTCCACATGCAGCGGATGAACGGCAAACAGGATGGAAACAACGGCGCTTCGGCGCCAGGCGCCGGTAGCACGATACAGCATCCAAAACAACAGGACGGCATTCGCCAGGTGGAGCAAAATGCTGGTTAAATGGTGACCTCCGGCATTCATTCCGTGGATTTCCACATCAAGCATATGCGACAACCACGTCATTGGATGCCAATTTGACGCGTGGCCTGAAGTAAATGCCCACCATACGCTCTGTCCGGTCAGTCCGCTAATGACTTTCGGATTTTCGGTGACATACACCGGATCATCAAAAGACAGAAATCCGTAGTGGCCGGCCGGTGCATAGATGAACAGAACGACCGCGGCCAATACGGCTGCGATTCCTATGACTGTTTTATACGGCACCGGATGCATGCGTTGTATGGCGCGGCCCTGGAATCCGGACGGCTCCGATTTTCGACCTTCACGCGGCATGATCCGTTTAGATGTTCGCTTACTTTGCTGTTTGCTTCGCCTCATATCAATAAAGCGTCCCGTAAACGAAAAGACGGATCATCCAAGATTACAATTTTTGCAGCACCGGATTAACCTGAAAATCGGCGATCCGGACCTCTCCACTCGAGAAAATTTGGCCCGATAAAGGCAGGCGGCCGCCGTTTACCCCTGCAATACATAATGCCGCGCACATGCGCATATGAGAGCGCGCAATAGCGGACGCACAAAGCTTTCGGTTGAATGCGCCCCCGATACGGCATCGCGAGAATATCATAGGACTGCTGCGTTCCCTCATAGGAATGCGAACTTTCAATTTATCTTGAATATAATCCGGAAGTCATGGATAAAGTAATCCCGGCACTGACGTGCCGGGTTATTATCATAGCGTCCCCATGGGACGCAGTGTGTAACGGCAAGGCCTTTTCCGCCCCGCCAGAGGCGGTGGTTTGCCTAAATGGAATGGGATTGAGCTTGAGATGAACTGTGTCGAAAAAATTTTGCTCCATCAATTCGTTCTCCTGTTGCGACGCGCCGCCTCCTTCAAAAGCGGCGTGGCCGATCCGTATAAGCTTTGGAAGAACGATGCGCCGGTCAAGATCGTGTGGATTCAACCCGGAGTCTATGATCCGCAGCGGCGCAAGCTCATACACCGGCTTAATCGCGGCAAACCGATGCTCGGCGGCATTAAAGTCAATTCGCCCGCCTACATGGCGGCGCTGACTCCCGGCTGGGCCGCTCAGATGATGGTCGATGACAACCTCAGGGAGGCGGACATTGACGGACTGACGGCCATGGGTGTAAATCTCGCGGCCATCAGCTCCATGACACAGTTTGTCCCCAGGGCATACCAGATCGCCCATGAATTTCGTGCACGCGGAGTAACGACCATCCTCGGGGGGCCTCACGCCACGCTTTGCCCGGAAGAAGCGATGCAACACGTGGATTCGGTGGTGGCGGGAGAAACCGAAGAGATGTGGGAGGGCATTCTCGAGGATTTCAGGGCAGGAAGACTCAAGCGCATATACCGAGCCGAACGGTTTGTCAGTCCCGAAAAGTTCCGGCCGCCCGACGACCGCATCCTTCCCTA
>JAEAMG010002564.1_pt1 | contig 11114 bp, 11 predicted proteins | sample 8958741 | NCBI WGS metagenome assembly JAEAMG01 (sample SAMN16933256, study PRJNA681125) | bioreactor sludge metagenome | isolation source: anaerobic bioreactor treating anionic surfactant - SDBS | place: India: Bengaluru | collected 2019-02-28
GATGACGGCGGCGCTGAGTCGGAGGAAGTCCGCTGGAATGGGAGCGTGACCGGCACCGGCGAGTGACTTGAACTTCAGATGCAAAAAAGGCCCTCCACTCGGAGGGCCTTTTCTATTACAGCGATCCCTTAGCCGGCAATGGTCGGGAGCTTCAAACGCAGCAAGTCGTCATAGTTTCGCTCCTGCGCGGCCACATGGAGCGCATCACCCAGTGTGCGGGGCATTGACTCCAGAACATTGCACAGGGGCGCCAGCGCGCGCGTTACGAAACCGCCACACCGATCTTCACGCATCAGCGCTCGCAACTTGCTATGAATGCAGCCAAGCCCGCGCAACGACGTGGGCCCGCCATAGTCATACAGATCTGCTTGCCCAACGAGCCGAGTCATTTCCCGGAGGATTTGACGCGCGATTATCGGATCGGTATCGGATGTAGCTCCGGCAAGTGCCAGCCGCAATGCTTCATCTTCAATGAATCGCTCGCCGTCCGACAATGCGTCCAGAAGGCGGACTTTCCAGTAGGCCACAGCCGGCTGATGGGCACGCCGCAATCGAACGCCTAACAGTTTAGCGGTCAGCCATATCGCAGCAGCGATGCCCAGCAGGACTAATAACAAGCTTCAGTAATTGGCTACTACCCATTCCTTAACGATAGGTGTAATCAGAGGCGCCTCAACGTCCTCGGTAGGCAATTCAATGCCTCCCAGTGAGCTAAGTATTTCGCCGGTGTTGAATAGTATTACAGCGGGAAAAGCGAGGAGCGTACCCGTCATTGACTGGGTCAGGATTCCCGCAGCGAGAGCCATCACCAGGAGGAGACCGCCAATCACCCGAATCTGCTCCGAAAGCTCGTGCACAATGCGGCGCACATCGTTGATGGGGTTCTTGGTTCGGTCGAGAACGCTATGCAGGAAGCCAATCAGTTGGGTATAGGCGGATTTCAGGACGGCAAACATTGAGTAGTTCCTTGTGTATGCGCTTTGGGAATATACGGGTGCCCGAACACCTGTTATTTCATTATCTCGCGCGCCGCCTACATTGCGGATGTATGCTCGAAGTAATGATCACTGGCTGAAACGTCTGTGGCGCAGGAACAGTGGGCGTGGCTCTCTCAGGCCCTTGGCTGGCGGCAGTGCCGCAATGCGTGGAGAATACGAAGATCGTTCGAGACGACAGGAGGCCGCCGATGGAAAAAAATAAACCCAGCCCCTCCAGGGGCGCCTCGGGTGACGAGCAACTGTGGGCCGTCCACGTTCAGGGGCCCGACGACTTGATCGCCATGACCTGTCGAGCAATGGCAGAGCAACACGCTGCCGAGATAAACACCCTCCACGAGGCTCAATCTCTAGGGCGTGAAGGGGCGCTTCCGAAAATTCGCGCCGTCGTAGTTCCATCGCCTTGGTCTGCGCTGGAGCACTGGCGTCACTGCGCCGAGACCCAGGAGCAGTGGATCCAGGAGCTAGAGTCGCGACTGCGTAGTAGTGCGGCGCGCGACGTCCCGCGGGCAGTCTTAGTGCCTGACGATGAACAAATGGGGCTGGCGTGGTATGGCCCGGAGTACGAGCGGGGAAAAACCGCCATCCCCGGCCAGGTGCGAGACTACACCGTTAAGCTGCTGGGCTCTCTGCCGGTACGCACGCTTGGTGGCACGATTACTTCTCCGGCGGTGCGCACCTCTCCTAAAACCGAGCTACTCGCGCTCTCCATCCGGCGGGCATTGACGCCAGACACTTGCGAGAACAGTCCAACAAGTGGCAGCACTAAACAGGGGAAATGTGCGCCGCAGCCAGTGCACCTGCGTGAGGTCGTGCGATTGCTGCGTCAGTGGGGGGTTGTAGACAAAGTTGAGACCCATCCGGATCAGCTGGCCAATGATGAGATGTGCAATCAGGACTTTCAGGCCGCCCAAATGGCCTCTGCGTTTGATGCGAGCCAACCGATTGATGTTTGGCGCACTGCGTACGCTGCCGCCCTCAATCGCTGCAGCCTTTGATCAGCATTTTCGCCGGCCTTCCGCAATGGAGGGCTAGCACGCTGCTTTTGCGCTAATCAGCGTATTTTCCCCGCCCCTAGATAAGTCTCCGCACCCCTATAGTCGTCAATCGGGTTGGGCCCAGGCAGCGAGAACCGCAACGCCGGCGCACTCGTGCCTCGATAACGTACTAGGAGACCTCACACAATGTCCGTTGAAAATAATGCCGGGCGGTGGGAAGCAGAAACAATAAAGGAGATTGTGCTGGCCCACCTCAAGGAGCAGCGGCGTGCTCGACGCTGGAAAATATTCTTCCGGGTGCTGTTCGCCGCATATATCGCTGGCGCATTGCTCATGATGATGAAAGACACAGACTCGAAAAAAGCGACTGCCGAACAGAGCCATGTAGCGGTGGTTGACGTCCGGGGCGAGATCGCAAGCGGCAATTCAGTCGATGCGAGTGCGGATCACATCATCAAAGGGCTGCGCGCCGCCTTCGATGCAGAGAATGCGGTTGCGGTTGCGTTACGCATCAACAGCCCGGGAGGCAGCCCTGTTCAGTCAGCCCAGGTGTACCGAGAAATTAAACGCCTCAAGGCAGAACATCCCACCAGGCCGATGTACGCCTTCGCCGAAGACATTGCGGCCTCTGGCGCCTATTACATCGCTTCGGCTGCCGATAAGGTCTATGCCGATCCCTCGTCACTGGTGGGCTCAGTCGGGGTCATCATGGGTGGTTTCGGCTTCTCGGACATCATGGGCAAAGTCGGCATTGAGCGCCGCGTCTACACCGCAGGGGAGCACAAAGCATTCATGGACCCATTCTCACAAGAGAACCCCCGGACTATCGCTCACGCGCAGACACTCCTGGATGACATACACAAGGAATTCATCAGCGCAGTACGCCAGGGCCGCGGCGAGCGAGTGAAGGGTAGCGATGCCGAGGTGTTTAACGGTCTGATCTGGACAGGGAACCAGGCGCTAGCGCTCGGCCTTGTAGACGGATTGGGAAGCGTGCGCGAAATCGCCATGAAGGAATTTGGCGTAGATAACCTGATCAGCTACAGCCACACGCCGAATCCCCTGGAGCGTTTGGCCGATCGGATGGCCGCAAGTTTCTCAGGAGAGGTCAAGGAGTCGCTGCTGGGGAACTGGCAGTTGCGCTGAGGACATCAGCCCCGCAAAAAAGGCCGCATATCCGCGGCCTTTTTCATTGGAGCGTACGAGCCTGGAGGTCGGCGAGCCACTGCTCAAGTGTTTGTCGTCGGGTCACCAAGCTACGGCCCGGGAACCGGCTTAGGTTTGAGCGAGCAATCTCGCGCCAGCAACGACCGTGGTGGTAGCTGTTGATTTGAGCGCGGGCTTCCATGTCTGTTGGTCGCAGTGTCTGCTCGTGCCCAACACGACAAAAGGAGAACGTAAGCAACGGCTGCTCCCAGTCGCAGACGCGCCGCGGATTAATGGCGCGCGGAAGACCGCTTTGCTGAGCGAGCAGCTTTCCCTCGCGATCAATATTCATCAGGGGCGCGTGGTATATCGAAGTGCCCAGCTGGACGCGACCCTGCCGCTTGAGCGCCACCACGTGCAGCTCAGGCTCCCCGGCAATCGGGAGAATCGCCGCCAATAGAAGCCTTGGCCAGGGCACATCAAGCGTCATCACTTCCCCGGACGGCAAGACCAGGCGAAGGTCGCGGCGGTCGGCCGCCACATCACACACCATCAGCCGCGGGGTGAGCGTAAGGATGCGGCGATCAAGGAGGCAGGCCGGGAGAGAAGGAGCCGAGCTGGGCATGGGTGTCGGTGTCATCTAAGTTCCCCTCACGATCGACCGGCGGCAATACCAAAGCTTTCCTCGACCAGACGCGAAACAACGTCCGCGGACAGGGTCCAGCGTCGACCGGATGGGCAAGCGAAGCCGTCATCGCCTAAAAATTGAAAGTCATAGCAGACCTCTCCCCCTGGTAGCGGCACACCTGTCGTGCTGTGAAGCCAACTCCCGATCGGAAGGATCCTGCGCGCCCCCTGGTCTTTCATGACCTTTAGGCGCCAGCTATGGTTGATTGCGCGATTGGCCGTCGCCAGAAGTTCGAGAGGACAATCCGTATAGGGGATCTCGTCTTCCTCGCCCCAGCCTCGCAATCCCCATTCATGCTGAGCATTGCAAGCCAGCTCGAAGCATTCGATGTAGCGGGCCCGGGGGTTGATGAGCAGCTCGCGAAGAACCCACAGACGGCAGGGTTCGGCCAGGTAGCGATGTTCGCGGGTGCGAGACCCTGCATCCCGTTCAAGCGCAAAGCCCATTACCTCCTGCTGTGTAGCTCCTTCAAAGAAATCGAAATGCTTTTCCATTTGCTTGGTGATAAATAATGGCAGCCTAAAAGTTGCGCGAATGCTAGCACAGCAGTTAATGCTGAAATCGATGCAATTTTTTGGATCAATCTGAATCTGAGATAAGAAACGTTGGCCTGCCCGTGTTAAATAAGCGAAACCATTGCGCCGCAGGACGTTTGCAGGCATAGGGAAACGACTTCATGTTTCGATATTTGCCGCTCGCCTGGCCTGCAGGTAGAACTGATTCGCTTCGTTTACCGTATCCTTCTGTAAACGTTAATAGACAGATTCCATCGGATATTGAATCACTGGAAATCGGTTGCTAGCATCGCTGGGAATGCCTATTCAGATGCCACGTCGACGCTGATCTGAGACGTCGGCGACCTATTCCAACGAGGTCCAATTCAAATGACGCCAACCGTAATCACGCCGCTTGCCTATCCGCTGCTCGCAGCGATCTTTGCACGTCCCTCGCTCCTGGAGGCGAACGTCGCGCCAGGTGCGTTGAGTGCGGTTATCCCTGCGAGCGATACGGATGAGCTCAAGCAGCTGCAAGGGCGGAAGGCCGAAAAGTACGCCAAGCGCTGGGCTCCGCTTTTCGTGCACAACGTGCTTCACGGCGCGGTTATTGCGGACGAGGGCTTGGTTGCTGCACTGAACCGTGCCGAGTCACGCCTGCGGGCTGTTTCGGGTAGCGAATGGGCTGCGGCATTCCGGAATGCCGGCGAGACGGGCGTGCCGCCGTCAGCCTTCATCAGCCGCATGCCGGTAGAGGCAAAAAAGCGCCTGCACGCCGAAACGAAGTCGTGGCGTGAAGTAGCCAACATGGTGGAAAAGGATCTTGCCGCCTGGGCAATGTCGGCACCAAAGAAGCTGCAGGACAGCTACGGAGCCATGTCACCCGCGGGAGTGACGGTCAGCCTGAGGAAGCTGGCAAAGTTCACTCCGCGCGCTGCATGAAACGAAACGGGGCCGGCATTGCCGACCCCGTTCTGGTATGCGCCGCCTAGACGGCCGCTGCGTATGGGCTACTTGTCCTCGGCAAGCTCACCCTCGGCATCGATCAGCGCGCTCTTGCGAACCGAAGTCCTCGGACGACTAGGCCTGGCATCAAAACGTCGCTGGATAGAGGCGGGCAGCAGGGCTATAGACTCGGCCGGCGCTTCTGGATCCATAGCCAGCTGGACCAATGCATCGCGCATCTCTGTCTGTAGAGCTCCCGCGGCGTTCATCGCTTCTATGTAGTTCTTGAGGAACTCGCTGAAGTTGCTGACGATCGTGTCGTAATCGACGGCCTTGCCGAACGCGATCATGTGACGCCAACGAACCGCATGCTCGTACGCGCCCCATAAACCGTAACGCTGGACTGACCACGCCTTGGAAAGGGTTCGACCTTCTTCTTCGCCGGCAACCTGGGCGCGGAAGCTATGAACCACGCCATCCTTACGATGTGTATTGGGTCGACAGTGCCAGGCGACGCCCACCACACCTGTAATGTTCCGTACGTTCTTGTTCTGGAATGAACGCTCGCCTGCAACCTGCTGGAGCAGGCCGTCCCGATATTCGACTGCTGCGCTGAGAGCTCCATCCTTGTCGCCAAAACGCGCATCGCCAAAGAAGCCTTGGTAGAGGCGGCCGTTAACCGTCTTACGGACTAGGTAGCCGGCAGGCACCCGCGATATATACCGCATGCTCTGCATATGTTTCTCCAATTCAGCAAATTTATAAGGCAGGTCGAGTAAGAGGAGTATGGCTTTGTAATCTTTGAAATCAACTAACGGCTTCTCAAAACGAAAGAGTAAACCTAAAAGAAAGCACACAAACACATCCTGTCCACTGGCAGCCCGACGCCGAAAGCGTTGACAGCAACGGGCTACGGCTTCGATGTTATAGGAAATTAACTAGAGCAACAAGGCGTCGCTACAGTTAAACAGGCAGACAGGGCGGAGCTTGTGGAACTATGCAGCGTCAAGAAATTGTGTCAAAAAAACACGCGCCAAATAAACTTTATGATGTAGAGGACTGAAGATAAGTTCAGTACAAATCAACAAATTTTATGTGACACAGCTCACGGCTAGTACACGCGAACGCAGCGCACCCGTGCCGCAAATTTCTTCTTGATGTGCTGCCTCAGGCCATCGAAGGCGCGGACTCGGAGCGCGTAGGTTTCGCCATCGGCTGAGGACGACCAGTACCAGTAGCTCTGCGTGTTTCGAATATCCTTGGCCAGCAGATCGATCGCATCGGCATTGGTGTAGAGCAGAGCGATTTGGTCTGCTGTAGGAAGTGACCAGCCTGGCCCCTTTCGGCCGCAAGCGGCCAACGCACCCTCCCAGTCGAAGACTCCGACCTCTTCGGCCTCCGCGAAATACACCTCACCTCCAGCGCGACCTGCATAGAAGACGGTGCCAACCCCCTGGAAAGTGACGTAGTTGCCGACCGGAATTCCGGTCGAGCTGGCGCTGGACGCACTAGCACGCTGCGCTGGCCCAGCTGCCGGCAGCGCGACTTTATCGGCAGGGGCGGCCCAAAGGTTGTCACTGGCGCACACATGGCCAGACGTCAGTATTGCCATTAACGCCGCAGCCGAACCGCAAGCTTTCAAGAGGCTGTTAACGTGAGACATGACCTTTCACCTAATTCATAGCGGACCTTCGATTGTCCGGTTTCTCAGATGAGGTCGACCCCGCTAATTGACTGAAAACCGAAAATAGAGAACGTCAGCCGGTCCGGATCGACGGATAGACTCAGGGTCATCGGCTTGCACAACAGACGGGCCGGTAGACACTGCGACTATCAGCCAAACGAGACCCATCCGTTGAAGAGCCCCTCTCTACTGAAAACAGGCGCCTGGCTTGCGTGCGGGGTAGTCCTAGCGCACCTCGCGTTTAACGTTGCCGCCTTCCTGTCCGCCAACGGCACGCTGTCCGGAAAGATTGCGCCGGTGGCCCTCGTTGCCGTATTCGCTGCCTTGATCGGCGTCCTTCTCTGCCGTCGGGCACCTCGCGGCCACACGTATCTACTGGGGGTGGTCATCGCCTGTTACCTGCCAGCGAGCCGGGCAGTGCTCTGGATCGCAGCCTTCATTCAAGACCTTCTGCGCGGCCAGGGAATGCCCGGGGCATCCATCAAAGCGGTAATGGCAGTTTCATCTAACAGCATGCTGATGCTCGCAATTGCCGTCATGGCTGTTCTCGTCGTGATCGCGGGCCGACTGGCCGCTCGTCGCCTGGAATGAACCCAAGCTAGCCCTCTCACGATTCGTTTCCCTGAGCTCTGTACGGCTGAGCTCACCGCCAACTTCTGGAGTCCCTATGTTCGGCACCCTTAGCACCGCGCTCCGCACGATCCGAAACCGACAGCAAACCAACAGGCTGCTTAAGGAGGCTGCGAGCATCCGTATCCGTGCAATTGAGCTGGCGCAGCTTGATGATGCGGGGCTTCTCGCTGCCGCCGACAGCCAGCGTGAGGGTGGTGTCGACGCGGCCGCCTGCCTGGCCTTGGCCGTTGAGGCCTCCCGACGGGCGTTGGGCATGAATGCCTACGACGCGCAGATTGCCGGCGCCCTGGTGCTCAATCGTCGAGCAATTGCGGAGATGCAGACAGGGGAGGGCAAAAGCCTCACCGCCGCAATTGGCGCAGCTGCGCGGGCACTTGCCGGGCAGAAGGTCCACATCGCAACCGTGAACGATTACCTAGCGGGGCGCGATGCTGCCAAATTGCGGCCACTGTTCGGGGCGCTTGGCTTAACGGTGGGGCACGCCTCGGCCGGTACAGCGGGAAGCAATAAACGTGACGCCTACTCCTGCGACGTGGTCTATGCCACCGCCCAGGAACTGGCGTTCGACTACCTGCGAGATAACCTCGTGGCGTCCAAACAGGACAAGGTGCAGAACGGGCTGGAGTGCTTGATCGTTGATGAAGCTGACTCGATTTTGCTCGATGAGGCATGTACGCCGCTCGTGCTTTCCGGCCCGCCACAAAACGACGATGGTCTCTACGTACGACTCATCCAGCTGGTGCGGCTGCTGGGGGAGGGGGAACACTACACGGTCGACCGCAAGAACATGTACGTCGACATCACCGAGGTCGGCTACGACCTTATCGAGAAGTGGCTCCTGGACAACGGGCTTATCGCCAGCGGACTGGATTCGCTGCACGATATCGAATACCTCTCCCTCGCTCACAGCGTGACGTCGTCAGTTGCAGCACATGCTCTCTATCGGCGCAACACTGAATACCTGGTGCAGGACGGCCAGGTCGTCATTGTTGACGAGCACACGGGGCGCGCTCTGCAAGGGCGGCGCTGGTCCGATGGCATCCATCAGGCAATCGAAGCGAAAGAAGGCTTGGAGGTGAGAGCCGAGGCCCCGACGCTTGCGTCGATCAGCTACCAGGGCTTCGTGCGCCTCTACCAACACCTCTCCGGCCTAACAGGTACTGCCGCTTCAGAGCGCGACGAGCTCGCCCAGGTGTATCAACTTGACGTCGAGGTCATTCCCACCCATCGGCCCGTCCAGCGAATCGATGACCATGACCGCGTCTTCCGCACGAGCGCCGCGCGGGATCTAGCCCTGGTCAAAGAAGTGCAGGACGCTCACGATCGCCGGCAACCGGTACTGCTGGGAACGGACTCGGTCGAGTCTTCTGAGGCACTTGCTGAGGCGCTGCGGAAACACGGTATCAAGGCTGCAGTCTTGAATGCGCGCAACCACGCTCTTGAGGCGGAGATCATCGCCGAAGCTGGGCGTCCGAGCGCGGTGACCATCGCTACGCAGATGGCCGGTCGAGGAACAGACATCCTGCTTGGCGGAAATCTGCAAGCCGCGCTCGACTCATGCCCTGATGGCGACCGCCTGACCGCCATCAAAGAGCACTGGGAGGACGATTTTCAGGATGTATTGGCTGCCGGCGGCCTGTATGTCATAGGCACCAGCAGGGCACCATCACGGCGCGTCGATCGCCAGCTCCGCGGCCGTGCTGGCCGCCAGGGCGACCCGGGGCGCTCCTGCTTCTTCCTCTCGCTTGAGGATGACTTCGTCCGTACGTTCGCCGGCGAGAAACTCGACGATCTGATGGAGCGTTTCGAGGTCACGGGCGATGAAGCGCTCGAAGGTAAGATGATGGATCGCATCATCAAGCAGGCGCAAAGCACTCGTGAGGAAATTGACCGGTCGATGCGTCAGGAGCTGATCAAATACGACGATGTCCTGGCCAACCAACGCGCCGCAGTCTATGCAGTGCGCAACGAGTGGCTTGAGGGTCTGGAAGGGGAGCATCACGAAGATCATCGAGCCGGGCTGATTCAGCGCGCCATCCAGGCAGCGGCAGAGGAGATGAGCGATCGGCACGGGGCTATTAATCCTGCCGCGGAAGGTGAGGCACTCCGCTGGAGCTCAGACGCACTTATCGCTGACATCGCGACGTGTTGGAACCTGCAGCTGCCGGCGAACATGTTCACCCGGTTCGAAACTGATCCCAGTGGCCTGGGTGAGCACCTGCAGGCACTCGCCAAAAGCTACTACGCACACCGCCAACAAATGATCGATCCCCGGCTCATTGAGCGATTCGAGCGCGTGTCGTTACTGGAAGGCATTGATCGGGCCTGGCAGGAGCACCAAAAGCGGCTCACCATTCTCCGCGATGGCATCAATCTACGGACTTACGCGAACCAGAATCCGCGCTATGTATTCCAGATAGAGGCCGGCAAATTGTTCGCCAGGGTGTTTGATGACGTGCTTCTTCTGAGCGCACAAACGTTGCTTGGTGCATACATCCCTACGAAGCCGAACCGAATGACTGCCTAGTGGTATTAGGCTTTCTTGCACACGCTAACGCCCTCCAGATGAGGGCGTTTTGCTGTCAGTTTCCGACAGTCAAATGCCGGTATAGCACCGTTTTAATACGTTCTTTATCCTCGCCTTGCATTCGCCTCGATTCGTGCAAATATAGATTACGCAGTAGCCTCGTTTTACAGCTAATAGAAAATGTCCTGCACAGTTTTCTGTGGCAATAACGGCTTAAATACGAATCTAATAGAGTGAGATAACCATGGAACAGTCCATGTCTCGGGAAGACAGTCAGCCGCAAGCTCCAAGCATCACGCTTGCTCAGATCAACGAGATGCTCAACGCGGCCGGCTTCCCGATCATCAATCGCCAGAGCGTCGAGATCCTTCAATCGCTGGCCCCTCGTGAGCGCATCATTCGTGGTATCCAGCTTGCAAAGAGCGATCTCGGAGCCCGCACCTATTTGACGGAGCTGTTCAAGCGCGCCAACATCGCGCTCCAGCAGCCTGCGCACAACCAGCAGAACGCGCCTGAGCCCCAGGATCAAATGTCTGATCAGAACGACAATTCGGACTACGGCGATCAGTACCAGGATGATCGGCATAACCGCTCGCCTCAGCCAAGCGGCAATCATCGCGATGACCGCTATAACGGCGGCCAATCCCAGGCGCGGTCCGGCCGCAACGGTAGCGAGGGCAATGGCCGGGTAAACCCGGAAGATCGCGAGTCGGTGCATGTCTATGGCGGGAAGGCGGCGCTCTGCTTTGAATCGGACGTCACCAAGGGCGATGTGCCAACGATTGCCCTTGACGCGGCAACGTCGACCGGTCCTCGTCAGTACGACTGGAACAACAAGTTGCGCCTACAGATGACCCGTGCCGAGCTGCCGGTTGTGACAGCTGTACTGATCGGGGCGATGCAGCGCTGCGAGTTCAAGAATCACGGCCAGGACAACTCCAAAGGCTTTTCAATGGAGCGCCAGGATGGGGGCAAGGTGTTCATCAAGGTATTTGGCAAGGACC
>JAEAMG010002562.1_pt1 | contig 11111 bp, 9 predicted proteins | sample 8958741 | NCBI WGS metagenome assembly JAEAMG01 (sample SAMN16933256, study PRJNA681125) | bioreactor sludge metagenome | isolation source: anaerobic bioreactor treating anionic surfactant - SDBS | place: India: Bengaluru | collected 2019-02-28
CCACAACGTTTCTCCAGATACTTCGAGGCAGTGTCCGCTTCCTCAATGCAGGTGCCGGCTCGGGCTTACGCAGAACAGTAAAGAAGTGGCTATTCAAGCGACGCGCTACTGAAGAGTTTTCAAAATCCGAATGAAAGAAAAGGAAAAGCGTCCGACCGCGAAACTTAAAAATGTCACGCGGATCGGACGCTTGGCAGCTCACTTGGGTGTAACGGCTGCGAATAGACTGTTCGAACCTCTTTGAATCAGGAGCAGGACGCTATCCAGGTTTTTCGCCTGTTCAATCTTCTGGATGAAATCCTGCACATCTTTTACCGGCTTCCGGTTAACCTCCTGAATGACATCGCCGGTCTGGATTCCGGCATCAGCCGCGGCGCTTCCCGTTTCAACGCGTGTAACCACAACGCCTGTTTCACGTTTCAGGCCGAGGTCCCCGGCTATTTCAGGCGTTAGCTCTTGTACCGTAATCCCCAGGGATTTATGGGATGGCATTTGAGCTGTCTCTGCTTTTTTCTCCATCTCACCAACCTTCACGGTGCGCTCAATTGCTTTCCCATCTCTCATGAGCTTGACGTTTACATCAGAACCTTTTCCAGGATTTGCAGTGCTATCGACTAGTCGGATGGATGAGTAGTCGCGTAATCGGACAAGTGGATTCTCAATTTCTCAGAACGCGTTCGGGGTAGTTAGCAATACAAGCGAGTATGTCAAGGCTTAGCTGACAACCAATGCTCAGCTCGATTTCGCGCTGCCTGCATTTTTGATAAAACAGTATTGACATTCTTTGTAGCCAGCAAATACCTTGAAATTGCGGCTGGCAAAATCGGCTGATAATTCCTGCAATAAATTAATGTGAGCGGGCTGGAGCTCCAAAAACAACCATCTGCGATAGGCGACACTCCGTAGCCGCCTCATTAGCAGCGTTAGCCTGTGGCTTCCCCGAACGCAGGAGCTTGGAGCTCGTGGCTCGAAAAGACCACTCCATGGCCGTCACGCCGCGGCAAAGAAAAAGATGCTTAGCTGACTATTTAAACTTGACGGGGCCGAGATAGCAGTCGAGCCAGTCGAGGGTCTCGCGGATCATTTTGCCGCGGAAAACCGATATGTTATGCCCGGAATCGAAAACAACCAGTTTTTTCCGATCAGCCGGCGTGCCGAGCCGCTTGAACATCTGTTCTGCTGAGGTCTCAAGCCGAAAATCAAAGTCGTACCGGCCGTTGATCATTAGGACTGGCGCTCTGACCCTCGGAGTGTAATTGAAGTCGTCGATCTCCGGGCTTCGCTGTACCATGAGATATCCACCGGAGTACAGCACGGCCGCGCTCAGCCGCGTTTCCATGGCGAGCATGATAGATGCCATACGCGCGCCCCAACTTGAACCAGCATAGGCGATGCGCTTCCCGTCGATATCGGGTCGGCTCTCAAGGTAATCAACCGAGCGCCGGACTTCACTCACCCACCATGTCAAGCTCTCTCGTGATTGGTGCCCTATCGCAAGTCCCATGTTACGTTCGTAGGTGCCCTTATAGATTGGATAGAGCATTGCCCTTCCGCTCTGGACGATGAAATCCAAGTATTGACCGGATACCAGTGTGTCGGATTTCTGCATTTGAAGGGCATTGGCACCCGGAAACCAGATGACGGTCTGGTATGGCGGCACGGCATTCTTGGGCAGAATAAGATATGCAGGGAGGCGCTCTCCACCATAGCCCGCCGCGTAGGACACCCTAATCACCCTCCGATTTTCCTGGCTCTGTTCCGATTCCACCTTGGCATCGAGCGGCCCCGTGTCTCTGGGATACATACTCTCAATAATCCGGAATGCCTCGTCCGAAGCCGGCTTTTCGCGTGAAAAATCCCGGAACGATTCCTTCAGGGCGCCCGCGTAACGCGCGGGCGGCGCTTTGCAGTTCTGATATTTGACGCAGCGGAAGCCGTTTTCCCGGGCACGGTCGAACGGAGAACGAGCCTCCGATTCCATTAGGAAGTAAGCGGGATCGTTCCACGCGCCACCGAGGCAGTATCTTTGCCTGTCGGTCTCGGTCCATACCCATTCGCGATGGTTGCCCGCCATATCAAAGACGCCGTGCAACGAGACACCGGGAGATGCACCTACTGCCTTAGAACCTTTACCGGCAAAGTTGCTGAGCGGCACCATGGCGTAACCGTTCTGTATTCCCGAGGCTTGGTACCAGTGATACAGTGTTGGCAGGCTCTTTCCGGCATATTCGGCGTATGCCGCCGCTTCATACCAACTCACGCCGCCCACCGGGAGATTATCCTGCCCTCCGCGATAGGTTCCCGCCTCCCAGGTTGCGGGACCGGGCCGTCCACTGGAGTCCACAAACCGCTTCATTGCTTCTTCCCAGGTCAGGCTGCGGCCATCCGCCCGAAAGGGATGTTGCCAGTACTCGCGTTTTCTATAGCCGCCAGCATCCACGAATTGTTTGTACTGCCGGTTTGTTACCTCAAATCGATCGATGCAAAACGCCTCCATTGGCCACGGCCCCAGCGGCTCAAATCCCGAGAGATCCGCTCGAAAAACGGTGTCCGACAGGCAGACCATGCCCGACTGCGGCGAGTTCGAAGCAATCAGACGGAACCGCATCTCGCCAGAGTAAGGAGGTCCCCCGGTTTCCAACTGCTCGTATCCTTCTTTGGATATCCTCCACCGAAAGTACGATTGCGGTATGCGGAAGCCCGTGATCGGCGTCCGTCCAATGGCTTCCCAGACCGCATCCACAGCCTCGTAGCTTTTCATTGAAACGGCCGCACCAGGAGGATCTGTCTCGATCGTGATCGTCCTCGACAGTCTTGGCCACAAGCCCTCCAATATCTTGTCATCGGGTATGACTTTCGCGGCGCGCGTGGCAAGTTCAAAGGCTTTACCGTATTCACCCTGATCCGTGAGGCGGGCGATCTCGGGCAGCATTTCATTACGCACTCGATTTACCCGATAGCTTCGCACGCCTAACCATGCAGCCACGCCCATCGTGGTTGCGAGGACAAGCAGAACAGGCAGCACGATGCGCGGCTGCAAAATGGCGCGGAAATCAGTTGAGCGGCCAAGAAGCTCTTCCTGGAGTTCCTTCAATTCGTTTTGCACATCCACGGCTTTTGGATATCGAAGATCCCTGTCCTTTTCGAGGCAGCGGTTGAGGATCGTTTCGAGCTTGTATGGCATATCGGGACGCAACTTGCTGGCACGCGCCGGTGTATCTCGCAAGATTGCCGACATTGTCGAGATCGCGGAATCCCCATGGAACGCCCTCTGGCTGGTGAGCAATTCATAGAGCACAGCGCCCATGCTAAAAACATCCGAGCGCGCGTCCAGCGGCTTTCCTTCCACCTGTTCCGGCGACATATACGCCGCCGTGCCTAGAATGACGCCTTGCTGTGTTAGTGGCATGCTCAGCGTGGAAGAATTCGATATATTCAGATCGGCCTGTTCTCCATCAAACGCCTTCGCCAAGCCGAAGTCCAATACCTTTACTTTGCCCTCAGGCGTGACTTTGATGTTGGCGGGCTTCAGGTCACGGTGAATGACGCCCTTCTCATGGGCGGCTTCCAGGGCTTCGGTGATCTGCAGCGCTAGTTTCAGAGATTCCTCAACCGGGATTGGGCCGAGCTTAATATGCTCTGCCAGCGTCTCACCTTCCACCAATTCAAGTACAAGGAAGTTGGTTCCGCTGGATTCCTCTAGCCCGTAAATGGCGGCGATATTGGGATGATTCAGGGAAGCGAGCAGCTTGGCTTCTCGCTGGAATCCGTCCCGCGCGCGATAGACCTCTCCCATTCCGCCTGCGCCCAGTGAGGATAGTATGCGATACGATCCGAATTGCCGCCCTACCAGCGAACCGCGAATCCCCGGCGTGACCGTAGCATCCGCAATCGCCGGCGTTTCCAGAAAGCTCCCGGCCTGATCATCCTGCGAAAGAAGCGTCTCGACCTGGTGCCGCAACTCGGTATCTTCGCCGCAGGCCTTATCGAGAAAGGCTCGGCGAGCTTCCGGCGAATGCTCCAGTGCAGTGTGGAATAGCTCCTCAGCTCGCCGCCAAAGAACCTTCTTCATGCTCAGCTCCTCACTTTGGAAACCTTCCCCACATCGGACAGTAAATGCAATGCAATGAATAGCAGTTCAGAAGATGGCTGTATTCTAACAATATTGGATAACACACAGCAATAGAGCTCGTGAAGATATAGGGGATGCAAGCTACTGCACTGGATTGATGCCGCTCTGGGATGGACCGGATTTCCGCCCCGACCGCCGCTATCGGGCGTGTGACCCTGGCTATCAACGCGCCTCCTCCAAAGACAGTGGGTAAGCGAGCGCATTTCTCAAGGCTTTGGGCAAGGACTGCTCCGGGCTTGCTAATCCTGCCAATGAGCGAACTCAGGCGTATGAATCCAGAATCGCCCTCTACAGTAACTTATAAAAATCCGCAAATCGGCTAAAACTGGCTGGTTGGTGAGTTTTCGCGCAACCATACTTAACCAATTTAGCCCGAATAATTTCCCGATTTTGGCACAAAACTGGCACGGCATTTTGCAGAGATATTCCTGCGAAACCGGCGAAATCCGTCTGCCAGCCTCAGCGGAAATGGTGAAAAAGTGAATCGCGGTTACACATTCCTCTGGAGAAAAACCTGGGCGAATCCGTTGCTTCAGGAAAAGGAGAAAAGATTCTCCCGCTTCGAGGCATGGCTTTATCTGACGAACATTCTGGCAACCGGCATCGACGATCCCGACACAGGACTCCGGCGGGGCGAGTTCAGTGCGAGTATTCGGAGGATGGCCAAGCTCTGGAATTGGAGCCCGACTGCCGTATTCCGCTTCCTCCGCCTCCTTGAGGAAAATCAGATGATTTCCCGCCTGAAACACCAAGCGGAACACCCAGAGGAACAGGAACCGGAACACTTTATTATCTGCAGCTACTCCACTTACAACCCAGAGCGAAACAGTAAGCGGAACAGTGAGCGAAACGCTCAGCGGAACACATATAAAGAAGGTATAAAAGAAGGAATAAATAAAGTAGAAAAAGACACACATATGCCGGCAGAAGCCGGCGTGTTCGTGTCGCCCCAAAAACTTCTCGAAATCTACCAGCAACAAAACCAATCGCTGCCCGAGGTGAAGGCGCTGACAGCCGAACGGCTGAAAAAGTGCCGGTCAAGGATTGACCAGGCCGTTCGCGACGGATGCCTTGTACAATACCTCGCAGATTTCACTGCGGCAGTCAAAAAAGCTCAGCAAACGCCCTTCCTTCGCGGGGAGGGAGCGCGCGGATGGCGGGCGAGCTTCGACTGGTTTGTTGCGAATCACGTAAACGTCTACGCCGTGCTGGAAGGAAAATACGACGGCCCCGCCTTCGCTAATGCTTCGGCGGGCTTGCCCACCGTAGCTTCAGCGAAGGTGGGAAACGGAGGAAATAATGCAAGTAATATCTCAGATTTTGACTGCAAACCCGGCGGCACTTCGAATCGAAGAACGAGCCGCGGAGATCTCATCTACCTGCCCCGGCAATGAACATGAATACGAATGCCCGCATTGCAGAGATAGCGGCTGGCGCCGAGTGGACCTGCCGGGCAGTGCTGGCATGCGACAGTGCGGGTGCGTGTCGACAAAAGCGCGGCGGCGAGCTCTGGCACTGATCCCAGAACGCTTCCGGGACAGTTCGTTCGAGTCCTTCAAGCCGCGCGATTCGAGGCAGCATCGTGCACTTTCCCTGATGCAAAAAGATCCCGGCGGCAGTTTTTATCTCACCGGCGCTTACGGGAATGGCAAAACTCATCTGCTCTACGCGCAGTACAGGGAGATTGTGCTCTCAGGAAAAATGCGCTGCCACGTGCGAACAACCCGAGAACTTGTCGAGGAACTGCGGCGCGCTGAATTTGACGTGGGTTTTGTTTCGCCGGTGCTCGCTGCCGCATCCAAGCCGACTCCATACCACCTGTTCTGGGACGATATTGACAAGTTGAAGGTGACGGACTTCAAAACCGAGGTTCTCTTCGATCTGGTCGACAGCCTTTACCGCCAAAAGCACGGACTGACGGCAACCGGAAACTACTCGATGGGTAACCTTGTCGAACACGAGCGCATGCATCCTGCCATCGTCCGCCGCCTGGATGACATGTGCAAAGTCATTGAGGTTTGATGATGAGGTACAACCTACAACCCGGCGATCGCGTAATCTGGCTCCGTTCTCCAGGACGATCTTTTCTCACCGGCTGGCGAGTTCAAGCTGTTCCGGGCATTGTGGTGCGTACCTGCAAATATCGCTTGCGAATTCGAGTCCGCCAAAATGGGGAAGAACGTGTTGTCAGCGTAGATCCAGAGAATGTTTTGACCTCGGAGGAAACTGGAACAAACGGCGAATCGGAAAGGCTCCTCTCATTCTAGTACTCGTTGGGATCGTAGTTCCTAAAGAAATGGACCCATGTTATGTACGCATTTCCATACTTTGGGGCAAGGCCATTCAGATCAAGAAACTGGATCCGTCTTGTTTCCATCAGTGAGGCAATGATCGGGAGAGAATCGAATGGCAGCTTTCCAAGAAAATCCCGCCGATCTCCCCTTATTGTGAGCGCCCCGACACACCGAGGCTGAAAATCTGATTCATTTTTCAGCGGAAATATCTCACGATCTCCTATGAAGGTTAATTTTACCTCTTGCGCAGAATATTTCTCGGGCAAATGAAAAAGGCCTTTGATACTGAGGTCCAAATGTTCTGAATATTGACCGGGAAAAAGTTTTGGAGTGGAATTCAATCCATGGGAATACGTCACTTCCCAATCCTTTATTTCGACAATATAGGAACAATATTCATCAACGATCTTGCGACGTTTCTTCCTCCGTGTTGCCAATCGAGCTTTTTCCGCCATGTAACACCCCCATTTTTTCTATAATCTCCGCCAAATTGGGGAAAACCCTAGAAATGTCGCAAGTTATTTGCATTTTCCGCATAGTATGTCGACATTTTGTCGACATACTATGCTTATTTATGCTATTTATATTTAGCTCCTAACAGGTCGGTCCCTGGAGGGGGGAGAGATCATGATTGAGGATCTAAGAGCACGAATCGATGGGGAAGAGTTTGACTACCAAACACTTCTTGACAGCCTGAAGCAATACGAACGTCCTCGGGATAAAATCACAAAGCTCCTGCGACAAAACGCGATCGTCCGCGTCAAGAAGGGTATCTACGTCTTCGGCCCGAAGTATGCCCGGCGTCCGTTCTCCCGGGAAATACTGGCAAACATGATTTACGGGCCTTCCTGCATCTCCCTTGATTTTGCCCTGCATTATCACGGCTTGATCCCGGAACGCGTCGAAGCGGTAACATCGGTGACAAGCGGCAGGGGGCGGCGTTTCAGTACGCCTGTTGGGTTGTTTATTTACCACCAGGTTCCTCCGGCAGCGTTCCCAGTCGGTATTGATCAGGTTCAGCTTGAGGGCGGAAGCCCTTTCCTGATTGCGGTACCAGAGAAGGCCCTTGCCGACAAGATCCATGACGACCGGGGAACCGGCATCCGCAACCAGGAAGAAATGCAGCGGTATCTGATCGAAAATTTGCGAATCGATACCGAAAGCCTAAGTAAGCTGCGGACCGAGATCCTGTCGAGCCTTGCGGAACGGTACCGGTCCCGTAAGCTCCGGCTACTCAAAAGGGTTGTAGCTCGTATCCAAGAGGAGGGCGCACATCATGAATGATGCGGTAATGCGTATGCTGGAGAAGTATGAACGCAGAAGAGTTGAAGATGATGTAAGAGCGCTCCGGGAAATCCTTCAGGAGATCGCCCTCTTGGGACTTTGGCGGAGTCGCTTTTTTGAGAAGGCCGCTTTCTACGGCGGGACGGCTCTTCGAATCTTGTATGGAATGGATCGCTTTTCAGAAGACCTTGATTTTTCGCTTTTGAAGCCAACGGCAGAATTCGATTTATCGCGCTACTGCAATGCTCTTGAAAAAGAGATCCGCGCATTCGGATTTGAGGCTACCGTGGCTGGGAAAACCAAGAGTGTTCAAAGCACGATCCAATCAGCTTTTCTTAAAGCGGACACTCTGAAGCATCTCCTCGTTATCAACACCACTGAGAGTTTAACCGCAAGTATTCCGCGTGGCCAGGTGCTGAAGATCAAAATTGAGGTGGATACGAATCCGCCGCCCGGGTTTGATACTGAAACGCGTTTTCTCTTGCAGCCCATCCCATTTTCAGTCCGGGCATTCTCTCTTCCCGACATGTTCGCCGGCAAAATGCACGCTGTGCTTTGCCGGGGATGGAAGGGTCGAGTGAAGGGACGGGACTGGTATGACTTGGTCTGGTATGCAGCCAGTCACCCCCAGCTTCACCTCAAGCATCTTGAGCAGCGCATGATACAGAGCGGTCACATGAAAAAGATGGAACGCTTAACGCAGGAAAAGCTGTCCACCATTGCGGAGAAGGTTATTGGGAAACTGGATGTGGACCAGGCGAGAAGAGAGGTGGAGCCCTTCGTGAAAGATCCCGAGACTTTAATCGTGTGGTCCCGAGATTTTTTCCGTGACGTCATCCGACGAATTACTCTTGTGTGAATTGACAGATCCTTGCCTTAAGCAAACATCGAGGCAATTTCAGATTTCCGATTAGCGCGTTATTCGTCCACTGCGCTAGTAGGCCAACACGAAATTCCCACTTGACTGATCATTTAACGGTGTGTTACATGCCATATAACACGCCGTTATATTTGTTCATGCGACAGGCGTGAGTTCGCCGCCGGTCTCTTTCCCGTACGATTTCCGGTATGGGACGAGGGATCCAAAACTGTTCACTATAACTGCCTCCGAACGACCGGGGTTCTCAAGGGCGAAAGGTGGCACGGCGACAAGGACCATAATGCATATTAAAACCTCGAAACTCGCAGCAGTTCGAAAGGTAGGCGCTACTCAGGTCGAAGCGCAGCGGGCTAGCATCCTCGACGCCGCAGAGCGGTGCTTTCTACTGAGCGGCCTCGAGCATACGTCGATGGCCGATATTGCCGAGGAGGCCGGCGTTACCCGGGTGACGTTGTACCGCTACTTTAGCGACCGGGACCCAATCGCATTCGAGATCGCGAGCCGCATGCTGCAGCGTATCGGCTCGGCCCACACATCAGACATTTCCAGAAATGTTGTTGGGGAAGGGCGCGTTCTTGAGCTGCTCAAGGGGGCAACACTGGCGATGATTAGCAATTTCGGCGACCTGCGCGACGTGTATCGCTACCTTGGCATGTTCGATCAGCTCTACTCGGACCGGTATCCCACCGATGAGCTCGCAACGTGGTACAAGCAGCATCTTGAGAGCCTGCGAGTGGGTGGCGTTGCTGATAGTCTGTTCGCCCTTAAGATCTCCCACGCAGGGCACGCACTTATGGCGATGAACGCCACTATGAGCTTTCTCAAGCAGATGGCAGCTCGAGGCGACTTGATGGCCGCTGAACAAGGGCTTCAGGTGCGAGAACAGCTCGATCTTTTCAGCGAGATGATCGGCACATACTTCGATAGTCTCATCGTGTCGCTCCCACAAGCCAAGCGGCGCAAGAGGCATAGCTGAAGATCCACACATATGGGGTGATCACGTATAACGAAAGGAAGACCTTATGGAATCGCAATCCCTACACCTGCCGCAACTCGGAAGAATTATCGCCGCACTCATGCTTGTTGGTGTCTCGGTGGTAACCTCCGGCGCCGAAACGCAACAACGTGTGCAGGCCCGCGCGCAGCTGACAGAGAAGGAGGTGCGTGAGCGTGCCGACGCACTGATCGCCCAGATGACGCCCGAGGAGAAGACAGGGCAGATCACGCAGTATTTCAATTTTTTAGACAACCCGCAGGAATCGAAGCGGGTCGAAGACGAGATTGCGGCCGCGCGCGCCGGGTCCTTGCTTTTCCTCTACGATCCAGTCCAGATTGATCGTCTTCAGCATATCGCCGTCGAAAAAACGCGCCTCAAGATTCCGATCCTGTTCGGTTTTGACGTTATCCACGGTCTTCGGACCATATTGCCGGTGCCGATCGCGGTCGCTGCGAGCTGGGATCCCAAGGTCGCTGAGAAGGGCCAGACTGTCGCGGCGCGCGAAGCTCGAGCTGTCGGTATCCATTGGACGTTCGCTCCGATGGTCGATATTGCGCGCGATCCGCGCTGGGGTCGTATGATCGAAGGCGCCGGAGAGGACCCCTATCTCGGCTCGGTGATGGCAGCCGCGCAAGTGCGTGGCTTCCAGGGCCCATACCTCGGCAGCCCCGAGCACGTCATCTCCGGGCCGAAACATTTCGCCGGTTACGGCGCCGCGCTTGGCGGCCGCGACTATGATGAAGCAAACCTGTCCGACAATGAACTCTGGAACGTTTACCTCCCTCCGTTCAAAGCGGCAGTGGACGCCGGTGCGGGCAATATTATGAGTGCCTATATGGGTCTCAACGGCATTCCTGCGACCGGCAATCGGTGGCTCCTCACCGACGTCTTGCGAGACACATGGGATTTCAAGGGCTTCGTCGTTACCGACGCAGGCGCGGCCTTTGATCTCCAGACCCATCACTTCGCCAAGGATAAGGCGGACGCCGCCGTGCGTGCGATTTCGGCCGGCGTTGATATGGAGATGGCACCACCGTTCAGGGAGTCGGCCTTTCAGACGTTAGCCCAATCGCTTGCAGCGGGAAAGATCACGACGGAGCAGCTCGATAATGCCGTGCGTCACGTCCTCGAAGCGAAAATCCGAATGGGCCTTTTTGAGAAACCATATATCGACCTAAACGAAGCGCAGCGTGTGCTCAACGATCCCCGGCACCGTGAAGTTGCGCGCATGGCGGCCGAGCGCACCGCCGTTCTGCTGCGTAACGAGGGAGGGCTGTTACCGCTTGACCGCAAGGGCTTGAAGTCGATCGCGATTATTGGACCGCTTGCGGATTCCGCTCGCGATACTGTCGGCCCCTGGGTGTTTGATCAGAACGACACCGCAACGGTCACCGTGCTTGCCGGCATCAAGGCCAAGGTCGGGTCGGATATGCGTGTCGACTACACGCCTGGTGTCGGTATTCCTCCACGTCAGTACGCGTCGATCTTCGATCAGGGCAAACTCTGGCCATCCAACCAGGTCAG
>JAEAMG010002567.1_pt1 | contig 11101 bp, 10 predicted proteins | sample 8958741 | NCBI WGS metagenome assembly JAEAMG01 (sample SAMN16933256, study PRJNA681125) | bioreactor sludge metagenome | isolation source: anaerobic bioreactor treating anionic surfactant - SDBS | place: India: Bengaluru | collected 2019-02-28
ATAAAAGAATTTGGATTCACAGAAAGGCTGGCGCTTGTCCCTATGGAAGTCGTACCGGCTGTAAGAATCGGATTGTTTGTTGCCGCCGGACTTTTTGTCCTCTCATTCCTTTTTTCAGGGTTCTCCTTATCAAAGGCATTTGGTTGGTTCGCGGTCTCCGCCGTGGCAATAACTGCATCTATACTTGCCGGCGCAGTGTTTACCCCGCTTTTACTTCCGTGGCTTCCAGGCAGGGCTTTTTCGATAAAAGGATTTGTGATGGGGATTCTATCGGCTCTTTTCGTCATTTTCTTTTTTTACAGTTCAGGCGCACTGGGTATGATTATTCTTCTTATCTCAATTCCTGCTATGGCTGCTTACCTCGCCATGAATTTTACAGGGTCCTCCACGTTCACTTCCATGTCCGGTGTAAAAAAGGAGATGCGCTTCGCCTTACCGCTTCAGATCGGTGGTGTTGGAGCGGGTCTTCTCCTGTGGATTATCGCTGTTGTGGGAGGTTAGAGAGAAAAGATGCGGCCCATGGTTTATCTCAAAGATGTTGTCACCCTTTCCCACATGCCGGAGATGTGTAACGGCTGCGGGATATGCCTTACTGTCTGTCCGCGCCAGGTACTCCAACGTTCCAACGGAAAGGTTGAGATCGCGACGCGTGATGCCTGCATCGAGTGCGGCGCCTGCCAGCGCAACTGTCCGCAAGGGGCAGTGTCTGTCAATGCAGGGGTCGGCTGCGCGTCAGCACTTATCAACCAGATGCTCGGCAGAAAGAAAGCTTGTTGTGATGCTTAATTAAAGAAAAAAATGTCTTGCCATACAGTCAGCCTGTAGGACTATTTACCTTTGTTCCGGCAAATGGAATGAGCATCGGTACTTCTTGTTGATACTTGATATAAGCTTCTCCAAATTCAAGCACCAGTTTTCTTTCTTCGAGCTTTGTCCCGATAATGACATAGATCGTCAATATTGCGTTTATAAAAATATCTGCTACTCTGAAAGTCTGACACCATAAGTACACAATCAAAGCAAAATACATTGGATGTCTGACGATTCCCAATAATCCATTCCTTTTAATTTCCATCGGCTGGTTCATTTTCTTTGTTTTCACGAAGTTCATAATCTGTCTGATTCCAAAAAATGATAGAGGATCATAGCAGAAGAAAAAAGCCCAAAAGAACGTAATTAAAGAACCTGAAATAAGCACATACCTCACAATGTTCAAAGGAAATTCGTAAACGAAAATTATTTTATTGTCGAGGTGCGCCGTGTAATTTATTAATGGAATGAGAAGAACCAGTGAAACCAGTACATAAAAGACCCTGTAAAAAGCGTAATACTTTTTTAAAAAACGGATCATGAGATTTGTGAAACTGATACTTATCAGATAACTATGAAGTACACAGTATGCTATCCATAGTGATGCAATGATAAAATATTTCATGCTGAAGTCTTCTTCTCTGTAGATATTCTATAAATATCCGAATTGAGAGCCCCAACTTATAAATTCATTTTGCTCTGATTTCGATTCATTTTCAAGATAAATTTACAGAGGCTATTTCCTTTCATCATTGCAAAGGCAGGCAGTTATACAGTAAGATAGAAGAAAGCAATTATTGCGATATTAATTATTTAAGGAGAAATATGCAATACATCATAGCGCTGCTGCTTATCGGTTTCGTCATTCTTGTCCACGAATTCGGCCACTTTATTGCCGCCCGTGTTGTCGGTATACCCATCAGGATCTTCTCAATCGGCTTCGGCCCTAAACTATGGGCCGTGAAGAAAAGAGAAACCGAGTATCGTATCGCCATGATTCCCCTCGGCGGATACGTCATGCCTGATGTCGAAGACGACAAACAATTCCTCGCTCTGTCTCTTAAGAAAAGAATCGCCATGACAGTCGGTGGCCCGCTGGCAAGCATCATATTGCCCCTCTTCTGTTTCGCCCTTATTAATTGCATCTCAATGGGATTCGGTCTGAACAGCTTTTTCATAAAACCCATCCATCAGACATACTCCACCTTTTCCGGCATTATTGTCGCTTTTCTGGGTATCTTTTCCCATCACAGCCAACTCTCCGGCATCATCGGCATTGTAAGCCAGGGCGGGCATTTTATCGGCATGAGCTTCCTAAAAGCCATTCAGTTCATTGGCCTCATCAGTCTCAACCTCGCCGTATTGAATCTCGTCCCCCTTCCCGTTCTCGACGGCGGTAAGATTTTTCTCTTTCTGATCGAAGGTATTCATCCGAAATGTTCAAAGGTCCACTATCCCCTTGCCGTCGCAGGATGGATTCTTGTCATGGGGCTTACGCTTTACGCTACCGTTATTGATGTCTTAAGGCTTGTGTAGCCGGGCTCTAACCGTAACCGAGTTCGCGTAATCTCTCTTCCGTCATACCGATAAAATGTGCCACTTCGTGGACAACAGTGACCTCAATCTCTTCCTCCAGTTCCTCCAGTGTTTCGCACATCGCTTCAAGGGGCTCCTGAAAGAGATAAATCATATCGGGATATAAAGGTGGTGATGTAACGGAGCGCTCTATCAACGGGACCCCTTCAAAAAGACCGAGGAGCGGATCACCGGGACCCAGTCCCATCTCTTCCCTCATACGTTTTGACGGATGTTTTTGCACTGTTATGACAATGTTATTGAGATATTGACGGATTTCTTGAGGTATCCGCGCAACCGCTTTTTTTACTATTTCGTCAAATTCCTGCTCACTGAGCTTTATTCGTGCCATAATTTTAGGTTATTTTAAGATGCTATGCACTTGATTAGAAAGCATAAAATAAACTTAATTTACAATAGGAAATGACGATATTAATATATAATCCTTTCAGGCATTTTGGATTTATTAAAAATTTGTTATATAAGCAGGGCCTGTTAGTGGAAAGTAAAAGAAAATGCAGAGGACATGGGGCAATGTCGGTATTATAAAACCTTTTACAAGGACTTTTTATGAAAAATAGTCCTTTTCTTGAAATATTCTCCATAATGGCAATTGTCAGGCTTTAGCTACATCAGGAGGAAGATTACGTATGCCAAGTAAAATACTGAACCGTATGCTGAATATGAGGCTGAAAGAAAAACTCCTCCTCTTTCCTGTTATCGCGGTGGTATTTTTCGCTATTTTCATGATTATCTCGAATATGGGAATCAGGGCTCAAAAAGGAGCAATCTCTGATATTTATAATAACCGGTTCAGTCTGAATCAGAACGTCTCAACAATGATGAACGAGACACTCGAGGTCTATGCCAATACATATAAACTAATCAGCATGGCAACCGCCAAAAGCCAGGGAGCAACAATCAACTCGGTGGGGAAAGAACAACTCGATAAGATATCAAGAATAGCGGAACGCGTTGATAATATATTACAGAAGAACAAATTTCTTACCAACGAAGAGAATAAATTATTTGAGCAGACAAAGACAGCCCTTTCAGACTATAAAAAAGAAATTCAAAACGTCATCGATATCGCGAGTGGAGATGTGAACACGGCAATTATGTATATGGCAACGGCAGATGACAAGTATAAGGTGCTCAACCAGGCAATGCGGGACCTTATTGAACTTGAGAACAGATTGAGTAGTGAAAAATATGATTATTCAACAAAAAGTTCAAACCGTGTCATGTGGATATCCCTTGGAATAGGTATTGTGGGTGCAATATTATTATTTATCACAAGCATTTTTATCAGCAGACTTATCCTCCGGCCAATAAATATAACAAAAAGCACCATCAGTGAAATATCGAACGGCAATCTTACAAAACGTCTCGAAAATATTTCTTCCGACGAGATCGGTAAAATGAGCGAGGACATCAATAGATTTGTTGACGTTCTGCGGGCCGCCATAATGGAGGTGGCAAGAGGCAGCAGCGAGATCTCTCATTCCGCGCAAATGCTTGATGACATTACAAAGAACATGCGCACGGGCATTGACCAGGCAGCCGCGCAGATACATTCGGTTGCTATATCGAGTGAAGAAATGTCTTCCACTTCTTTGGAGATTGCCCGTAATTGTGCGTCAGCCGCGAAGGTTTCCGACACGGCTAATAAGATGTCCATCTCCGGAGGAAACATTATTCGGAAAACTATTGAAGTAATGGATCGCATCAACGATGCTGTGAGAAAATCATCAGTAATAATAGAACAATTGGGAAATAAATCAGATCAAATCGGTAATGTAATCAATCTGATTAATGATATCGCCGATCAGACAAACCTCCTTGCTTTAAACGCAGCAATTGAAGCGGCGCGGGCAGGTGAGCACGGGAGAGGGTTCGCCGTCGTCGCCGACGAAGTAAGAAAGCTGGCGGAAAAAACGACGAATGCCACGAAAGGGATTGGAGAGACCATCAAGGCAATGCAGGAAGGGGCCAGACACGCGGTGAATGCCATGGAGAAGGGGGTAAAAGAAGTAGAGCTGGGAACTGAAGAAGCGAAAAAATCAGGCGAGGCTCTGAACGATATTTTAAAACAGGTCGGGACTGTCACGGCGGATGTTGGGCAAATCGCGGTGGCAGCCGATCAGCAGAATGCTACGACTAATGAGATAGCTCAGAATATCCAGAAGATATCACACATCATAAATGATACGGTAACCGGCATCGGGAATAATGCGAAGGCGGCATCGCATCTATCGGATCTTTCGATTAATCTGCAAAGAATGGTCGGCAGATTTAAACTTGTGACGGAAACAGAGGTGCAGATACTGGTCGAAGACGCATGCGATTATGTAAGAACCTTCGGAAAAGAAAAAGCCCTCGCAGAGTTCAGCAACCCGACAGGGGAATTTGTGAGAGGCGAACTTTACGTATTCGTGCAGGATCTGAAAGGCACCATGATCGCACATCCTTTTTACCCGGAATTAATAAATAAAAACAACTACAATTTGCAGGATCCAAAAGGAAAGTTTCATGTGAGAGAAATGACAGATCTCGCGAATACAAAAGGCGAGGGATGGGTGGAGCATCATTGGAAAAACCCCATGACGAAAACAATACAACCAAAAAGAACATACATAAAAAGAGTAGATGATTTTTTTATTGGCTGCGGCATTTTCAAAGACAATGAAAAGGCAATGGTAGAACAGGCTGTTGTCTTTCTTAAAACCAATGGTAAAGAAAAAGCCTTTGCCGAATTCACAGATCAAAAAGGTCAGTTTTCCAAAGGTGAGTTCTATGTCTTTGCTATTGATTTTAACGGCCTGACGCTTGCTCATGGAGGAAATCCCGCACTCGTCGGGAAAACCATGATCGACTTAAAGGATCCGGACGGAAAATATTTCATCAGGGATATGATAGAAGGCGCAAAAGTAAAGGGAAGCGGTTGGTCCGATTATAAGTGGTCCAATCCGGTGACAGATAAGATTGAAGATAAGTCATCATATTACGTGAGGCAGGAGGACGTGATTCTGGGATGTGGCACATACAGGTAACATACATAAAAAACAATCAACGGATAGTTGAACACAACACAATTTGCAAATCATAAAACAGCCAAGGGTGGTAAAATGAAAAATATATCTGTTTTTGTTTTTGCCTGTTTTCTGTTTTTATTAATGGTTGGAGTCTCTCATGACTTAGCATATGCAGAAAAAGCAGACGAAGCAAAGGCAATGGTTGAGAAAGCTGTAGCCTTTCTCAAGGCCAATGGAAAAGCAAAAGCGTTTACCGAATTCACAAATCCCAAGGGACGCTTCACTAAAGGTGAGTTGTATATTTTCGTTACCGATTTTAACGGCATGACCCTCGCTCACGGAGGCAATCCCAAGCTTGTCGGAAAAGACCTGAGCACGCTCAGGGATTCAGACGGCAAATTCTTTATAAAAGAAATGATCGAAGGCGCCAAAGCAAACGGGAGCGGCTGGACTGATTATAAATGGGCCAATCCCGCAACAAATACGATTGGCGAGAAATCAACATACTATATGAAGTACAATGACGTGATCCTGTCCTGCGGTATTTATAAGTAGAAATAAGGACGTATCAGGCAGCGATATTATTTGTCTGAGTCCGGCTTTTTTATATTCAGACCATTAAGCACAAGCTGGAGAGCCGCGTCAGCTATCTTGTCCATGTTTTCTTTCCTGTCATAGTCAAACCAGTACGTCACCCACGTTATCATGCCCAGCACAAAAAGCGCTGCCCATGAAAGTTTGACGTCGGTGCGTATGGTACCTTTTGATCTAAGCTCACCGATTGTATCCCGAAGAAGCACATAATGTTTTTTCCACTCCCCTTTTACTTCACGAAAATACTTGTCTCTTATTGTAAGCGTATCGTGGATAAGGACTCTTAATTCAGGATGGCTGCAGATGGTTTTCGTATGGTTACGCACCATATATATCAGCCGTTTGAGAGGATCATCTATGGAAAGGGCTTCGGCTATATACGGTTTCAAATCACGTTCTATACCCTCCATATGGACGGCCAGGAGGAGGTTTCTCTTGCTCCCGAAGTAGTGATATAGGGTTGGCCTCGTCAGCTTGGCGGCTATACAAACATCTGTTGTCGAAGCGAGACCACCTTTCTTCAGCAGAAGCTGCGTCGTTGTTTTGATAATTTTGTCTTTTTTTTTCTGAGAAGCCTTTGTTCTTTTACCCAATCCCATTTTCTTTATCTTTTTTGCCAAACATACTCCGGGACATAAACGTCAAGATTAAAGACAAAGATATAACAGCGGTGAACCGATTTGTCAATAATACTTGGCATATATTTCCTTTAATTCACAACGGCATGTATTTCTTAAGCATTGATAGACAACAAATTATAGTTGACAACCCTGTAAAGATAATTTATACGTATTACATTATTTGTATACAGACTTGTACATAATATTATTGAGTGAATAAAAGGAAAAGGAGTCGATTATGTCTGTATTTTATCGAAGATTGCCACAGTTCGACTACATGGTTCCGAAAACGCTCGATGAGGCATTGAAGGCCCTCAATAGGTACAAGGAATCTTCAAAGCTCCTCGCCGGAGGCACCGACCTCATCCCGCACGTGAAAAAAAGGAAAATCAAAGCGCCGGAATATGTCATTGACCTCAAAGGAATTCAGGGCTTGAATAAGATTTCATACGATGCTGAAGGTCTGCATATCGGTCCTCTGGTGACAATCAACTCTATCGCCCAATCCGCAAAGGTGCAACAGCGCTACCCTATACTTGTTCAGACCGCTCTGAGCATGGCCTCTCCTCAGGTTCGCAACAGAGGAACTTTCGCGGGCAATATCTGCAGTGCCGTCCCTTCCGCGGACAGCGCCCCGCCGCTTCTCGCGCTATCTGCTTCAGTTAAAATCAGGGGCACCCGCAAGGAGAGAGTAATCCCTATAGAACAGTTCTTCCTGGGGCCTCGGAGTTCAGCACTAAAGCCAAATGAGATACTCCTTGAAATAACCGTACCGAAGCCCTCAATCGGTAGTCAGGGTATTTACCTTAAACTGTCACCACGTCACTCCATGGACCTTGCTGTCGTGGGTGTCGCCGTGGTCGGGGCACATAAGAACGGCATATGCAAAGATATTAAAATTGCCCTCGGCGCCGTGGCACCAACACCAATACGGGCACTCGTTGCGGAATCTGTACTTCAAGGTAAGACCATAACACCGGAACTGATCAACGAAGCGGCTAAGAAGGCCGCTACAGAGTGCAATCCCATAGACGACCACAGGGCATCTAAGGAATACCGGCGTGATATGGTATATGTCCTTACAAAACGCGCTCTAAGCCTGATTTTATTGCCGCAGGAGGTATGAACATGAAAGAAATAATGCTAAACGTCAATAATAAAAAATATACACTCCAAGTCAAACCTTCAGCAACGCTTCTGGATGTTATCAGAGAAGATCTGGGATTAACCGGAGCAAAAGAAGGCTGCGGTGAAGGGGAATGTGGCGCCTGCACAGTTATCATGGATGGTATGGCCGTCAACGCATGTCTCATGCTGGCTGTAGAAGCAAACGGCAAGCACATTACTACCATCGAAGGGCTGTCGGATGGCGATAAACTTCACCCTATACAACAGGCCTTCGTTGATATCGGCGGCCTCCAGTGCGGATTCTGCACACCGGGCATGATATTATCAACAAAAGCCCTTCTTGATAAAAACCAGAACCCAACCGATGAAGAGATTCGGAAAGGTCTGGAAGGTAATTTCTGCCGTTGCACGGGTTATACCAAAATCATTCAATCGGTAAAAGCAGCCGTTCAGACGTTGAATAAGGGGAGGTAGCGGCAATGAAAGAATATTCGGTTATCGGTAAGAGAGTACCAAGGATTGACGCGAAAGAAAAAGTCATGGGTCAGGCAAAGTATGCCGCTGACTATTCCCTTCCGGACATGCTCTGGTGTAAGGTGCTAAGAGCCCCCTTCCCTCACGCACGGATTCTTAACATCGATACAAAAAAAGCTGAACGGTTGCCGGGCGTGAAAACTGTCATAACCGGAAAGGACTTTGGTGGATGGACCTGGGGTTTCATGGCCACAACACGCGATGAACCGCCCCTTGCCGTAGACAAGGTACGTTTTCTCTACGAGGGTGTCGCCGGTGTTGCCGCCATAGACGAAGACATTGCCGAAGAGGCATGTAACCTTATCAAGGTAGATTACGAGGAACTCCCCGGTGTTTTCGATCCCGAAGAAGCAATGAAGAAAGGAGCCCCGGTTATTCATGATTACAGGCCTGATAATATCAGCGTTGAATACCATTGGAATTTTGGCGACATCGAAAAGGCTTTTGCGGAGTCTTATCTCGTTCGTGAGGACAAGTTTGCTAACGGGAAAGTGCTCACCGGCTTCCTGGAACCTCCCGCTTCCCTTGCCTATTATGATCCGGCAGGACACATAACTGTCTGGGCTGCGAAACAGAGCCCTTATTTCCATTACCGTCATCTCGCCGCCTGCTTTGGTTTGCCATTGTCCAAAATACGCGTTGTGCAGCCTTTTATCGGCGGAGGTTTTGGTGGTACCAAGAACGACTCCGTAGCTGGTGATTTGTGCGCTGTCATGCTTTCCAAGAAAACAGGAAAGCCGGTCAAGTTTGTCTATACGATGAGCGAAGTACTTACAACCTGCCGCAGAAGACATAATATGATTATCTACAATAAAATGGGTATGAACAAGGATGGCATACTTACCGCCATTGAGAGCCGTGTCATCGGGAACGGCGGCGCTTATACAGCTATCGGGCCCCTCACGATGTTCCTCACCGGTTACGCAACCACTCTGCCCTACAAACTTACCAACTATAAATATGACTGCTGGCGCGTCTTCACGAATAATCCTGTGTCGGCGGCTATGCGCGGCCACGGATTCATTCACACGCGGTGGGCCTGCGATGTTCAGATGGAGATGATGGCCGAGGAACTGGGTATTGATCCCGTGGAGATGAGAAAACGCAATGCCATCGACAATCCAAAACCGGGGGAAGTCTACCGGACTGTCAACGGTATCTATTTCAAGACCTGCGGCTTGAAAGAAGCCATGGAGACAGCTGTCAAAGATACTCTCTGGGCAGACAAGGAAAAGATGCCACGTCGCCAGGGGCCAATATCATACGGGACCGGATTTTCCGGGACCTGTTATCAGGGAGGCGCCCGACAACTTGGGCACCAGTCCTGCGCTGCCGTGATCAGAATATGTGAGGATGGAACTGTAAACCTCCTTACAGGGGCAACGGATTGTGGTCAGGGATCTGATACGGTCCTTGTCATGATCGCCGCGGAAGAACTGGGGGTAAGATATGAGGACATCGACATAAAACGTGTCGATACATCATACACACCGGTTGACCCGGGAAGTTACGGCAGCAGGGTCACTGTGCTCGCCGGTCAAGCAACACAGATTGCAGCGCGGGACGCGAAAAAGCAACTGCTCGAAGCAGGGGCAAAAGCATGGAAAGTGAATCCTGACGACATTGAAATAAAGAATGCCGTTGTCTATCTCAAGACAAATCCGGACAAGAAGATGCCATTCGAGAAGCTCGCGAAAATAGCCTGTTACGAAGGCTCAGGAGCAGTAATCCTCGGCAGGGGCCATTCAGATTACGGCCTCGACCCTCTCGATTTTGTCACCGGAACAGGTAATGGAGGTACATCATACAGTTTTACGGCTCAGACAGCCCGGTTGGGTGTTGATATGGAGACAGGCAAGATCGATGTGACAGACTTCACCATCGCTCACGACGCCGGCATACCGCTGCACCCTGTAAGTGTTGAGTCACAAAATGAAGGTGGAGCCATACAAGGTCTCGGCCAATCCATATACGAAGAATTTATTATGGACCATGGAGTGACCAGAAACAGTACTCTTCTCGATTACAAAATGCCTCGCGCAACAGACATACCTGACATAAAGGTGATTGATATCATAACCGACGATCCCGACGGTCCCTTCGGTGCCAAGGAAGCCTCCGAAGGAAGCATTGTCAGCACTCCTTCAGCCGTCTTCTCCGCCCTCCACGACGCTACCGGTATATGGTTCAAAGAGCAGCCGGTGACGCCGGAGAAGGTTGTTAAGGCCCTCAAGGACGCTGGTAAATGGGCTAAGGAATAATAAATATTAAACGGCTGCTCTTCGCGAGCAAAGCGAACAAGAGCGGGAAGTCTCTGCCGGCTTTGCCGGTAGAGGTGACGCTGAGTCCCAGTAACTGTGCAGCCGGTGACGCCGGAGAAGGTAGTGAAAGAGCTGAAAAAGACTGGGAAATGGGTGAAGTAATAAAAAGCTCATGGCTGACAGCTCAAAGCTCATAGGAAGATACATCTTGTTAAGAACTGTCAGCTGTGAACAATAGATTATAAAACAAATTGTAATACCGGGTCATGAAGATATACATTCGGAAAACTGTTCAGATACCGGAAATACCATCCGAAATTGAATTGGAATCGGGTACACTTCGAACCCTCCTCGACAATCTTCTCCGACACACTTATTTTATAAAAGAAATTATTGATCCCAATACAGGTGATTTATCACTGGATGGATTGTTCCAGATAGAACTCAACGGCATTCCATATCACAGCCTTTCTGACGGCCTCGATACTCCCCTTCAAGACAACGATATCCTTACTCTGACATTAATATTACTTGGTGGAGGATA
>JAEAMG010002574.1_pt1 | contig 11078 bp, 7 predicted proteins | sample 8958741 | NCBI WGS metagenome assembly JAEAMG01 (sample SAMN16933256, study PRJNA681125) | bioreactor sludge metagenome | isolation source: anaerobic bioreactor treating anionic surfactant - SDBS | place: India: Bengaluru | collected 2019-02-28
ACTTAGCCCGGAAGAAGTGGTGCCTTCGGCGCAATCAGACTGTCCTATACTGGGAACGCTGGCATCCTGCCGGCAGGTGACCTATATACGCCAAGGAGGCCGGCAGGATGCCAGCGTTCCCAGTATTTCAAACTCATAATTAATTGTCAGCGAAATGGCCTTAAGCGCCTACGCAGGATTCAATGTATTGGCAAAACGCTGACGCCGACGGTTCATCTCCTCGAATTGGAATGTGAGACCCGTCCCGGTGTGTATTTTGTTTCCTAAATCCGTTTTCGTTTGGTTACCGACCTGTGTTTCACCTTTGGCGCACTGCCTGGAGAACAAGCTTGTCCGGATGTATCTTTCGGGCCTTATTTTGCGTTATACAGGCAGAAGCCATGCCAGGTATGATAAGATATGCCACCGATGTTCTTAACCTGAACACGCTCGCCCGCAAGCAATTTTTTCACCCAAAAGGAACCTATTCATGACGCAGACCTTTCGTTACCTGCTTTCCGCCTGTCTGATAGTGACAGGCATATTCCCTGCCTTGGGCGTCCATGCCGAAACGGCGGCGTTTGACAGTCCTGTTCCTCTTAATTTGGCGGACTCCATCAAGGCGGCCGTAAACCAGGTCACCCCGGCGCTGGTACGCATTGATGTGGTTGATGCTTATTACCGGGACGGTCGTGAGATGAAATCCGAAGCCTCCGGCAGCGGCGTTGTCATCACCTCGGAAGGCCATGTGATCACCAATCATCATGTGGCTGGCCACGCGAAACAATTAAAGTGTGTGTTTGCGGACAAATCGGAGCACGAGGCGGAACTGGTAGGAACGGACCCCTTAACGGATATCTCAATCATCCGCTTGAAAACCAGCGAGGCCAAAACGTTCCCGGTGGTTCCGTGGGGCGATTCCGCCGCGGTACGCGTGGGAGACCATATTCTGGCCATGGGAAGCCCGTTAGCGCTATCGCAATCGGTAACACTCGGCATTATCAGCAACACGGAAATGACCATGCCCGAATGGATGAACCGGGACGGTGGCATGACTATTGACGGCGAGGACGTGGGCGCCCTGGTCCGTTGGATTGCCCATGATGCCCAGATTTTTGGCGGCAATTCAGGGGGACCACTCGTGAATCTGGCCGGCGAGGTGATAGGAATCAATGAAATCCGCCTCGGGTTGAGTGGCGCCATTCCCAGCAATCTCGCCCGTGCCGTCGCCGAAGAGATTATCCGGACGGGAAAAATACATCGTTCTTGGGTGGGCATCAGTGTGCAACCACGCCTGAAATCGGATACACGGGTGACTGGCGCCCTCATCAGCGGGGTGATACCGGACTCGCCCGCCGACAAAGCCGGCCTTCAGTCCGGCGACCTGTTGTTGTCCGTAAACGGGGTACCCGTGGACATTCGATTCCTGGTGCAATTGCCGGATTTTAACCTGCTCGTCGCCAGCCTGCCTATAGGTGAAACCGCGCTATTCTCCGTGGAACGTGACGGCCAAAATCTCTCCGTCGAGGTGGTTCCCGTAGAGCGGCAAACATACGAACTGCAGCAGTTCGAACAGTTATACTGGGGCATTACCGTCCGGGACATCTCTTTTGTAATGGCCAGAGAAAAGAAACGTAGTTCCACCGATGGCGTCCTGGTTACGTCCGTACAAAACGGGGGACCGGCGGGTGATGCGCGCCCTCCCATAAACAGCGATGATGTACTCGTGGAAGTGAATGGCAAGCCCGTCAGGAATGTGGCTGAATTGCGTGAAATAACGGAAGAACTGATGCGGGACAGCAAAGAACCCAAAGCGGTTCTGACCAAATTTGAGCGTAAAAATGACCATCTGATTACCGTGGTCAAGGTGGGCATACGCCCGTTGAGCGCCCCGGGTATGGAAGCCAGGAAGGCCTGGCTGCCGCTGGAATACCAAGTAATTACCCGCGATATCGCCGAATCCCTGGGAAATCCGGAAATGACCGGTTTTCGGGTAACTCAGGTGTATCCGGATAGCACCGCCGCGCAGGCAGGCATCCAGGAAGGGGACCTGATTCTTTCCGTGGATGGAGAGCCCATGACAGCCTCTTCTTCGGAACACCATGAGGAACTATCAGCCCTTATCAGACAATACGCCGCGGGAGATACCATCGAACTGGGCCTGAAACGCGCCGACGCCGAATTGAAACTTCCAGTAACACTGAGCGAGTCCCCCAAACTCGCCCGGGAAATGAAAAAATATCAGGACGAAATTTTCGAGTTCACCGTGCGTGATATCACCTTTTTTGACCGCGCCTCCGAAAAATGGGCACAGGATCAAACCGGCGTTTTGGTCGAGCAGGTTAAACCGGGGGGGTGGGCCGACCTCGGCATGCTCAACACAAGTGATTTGATAGTGGCCATAGACCAGACCCCTGTCAATACGGCGGACGATGTCAGCGCCAAAATGGCCGCCATTACCGAGTCCCAGCAAGAGTATGTGGTATTCAAGGTCCGGCGAGGCATCCGCACCTTATACCTGGAACTGGAACCCAAGTGGCTCGCAAAAAAATAATCTTCTGGCAAACAGCGGTTTCGCGACATTCATAGACCCGCCCAGCCGGGGAAACCCTGCCTGCCCTCCCGCAGACGACATTCGTTCACCCCGTTGGCGCCACAAAATCATCCTCCTGCCAACCATTGACATACTCCCGCCAATCTTTTTATAATTAGCCTACTTATCCTCATTCACGGATAGGCAACCCAAACCCCGCGCGGGCGGAAGGAGCATACATCATGGCAAATTTTAAGCTGGGCTTTATCGGCGCCGGATTTATCGGCAAATTTCAGGCAAAAGCGGTTGCACAGATTCGTGGTTGCGACCTTGCCGGCGTTCACGCGCTAAAAGGCGCGGAAGAACTTGCAGCCCATGCCAATAAATACAACCTGGGCGATTGCGTGGTATACAACTCCGTGGCGGAACTCTGCAAGCACGTGGATGCCGTCGCCATCTTTGCGCCCAACTTCGCGCGCATCCAGATTATGCAAGAAATTGTGAAGGCCGTCAAGGACGGCGCGCCGCTCAAGGGGGTTATCTGTGAAAAGCCTTTGGGACGCACCATTGCGGAAGCGCAGCAATTGGTGGACCTCGCGACGGCGGCTAAACTCCCCACCGCCTATATTGAAAACCAACTCCACATGAAAGGCATTCGTGCTCAAATGGAGCAGCTCGCGCCCGTACAGGCGACTATGGGCCCGCTGGCCCTCGCGCGCAGTTCCGAAGAGCATTCCGGTCCCCATGAGGGATGGTTCTGGGATCCCACCAGGCAGGGCGGCGGCGTGCTCAGCGACATGGGCTGCCATTCCATTGCCGTCGGCTGGTATGTGTTGACACCCTATGGCAAGCCGGTGACCTTTCTCGAACCCATTTCAGTTAGCGCCGTCACTTCGCTGCTCAAGTGGGGTATTCCCAAGTACCGCGCCCAGTTACTAAAGCGGATGGGCGTGGATTACAGCAAGGTTCCCGCAGAAGACTTTGCCACCGGCATGGTGACCTTTAAGAATCCCGAAACGGGACAGTTGGTCCAGGCACAGTTTACCAATTCGTGGATGTATGACAAGCAAGGACTCCGCCTGCTGATGGACGGCCTGGGACCGGGCTACGCCTTCGAACTTAATTCCCTGCGCTCTCCCCTTGAAGTCTTCATCGGCGATGAAGCCGCGGAAGCGGTGGCGGATAGTGAAACCGCGCTCGAGAAGGCCACGGCCAGCCGCGGTCTCCTCACCGTGGAAACAAACGAAGCTGATCTGTACGGATACGTGGATGAGATACAAGATGCCATCACAAATTTCCAAAATGGCAACGATGGCTTTTTGAACTTCGCTTACGGAATGGAAATTACTCGGCTGTGTCAGGCCGCCTATCTGTCCGCGGAAACAGGGCAAACCGTCTACCTCACCGACCTGGCGACCCAGAACAGGCTCAAAACCTATAAATCCCTTATCTCACAGGGACGCGGCGCCGAAATCCTCCACCTGGGCTGATTGGAACACCGTCACCGCATGTGCCCTGTTCCGGTTCCCCCGGAAAATGTATCCGTATTCGCCGCAGGAAATGCAACTTCCCCTGCGGTGTTATTCAAATCGTTTGCGCGGACATTACGCGCATTGCTATGATATAAGCAAGGCAGGGGGAAACGATGTCGGGGGCATTTCGCGGGCAGGTCAGCGCTGTATTTCTACGCATGAAGGTGTACTATCAGGTTTATGACGATACCCCAGGAACAAATACGTAATTTTTGTATTATCGCCCACATCGATCACGGTAAATCCACGCTTGCAGACCGTCTGATTGAATATACCCATGCCATGGACGAACGCAAGATTAAAGAACAGACGCTGGATACCATGGATATTGAACGGGAACGGGGCATCACCATAAAGTCCGTGGCGGTGCGCATGGAATATACCGCGGAAGATGGCCGGTTGTACATGTTAAACCTGATTGACACTCCGGGTCATGTGGATTTCGCCTACGAAGTATCGCGCTCCATGGCCGCTTGCGAAGGGGCGTTGTTGCTGGTGGACGCCGCACAAGGGGTGGAGGCGCAGACGCTCGCAAATGCCTATAAGGCAATTGAGCAGAATCTGGAAATCGTACCGGTCATCAACAAAGTGGATCTGCCTGCCGCGGATATTCCCGTGGTACAGCGGCAAATAGAAGATGTTATCGGACTCCCGGCCGATGACGCTTTGCTGGTAAGCGCCAAGACGGGACTGGGCACTCGGGAGACCCTGGAAGCGGTGGTCAAACGCCTGCCGCCGCCCACCGGGGACCCTGCAGCGCCGTTGCGCGCGCTAATATTCGACGCGGTATACAACACCTATCGCGGCGTGGTGGTCTATTTACGCGTAGTGGACGGCGCCATATCTACGGGCCAGAAAATCATGTTCATGAATTCGGGGACCCGCTACGAAGTCAGCGAAGTTGGTTCCTTGCAACCTAATATGGTTGCCCGGCCGGATTTGGCGACAGGCGAGGTGGGCTATCTTATCTGCAACATCAAGACCTTGAAAGATACCCCCATCGGAGACACCGTCACCAACGCGGAGAAACCCGCCCTGACACCCCTGCACGGCTATGAACAGGTCAAGCCGGTCGTATTTTCCGGCATGTATCCCGCCGTGGCCACAGATTACGATGAACTGCGTGACGCGCTCGAAAAACTGCAATTGAACGATTCCTCATTCCAGTTTCATGCGGATAGTTCGGATGCGCTGGGCTTGGGATTCCGGCTCGGATTCCTGGGCCTGCTGCACATGGAAATCGTCCAGGAACGACTCGAACGGGAGTTTGGCCTGACCCTGGTCACCACCATGCCAAACGTGGCCTATGTGGTTACAAAAACCAGTGGCGAGGTAATCACCATAGAAAAAGCCTCGCAGATGCCTGCCCCGGGGGAGATAGCGATCATCGAGGAACCTTATATCGAGGCGGATATTCTGTGCCCCACCCAGTATCTCAGCGGTGTTATAGAATTGTGCAAACGTAAACGGGGTACCCATGTGCGGGTGGACTACATAGACGGCAACCGGTGCATGGCCGTATACCAAATGCCGCTGGCGGAAATCGTGATGGATTTCTATGACAAACTGAAAAGCGGCACCCGCGGGTACGGCTCGCTCGAATACCGCTTCATCGCCAACCGACCTGGCGAACTCGTAAAATTGGATATCCTGCTCAACAATGACCCGGTGGATGCCTTATCCACCATCGTCCATAGGGATAACGCGGTCCGCTTGGGCCGGGCACTGGCGCAGAAATTACGTAAACTGATTCCGCGCCAGCAGTACGAAGTGGCCATTCAGGCCGCTGTGAACCGGAAGATAATTGTCCGTGAGACGATCTCTCCCCTGCGGAAAAATGTGACTGCAAAATGTTACGGCGGCGATATCACCCGAAAGCGCAAACTTCTGGAACGCCAGAAAGAGGGCAAAAAACGCATGAAACAAATCGGCACGGTCGAGGTGCCCCAAGAGGCGTTCATGGCGCTGCTGCGAGTGAAAGAAGATGATAATGACTGATACGGCAAACCAGCTTCCCCACCACCCGCTCAGACGCCTGCTCGAATCCTTGACCGGCCCGTGGACATGGCGCAATTTGTTCGGCTGGACCGCCCTTATTCTGATTGTGCTCCTTGTAAAAGGGTGCCTGATAGATCAGTACACCATCCCGAGCGGCTCCATGGAGCCTACGCTCAAGGGTGACCCGCGTATTTTCCGGGGAGACAGGGTGCTTGTCAACAAATGGCTGTACGGACCCCGCATTCCCTTTACAACCAAACGATTATTGAAGTGGGGCGCCCCTGAACGATGGGACATCGTGGTGTTTCATTCCATTGATCCCGAGGCACAACACCCGATACTCATCAAGCGCGTCATCGGGCTGCCGGGGGAGCGTGTCAAAATCAGAGACGGTAAAATCCATATTAACGGCAATGTAGTGGAACCGCCGGAAAAACTCAAGGATGTCCTGTATTACGTGGATAAACTTACGTTTACTTCCATGGAAAAGAAACGCCAGTTGCTAAATCTCGCCCAGAAAAATGAGCCCTTGCCGATACTGAACCCCAACCATCCGCCGGTTACAAAGATGTATGCCGACATGCAACGCCTGCATCCGCTGGTCAGGGACAAGAACATGGACCTCCTGACGGAGGAGGAAATCGAGTCCCTGTGCGCCGGTATAGAAAAATCGGTGATAGATCTTATTGATGATATCTATGATTTCGTGCAGCCGGAAATGAATTACGGCATCAGTGATGAAGAAAAGTTCTCTGTTGTGCCTGAAGACCACTATTTACTGCTGGGGGACAACAGTGAGCAAAGCCTCGACGGGCGCATGTATGGCTGGGTGCCTCATAACCATTTGTATGGACAGGCTTTTGCGGTGTGGTGGCCGTGGTCCCACCGGCAGGACTTTACCGGGTTTTCCTATACGTGGTGGGGCAGACTCCTGCTTTACGGTATCCCGGCCATGATAGTGTTGTTGGAACTCTATAGCACCATCAGGCGGCGCAGGGGAAAGGATGCGGAAAAGGCAAAGGAAGAAAGTTCATGACCTTATTCGAAGAATTAAAATGGCGGGGCTATGTGAATCAGATTACACATGAGGAGCTGCCGGCCCTATTGGAGAAAGAACCGCTTACCTTGTATTGTGGTTTTGACCCCACAGCCGACAGCCTGCATATAGGAAGCCTGTTGCCTATCCTCGGCCTGGCGCATTTTCAGCGCAAAGGACATATCCCCATCGCGCTGGTTGGCGGCGGCACGGGGCTCATTGGCGATCCCAGCGGCAAAACCCAGGAACGTTCCATGCTGAGCCGCGAAGATGTGGAACGTAATGTGGAGGGTATCCGGGCACAGCTCGAACGATTTCTCGATTTCAGCGGGCCCAATGCCGCGAAACTAATCAACAATGCCGACTGGTTGTGCGAAATCCGACTGCTGGATTTCCTGCGAGACATCGGAAAGCATTTCTCCATCAACATGATGCTGAACCGCGACAGTGTACGCATGCGCCTCGAGGACCGTGACCATGGCATTTCCTACACGGAATTTTCCTATATCCTGCTCCAGTCCTTTGATTTTCTTTACTTGAATCAAAAATACAATTGCCGCCTCCAGGTAGGCGGCGCGGATCAATGGGGCAATATCGTATCCGGCATGGACCTGGCCCGCCGTCTGAACGACGCCTCCACCTATGGCATGACTTTCCCCCTGGTGACCAAAGCCGACGGTTCCAAATTCGGCAAGTCCGAAGGGGGCAACATCTGGCTCGATGCGGAACGCACCTCGCCCTACCGCTTCTACCAGTTCTGGATGAACCAGGCCGACGCCGATGTGGGCGTTTATCTGCGTTATTTCACCTTCCTGTCGCAATCCGAAATCGAGGCCCTCGACCAGACGGTGCGGGAAAATCCGGAACAACGACAGTCGCAAAAACGGCTTGCCGAGGAAGTTACCCGCCTTGTCCACGGGGAGACCGCCCTCGCCAACGCGCAAGCCGCTTCAAAAGCCATGTTCGGCGGCGACTTGAAGGAACTGGACCAGAACACCCTGGCCGACGTATTCAGTGAAGTGCCCAGCGCGGAACTCTCCCTGAGCCATATCGCCGGGCAGACACCGCTCCTGGACGCGCTGGTAGAGGCGAAGGTCTTTACAAGCAAGGGCGAGGCCAGACGTCTGGTCCGCAGCGGCGGCCTGTACCTTAACAACGAGCGTATTGATGCTGAAGACCTGAAATTGTCCGAAGCCTGTCTGCTCGCCGGTAATACGGCCGTGGTCCGCACCGGTAAAAAGAACTATTACCTGCTGAAATTTGTTTAAGGAGAAACCGGCGCCAACAGTCCTTGCGCGGATAAAAACGGAGGGAAAGAAAATGGTGCCCGAGGCGAGACTTGAACTCGCACCCCGTTTCCAGGACTAGATCCTTAGTCTAGCGTGTCTGCCAATTCCACCACCCGGGCACGTTCGGGCTATACCTACAGTCTAGCAAACGAACCGGGGGAAGATCAAAAGAAACGCCCTTTTTAAAACCTTCTCGCCGTCAGATTCAGAGATGCCTATGAACTCCTGGTCCCCCTGAGGGAGGAACCTGTACCACCCTGGTACTATAATACTTCCTCGACAGCCCGAATAAAGGCAGCGGCATTTTTCAAAAGAGTGTCCGTGGTGTCTTCATCAACGGGTTCACCAGGCTGGTAATCGGAAGTCTGGCGTAGATTGAAAGCCTGATGGAGATGCCTGGAATAGATTTTGTCAAAATGACCTTTACGCACAAACTCGCTGTCAAATAGAGCGATCACACCGGCATGCTTACGCGGCGCATGGCCGGATTTTTGTAACAACGCCAACACTGCGTAAAACATGGCATAATAGGCGCGATTGACGACGCCAAGCGTTGTGTAGCCGGAACGATGCAATACAAGGGCTTCCTCAAGAGCGGCCCGGGCCTGGTCCATTCGATACGCAACCAATACATTACCGGCGCTATCATTGCTCATACCGCAATACCCTCTTCACGGATGGCTATGGCCAACAGGGACTCATGTTCCGGGCCATTTGTCCAGGATTCGTACGATACGACGACAGGCGCGATAACCATTCCTGCATCGAAACCAATTTCCCAGGCACACTCCCATACTTTTTCCCGGTCTTCCCGCGTGACCGGCCCATTCAGAACCACAAGTACATCCACATCCGAGTCGGCTGTGGCATCACCCCGGGCGCGAGATCCGAACAGAATCAGATCATGCAATGCCAGCGTACTCGCTAACGAATCTTTTAAGCGGGAAAGTACTTTAAGTTCACGACTATTCACCGTACAAAATCCTGATTTTGACTACTAATTTCTTTCACATCCACTCTTGAAAAAGTATAGCACCATTGTGGGCTCTATGTGTATACGCAGGCCTCCCCATTTCCCGGGCTCGATTTTTCATTTCCGGGGCGCTTACGCTATCATATCAAAGAATACCTGCCCCGCAGGAAGGTAAGTAATGCTGCAGGAGGAACATGCATGGCAGTCCCCGATCTGGTGCTGGACCTGGTGGAACGGTTCCGCCGCAATGAGTCGGCCTATCGTTCCGGCCTGTATAACGAGACCCAGGTCCGCCGTGAATTCATTGACCCCCTCTTCGAATGCCTGGGCTGGGACGTCAATAACCACCGGGGCTACGCCGAGGCCTACAAAGACGTGGTCCACGAGGATTCGCTGGACGTGGAAGGGGCGAAGCGCGCGCCGGATTACTGTTTCCGCATCGGCGGCACGCGCAAGTTCTTTCTCGAAGCGAAAAAGCCGTCCGTCAATATCCGCGAGGATATTTCCCCCGCCTACCAGCTGCGCCGCTATGCCTGGACCGCGAAACTTCCCCTGAGCATCCTTACCGATTTCGAGGAGTTCGCCGTCTATGACGGGCGCGTCAAGCCCGACCCCGGCGACACCTCCTCTACGGCCCGGGTGATGTTCTTTCCCTATCGCGACTATCCCGACCGCTGGGACGAACTCGCCGCCACCTTCTCCCGCGAGGCCGTGCTGCAGGGCGCCTTCGACCGGTTCTGCGAAACCAACAAGGGCAAACGGGGCACCACCACCGTGGACGCCGCCTTCCTCGCCGAAATCGAGGCGTGGCGCAACGAACTCGCGCGCAACATCGCCCTGCGCAATCCCCAGCTGGACCAGCGCGGCCTGAACGACGCCGTCCAGTGCACCATTGACCGCATCATCTTTCTGCGCCTGTGCGAGGACCGGGGCATCGAGGACTATGGCCGGCTCCACAAATGCAGCGAAGAAAAGGGCATCTACGACGCTCTCAAAAGCCTGTTCGTCCAAGCGGACCATCGCTACAACTCGGGGCTGTTCCATTTCGAAGCGGAAAGGGGGCGCACCCGCACCGACCAGGTGTCCCTTGACCTGGCCATTGACGACAAGGTCCTGAAACCCATCCTGCGCACCCTCTACTATCCCGAATCTCCCTACGAATTCTCCGTCATGCCGCCAGACATCCTCGGCCAGGTCTACGAGCAGTTCCTCGGCAAGGTCATCCGCCTCACCCCGTCCCACCAGGCGAAGGTGGAGGAAAAGCCCGAGGTGAGAAAGGCGGGCGGCGTCTATTACACGCCCACCTACATCGTGGACTATATCGTGAAACACACCGTGGGCGCCCTGCTCGAAGGCAAAACACCCCGCGACGTGGACGGCTCGAAAAAGGACGCGCCGCCCCTGCGCGTCGCGGACATCGCCTGCGGCTCCGGCTCCTTCCTCATCGTGGCCTACCAGTACCTGCTCGACTGGTACCGCGACCAGTATGTCAACGCCGGGGCGGAAAAACAGTGCAGCGGCAAAAACCCGCACCTGCGCCAACTCCGCGAAAACGAATACGTCCTCACCATCCCCGAACGGAAACGGATTCTGCTGGACCATATCTACGGCGTTGACATTGATACCCAGGCCGTGGAAGTCACCAAACTGTCCCTCCTGCTCAAGGTCATCGAAGGCGAAAACGAAGCCACCCTAGGACAGAACCGCCTCCTCTTCCAGGAACGCGCCCTGCCCGACC
>JAEAMG010002575.1_pt1 | contig 11076 bp, 7 predicted proteins | sample 8958741 | NCBI WGS metagenome assembly JAEAMG01 (sample SAMN16933256, study PRJNA681125) | bioreactor sludge metagenome | isolation source: anaerobic bioreactor treating anionic surfactant - SDBS | place: India: Bengaluru | collected 2019-02-28
GCTCTGCATCCACCGGAACATGGCGATGATGTGGGGATCGTCGCCGCAAACGAAACGGCCCGAGGCGTCGTCAAACCATTCGCCCCCGAACAGCCCGCCCCACATGTGCGTGTGGTCCCACGGCAGCCAGGGCAGAAAGCCGATCTGTTTCAGGCCGGTCTCGTCGCGGACGGTCAGCTTGCCGGCGTACTCCAGCAGTTCCGCCATGGTTCGCGGCGGGCGCTCGGGGTCCAGGCCTGCTTTGCGGAACGCCGTCTTGTTCCACAGCAGGCAGATGCTGTCCGTGGTGACGGGAATCCCCCAGGTGTGCCCGCCAAACGTCACCGCGCGCCATACGTGCGGGAAGAAGTCCTCGGGATCGACCGATTCGGACGCCTCGATGAAGCGGTCGAGCGGCATGACGCAGTGCTGGGGCGCCAGCGCCGCCAGGATGGCCCCCTCCGTGCTCAGGATGTCCGGAGGGGTTTTGCCCGCGATGGAGGTCAACAGCTTTTCCATCGTGAAACCTATGGGAAGCGCGCGCACGTACACCTCGTTCTGCGACGCGTTGAACTCGTCTATCAGTACCTCGCGCTCGTCGAACTCATGCCCGGTGTGGCGGTCCCAATAGGTAATGATAACGCGGCCCTGCTCGAGCGCGGCCTGTTCCCCGGGCGACCCCGCCTCCGACGGCCACAGGGCAGCCACGACGGCAACGCATGCCGCCATCACCAGAGCCCACCGCATGTATGTGGCTTTCACGGGATTGTGCCTTGCTCAGGAAACGTCTTCCGCTTGGACGAGGCGCCATTATGCAAGCTGCACGTGTCGGGAATCCACTGTTACCGCCGGCCCCGCGGGTTGAACCGGCGGGCGGTCCGCAGGTAAGGTGAGTGCATCCAGCGCGGGACAACGCACCATCGAGGAACCCACATGGCACAGGACAATTCGCATCCGCTCGACGCGGCCTATGCGTTGTACCGGCGCGGCCGCTATGACGAAGCCCTGGCGGAGATTGCGCGCGCCCAGACGGGCCGCCCCGAGAACGCCGACACGCTGTACCTGGAATCGGTGTGTCTTCACGGCGCGGGCCGGATCAATGAGGCGCTGGAGCGCTGCAAGCGGCTCGGGCAGGTGTTTAATGATCCGCGCGTGCCGTCGCTTCAGGCCCGCATCGGTGTCGAATTGCCCCCGGAAGCCTATGCCGTTCCCCAGAAGAGGCCCCTGAACTGGCGGCGGCCATTGAAGTGGGCGCTTGCACTGGGGCTCGCGGCGCTCCTTCTGAGTCTCCTCCCGTTTGCTGCCGACCGGTTGGGCGACGGCGCGGGACGCCTCTGGACCAAACCCCTGGAACCCGGCCTTCTTCCGCCCATGAGTGCGGCCCCGCCGTCGGCCCCCGCCGGCAGCCCGTCCACGGCGGCCGGGCTGGCCTGGCTGGAACAGTGGGCGGCCCAGGACCTTCCGGATTGGCAAAAGAGCGCCAAAGTCACCGCGCCGCGCGTCTGCCTGGCCAAACTGGCCCTCGGCCGCGACGTCCGCGAGGTCAACGCGTATCTGCAGGCCCAGGTCCCGAACAACGAAAGCGGTTCGACCTGGCAACTGGGACCGCTCGGCCGCGTGGGCGACTACGATTTCACCGAAGCCACGCTGACGACCCTGCTCTACCTCTTCGGCGAGGACCCCGAACGCCTGTATCCCGAGACGGTCGAACATGTGGTGAACGTGCTGCTCATCGAGGAGGGCGGCAAACCCCGCGTCAAGGTGCCCGGCTCGTTCGGACTCGTGCCCGATACCGAAAACCACCATCTGATGACCGAGGGCAGCCGCTATCTCAAGAACCAGTGGCTGTTCACCCACGGAACCCCCGAACCCCGGTACAACAATCAGACCAACGGCCTGGAACGCTGGCTGGCGGACTACCTCCAGGAGATGATTGACGAGGGCGTTTACGAGTTCAATTCCAGGCCCTACCTCGGCTTTACCGTCCAGGCCCTGCTCAATCTGGAAGCCTTCCCGCAGTCCGGTGAAATCACCACCCGGGCCCGGTATCTCCTGGACATCATCAACTACCAGTACGCACTGGGCAGCCTCGACCTGCGCCGCTTCCCCCCCTTTCGCAGGCAAATGCGCCACGCCGGGGATACCGCATTGAACAGCGACGAGCACACCGAAGTCATGCGGGTCTGGACCTCGCCGCCCGCCGGCGCCGAATTCGATTTCACCTCGCTCGCCGGGAATGGTTCCCAGGCCATCATCGCCGAGCTCTGCCCGTACCGTCCCCCGGACGACGTCCTCTCATGGATTCTGGAAAAGCGTTCGGACTACTTCGTGCTGTTCGGCCGCGGACCCCGGGCTACTCCCGAGCTGTACAGCGGTGGTCCGGGCTACCTGCTGTCCGCGGGCGGGGTGCATCGTGGCAAGCGTTCCTTGATCGTGGCGCGGCCGATCTCGCTCATGCTGAGCGATGGGGCCACGGATCTCAGCGGGTGTTTTCACATTCGCGGCGCCGGCGCGTGGCAGGACTGGAACAACACGGGCGTCCACCGCCATTTCGCGTGCGGGAACGGTCCCGTGCATATCCCGGAAGACTACGTTCCGGAAGCGCGCGCCGGCCGCTGGGCGGTCTTCAAACCGGAGGCCGTCCCGAACCTCTCCATCGCGGTCTACAGCGACGACGCCTTCGGCCTGCTCGCGCTCTTTCCTGGAGAAACCCTGTTCCCGCAGTCGCTTCTCGAGGAACTGCAGGCCGTCAACTCCGACCCGGAAGCGTTGCATCGCGAATTCCGCTGGCCGGACGGCCGGTTCGTCGGGTATGACACGAACGCCCCGAAAGGCGTCTGGGTGATCGAAAGCGTGGACGGCGCGCCCGTCGACCGCGCCTGCGACGCCTGGCCCCACGTCAGCGGCGCCCCGCCCCTCATTTCGTTCGACCGCCGCCGCTGACGGGCCATGGAGCAGCGCGTGAACCCCGCTCCGCCGGCTCGCCTCGCGGGCAGGTTGCGGCCATTCCCGGGCTTCAATACAATGAGCCTCTTGCTTTACAGCTGGATATCTATCGGCATGACTGAAAAAAAACGAGAAATCCGGCCCGTTCGTGTGCTGCCGGAGGACGTGGCCAACAAAATCGCCGCCGGCGAGGTGGTAGAACGGCCGGGCTCGGTCGTCAAGGAACTCATCGAGAATGCCCTTGACGCCGGGGCCAGCCGGATCATCGTGCGACTCGTGGCCGCGGGACGCCGCACCATCGAGGTCATCGACAACGGTCACGGCATGGGGGAACAGGACGCCCTCCTCGCCATTGAACGCCATGCCACCAGCAAAATCCGCAAGGCCGACGACATCGACAACGTCGTGACCATGGGTTTCCGGGGCGAGGCGCTGCCCAGCATCGCGTCGGTGTCCCGGTTCGAACTGGTGACCCGCCGGGCCGGCGACGAGCACGCCACCCGCATCCGGATCGAGGGCGGCGTCTTGCGCGACGTGTCGCAGGTGTCCGCCCCGCCCGGCACGCGGGTTGCCGTGAACCGGCTCTATTTCAACACGCCCGTGCGCGCCAAGTTTCTCAAGGGCATCACCACCGAACTGAGCCAGTCCATCGACATCGTGCAGCGCCATGCCCTGGCCTCGCCCGGAGTCGCGTTCCAACTGCTGCACAACGAAAAACTGCTCTTCGACATACCCCAGAACGCCAGCCTGAAAGAGCGCATCGCCCTGATCTGGGGCCTGGGATTTGTGGATGATCTCGTCGAACTGGACGGAGAAGACGCGGGGCTGGTGTTCTCGGGTTTCATCAGCACCCCCTCGCTCACGCGTTCCGGCCGAACCCACCAGTTCTTCTTCTTCAACGGCCGCCCGGTGGTTAACCGAAGTCTCCAGTACGGCTTTGAAGAGGGCTACCGCGGACTGCTCACCGTCGGACGGCGTCCCGTGGGCATTGTCCTGGTGACTGCGCCGCCGCGCCTCGTCGATGTCAACATTCACCCCGCGAAACGCGAAATCCGGTTTCGCGACGAGAACGCCGCCCGCCAGGCCCTCCGCGAGGCCGTGCGCAACCGCCTCGGACAACTGGTCCGCACGTCCCCGCCTGTGCCGGAACGTACGGACGACGGAGGCGACGCGGCCGGGCGTGCGTTCTCCGGAGCACCCGAACGCCTCCGCTGCGATTCCGCCCGCCGCCCGGAACCGCACCCCGCGCCCCGCGATGCCGGGGACGCGCGGGAACCGTCCGTGTCCGGGACTCAGCCGGCGCTCGATCCGCCGCCGCCCGCCCAGACCGAGTTTGCCGGGTTGCCCGAGCGCAGCCCGCGCGAAGAAGCCCCCGGCGTCGAGCCGCGGGCCTTTTACGCGCCGCTGGGACGGGTCGGCGAGGCGCCGATGCAGCTTTTCGCGACGTATCTCCTGGTCCCCGAGGACGACCGCCTGCTGATCATTGACCAGCATGCCCTGCACGAACGTCTGACCTACGACACCCTGCTCGCGGATCTTCAGGACGCCGACTACCAGGCCCAGCAGCTTGTCGTGCCGATTCTGGTCGATGTGCCGCCGTCGTACGTGAGAATCGTCCAGGAACACCGCGAGCTGTTCTCGAAACTCGGCATCGAAATGGAGCCGTTCGGGGGAAACACCTTCCAGGTGACCGCCCTCTGCCATCTCTACGAGGACTCGGCCATCCCCGGCGTGGTGCACCGCGTGCTGGACACCCTTGCCCAGGGCGACCTGTTCAACCGCGAGGAACTCGTCTCCGACCTGCTCCGGCTGACGGTCGAGGCGTGCCGCAGCTCGGTCAAGGCAGGCGACCGCCTGTCGGCCGAGGAGCGCCGGGAACTCCTCGAGGGGTTCCGGCGTCTGCGCCCGCCGTACACCTGTCCCCACGGCCGCCCCATCATCACGGAACTCACCCAGGTGCAGATGGAAAAGAGTTTCCGGAGGCGCCAGTGAAGAACGTGGTTGCCGTCGTCGGACCGACGGCCTCGGGAAAAACCGCCCTCGCCCTCGAACTCGCCCGGCGCCTCGATTCGGAGATCATCTCGGCCGACTCCATGCAGGTCTACCGGGGGATGGAAATCGGCACGGCAGCGCCCACACCCGGAGAACTGGCGCGCGCAAAACACCATTTTGTGGGCATCCTCGAGCCCGGCGAGGAGTTTTCGGCCGGCAGGTTCGAGCGGATAGCGCGCCCGGCCGTCGATGCCCTGAACGCCCGCGGCCGGATTGCCGTGGTGGCCGGAGGCGCGGGCCTTTACGTGCGGGCGCTCATCGAGGGGCTGTTTCCCGGACCCGCGAAAGACGATTCAATCCGCACGCGCCTGCATCGCGAAGCCGAAGAGGCCGGCGTGCCCGCGCTTTACGCGCGGCTGCAATTGCACGACCCGGCCTATGCACAGGTCATCAACCCGAACGACCTGCGCCGTATCGTCCGCGCCCTGGAAGTCTATGAACTGACCGGGGAGCCCTTGTCGAAGCTGCATGCCGAACACAAGGAGGCCGCCATGCCGCTCGACGCCGTGCAGGCCGCATTTGACTGGCCCCGCGAACAGCTCTATGCGCGCATCGATGCCCGGGTCGACCGGATGATCGAACAGGGGTTTGTCGAGGAAGTGCAGCGGCTGTTGGACGCGGGGTACGCCAGACATCTCCACCGGCTCCGGTCGCTCGGGTACCGGGAGATCGCCGCCTTTCTCGCCGGGCAGAAAACGCTCGAGGAGGCGGTCGACGCCATGAAACAGAACACGCGCCGCTTCGCCAAACGCCAACTGACCTGGTTTCGCGCCGATCCCGGCATCCACTGGCTCAACGCCGGTCCCGAACGGACCGTCGAAAGCTACGCGGACGAGGTGTTGGGCCTGTTGTAGTGGCGCGGGCCGCTCAGCCTGCCGCCGGGCACCGGTACACGCGGGACTCGGTCACAATGATGTGCATCGGAACGTCATGGGCTTCGACGGGCATTTCAGGAACGATCTGAAGCGCGAACGCAACGGCGATCCGCGTGCCCGCGAACTCCGCCAGGAACCGGTCGAAGTATCCTCCGCCGTATCCGATGCGCCATCCCGCTTTCGTAAACGCGAGCCCCGGCACCAGCACCACGCTGCCCGCCGGCGGCGGCATGTCGCGGCGGTACTCGGGCCGGGGCTCCAGCACGCCGAACGTCGCGGGCGCCAGTTCGTCCAGCGATTCCAGGCGCGACCACACCATGCGCCCCTTGCCCAGGGTCGCCGGCACCAGCACGGGCCGGGAAGCCTCGAGCAGACGCGCTATCAGCGGCTGGGTGTCAACTTCGTTATCTTTCGAGGCCACGTAGGTCAACACGGCGGACGCCGCCGCGAATTCCGGCAACGCCGCCACGGACGCGCCAATCGCCGCGCTCTTTTCCGCGGCCTCCGCGGGCGTCAGCGCCCGGCGTGCCGCGAGGATCTGGTGGCGAATCGTCTTCTTCTCCAGCATGCCATGCCCTCATTCGCGCCCTGAGTTTTCCGCCCTTATACAAGGCCCCGGCATGCCAGTCAAGCGGTTTCAGCGGGCGCGCCGCCCTCGTGGTATAATGCCTCCGGCACGGCAGGAAGCCGGGCCAGGGGAATCGTTCCGAAACCGCAGTACCCCCCGATACATCCCTGTGTCGCGGGATCGCTTTGCGGACGGTTCGTCCGATGTGGGGACATCGCTTGCGCGCGGAATGGGAAACAGTGACGGACTGAAATGGGCCAATTCCAATGAGTCTACGCAGGTGTGTTGTGGGAGGGGTGTTGTTCGCCGTGCTGGCGGGCCTGTCTCTGGGGGCAGCCGCCGAACCGTCTCCGGCCCCGGACGCCGGTGCCGCCGCCAACCCGGCCGCCGGGGCGAAAGCCCGGCCCCCGGAATGCCTGCGCGGCGTCTACCTGAATTCCGCCGGTTTCTATGAACGCAAGATCACCGAGACCCTTCACTACGCCAAGGAGGCCGGTCTCAATGCGGTCGTGATGCATGTCAAAGACCCCTACGGACACCTCTATTGGGAGGCCCAAAACGCCGTTGCCCGCGAAATCAAAGCCTCGAAGGGCGACAAACAGCTCCGCGCCGCGGTTCACCGCTTCAATGACGCCGGCTTGTGGACCATCGCCAAGCTCGACCTGTTTCAGGACACGCTGCTGGCAACCCACCGGCCCGATTGGGCCATCCAGGACAGCGTCACTGGAAAACCCTGGCACAACCGCCAGAAACTCGCCTGGGGCAACCCCCACGATGAGCGCGTGTGGGACTACAACCTCGCCCTCGCCAGGGAGCTTCTCGCTCTCGGCTTCGATGAAATCCAGTTCGATTACATCCGATTTCCGTCCGACGGCGACTTGACCCGCGTGAAATACCCCAAGGTCTTAAAAGACAAGGACCGTCTTCAGGTCATCGGCGCCTTCCTCGAAAAGGCCAACCGGGAATTGAAACCCCTGGGTGCCACCATCTCTGTCGACCTCTTCGGGTTTGTCGCGTGGATGACCTACGATTTCGGCGTGGGCCAGCGCATTGAAGAGATCGCCCCGCATGTCGATGCCATCTGCCCGATGCTCTATCCCTCGCATTTCCCCAGAAATTTCATGGGCAAAGACGAGCCCGCGAAATGTCCCCGGGAGATCATGGAAGAAAGCATGAAGCGCCTCAAGAAACGCACCCGCGTCGATGTCCGCGCCTGGATCCAGGGGTTCTGGTACCAGCCCGGCGACATCACCGAACAGATCAAGGGCATCGAGGCCGCGGGATACAAGAGCTATCTGGTCTGGAGTCCCTCTTCGCGGTACGACGAGACCTACCTCGCCCTCGCCGCCCATCAGAACAAGACCTTCGCGCTGCCCAAATACTACCCGACCCTGGCCGAGCTGACCGGGAAAGGCCGTTCGGCTCTCGAAGGCGTCACCCAGATGGTCAACATGACGGATTACGTGAAAGGGTCGACCGTCCTCTGCCTCGACCGGTCCACCCCCGAGCGCAAAAGCGCCTATACCACGCCCCGGCAACTCGTGGACACCTTCGACGAGGCCATCCTCGACGCGATCCTGCAGGCCCGCGGCATCGAGTCGTCGTGGAACGTGCCCCGGGGCGTCAAGCTGGACCGCGCGGTCCGGCTGTTGCTCGAAGACCTCGGCATCTCCGCGCGCACCATGCGCGCCGAACCGGTCCGCATTGCCTGGAAAGGCGATTGCCGTTTCTACCGGGGCGCGGGCGAGCTCGCGTCTACCGCGCCGGTTCCCGAACCCGCGCAACCGCCTGCCGCGGAGGATGCGGCAGCGGCGGAACCCTCCGCCCCGGAAAGCGGTGCGACGCCCACGTCCTGACCAGCCCGCCCTGCAGAATGTTCCGCCCCCCGGCAAGTTTTACTGCCATTGCGTTCGAAACCCGGTTCGGCGGGTCTCTGGTAAACCTTCTGATGTAAACGACTTAAAGCGTTCGATGTCCTCCGCGGCTCTTGGCACAGGCCTTGCGTTTCTTCCGTTAGCGGCAAACGATGCCGCTGTGTGCCCCGTATCGCGGGTGGCCTGGCAGTTGGGAGCGGTGCCCAAGAACGTTCCTGATACCCAGTTGTTGCCAAACGCCGGCGCCAGGCCATCCCGGCGGTACACACGACCCGGACGAATGGGGAGCCCACAAGAGCGTGGGGGAGACGCACGATGATTCAGGGCCTGTATGCGGCCGCTTCGGGCATGCTCGGCATCGAGCGCCGTCAGGATGTGGTCGCCAACAACATCGCGAATGCCGCCACACCGGGATTCCGCCGCCAGGTGGCCGTGAACGAAGGATTCAACGAGATCCTGCTCCGCAGCATGCGCCACCCGTTCCGGCTCGATGCGGAACGCGCCCCCGGCGGCGGTCAGAAGCTGGTCGAGACGTTCACGGACGTGCAATCGGGCAACGTCGTCGTTACCGAAGATCCCCTCAACATCGCCCTGCAAGGTCCCGGATTCATCGCGGTCGACACGCCTCACGGCGAACGCTTCACGCGCAACGGCAAGCTTGCCGTTGACGCCAATGGGCTCCTGAGCACCGCCGACGGATTCCAGGTCCAGGGCGTGAATGGCGGCGGCATTGACGTCAGCGGCGGCAACATCACCATTGATCAGGACGGCAACGTCTACAGCCAGGGCCTGTTCGTGTCCCAGATCCGGCTGGTTGAATTCGAAGATTCCCACATGCTCACGCGAACCGGCGCCAACCTCTACGCGGCCTCTGATGAGGCCATGCGCCGGTCCGCCCAGGCGATGGACACGCGCGTGCTCCACAAATCGCTCGAACTGTCCAATGTCCAGGTGCCGGCGGAGATGGTCCAGATGATGCTCGGCGCGCGCGTCTACGCCGCCAATCAGAAAGTCATCAACGCCATCGACGAATCCGTCGCCAGCCTGATTAACGAAGTGGCCATGCCCGTCTAGGGCCAGGAGGACTCCTGATGATTCGCGCTATGTTCACCTCGGCGACGGGCATGATGGCGCAGCAATTGAATGTCGACACCATCGCCCACAACCTGGCCAACGTGAACACCACGGGGTTCAAGAAGAGCCGGGTCAATTTTCAGGATCTCCTCTACGAAACGCTCCAGCCGGCCGGGTCCGAGACGACCACCGGCGCGACCATCCCCGAGGGCGTCCAGGTGGGCCACGGCGTGCGCCCGGCCTCCATCGCCAAACTCTTCACGCAGGGCAACATGATCCAAACCGGCAACGAGCTCGATCTGGTCATCGAGGGCGACGGATTCTTCCAGATCGAACTGCCGGACGGCACCATCGCGTATACCCGCGATGGCAACTTCAAACTCAACAACGATGGCGCCATCCAGACCGTCGACGGGTTCGCGCTCGAGCCCGGCATCACCATCCCCGAAGACCACGAGCAGATCACCGTCAATTCCGACGGCACGGTCTCGGTGAAGGTGCCGGGGCAGTCCGCCGAAACCAATGTCGGGCAGATCCAGCTCGCCCGGTTCATCAATCCGGCCGGACTGGATGCCCGCCTGGGACGCAACCTGCTGCTCGAGACCGAAGCTTCCGGTCCGCCCGTGCTGGGACAGCCCGGCGAAGAGGGCATCGGATTCCTCGAACAGGGGTTCCTGGAAAACTCCAACGTGCAGGTCGTCGAGGAGATCATCCAGCTCATCATCGCCCAGCGCGCGTATGAAGCCAGCTCCAAAGTCGTCCAAACCTCCGACGAAATGCTGCAAACGGCCAACAATGTCCGACGCTGAGCAGGGAGATTGACGCGCCATGAACCGCGAAAGAACACCGCACAGTCTCTGGCACGGAGTCATCGCGGCTGCCGCTCTCGTACTCGCGGCCGCCGATGCGGCCGCGGTCAACGTGGTCACGCTGCGCGAAGAGGCCTTCGTGAAGGGGCCGCAGGTCGCACTCGGCGACGTGGCTGAGGTTCAGGGCGCGGAAGCGGACGCCATGGCCGCGATCGAGATCCTGCCCGCCGCGGCGCCGGGCAGCGTCAAACGCATCCACGCGTCGATGTTGCGCTCCCGCCTCGTAACCGCCGGTTTCCGCCCCGAGGACTTCGAAATCGCCGGCGCCGAAAGCGTCACGGCCACCACGCTCGCCATCGAGCTCTCCCGCGAAATGCTGGTCGACGATCTGCGCCGGTTTGTTGAGAACGAGATGCCCTGGGACGTTACGGACGCCACGGTCGACATCGACCCGCCCCTCAACGGGCTCACCTTGCCCGAAGGCGACCTGACGCTCGAATGGAAGCCCGCCGCCATGTACCAATACCTGGGCAAGGGAACCATCCGAGGCGAGGCGGTAGTGGACGGACAGGTCCGCGAGGTCGTGTATTGCCAGGTCAACGTGCAGGCCTACGGCGATGTGGTCGTGGCATCGAGCGACATCCCCCGCGGCGCGATCATCTCCCGCGGCGACCTGAGCGTGGCCAAACGCCCCCTGTCGACGATGCGCAACGGGTATTACGGGGATCCCGAGGAACTGATCGGCATGGTGGCCCGGAGCACCATCTTCCCGGACACGGTCCTCACGTCGCGTCACGTCATGCCCCGTCGCATTGTGAAGCGCAATCAGATCGTTACGGTCGAGGTGCGGGCGGGTGCGCTGGTGGTCTTTCCGACGGAAACCGTCTACGGTGTGGCGG
>JAEAMG010002573.1_pt1 | contig 11071 bp, 11 predicted proteins | sample 8958741 | NCBI WGS metagenome assembly JAEAMG01 (sample SAMN16933256, study PRJNA681125) | bioreactor sludge metagenome | isolation source: anaerobic bioreactor treating anionic surfactant - SDBS | place: India: Bengaluru | collected 2019-02-28
GTTTGATGTCGTCGATCCAAATGCCTTGGGTCTGGCTTTCCGTGTTGATGCGGATCGTGAAATCGCAGTCTTCCGGCCCGGGCGTAAATGTCATCGTATGGCGACGCCATTGCCCATCGGTCGAGTAAAATGGCGAGCGAAACTGCCACTGGCTGCCGCCGATCAGGTTCATCGTGCCGGGCGCATCGGATTTCACCCACACGCTCATCGTATACGGTTTGCCCGCCGTCAGCTTGACCGGCTGCTTCTGCCAAAGCATTCCATACACGTGGGCGCCGAAGGGCGTGCCGTTCGTAATGCGAAGACATTGCCGCCCGCCGTGCGTGGTCGTTTGGTCCGTGGTGCAAGTCGCGTCGGTGTTGCGACGATCCCATTGCCAGCCGGTTGGAGTTCCCTGGGCATCTAATTGCTCGAAGCTGGGATTTGCGAGAAGGTTTGGATTCGCCGGCAGCGGTTCCACGGCGACGGACTTCAGTTGGATGCCCTCAGAAGCCCTTGTCGTGGCAACCTCGGAAACAGCAAAGCTGATACCGAGGACCAGCGACAAGAAAGATCGAAAACCGGCAACAACAAACAAGGTTTTTTGCGATAGGTGATTGGACATGATAATCAGGCATCCAAGATACAGAAGGGTGAATAAACTATGGAAGGAAACGGATCTTGGCAGGAAGTCAAACGGGGGGATTTATCTGACAATAATCTTTGCTTTCACGGTTGTCAACGTCCTGGTCATTCCCAGCCAAGAACAATCAATTGTCAAATTTGGGAAAAGCGTAGGGCGGGTCGAGCGAAGCGATGGCCCGCCATTTTCCGAAGATTTCAAGGCATGCCATCGCGGCGTTCAACCCACCTTACCAAAAACTGCTCGCCCCTGGTCATTCCAGCCCGCCGGAGGTATAATAGAGTGTTAGCTGGTCCAAGGTTCGACCGCAGGGGGCGAACTGGATTCGACCGGGCAGTGTGAAGTGTAAGTGGCGTGTCGTGGTTGGTCAGCAGGCCACGTTAAAAGCCGACTAAAAAACTTAATTGCCGAGTCTAATCTCGCAATGGCCGCCTAGAGATAGGTTGCCCCGGCTGAGGACCTTCGCCGGAGAGGTCCGACTGCCGGCCACAATTCCGGATCGTCTCGGGTCGCCGCCGGCCACGCCCGGGATTAAACAATGCTGCCGACTAGCTGCTTTTTCACCCCGTCGGTTGGGGGTCCAAGCGGCGAAGGCGTAAATCATCCGACTACACACGTAGAAGCTTACATGGAAATGTCGCGGGACGCGGGTTCGATCCCCGCCGCCTCCACTAAAGCCGATTTGCGAGAAATCGCAAGTCGGCTTTTTTCATGCACTTTCGAAAACAAGGTAGCTCTTCAAGCAGTGGCCTTGAATTCCACCAGCAACGGATCCATTCTGATTCGTATAAAGAACGACCTGCTTCATGGCCTCTCTGGCTCAAAGTGCGAAAGAAGGTCGGCCAGATTGTTCCACTTCTTGAAGTTCCGGCAATGGGCGTTACTTAGGAAAATTCGCGGTTCGTCCCACAGGAAAGTCAGTGTGGGATCGCCCACCAGAAGTGCTGGTCGTCCATAGCGTTCACTATGCTTGTAATTGATGTCGTTGTGCCAATCGTTATCGCACTTATGCCGACGATGACTGTGACGTAATGGAACCAAGTAGCGGCGTGGATTGAATCGGCCTTCCCCGACAATTCTGCCGTGTGGGACAAATATGTCGCCCAGGAAGTGTTCGTGCGAGGACTTAGCCATCTGGAAGGTTGTCCCACAGTTCGGCGTGAGATTCGTAAGCCGCTACAATTTGGGTTGCATAGAATAGCGAGTGCCGCCCCTGACAGTCGCACCTACTGGTAAGCCCTACAACCCACCGCCCCACCCAGTCCGAAAAGTCCAGGCTTGTCCGCATCTGATGTTTGCAGGTACAGAGTGTCAAATGACCTCCCTGGAAATTTGGGGCAGAGCCGTGCTGCTCGAAGGAGCCCGTGTCGTGGTTCAAGACAACAGACTTGACAACGTAGGAGTACGCCGCTCCTCGTTGCTTCCCAAGCCTCCTGAAAAGCTGTGGGTAGCTGAAGTTCATGTTCCTTGCAAGGAGATCGTTCTTCGGAAACGGCTGTACTGAAACCGACATACTCACCTACTTCTTCCGATGTTTCGTCAGAATCTTTCGCAGCTTGTTGTTGCACAGTGCAGGAGACTTACCGTGGAGAACTGCACGGCAATCTAGTGTTGCCCATCCAACGAGGAAAGAATGGTACATGGGCGCCCCCCCTATTGCATCGTTGCGGCAACCTTTTAGCGTCTTGCCCTACTTGGCCTGTGCGGCGGTCTCTTGAATCAATCGCCAGGCTTGCTCAACGTGCCGGCGCTCGGTGTTGGTTTGGCCGATCGAGAGACGAAGAGTCAACTTTCCATCGAGCTTGGCATGGGAGAGATACAGCCGGCCGGAATCGTTGAGCGTATCGAGAATGTACTGGTTGACCGCATCGCCGCCTTTGTGACGGAAACATACCAAGCTGAGCGGTACGGGGGCGGCCATTTCAAAGCGATCGTCGGCCTTGACCCATTCGACAAACCCTTGCGCCAGTGCGATATGCCGACGCACGCGCTCTTGAAGTCCTTCGCTGCCGAACGACCGGAGGACGAACCAAAGCTTGAGCGAACGGAAACGCCGCCCAAGCGAAACCTGCCAGTCGCGGTAGTCGATCACCGCGCCCGATTCCGTCGCTTGGTTCCGAAGGTACTCGGGCAGAATGGTAAGCGTGCGGATCAGATGCGCTCGATCGGCGACGAAGAAGCAGTCGCAATCGAAATTGGTAAACATCCACTTATGCGGATTGAAGCAATAGCTATCGACCAATTCCAGGCCGTCGTGCAAATAGCGGAACTCGGGGCAAACCGTGGCAGTGCCTGCCAAGGCGCTGTCAACGTGCAGCCAGAGATGATGTTGGCGGCATATCTTGCCGATTTCACGCACCGGATCGATCGCGGTGGTCGCCGTGGTGCCGACCGTGGCACAGACGAAACACGGGCGGCGGCCCGCGGCCCGATCGGCCGCGATCGCTTCGGCCAATAGGTCGGGCCGCATGGCGAAATTCTCGTCGACATCGATCATGCGGAGGTTATCGCTGCCCAAACCGGCGATGCGCACGGCCTTTTCGATCGAGGAGTGCGTTTGCGTTGAAATATAAGCGACCAAAGAACCATCGGCGCCTTTCAGATTGCTTTGTCCTTGGGTCGTTCGTTCTCGGGCGGCGACAACAGCGCACAGAGCCGCTGACGATGCGCTTTCCTGTATGACGCCGCCGCCTGCCGACGTGGACTTGAATCGTTCAGGCAAGCCGAGCAGCTCGACAACCCAATCAAGCACATGGGTTTCCAGTTCCGTGCAGGCGGGGCTGGTGGTCCAAAGCATTCCTTGCACACCCAATCCGGCCGAAAGCAACTCGCCGAGAATCGATGGCCCGGAATTGTTCGACGGGAAATAGGCGAAAAAGTTCGGCGATTGCCAATGCGTGATGCCGGGCATAATAATCTTGTCAACGTCGCGCAGTATGGCATCAAACGGCTCGCCGTGAACCGGCGGCGACGGCGGAAGCTGCGCCCTGATTTCGCCCGGCTTGACCTGGGATTTAACCGGATATTTTTCCACGTTTTCCAGGTAGTCGGCCACCCAATCAATGACTTTATGGCCCTCGCGGCGAAATTCTTCGGTGTTCATCGGAGCTTTTCTTTCCTATTCAATAGATCGACAAGGCATTCTACTTGAGGGGGAAGACACGAACGGCCGCAAGAACGTAAAGCGAGATGCAAGAATGTCTTGAATTGCCATACGAGGTTGCGAAAAAGTGTCGCCGAACGAATACCCGTGAGTATTCTTCTTTTGCCCTATTTCTCGTGATTATAATCGGAAAGAATGGAATAGCCAGAGGCCATTCCTGCCTCACTGACCACCAGCACCTTTCTCGTAAATGGGCGAGAGAAAAAAATTCCTAGATTTTACTGCCGTCGATGGGCAAACCGTCTTTGCGGTTGCCAAGGCGGCGGTGGGTTTCGAGATCGATCGAATAACTGATCGTCCGAACGGAGCCATCGCACATGGCCGCGTTGAATCCGCTGCTGTGCGCGCTGCCGAAGATCATCACGCTGTTCGTGATATCGACAGCTTGATCCTGTTGCGGGGCATAGTCGCGATAGTGTGCGTCGGTGCTGGCCAAAGCGGGGCCAACCCAGCGGACAATGTCGTCCTGGCAGCCGGTGTATAAGCTTTGGTCATCGCCCGCATCGGTCCCGGTGGAATAACTTGTGGTTATAAGATATTTTTCAGCGCATAAGTACGTGTTGCTCGTGCCGTCTTTGATATCGGCCAGAGTAGTCTGGCTTGCACCGTAGTAGATTCCGCTCGACTGCATCATGGCAGTGCTCCAGCCGGCACGCCCTGGATTCACGGCGCCTTCACTGTAGGAGGCGGGACCGGACATGCCGCTGGTGCCCGAGCCGTTGAAGCTTTGGTACGTCTCGCCGCCGTTGCCGGCATAGTCGGTTTGGGCCAGATTGTTCGCCAACTTGACCGCGGCACGCCGACTGGGGCAATTAAGGCAAGAAAGCGGCGTCGAGGTCATCTGACTAAGGGCGTCGGTCTTGGCCGTGCCCGTTTTATTTAGCTGGAGATCGTGGATCGCTTGAGCTTCGAGATACGGCAATGCGTTAAAGAGCCAACCGCCCGGCTGACGCCAATCGTTGCCATAAAGCGGGTCGCCAGTCCAGCCCGACCCCCATCCGCCGGTCGGAAGTCGGTGCAGAGCCGCCTCGTGATTCAAAGAGGCCAGTCCCAGTTGTTTCAGGTTGTTGCTGCATTGCATCCTTCTCGCCGCTTCTCGCGCTGCCTGCACGGCGGGCAGCAGCAACGAAATCAAGATGCCGATGATCGTAATGACGACCAAAAGTTCCACCAAGGTAAACCCGTGAACGTTTCGGTATGCTTTAATGATCATGCTACACCCGCCTTTCATTTTCAGCAGGGTTTGACTTTGCTACCCAACAAGCAACAGAAGCTCACGCAGTAAAATGCGTTTTGCAGGCTTACGGTATTCGTGCAATGGGTGGGAAATCACGGTGGGAAAAACCGACCGGCCCGACCTCGGCATGGCTCCGGCAGCTTCTGCCAAGGCGGCTAACGACGAATCATGAATCAGTATAACGATGCCGCCGTAAGAGTCAAGAAACAAAGTTCCCAAGGGCCAATGTTCCTCACGTCGTCGCTTTCGTCATGTTCTGCAATTCGGCGTGGACAATGTTCAACAATGACTGGAGAAAGGCCACCACCATCGGCCCAACGAGGATGCCGATCGGTCCCAAGGCCTGTACTCCTCCTAATACACTCAATAAAGCCAACAGGGGGTGGAGATTCGAGCGACCGTGCAAAACCAACGGCTTGACCAGGTTGTCCACCGTTGAAACGACCCCAATGCAATAAGCCGCCAAAACGATTGCCGCTAGGCCCCGGCCTTCGACCGCATAAAGCCATAAGCAAACCGGCACCCAAACCAAGGCGGTGCCCACGAACGGAACCAGCGTGAGCAACATACTCAGGGCCGTTAATAAGAAAAGTGAACCGACGCCCGCGAAGTAATAACCGACGCCCGCCAACAATCCTTGCACGAAGGCCGATAGAAGCGTCGCCACGACGACAGCTCGGGTGATGCCGTCGAATTGATCGAGCAATTCCTGCATCCGATTGCCCTCGATCGGCGAAAGCCGCCGCAACGATTCGATCATCAAAGCCCCGTCCGCGAAGAAATAATACGTGGCCAAGATCATGATCCCCAAGCCGACGAGCAGTTCACCGAGAAATTGCGTGGTGCGCAAAGCCAGCGGGGCCAGCAACTGCTGCATCCTCGTGCCCAGGCTTTCTTTCAAATCCTCCGCGTTCAATGCCACTCCCACCCGATTCCCGAATTCGACGAGCCGACCGACGCCCCAATCCGTCAGAGCCTCGACATTGGACGAAGGCGCTTGGCCGGTCGATTTCGAAGTTCGCATAGCCGTTTGATAAACTGCCTGTGCCTCGTAACCGGCCTCGATCAACAAGGCCGACAACGGAATCAGCACCATCAGCAAAATCGACACCGTGGTCAACAGGGCGGCGACCCGATCGTGGCCGTTGCAATGATTCCGAAACCATCGGTAGAGCGGGCCAAACATAATGACCAGCAGCACTGCCAAAAACAACGGCAGCAGAAAATTGGCCATCACCTCGAAAAACAGGCCAGCGGTCGCCAGCAGAACGATCACCAACACCACCAACGAGACGACGCGAGCCATAGCCGTATACCTCCACGAATCCGGATTACCGACGGTCCATAATTCGTAGAGTAACGAATTACGCGATATTTTCCAGCCACCTGCCGGTCATTCTTTCAGACCGGAACCCGGACCTTGGGGCATTGGCCGTGCAAACGTCGGAAAAACAACCGTGCCGCGAGGCTATTTCTTTTCCACCCGAGCGGTTGTCGCCAAATACGACTTCAGCGATCCGTCGGCCAACCAAGCTTTCGCGCCGGCGTCGTTCTTCAGATAGGCATCCCAGAATACAGCCGAACATTCCGCGATCAGCCGTTGGAACATGGCATCGTAAGGACCATTGGCCGGCCGCAAATGGCCGGAATATACCATGTGATCGGCGCCATAAAAAGTGACCAGAAATTGATCGGCGGCCGTGGTGTGATCAAAAGGCAATCGGCGTTGATACGCCTGGGTCGTGGCAACAATGCTGTTGTCGGCCGTGCCTGTAATATGCAAACAAGGCAATGTAATATCGCCATAGGCTACCTCCAGTGGAACTTGGCCGAGCGGAACCGGTTCGCTCATGGCCACGATGGCTTTCACGCGTGGTTCGGCAAACGTAATTCTCCCCGGCAGCACTTGGCCGGCGACTCCCAACACGGTCTGCGCGCCAAAATCGTGGCCCGATACGCCGATTTTCGAGAGATCGCATCTTTTCGCTAAATTCGTATCTTCCCGCCACATCGTATCCAGTTGATGGATGACGAAAAGAATGTCCAAGGGGCGATTGCGGATGTTTTGAGGCGAATAAAAAGCCCGTTGCAGCTCTTTGCGCGGTCGCAAGCCCTGCCTAGCTTCCTCGTCGCTTCCGCGATGCTGCACATGGACCGAAACATAGCCGCAACTGGCCCAATGACGACCTAAATACGCGCAGTCATCCCGCGATTGCCCCAAACCGGTCGAGAAAATGATGACGGGAAACGATTGTGAGTCATTGATGGGCGCGTAGATCCTTACCGGCACATTTCGCCCGCGCTCCGCGTCGTGCCACGTTTGATCGACGACAGAAACCGAATACCGCGCGGCCAAAGATCCGGTATTGGAAGCGACGTTCGTGCCAAATGCCTTGAAGGCATAAGGTTCCGTTGCCCAAACCGTGGGGCTGATCGTCGTCCAAAAAAGGCTGAGCCCAAGGGCGGTCAACGGCGCAAATCGGTGATGCATGATCGGTGAAGTCTGTCGCGCCAGGGGCAATTAGCCATCAAGGGCGCGGGCAATTAATCGAGGGTTTCAAAATCTATGACTGCCTGCCCTGCATTACTAACCCCGAAGATCGTGAAGTTATTTAACGTCTCACGCGACCAACGGGAGCGAATCGAAGCCAACCGAGCGATAGCTCGTATTGGCTGGCGACCTTGCCGCCTTGTGCCCCTTCCAGAAATGATCTCGGCAACAATGATCGGTGAGAAGAAACAGAAAAAGTGTTGCTTCCGCCCCCCCGGCAGTATCTGGTCCGGCCATAACGGTCGTGCGGATCGAATCGAATCAACGAGAATGGAAGAATCGGCACAAACTGCAAAATTTGCCGACGATCACTTGTTGTGTTCGAGAACCGAAGAGGAGGGAATCAGGGGAGTTTCAATATGAATGGGGCGTGGAAGTCGGAAACCGTTCAGGATTCGGGATACGGTGATCGGCTCATCGAACTCCGCTTCCAGGCAAACGCCGACGATACAAAGCACGGAACATAACGACAACGTCCGTGTCCATGAATACAAGGCATCACGTTTCTCGCTTGCTTTCTCTTGGCATATCCCATACCACTTCATCCATTGCGTGTTGATGCCATGCCTCTTCAGTTTTTCATCGCGATTCGAATCATCCGAGGCGGATAAACAGAGCAAAGCGACCCGCAAAGCCGCCACATCCACCTCGACGCTCTGGTGGGATTGTCTTCCCTTGGTAAAACAAGCCGTTGCAGCCAGAAGAAATGCTGCAACGCCCAGGAAATAGAAGGTGGCTGTAAACATGGGTTTCTGTGATTCGAGTGTCCGTCGGTTTGGTTCCACAATCCACAATGGATGCAGATTCAAATCCCAATGGCCATGACACCCTTCAGCGGCGGGGGTGGGGCTGCCTATTCTCAAGCCGCTAAGGATAGTCCTACGCTCTCAAGCCTATCTTACGTTAGCGGTCTGTCAAATCGGGTAAGATAACGTGAAATTGCAGGCCTTTTTCCTGCCACTATGCATTTTCTGCACCCTGCCCGCCCCATTAGCGCAAAAAAAAGGGGGTCTGTGACGTACCACCATACATAGTGGCAGACCGGGCAGTAAGGGCAAGGTAACCGTCCGGTACAATCTCGTCAAAGACCCCACGGGCCAATCCCAAGTTGTGTGGCGAACCTTTGGGCTCGCACACGATCCTTTTAGAAAGCACTTCGCGTACCAATTCCTGCCCTTTTCCCAAAGAAAAACTCGATATTGTCGTATCCTTATAGTAGATAAGGAGATGCGTATTCTTTCCCGGTTTGGTCTTCCGGCATCCGCTTCCAAGCTTTATTGTTAGAAATGTATTGTTTTGCTACACACAGCCTCTTATTGCAATACAATCCAGGGAAGAAATCCGTATACTACCCCCATAGCTGATCTGTTTGTCTGAAGGAGCCGCTGTTTTGCCTGCCGTTGTTTCGACCGCCGTGATTCCTCGCGACGCCGATCGAGTGGCCATCCTGGTCAATCCCAAGGCCGGTCGCAGGGCCGCCTTGCCCTGGGCCGACCGGTTGGCCGACCGGTTGCGGAACCAAGGCTTCAAAGCCGAGGTCTTCACCGACTTGGCGGAAGCTGCACGGCAAACCAACCAGTGGCATGGCGAGGGCTGTCTCCGGACCTTGGTTGCCGCCGGTGGAGACGGCACGGCCGCCGAGCTGGTCAATCGCACGGTGGAAGGCGTCCCGATTACGTTGCTTCCCCTGGGCACCTCGAACCTCTTGGCCCGCTATTTTCACCTCGACCGAGATCCTGATGCCTTGTGCCGCACGGTGGTCGAAGGGGTTATCGCCCGCGTTGACGCCGGAATGGCCAACCAGCGGATTTTTCTGCTAATGGCAGGCTGCGGGTTCGACGGCGATGTGGTTCGTCGCATCCACGCTTCTCGAACAGGCCATATTAGTTTTGCCACATACGTCAAGCCGATCCTTCAGGCCGCTTGGTGCTATACGTTTCCCGAAATTCAGATACACTGGGAAAAGGAGAACGCGGGCATCTCGGAACAATCCTTGCGCTGGTTATTCGCATTTAATCTTCCTTGTTACGGCGGAGGGATTCGGATCGCGCCGCAAGCGGATGGTTCCGATGGACTACTCGATGTATGCGGTTACCCTGCAGGTGGTTTTTGGCCCGGCCTCGCACTGGCGGCTTCGGTATTAATGCAACGACATCATCGTTTGGCCCATTGGATGACACAGCGCGTACGTCGGTTGCGAATAACCTCGGATGCCCCCGTGCCGTACCAACTCGACGGCGATCCGGGCGGTTTTCTCCCCTTGGAAATCGAGTCGCTTCCCGGCCGATTGACGTTGGTCGTGCCGAAAGAAACAGTGAATAAGTATATAGTGGTTAGTGCATAGTGGTAAAGGGTATAGAAATTCCGGAAAAAACCAAAACGATAGGGTCCATAAGATGCGGAAGCGGCCAACCGCTGCTGGTCATCGCCGGCCCTTGCGTCATGGAAAGCGAAGAACTGACCCTTTCCATCGCCTCGCGATTGAAACAAATCGCCGACGAACTTGCCTTGCCTCTGATATTTAAGGCCTCCTTCGATAAGGCCAACCGCACCAGCGCGGCCGCCTATCGTGGCCTCGGTTTAGACCGCGGATTGGCCATCCTGCAACACGTAAAACAAACGACCGGCTTGCCCGTTACGACCGATATCCACGAAGCGAGTCAAGCAGCTCCGGCAAGTGCGGTTTGCGACCTTCTGCAAATCCCCGCCTTCCTGGCGCGTCAAACCGATCTGCTGCTGGCTGCCGCCGCGACGGGGCGGCCCGTTCATGTCAAGAAAGGCCAATTTCTGGCCCCTTGGGATATGAAAAACGTCGTTGATAAGTTGGTTGCCGGCGGTTGTCGTCATATCCTGTTGGGCGAACGCGGCACCTTTTTCGGCTACGGCCGACTGGTCAACGACCTGCGGGCAATCCCGCAGATGCAAGCCCTCGGTGTACCCGTGGTTTTCGATGCCACCCACAGCGTTCAAGAACCCGGCGGTCTGGGCGCGGCAACCGGCGGCAATCGCGCGATGGTCGAACCGCTGGCCCGCGCCGCGACGGCCATCGGCGCCGATGCCTTGTTTTTTGAAACCCATCCCGATCCCGACGCTTCACCAAGCGACGGTCCCAACATGATCCCGCTCGATCAGTTCGCCGGCTTGCTCCGCAGGCTGTTGGCAATTCGTCACGCGATAGAAGGAATCCAAAATTGAGAAATTTCAATTTTCAATTTGCAATCCTTATCGGCCTTCTTAGCCTTGCTTATTTGTCAGGCTGTAAAGAGTCGAAGCAGACGCCCGAAAATGCGGGCCCCGCGCGGTCGGCTGCCATGTCGAGCCAATTTCGCAATGAGTTGCTTACCTATGCCATCGACAACCTGAACCGCATCGAGGAATTCGATGCAAACGATGTTCTTCAGCAGATTCTCAAAAGTTTGAATCCGCAAGAAAAACCTCCAGAGCCGTTCGATCCGCTGCTGGCATCCTGGCCCGAGCCCGATATGCTGCGTCAGGTCG
>JAEAMG010002580.1_pt1 | contig 11062 bp, 7 predicted proteins | sample 8958741 | NCBI WGS metagenome assembly JAEAMG01 (sample SAMN16933256, study PRJNA681125) | bioreactor sludge metagenome | isolation source: anaerobic bioreactor treating anionic surfactant - SDBS | place: India: Bengaluru | collected 2019-02-28
CAACGCCGACTGTGCAAAATGCCAAGCAGCGTTGCCAGGCCATTCACGAGATCAACCGGCAGATGCAGTCGGAGCTGGAAGGACGCCGGCAGGTGCTTTTGGAACGCCGGGCGGAACTGGTCGAGCGGCTTCAAGCGGAAAAGGTGCTGGGGTCGCGGGAGTATGCGTTTTGTTTGTATCCCGAATCTTATTTGCGGGAATTTTTTGCGGGGCTACTTCACAAAACGATCTAAAAGTGGTTTGATAACAGGCCGATGCTAGAAGAAAGGATTCTCGTTCGATGGGCCTGGAATCCGTGTTGAGCCTGCCGGCGGATCCGGTGTTGCAAGGGGTGGAGCGTCGTCGGGTGCGGCTGCCCGTGCTTAGGGCGGAAAGCGGCGACCACGCGACGATCTATTATTTTTTGCAGGCGATTTTTCAAGGGCCCTCGCGTGAAGAGTTTCACGCTTCGCTGGAAGATCCCTTTTACGAGCCATTCGATCGTTTGTTGTTGCGGCGCGAGCGGAAGATTGCCGCCCATGTGCATATCACGCATCGAACGATGCAATTTGGGCGCGAGATGATTCCGGCGGCTGGCTTGGGGTGGCTGGGCGTCGCCTCGGAGCATCGGCATCAAGGGCTTGGCCGCTATTTGCTTCGTGCGGCCGAAAAGCAGATGGAGGAAAGCGGTGCGTTGGCGGGTATGCTACGCACCTCGATTCCGGGGTTCTTCGAGGCAGCAGGCTGGGCACCGTGCGGTCGGCCGAGTTTTCGTCGAGCAAATGTTCGCACTCTTTTAGCGAGGCTTTTGGATCACAAGCTGATACCTCGGCCGCGCCGGCGTTTGCATATTCGGCCGTGGCGTCAATGGGAACTGTCGGCGTTGGACCGGCTTTACCGGCAGAACTTGGAGGGCTACGGTTCGCTGGAACGCACGACGGCCTATTGGCAATGGTTGTTGAGCCGCCATGCCTGCGACGAGGTTTACGTGGCCTTGGAAGGACCGGAGCAATTGGAGTTGGGCGAGATCAGCACGCGAATCGTCGGCTATGCGGCGACGCGCGGCGATCAGATTTTAGAGCTGATGACGGCTCCGGATTGTCCCCGGGCAGGGCCCGAACTGTTGGCCCGATGTTGCGGCGATGCCATCGAACATGATCGGCATTGCATTGTGCTTCATGCACGGCCTGGACATCCGCTGTTTGGGATTTTCGACGAGGCAAGCGGTTGTCCGGCGTTGCCATCGCCGGAACACGGCGAAATTTCGATGATGCGGGTGTTGAATCCGCAAAAACTGTTGCAGCGATTGTGCGGCGAGTTGTACGGGCGTGTCGTCGAGGCTCAACTGCCGCGGCCGTTGGGATTGGGGCTGTTGGTGGATGGCGAAAAGTATCAGCTTGAGATCGGCCGGGATGCGGTAAAAGCATCTTCGCAACGGATCGGCCGAAGTTATCTGCGGTTGGGCAACGCTGATTTTACACGGCTTGTTTTAGGTCAACTGGATTGGGATGCGGCCGTTGCCGAGGGCCGGCTGGAATGTTCGACCGTGTTGGCCCAGGAGGCCGGCCGCGTATTGTTCCCCCCGATTCCGCTTTGGCATCCGCCGTGGGATGCGCTGTCGCGCGGCGCGGGATGAACAAGGGAAAGGTGTTATGGAAATTTTTCTCGGATGATCCCAAAACGAACTACCATCATGGCGTGATGGTAATTTTCAGCGGGTTAGTGGCTGCACCGTCGCCGCGAACCACAATCATTTCAGCTTCGGCAGGACCGTCTAACGCCATTCTCGGGATCAGGCAGCGCACGCCTAGATCGTACCAGCCTAAAATCTCGGCTTCCACTTCTTGCCCCTTGATGTTGAGCAAAATCTGACCCGGCTCGGGACCGAGCCCTTCGCCGGCCAAAACGACGGCTTGGCCCGGCGTTGCCGTGTCGGGGTCGAGCTCGAAGGCCGCGGGATCAACGGGCAGAATGTCGGCCGGCGCAAGCTTCGCGCCGTTATTGGTGCGATTGACTTCCGTTATGGCTTGATTGGCATCGACCAGCACGTGCAAGGTGCTGAAGGGCGCGGGCTTGCCTTGGGCGTCTCGACCCATCGTCATCGCTTCGATCGGCAGTCGAATATCGACGCTCTGCACATCGCCGGCTTCGATGGCCGCAACGCGGACGCCCGCTTGCGGCAGATTGGCTGCCAATCGGTCGCCTGTCGCGGCGAACAACATGACGTTGAACGGCTCTACAACGGGCCGCGCGCTGTTGTTGCGGAACCACACGCGATAACGCGGGCCCAGTTTTTCGTCCGGATGGCCTGGATCGACAAAGCGCACGGCCACGAGTTGCAGATCAAACACCGCCTCGGGCACGACAACCGGCTTCAGATCCACCCAGGTGCCGCAAGCCACTTCGGGCAATGGCACGAACACCGGCGTTTCCCAGTAGACCCACGTCGGACACGGATCGTAAATCACCGGTCGGCACCAAATCGGCCGCGGATCCCAATAGGCCGGGCAATGCCAATGCCACGACCACTCTACCCAGGGATTCCATCGCGGATACCAGCAAACGCCGGCGAAGAACGAAGGGCCCCAGTAGGAATACTGGAAGCAGAACCGCGAATAATTAGGCGTTACATATCCGTGATAGAAATGAGGATGGTGGATATAAGGGGGCATGGGCCCAGGGCCGTGATGGAAACGGTCGGGCCCAGGACCGTGATGCGGATCGACAAGATGTTTTGCATGTTTTTGCAATTCAAGCCGGCGAGCCACGTCGCCCTGTTGATGCATCTTGTATTGGTTGGCCAATTGGATTTGCTTGGCTTTGTCACCCTTCGCCAGCCGATCCAACTCGCCCGACTTCCATTGATCCGGGAACGGCTTCTTCTTAATGTCTTGCTTCTTGGGGTCGAATTTTTTGACATCGTGCTTTACGACATCGCCGGGGCCTTTTTTGGTGATTCCCGGCGGATTCGTCAACTGTTTCGGATCCGGGAGCGAAGACTTCGTCTTGCCCGTCTTCAGAGTGTCCGTCTTGAGTTTCAGGTCTTTGTCGCGTAAATCCAGTTGTTTGCCCGAATCGATGCTCAAACGTTTTCGGACGTCAGTCGATTTCGTCCGTGCATCGGTCGGCAGGGTTCGTAGATCAGTAGGATTGGTTCGGCGGTCGGTGTTCTTGGTCTGAATTTTCGTATCGGGCGCAGGCGGCGTAATTTTCTTATCGAGGACCGCTGGTCCGTCTAGCTTTCGGCCCTCGATCTTTGGATCCTTGCGATCAACGATTTTTTTATCCGTCGTCTCGATTTTGGTATCTAAACGCTTGCGAATCTCCGATGTTTTAATGCGATTGGTCGTATCGGCCGCCGGAGGCGGAGATCGCCGCTCAATCGGCACGGCATCGATCTTCTGGCGAGTCTGCACTTTGGGTACATCCTGCTGAATGATTTTTCGCGTCGCAGGCGTCGTATCGCTGGTTTTGCCGATGGTGCGATTGCCGCTTATGTTGTTGTTTTGCGTGCGGGTAGAACCGCTCGGGTTGTCCTTGCGACGATCATCAACGGCCAGGCGTCGATCGACGCCCGTATTGGAGGACCAGTTCCTAATTTCCGAAGCCCCTGAAGATCGGAATCTTGGAGTTGCGGAATTATTGTTGGTTGTCGAGCGAAAAGAAGTAGGCTGCCGTTCGATGCGGACCGGCGGAGCCGATTGACGCACCACAGGCGGCGATTGGCGGACGGGATTCGCCCGAGAATTGTCGATGCGATTATCCCGCGTCACGGTTGTGCCTGCACGATCATCGCGGGCAGTTTTTTTCGCATCTGCGGCTTGGGCGGCCCAAGTTACCCCCCATGTTGCGAGTCCGACGGCCAATGCAATCTCTATCAGCCAAGTTTGGTGGAGTTTTGATGGAATGTTCATGATTATCCCTTCCTGCCTTTGCGGGTCTCAAAAGAGCAGCTTTCCGCCCTTCCTAAGGTGCGAACCCCATGCCAATCGAGATGCGTCTTGTGAATTCTACACGCGAAAGATCATTGCAAGTAGCCGGCAGAACGAGAGATAGGGGTTAAAATGCAATTGGAGAGCAATCCAAGGGCAGGCAAAATAGCCCCTTGGCAGCTATGTTCTGGCGTAGTCATAGTGATATTATCAGAATCATAATGACTACATTCGGGGCGCGATGAGAACTCTCCTTCCCAGCGTTGAATAAAAGCGCTATACTGTTTTAGAGTGGATGCGCGGAGACGCGTTGATAGGATCGAAAAGCTGGTAATTGAAATATGACCGAACCGAACTCACCAAATCATTGGGATTTTTTGGCGTCAGAATTGGGAGCCACCTCCCCCTCGGAGGAGCCTGCCGCACAGCAACCAAGTCCGGTAGCCCCGCCGCCCGTCCACAAGCCGGTGCATCACGAGCGCAAAGCAGCGCCGCAAACGGCTAATTGGGACTTGCTGGCCAGCGAGCTTGGAATAGCGCCGGCAGCTCCCGCCGCGCCACCGGCCGTAGCCGAGATCACTCGACCAGCCCCAACGCCAGCAGCGCCGTCTGCCCCGGAGCCGGTCGAACCCGAGCTGGAATCTATTTTGCCTTGGACGCCCAAGCCGGATCCGTTGGCAGCTCTATTTGGCCCCTTGCCAGAGCGAGAGCAGCACGAAACGACTCCGTCGGAGAAGCCCGAGGAATCGCCCAACTTTTTTGACGAGCGGTTCGATTTCGAGGAGCCGTATGATTTATTGGAATCTTCGGACGCGGAAAAAACCGAAGAGGCAACGGGCGAAGAGTCGGAATCGACCGAGGAAAAACGCCCTCGTCGCCGTCGCCGTCGCCGTCGTCGCGGTCGCGGCGGAGAGCAACGTCGCGAGACGGAAACGACTTCCGACGAGCGTTCGGACGAGTCGATCTCCGAGTTGGGCGTCGTTTCGGCCGAGGAAGAATCGGCAGACGTGGACCAGCGGCAGCCCGTTGGCGAGGAATCGGAACGCGAAGAGGCGGGCGAGCGTCGTCCGCGTCGGCGTCGTTCACGTCGCGGCCGAAATCGTCGCGAGACGGAATCCGCTCCTCGTGTGAGCGGCGAAAAAGCTCGATCCGACGAGGATTTGGAACATGCCGAACCGCATGAAGTCGGCGACGAATTCGATCTTGGCGAGGAAGGCAGCGCCGAAGGCGAGCAGCCGGCGCGGATGGGATTCCGCGGCATTCCCACTTGGGACGAAGCCGTGGGGCTTTTGATCGATAAGAATATCGAAGCACGATCGAAACGACCGGCTGGCGGCCCCCATCACAACAGTCACGGCAACCGCGGCCCTCGCGACAATCGCGGTGGCGGTCGCGGCGGCAAGCGTTAATCGATCCGGTTGAATTGCATGCAACCGACCAAAGAACTAATCGACGCCTTGTACTTGGACAAGGTGCGGCAAGCCCGCGCCATGTCGCCGGAACAGCGGCTATCTGCCGGGTTTGATTTATTTGAACTCACAACTTCCATTATGGCGGATGGCATTCGGTCGCAATTTCCCAATGCTAATCAGCAGCAGGTCTATGCAATTCTCCGCGAGAGACTTGCGCTGATTCGTCGCAGGGAGAACTGCAAGTGACCCCTAAAGAAGCGACGGCGGCTGTTATCGACGCACTCAATGACCTGCAAATTCCCTACATGTTGGTCGGTTCTTTTTCCAGCAATTATTATGGCATCCCTCGTGCCACGCAAGACGCGGACTTCGTTGTGCAATTGCAATCCAAGACGATTACGGAATTAACAGGCCGTCTTGGGCCGTCTTTCCAACTGGATCGTCAGATGAGCTTTGAGACGATCACAGCGACGACACGCTATGTGCTTCATTTGGTCAATAATGCTTTTTCCATTGAGCTATTTCTGTTAAGCAATGATGCGCATGATGCCGCACGTTTTACTCGCCGATGCAAAAAGCCCATTCTAGACAGGGAGGGTTTTGTGCCTTCCGTTGAAGACGTGATTATTACCAAGCTTCGTTGGTCGCGTGAAGGTGGTAGAGTAAAAGACGCAGAGGATGTCCGCAACGTTATTGCTGTGCAAAATGACCGGATCGACTGGGATTACGTCTATTCTTGGTGCGACCAGCACGGGACGCGAGAGCTTCTGGATGAGATCCGCGCATCCTTGCCCCGGGAATAACGCCCGGAGGAAGCGGCCCTTGGAATAACTTTCCAAAATATGGCGGGGAAGCCGCCTTTTCTGGATCCGTGGGCTACGCTACAATCTTTGCACCATTATGGCCGACGCCGAACGGGCTGCCAGCGCGTCCGACCGGTTGATGCAACTGGCCGGATGCTTGAGATCGGAAGCCGGCTTCGCCGAAGTCGTTCAAAGTCTTGTAGAAGGCCATGCGGCGACGCTCGACGGAGTCTGGGGGTCGTCGTGCGCGCTCGTGGCCGCCGCATTGGCCGATCGCGTTCCCGCCTCGTTGGTCGTCGTCTGTCCGCAGGTCGAGCAAGTCGATGAGCTGATTGAAGATTTAGCTCTCTTTACCCGACTGAAGCCCGAGCGATTTCCTGCGTTGGAAACGTTTGACGGCGCCGAGTATGACGATGTATTCGGCCAGCGTTTGCATCTACTGAAGATGCTGCAGGTCGATGTGCCGCCGAAACTTGTGGCCACGAGCATTCAAAGTCTTTTGCAGCCCGTGCCCAGCCGGGAAACGTTGGAGCGTCAGACACGTTTGCTGCGCGTCGGTGAAACGGCCACGGTTGAGGAATTGGCGCGATGGCTGGCGGAAAGCCGTTTTTTCAACACGCCTGCCGTTACATTGCCCGGCGAGTTTTCGATCCGGGGCGGCATCCTTGATATTTTCGCGCCGGACTGGGACGATCCGGTTCGCATCGAGTTTTTCGGAGATGAAATCGAATCGATCCGGCGTTTCGAGATTTCCAGCCAACGGAGTTTGGAGTCTCTCGCCTCGATCAACGTAACGATCATCAGTCGCGGCACAAACGACGATGCCCATCTGGCCGACTATCTGCCCCCGCAAAGTTGGTTCCTGTTGCTCGAACCGATGGAGTTGGAGCATCAGGGGCGGCAGTATGTCGAGCGAATGGCTGAACAGGGGTCAGAACTCAGGGGTCAGGGGTCAGGGGTCAGGGATCAGGGGTCAGAGAAAGCGGCTAGTGAGTCGGATCCGAAATCCCGAAATTCCGAAATCTCCAAATCCCAAATCTCTAATCCCTTTGTTCATCACACGGTTTCGGATGTACTGAAGCAGGTGTTTCGTTTCCCTTCGGTGGCGGCGTCGGCCGTGGCGGTCGGCTCGTTGGAAACAACCTATCGGATGAAGATCGAGTCGGTCGAGCGTTTCAGCGGCGACATCAATCGCGTGCGCGACGAATTGGATGAGGCCGGCGCGGGCCAAGAGGTGTTCGTCGTATGTCAGACCGAGGCCGAAGTGCGACGCCTTGGCGATATTTTCGGTGCAACCCACGCGGCCCAGCAGGGGCGACTGTTCTTCCCGCTCGGCTCACTGCAAAGCGGGTTCCGGATGGTTCCGGAACGCATCGTTTTATTGAGCAGCGGCGAATTGTTCCGCCGCACCGATCTACGACGTCCCAGCCGGCGGCGATTGAGCCGCGTGATCGACAGTTTTTTGGAACTACGCGAAGGCGATCTGGTGGTCCACGTCGGTCACGGCATCGCGCGTTATCGCGGCCTGAAACTGTTGGAAAAGAACGGGCAGATCGAAGAACATTTAGAGCTGGAATTTGCCGGCCATACGAAGCTCTATGTACCCTCGACCAAGATTGGGCTGGTGCAAAAATATATCGGCGGCGCGAAGAGCCGGCCCATGTTGGCGAAGCTCGGCGGCCGGTTGTGGGAAAAGCAAAAAGAGCGCGTCGAGGAGTCAGTCAACGATCTGGCCGCCGACATGCTCGAATTGCAGGCAGCCCGCGCCTCGCGGCCCGGCATTACCTTTCCGCTGGATACCGAGTGGCAGAGAGAATTCGACGCTTCGTTCCCCTATCATGAAACGCCGGACCAATTGATTACGATCGACGCCATCAAGCACGACATGAGTTTATCGCGGCCAATGGATCGTTTGCTTTGCGGCGACGTGGGTTTCGGAAAAACCGAGATGGCGATGCGAGCGGCGTTCAAAGCGATCGACGCCGGCTATCAAGTGGCGGTGCTGGTGCCCACCACGCTGCTGTGCGAGCAACATTTGCGAACGTTTACCCAGCGGATGGCGGAATTTCCGTTCGAAATCGCCTCGTTATCGCGATTTGCCACGCGGAAGCAGCAGACCGAAACGATTCGGCGTTTGGCGGAAGGTTCGATGGATATCGTGATCGGCACGCATCGACTGGCGCAGCACGACGTGCAGTTCCACAACCTCGGCTTGGTGATTATCGACGAGGAGCAGCGATTCGGCGTCGAGGTAAAAGAACGTTTGAAGGCGTTGCGGCAGATCGTTGACGTATTGACAATGACGGCGACGCCGATCCCTCGCACTTTACACATGGGATTGATGGGCCTGCGCGATATCTCGAACCTAGAGACGCCGCCCGAGGATCGGCTGGCGGTGGAAACGCGCGTGGCGCGGTTCGAGCCCGAATTGGTTCGCCATGCCGTGTTGCGTGAGTTGAACCGCGGCGGCCAGATTTTTTTCATTCACAATCGGGTCGAGGATATTCAGGTCGTGGCCAAGCGGTTGCGGCAGATTGTGCCCGAGGCCAAAATGGCGGTCGCCCACGGTCAGATGCATGAAGATGACCTGGAACAGGTGATGCTGAACTTCATCGACCGCCGTTACGACATGCTTCTGGCCACGACGATCGTCGAAAGCGGTTTGGATATCCCCAATGCGAACACGATTTTCATCAACGAGGGCGACCGCTACGGATTGGCCGACTTGCACCAGCTTCGCGGGCGCGTGGGCCGCTATAAGAATCGAGCGTATTGCTATCTTCTGATCGACCCAAACAAAAATCTTACGCCCAATGCGGCGAAACGGTTGCGGGCGATCGAGGAATTCAGCGACATGGGAGCCGGGTTTGCCATCGCAATGCGCGATTTGGAGATCCGCGGCGCGGGCAATATCCTTGGCACGGAGCAAAGCGGCCATATCGCGGCCATTGGTTATGAGTTGTACTGTGATTTGCTCGAACATGCCGTGCGAACGCTTAAACATCTGCCGCCGAAAACCTCGATAGAGGTCGATGTGGACTTGCCGGGCGAGGGGTACATTCCGCGCAGCTACGTGCCGGATATGCGGCTGAAGATCGACCTGTACCGTCGTTTGGCCCGGGTGTCGAACATGTCGGAACTTCAAGACCTAGGCTTGGAACTGGTGGATCGTTTCGGCCAGCCCCCCCCGGTGGTGCAGAAACTGCTTGAAATGGCCGAGATTCGCATCGCGGCCCATCGCTGGCGCATTACCTCGATCCATCTCGAAGATCCTTATGCCGTATTCACTTACGCTTCGGGCAAGAGGATCGAACAATTGGCCAATCTCAGCGCGGGTAAGTTGCGGATTGTGGATAATCGGAGCGCGTATCTGCCCTTGGAGAATCCGACGGGCTCGCCGGAATCGGTGGTCGGCGAAGTGAAATCGCTGTTGCAGCGAGAGTAACTCCACGTCTATAATCCCGCCCGCTTGTCAACCGACATCGCGACGATAACCTCCTCGTGGAGAATCGAAATCCGTGCGATTCATTATCATCATCCATAGCCTGTTGCTGGGAACCCTGTTGGCAACCGCGGCGGTTGTGCCTTCTTGCGTTGCGCAGGAATGGTCGGCCGACGGAGGCCAAGGCTACACGCCGATGGCGCCGATGGGGCCCGTGACGTCGCCCAATCTAAATCAATCGGCGGTTCCTAGTGCGCCGCGGCAACAGGGCGTTGCATCGCGCCCGACGACTTGGCCTGACGGCGGAAGCAATGCGTCGCCTTGGCCCCGACCCTCGGAAGCGGATATGGCGCCGGTGGGCGAGGTGAAAGCGTGCGCGAGCGCTCGGATTATTGGGCGCGTCGGTCCCGTGGCGATTCTCGAAAGCGAAGTGGCCGGCACGGTCAATGAAATCATCGAGATGAACAAGGACCGCATTCCACCGGATCAACTGGAGAAACAGCGCGAGCTTTTGATCCAGCAGCGGTTGAAGAATATCATCGAGATGAAACTGATTTATCTCGATGCCAAGCGGTCGATTCCGGAAGAAGGCTGGCCGCATATCGAAAAGCAGATTCTCAAACAGTACGAGGATATGGAACTCGATCGGATGATGAAGAAGGCGGGCGTCAGCACGGCCCGCGAGTTCGACCAGAAGCTTCGTTCGCTCGGCACTTCTTTGGATCGTGAAAAGAAGTCCTACGTAGAACGCACGTTGGCACAGCAATGGGTTCGGCAGCAAATCAAGCGGGATGAAGAAATCACCTACGACCAGATGGTGGCTTATTATCGGGGCCATCAAAACGAATTCACCGCGCCTGCCCGGGCACGGTGGGAACATCTAATGGTTCGTTATGGGAAATATCCGACGAAGGTCGCGGCATTCGAGGCCATTGCCCAGATGGGAAACCAAGTAGTGCTTCAGGGCCGGCCGTTTGCCGAAGTGGCCCGAGCCGGTTCCGACGGCATCACGGCAGCCCAAGGAGGCGTCCGCGATTGGACGGCCAAAGGCGGCTTGGTCAATGAAGAGATGGACAGAGCTCTGTTCAGCCTGCCCGTGGGCCAAATGAGCCCGATCATTCAAGGCCCCGACGGCTACCATATCATTCGCGTCACGGAGCGCGAGGAGGAAGCTGTGCGTCCGTTCTTGGAAGCACAGGTTGATATCCGGCAGAAGATCGTCGAGCAGCGGTCGCAAAAACAATTCCGCGAATATATGGCGAAATTGGAAGCAAGGACGCCCGTTTGGACCATCTACGGCGATCTGAATAAGAAGGAACCGGAACAGATCGCCTCGCCGCCGAGACGTCAGCCGGTCATGCGGTAAATGCCGATCTGCCGTTGTTCGATGGCCCTGTGTTTTCTCACCAAAATGTAGGGTGGGTCAAGCAAACCGATGTTCTGGTGGGGCTTCGGTCGCGGCAATTCGGTTTGCTTTCTTTCATGGTGTAGAAC
>JAEAMG010002583.1_pt1 | contig 11052 bp, 2 predicted proteins | sample 8958741 | NCBI WGS metagenome assembly JAEAMG01 (sample SAMN16933256, study PRJNA681125) | bioreactor sludge metagenome | isolation source: anaerobic bioreactor treating anionic surfactant - SDBS | place: India: Bengaluru | collected 2019-02-28
TCCCCACCCCCCCCCGTCATGTTCGGGCCCCCCGCGCCGTGGTTCGGGCTGGCGGCGGGGGGGGTTGTGTCGCCGCGCGCGGGTTTTTTTTGGGGGGGGCGGCGCCCCGCAGGGTCCGCGGCCCCCCTCTCTTTTCGCGCCGCGGGCACCGGGCGCCGGGGTCTCCCCGGCGCCCGGCTTTTTTTCTTCCTGCACGCCTTGTCGTTTTCATGTTGCACAGAATATTTAAATATGATACACATTTTTTTAACTCTGTGTATCACTGTTGATTGTGTTTGTATGCGAACAGCGTTTTGTTGCGGGTCAGACAACAGCAAAGTTCGCCTGTTTTTTCCATTACGAGGGTTCACGGATAATAATGAGGTGAAGGATGAAGAATCTTCTAAGTTGCGGAATACGGAAACTTTTGAACGGTGAGTTGCTTACTCTACTTGTGTTGACTTTTTGCGGTCTGCAGCTTCTGCCTGCTTATGCACTTAAAAGCGACATGAGTGATATCTTGCCGGGGGGCGCGGAGGCTTCTACACGTTCTGGCATGCGCGCGCGCACGCCTTCGGCGCAGCAACAGGCCGCTGCAAAAATAGTCTCCGCTGCAGGTGCCAAGGTCATGTGGCACTCGCGGTTTGGCACGCCCACTTCCGTGCGCGGCGCTGATCTGGGGCGGCTGCAGGCAGTTCTTGCCGGCAACAAGGGCCTAGCCGTTAAGGGCAATGGTGCCTATGCGCTTGATGCTGTCGCCGTTCTCGACAACTTGGCGAGCCTTTTCAAGGTACAGGACGCTGAAAAAGAGTTTAACGTTTCAAAAGTCGAGTCTGACAACCTGGGCTTTCACCATGTCAGACTGAATCAGACCTTTAAAAGTTTGCGGGTTGTCGGTGGACATCTGGCCGTGCATTTCAATAAGGCGGGAACCGCCTATGAGGTGAGCGGACAATATATTCCCGATATTGAATTGGGTGTCGTGCCGGTTATTGGCGTTGAGGATGCTGTTCAGATTGCTCTGGACGACTTGGCTGCAATGGGTGGCGCAGTTGGTAAAATGGTGGGGATGCCCGAGCAGGTCGTTTTCGCACGTGGGATGGAGCCCCGTCTGGCCTTTGAACTCACGCTTTCATGCAACGATCCCGTGGCCGGTCCGGGGCGGTGGCGCTATTGGATCGACGGACTGCGGGGCACAGTCCTTCTCCGCTATAATGACATCAAGAAGATCTCACCCCCGACAACGAACGGAACCAACACAATGATCACGGGCAGCGTGCTGGTCGGAGAGGGGGGGGCGCTTACAAATGTCCTGGGCTGGTACGAGAACACCGGCAACAATTATCTCTACAGTAAGGTTCGCAACTGGTATGTCTACAACGTGGCAACGGGAGGTTATTCTGACGCAGGCACATTTGCCTACCGTACGACAGGCAGTTGGGGGACTTCGGATCGGGCGGAGATGTCGTTGGCGGCTAACTTCGAAGTCATTCAGAGGTATTACACTCAAGTGCATGGGCTGAACAGTTTTGATGGTTCTGGTACCTTCGCGGGGGTTAACGTTCACGAGGGAGATCAATATGTCAACGCCTTTTGGGACGGCGACGCGTTCTATTTCGGCGATGGTGACGGTGTAGAGGCAAACAGTCTCGGCGTGTTGGATGTCGCCGGTCACGAATTCACCCATGCGGTGACGGAGTTCTCGGCTAACCTTGTCTATCAGTATGAGTCGGGTGCGTTGAACGAATCGTTCTCTGACATACTCGGCAGTTGCATCGAATTCTTCGGACAGGCAGATGATCGGTCGAGCTACCCGAACCGGCACGCTGGCCAGGCTGACTGGCTCTGCGGAGAGGATTGCTGGCTTTCATCGACAGCTTTGCGCGATCTTCGGAATCCGGCGAACTCGGCCACGGTCGGCGTCGGCTACGAGCAGCCGACCCGGTATCTTGGGACATATTGGTATGATGGCCCGGCGGACAATGGTGGTGTGCATCAGAATTCGGGCGTCCAGAATTTATTCTTTTATCTGCTCTGCGAGGGCGGAAGCGGCAATAATGACGGAATCACCTACAGTGTGACGGGCATCGGCGTCAAGAACGCCGAGCGGGTGGCGTACCGGGCGCTGACGGTTTACTGTACGCAAGATACCGACTATCGTGCGGCACGCAACGCATGGCTGTCTGCCGCAGAGGACCTGAACGCGGCTTGGGTCGGCTCTGTGGGTGCAGCGTGGGACGCCGTAGGCGTTCGGGCTGTGTACCTCACCCCGGAGAGTGACGCATCGTTTGCCGGTCAGGAAGGTGGCCCTTTTGCTCCCTCCGCCGTGTTTTTCAAGATCATGAATTCGAGTTCATCGGCGACATCTTGGGGCGTGGGCCACAGCCAGCCGTGGCTGAGTGTATCGCCCGAGAGCGGCACCATCCCCGCGTTCGGTTCGCAAATGGTGACGCTCACGTTGGGTACCACCGTCCCGGAGATGCATGCCGGTGATTATGTGGACACGCTGCTTTTCACAAACAGCTCCGGATCCCTTTCCGAGAGCAGGCTGGTGTCATTGTCGGTGCGCCAGCCTTCGGTATATGAATTCAACTTGGATACGAACCCTGGCTGGACCACAGAAGGGCAATGGGCGTATGGGACGCCGCAGGGGTTGGGCGGTGATCCTATGTCCGGTGCAACGGGATCGAAGGTCTACGGCTACAATTTGAATGGTGCGTATACGACGAATATGCCGATATACGCCCTGACAACGCCAGCCCTCAACTGTTCGAAGTATAAGAATATTCAGCTTTCCTTCCAAAGGTGGCTCGGCGTGGAAAGCGCGTATTTTGACCACGCGACGATTCAGGTCAGTACAAACGGTACGGTTTGGGCCGATGTCTGGAATAACCCCGACGACTCGATTCGGGATACGTCTTGGACGAATTGTGTTTACAGCCTTCCGGGTGTGGACGGCCAGGGAGTCGTCTATCTCAGATGGCTGATGGGCCCGACTGATGACTCTGTACAGTATTCGGGATGGAACATCGACGATATTCAGATCCTCGGCACTGAGCGCGACAATATGATTGTCTGGCCGCGCACCGCCCTGAATTCGCAGGGATATCAGGGTGGGCCTTTCTCGCCGACAGAGAAAATGTACTCGGTCGTGAATAGCGGCACCACGGCCTTGAACTGGACCGTGGTAACGACGTCCACGTGGCTCAGCGTATCGTCGGCGGGTGGCGTGCTTGCCCCGGGTGCGACTGGGACCGTGACGGTGGTGTTAAGCCCCTCGGCGGGTGGCCTCTCTCCCGGCCAGTATCAAGGCTTCGTCTTTTTCAACAACTCGGCGTCCGGATACGGTTTTACGCGGTCGGTGTCGCTCACAATTTTAGAGATTCCGGGCGAGATCAGTGTGACGGACTCCATCGCGCCCGCAGCGGATTTGAACATGCCCTTTGGGCCGACGATCGTGGGTCTGTCGCGCAAGGAAAGCGTGACGGTGTCCAACCTTGACTCGACCCACGACCTTGTCGTGACGCAGCTTAATGTGCGTACTTCGGGTACCATCGCCGGTGTACGACTGCCGCTTTTCACGGGAGAGATTGGTGGTCGTCAGACGGCGCCGGCCTCTTTCGTGCGGGCTCCCCGGACAACACAACAGGTGATTGAGCAGAGCGCGACGTTGGCGGCACCGTCCGATGTGCCTTGTTTCGGCATCAATATGATGACGGATCAATTGGTCTCTTATAGGACATCTGATCCCGGTTCCCTAACGACGATTGCGGCCACGGGTGGCGATCTGATGGTTGGCGTGGATTTCCTGAACGGAGACTTTTCACGTCTCTATGCCTTGGATTATGACGCGCATGAGTTGGTGCGGTTTGACACCGTCACCGGGGTGAAAACAGTCGTGGGCGCGGCGGAGCCGCTTCCCGGGCACTCCTGGACGGGACAGGCTGGCGATCCGAGCGGGCAACTTTACGCCTGCTCCACGGATGGCTCCGAGTCTTATCTCTACACGATCGATCCGCAAACCGGTGCCGTGGCGGAAATCGGACTCATAACGGAGTGCCCCCTTATCATCGATATAGCGATCAATGCCGCTGGAGAGATGTATGGTGTGGATATTGCTCTGGACAGCTTGGTGCGCATTGACAAAGAGACCGGAGCGGCTACGGTGGTGGGTGCGTTGGGTATCGATGCCAACTATGCCCAGGGACTTGACTTTGATGAAGATAACAATGTGCTTTATTGGGCGGCATATTCGACAACGGCTGAACTGCGGGTGATTGACACTTCGACGGGGAATAGCGCGCTCGTTAGCGCTTTCCCGGCGGCAGCAGAGCTTAACATTGCGATTGCCAACGGCGGGAGCGGATGCTTCCAAGTGGATAATGCTCCGACGCTGCCGTGCCGCATTCCGCCTGGCGGGAACGTGACGTTCGACGTGACCTATCATCCTGTGAAGGTGGGCACAAATCTGGCGACGTTAGTCATCGCCTCGAACGACAAAGACGAGCCAACTGTGGCTGTCGCGCTCTCGGGTCAAGGGATCCCCGAATACCTGACGATCCTTCCGGAGACGGGCTTGAGCGGCAGCGGGCATCCGGGCGGGCCGTTCAGTCCGGCCGATCAGATCTATGTGGTCAGCAATAACAGTGCCGTTGGCATCAGTTGGGCCGCCGTCAGTAGGCCCTCTTGGGTGACCGTCACGCCCGCCTCCGGGAGTCTGGCTGCGGGGGCCTCCGCGCCCGTCACGGTCGCGTTCGGTCCCGACGCCGCGGTGCTGTCGGAAGGCCTCTATAACGATGTTGTCATGTTTAGCAACCTCACGACGACGTTGACGCAGAGTCGTCCGCTGGCGCTGGAGGTGTTCACGACGCCCGTGGTGCGGGTGGCTCCGGCCGCCATTACGGTGACCAACCTTTTGGGGCAGACGCGGCAGACGCCGTTGCAGGTCGGTAACGCCGCGTGGGCTGATGCGGTGCTGGACTTTACACTGAGCGCATCGGAAGTGAACCGGACACCCCTGCAAGCGGCCACCGCGCTGGCGGCCGGACAAGACTTTACGCAGCTTCCCGAGAAAGCGGAATACCGTGAGGGCAAGTTGCTGGTTCGGTTCACCGGTGTTACAACGGGAGCGCAACGGCTTCAGGCTTTAGCGGCCGCTGGCGGCGGCACCGTCACTCGTAATTACAAACTGGTGCCGGGGTTGACGGTGGTAGAACTGCCCGAAGGAACGGCACTGGCGACCGCTCTGGCGCGCTTCAATCAAACGCCGGGAATTCAGTACGCGCAGCCGATTTACCGGCAGAAATTGTTGCGTACGCCGAACGATCCTCTATTTGCAGATCTCTGGGGAATGGACAACGCCTCGGATACCGATATCAATGCGCCTGAAGCGTGGGAGCGCGGTGTGGGAGGCCCGGCTGTGACGGTCGCGGTAATCGATACAGGTGTCGATTACGCCCACGAGGATCTTGCGGCGAACATGTGGCGCAATACCGGCGAAATACCCGGTAACGGTCTCGACGACGACGGCAACGGTTACGTCGATGATGTTTATGGGTACGATTTCTATAACAGGGATGCCGATCCGATGGATGACCATGACCACGGAACGCACTGCGCCGGCACGATCGGCGGTGTGGGCGATAACGGGGTGGGCGTGGCCGGGGTCTGTTGGAATGTCAAGATCATGGCGCTGAAGTTCATTTCTAAAAACGATGAGGGATATACGGACGATGCCATCAGCTGCATCGAGTACGCCGTGATGATGGGGGCTCGGGTCCTCAGCAACTCTTGGGGTGGTGGGCCTTATGAGCAGGCGCTCAAGGATGCGATCGATGCGGCAGGCGCAGCGGATGTCCTGTTTGTCGCGGCAGCGGGCAATGATTATGGAAACGATAACGACTCGAACCCTGCTTATCCTGCAAGTTACGAGTCGGATAACCTCATCGCTGTGCTGTCGGTGGATGACGCGGGGGCGGTGTCGTATTTCTCTAATTTCGGATTGGAGTCGGTTGATCTGGGTGCTCCGGGCTCGGATATCCTGAGCTGCAAGCGGAACGGCGGTTACCAGTACATGAGCGGTACCTCGATGGCAACGCCCCATGTTTCTGGCGCCTGCGCATTGCTGCTCTCGCTCAACAGCGGTTTCTCTTGTCAGCAGGTTAAGAATGCGCTGTTGGCGACCACGGATTCCAGTCTGCCTGGGTTGTGTGTCTCCGGCGGGCGCATGAATCTGGCGGAGGCGGTCACGTATACGCCCGCCTGGTTGAGCGTGTCCCCTGTTTCGGGCGAGAGCGTGGCGCCGGGCGCTTGGTCAAGCATCACGGTGACTGCCGATGCGGGCACGCTGGCCGCAGGCACCTATGAGGGACTGATCAGTGTCAGGTGTAACGACCGTGCCACACCCGTCACCAATGTGCCGGTTAAGATGGTGGTCCTCCAGGATAATTTGGCGGTACAACCGTACGATGCTTTCGTGGCAAGTGGTTACAAGGGAGGCCCCTTCACTCCTGTCGATGCAACCTACACCTTAAGCAATACGGGCCTGGTTGGGCTCGCGTGGACGGCAACCAGCGGTCATCCGTGGGTCTCGGTGTCGCCGGCTGGCGGAACACTGGCGGCGGGACAAACGGTACAAGTCACCGTTTCTCTGAATTTGGAATCAGGGCTGTTGTCGCCGGGTGAGTATATGGACAGCGTGGTCTTTTCCAATGTCACCAGCACGGCGTTGCAGAGGCGAGAGGTGGAACTGACCGTCTTGGAGCGCGTGTTCGATCACCTTGAATGGGCTCCGCTCACGTCGACACAATACGTCGGCGAACCTTTCGGCGTGACGGTCAAAGCCCTCGATCCTTCCGGCAGCGTTTACTCCAACTTTACGGGCACGGTTTCACTGTATGCTCAAAAGGGAGTCGCTTCGCAGCAGGACGTGTTGACCGGAACGGCTGACTGGGGTTACCCCATGTACACCTATTACCATGACGCCCGCACGCAGGTGATTTACCTGAATGGCGAACTGGGTGCGCCCGGTTTGCTGACAAGTCTGTCCCTCTATGTAAGCGGAGTGCCCGGCCAAACAATGAACGCCTGGACGATCCGGCTGAAACACACGTCGCTTGCCGGTTATAGCAGTAGCGCGAAACAGTGGGAAACGAATGACTGGATCGTTGCGCTCCAGACGAATATGACCATTCAATCAACCGGTTGGGTCAAGTTCGACTTCACAACGCCGTTCATCTACAACGGAACGGACAATCTGCTTGTGGACTTCAGCTTTAACAACACGTTCTGGACATCCGAGGGCTATTGTTGGTCCACACTCGTTTCAACGAATCGGAGCCTTTATTACCGGACCGACAGTGGGTTTGGTGACCCGCTCACATGGTCTGGAACCACGCCGTCTGGCACAATCACCAACAGGGTTCCTGTCATGAGAATCGATCGAAGTGAAGTTGTCCCTATATCGCCCACGGAGACGGGCAACTTTATCAATGGCGTTTGGAACGGGACTCTGACGGTTCAGGAGTCGGCGTCAAATGTCACGCTTTATGCTTCCGATCGTGCGGGACATCTCGCCCTGAGCGCCCCGTTTGACGCGGTGGGCGGTGCGACAACCTCGCATGGGACTTCGTACAGTTGGCTTGACCTGTATGGGCTGGTTTCCGGCGGCAACTATGAGGCTGCGGATCTTGCTGACGCGGATGGTGACGGCCATGCGGCTTGGCAGGAATACAAGGCCGGAACGGTGCCGACAAATCGTTTTTCCGTCCTGCAAATGCAAGCGGTCATTCCTGGCTCCGGAACGGGCGGGATTCATGTGAACTGGCAGAGCGTGGCCGGAAAACACTATTGGGTGGAGAGTTGCGAAACCCTGACCTATCCGATCTTCTTTACACCGTTCGTGTCGAACGTGTTGGGGCAGGCCGGAAGCACGGAGGTGATGGACAACCGTCCGGCAGTCAATGGTTCGCGTTTCTACCGAGTCGGCGTGCAATAGGAATAACGCACGGGCTTGTTTGATTCGTTTGAGAAGGCCGCAGACTAAACTAGCCTGCGGCCTTCTCGTCTTTTTTTGACGATTAAAACGGTTGCATCGCAGTGTGGGTGAACGTACACTGCTGGTATGGTTAGTGATGGAAACGGGGAGACAAAAAATGATTGAAAGTGCGATAAACGGGGACGTGGCGATCAAGGGTGTGAGGCGCATGGCCGTTTTTGCGGTTGTCGCCGCTTGGCAGACGGCGCTTGCCGTGACGGTTCCGGAGCCTGCCGTGCTCAGCGTCGAAAGCGACACGGTCCGCCTATCCATCGGTGCAGATGCGCGCACGGCCGAATTTACCGATAAAGCCTCGGGCGTAAATTTCAGCGTCCCGCACCCCGGAGCCCCATTCGCATACGTGAAGAAGTCTGGCAAGGTCTTCAATGCCAAGACAGCTGTCCTTAAGAACGGGCTGCTCTCGCTTGAGTTCGGAGACGCCGGCGTTGGGGTTGCGCTTAAAATCACGGGCGTCAAACACAGCATCGCTGTTGAGGTGGTTTCGGTCACGGGCGAAGGCGTGGAGGAATGCGCCTTCGTAAATCTGCCGCTAACGCTGAAGGGTGTTGCTGAAGAGCCGTTCGCGGGCTGCGCGCTGGCGTTGAATCTGCAGACAAAAGTGGACCGCGTGCCGCGGGCGACCGATTTGTTGAGCGCGCGGTGTTATCCGCGCTTCGGCTTCACGGGCGCGAAAGTCGCGCTGCTCGGTTGTCCGCAAAAAGAGTTGCGCCACGTCTTGCAGCAAGTCGTTAAGTCCGCACCGGAGTTGCCGCAGTCGCCGATCGGCGGACCGTGGGCGCTCGACGCCGAGATCAACCGCGGCTCCTATCTGTTCGCCCCCATTTCTGAGAAAACGGCGGATGATTGGATCAAGCTGGCTCAGAATCTTGGGATCACCCAGATCGACTTCGATGGCATGTCCCGCTACGGGGATGCCGAGCCGATCCCGTCGCTTTACCCGAACGGGCGTGCCGGTCTCAAAGCGGTGGTGGCTAAGGTGCATGCCGCCGGCCTCAAGGCGGGCTTGCACTCGTATTCATTTTTCATCAATAAAAAATGCGCGTGGGTTTCGCCGGTGCCGGACGCACGGTTGGGTAAAGATGGCACCTTCACCTTGTCCGCCGCGCTTGATGCGGCGGTCAAGACGGTGCCCGTGATTGAGCCGACCACGAACATGTCGGCCGTCACCGGCTTTTTCGTTCGCAACAGCGCGACCCTGCAGGTGGATGATGAGTTGATCGTTTACTCCGAAGCGGGTAAGACGGTTCCCTACGCGTTCAACAAGTGTCAGCGCGGGGCGTGCGGCACGCGTGCCGCACCTCATGCGCAAGGCGCGAAGGTCCATCATCTGAAAGAGTGCTTCGGACATTTCACGCCTGACCCGGACTCGACGCTTTTGGCTGAAGTGGCTGCGCGGCAGGCGCAGACGGTCAACGAGTGTGGCTTCGACATGATGTATCTCGACGCGCTGGATGGAGAAGACATCCTCGGCGGGAGGGACAACGGCTGGCACTACGGCTCTAAGTTTGTCTTTGAGCTTTGGAAGCGGTTCGATCATCCCGTGCTCTTGGAAATGAGTACCATGCACCATCATCTGTGGACAGTCCGGTCGCGTATGGGCGCGTGGGACCATCCGACCCGGAGTCACAAGCGCTTCATCGATATGCACAATGTGGCAAATGCGAATGACGGACGCATGTATCTGCCCATGCATCTGGGCTGGTGGGCGGTTAAGACCTGGTCCGGACCGCAAGGCGAGCCCACCTTCTCTGACGACATCGAATACCTGTGCTGCAAGGCGATCGGCAATGATGTCGGTTTCTCGCTCATGGGTGTGAATCCGTCGAATTATGCGTCAAACCCCACGCTGCAGCGTCTCGGCGCCATCACGCGCAACTACGAAGCGTTGCGCTACGCCAACACGTTTCCCGAATCCGTCAAAGCCAGAATGAAAATGCCGGGAGAGGATTTCACGCTTGATCAGAATGCCGATGGAAAGTGGCGGTTGCGCCCCGTAAGGTACGACAGGCACAAGGTGACGGGCCTTTCAGATGGGAGTGCGGCGTGGGTGGTGACGAACGCGTTTGCGCCGCAGCCTTTGCGTCTGCGGCTGGAGGTGTTGATGTCGGCCGAGCCCTGCGGAACAACAAACGCGGTTACGGTGGCGGGGTTTGCAGATCCGCAGGAATTCGCGGCGGTAAATCAGGCGAAGGGAGTGGCTGCGACGCTGGTGCCGACGACCGAGCAGGTCAAGGTCGGCGCTTCAAGCGGACTGCTCGCCGCGACGAATACCCTGTCAGCGCGCAGTGCGACTTGGGCTGGTTTCGGCAAGACCTTTGCTCCGCCGTTGAACCTCGGTGGTGAGCGGGCCTTAGGCGTATGGGTGTATGGCGATGGACAAGGCGAAGTGATGAATTTTCAGTTGAAGTGCCCGAGTCATGTGGTCGCCGGAGTCGGAGAGCATTACCTTGTGGTGGACTTTACCGGTTGGCGGTATTTTGAATTGGTCGAATCAGAGGGCGAGCGTCACGCGGACTACGTATGGCCCTATGGTGGATCATATGCCATTTATCGCGAGCGGATCGATTACAAACAAATCGAGAAATTGACGGTGTGGGTTAACAACCTTCCCTCGCGCGGTGCGGTAAAGTGTTATCTTTCTCCCGTGTGCGCAACGCCGCTTGTGAAAGCCGTGATCCGGAATCCGCGCGTGACGGTGGGCGCGCGCACGCTGGTGATCCCGGTGGAAATGGAAAGCGGTAGCTATCTGGAGTTTCAGTCGCTGAGTGATTGCAAAGTGTTTGGTCCGGACGGGAAACTCCTCCAAGAGGTCAAAATCCCGGGTGAGGTGCCGGAAGTTGCAAACGGCGCGAACCGCCTGCAATTCGGATGCGATGCCGTGCCGGGAGTCAATCAGCGGGTTAAAATCACGACGATCACCGCGGACACGCCGCTGTTCGAGAGTCGGTGACAAAGAAAAAGGGGCTATTCGATAAAAACAGTGGGTGATAAGTTCGGGTTGTTGCGTTTCAAGCAAG
>JAEAMG010002584.1_pt1 | contig 11051 bp, 8 predicted proteins | sample 8958741 | NCBI WGS metagenome assembly JAEAMG01 (sample SAMN16933256, study PRJNA681125) | bioreactor sludge metagenome | isolation source: anaerobic bioreactor treating anionic surfactant - SDBS | place: India: Bengaluru | collected 2019-02-28
AGAAGAACAGACTGTAACGTACCCCTGGCTTCTGCCCCGCTCTCTGGCACGCCATCCGCACCTCTCAGAAGAGCGAGCGCCTTGTCGGTCCCGATCCAACCGTGATTGGACTCGAGCACACCCTGCAAGCGCTCCCTTCGCGCCCTGCTGGCTGTCAATTCCTCTGCTGAGACGACCTGCTGCTGCGTCAGCAACAGGTCGGTGTTCTCGAAATGATTGGTCCGCAGCACAAGGTCGCTGGCCGCGCCCGCTTCAAACAAGGCAAAGCGATGGGCGGACAGCTCAAGAGCGGCTGCTTGCGGAGCTTTGCCATCGCCCAGGATTAAATTGCCGCCACAGAGGCGCTCAGCCGACAGCAAAACGCTCACCGCTTCGCCCAGGCTCCCGCTTTTTTCTAGCGCCTGGCGCAGCAGAAAAGGTGGCAGCTGCCCGCTCATTGCCACGTCGGCCGAAGGTGAGCTCGACAGGGCTACGACCAACTTTTCTTCATTCATTCCGGTCCAGATGCCGACCATACCCATCAAACCCAGGGACACCGAGGAGTTGCCTTTCACGGGCTGACGGACGATAAGGCTGACGTAGGGCCGAAGAAGCTCACTGTCCAGGTGTTCCAGGTTGTGCCCGACCAACAGCTCGCCTTCAGTTGTGGCCCGCCCCCAACCGGCAAAAGCGGCACAGAGTGAGGGTCGTGTTGCGGGTAGGCCTTGATCACTGCCGGAGAACAGCCCCGGTATCAGCTCCCATGAGGGTGACTTGCGAGTCAGTGCCTGTAGATCCGGGAGAGTGTTGAGCAGCAGCACATCCCAATAGGAGAGACCCGCTGCATCGGCAATGCCCTGCATCTCCTGCCGCAGCGAGTCCGGAATCTCCGGTTCAAGGAGTCGGGCCTGCAACAGCGACCAGAAATGGGAAACGTGGTAGTCGATAATGAGGCGTCCGTACAGATAATCCCGAATCAGGCTGCGCAGCTCGCTTCGCCACAATGCGCCCTGCTGCAAACCCATCTGGTACGGGTCCCCTTGCACATACGCGACCTCAATCCCCCCGATCCGTTCCAGGCGCCCGGGCTGCTGTGGCTCGAACGCAGAAACCCGGGGAGGGGGAAGGGATAGAACTACCGCGAGGCCAAGTGCCAGAATACCGGCGACAACTCTGTTACGCAAGCCAACTCCATCACTGTCCGCGACGCAAGATCACAGGGCCCAGACCCGCACCCGGTGCCGCTCCCGCTTCACGACTCATCTTTTTCACGCCCCTGAAAGCGCAAGCGCAGGGGCGTGCCCTCAAAGCCCCAGCGTTCCCGGATTCGGTTCTCCAGATACCGCTGGTAGGAAAAGTGCACCAGGCGCGTATCATTGACAAAAAAGACCAGTGTGGGGGGATCTACTGCCGGTTGCGTGGCATAGTAGAACTTTAATTTCTTACCCCATCGCGAGGGGGGACTGTGGCGCGCGACGGACTCTTGCACCAGGTCGTTCAGCTCGCCGGTGGGTATGCGTTGGAAGCGCTGCTCATGCGCCCGGACGGCCGTTTCCAGCACCTGGTCAATGCGCTGCCGTTTCAGGGCGGAAATGAAAAGAACCGTGGCATAAGGCACAAACTTGAGCTGGCTGCGGATGTGCTCCCGGTAGGCATCCATGGTGGTACTGTCTTTAGTTACCAGATCCCACTTGTTAACAACCACCACAACGCTCTTGCTCGCCTCGAGGATATAGCCGGCAATGTGGGCATCCTGCGCGGTGAGTCCGGCGCTTGCATCGACCAGTAACAACACCACGTCCGCGCGGTCGATAGCCTTGAGCGAGCGCAGCACACTGTACTTTTCCACACCGGGGACAATGCTGCCCCGCTTGCGGATACCTGCTGTATCAATCAACACCACCTTCTGTCCATGCCACTGCACGGATGTGTCGATCGCATCGCGAGTGGTACCGGGGGTGCCGCTGACGATCATCCGCTCCTCACCCAGCAGGGCATTGAGCAAGCTGGACTTGCCGACGCCCGTGCGCCCGGCCAGGGCAATCTTGATTGCGGTTTCGTCCTCTTCCGTCTCTGCCAACACGGGAAAAGCGGCGGTGAGGGCATCCAGCAGCTCGGCCACCCCGGTGCCGTGCAGAGCGGAGGTTGGGTACACTTCGCCCAGGCCCAGGGAGTAGAACTCGGTCGCGTCCAGACGACGCTGGGCCGTATCGGCCTTGTTAACGCAGAGCAGGATTGGCTTGCTCGTGCGGCGCAAGATACCGGCCAGCTCCTCATCGGCCGCCGTCACTCCAGCCAACACATCGGTCACCAGAACAACCACATCGGCCTCAGCAATGGCCTGTTCGGCCTGCAGGCGCACACGAGCCAACAGGTCATCCTCCTCGCCGAATACCAATCCACCGGTGTCCACCAGGGCAAAGACCTTGCCCTGCCATTCCGCATCCGCGTAGAGGCGGTCGCGCGTTGTCCCCGGCAAGTCCTCGACTATGGCCAGGCGCTGTCCAATGATGCGATTAAAGAGGGCCGACTTGCCAACGTTCTGGCGGCCGACGATCGCTACGAGGGGTTTAGCCATGCCATCACACCTTTGCCTCTCGCCTGAATGACCTCACGGGCCGGATCACAGGAAGTAGAGGACCGCAACAGCCAGGAGGCCCCACAGGGCTACGGTCAGCAGCAAGGGTCTGTCCCTGAGCACCAGTTCCTCGGGCTCGCCACCCTGGTTCTTGACATGCACAAGGTACATATACCGGAACAGCCCGTACAGCACAAAGGGCACCGTCAACATCATAGCGTGGTTTTGCGGGAGATTGGGCGCCGAGAAGGTGTACAGAGAGTAGGCCATGGCCGCGCAGGACGTGACCAGGCGCGTCATCTCATCCAGTAGCGGCAGGTTGTATTCTTCGAATATGCTGCGGTGGGCATTGGCCTGCTTGTCCAACAACACCAGCTCGTGGCGCCTCTTGCTGATGGCGATGAACAGAGCCAGAAACACCATACACAGGTAAAGCCAGGGCGAAAAACGCGCCGTGTTCACCAGGAGCACGCCGGCCAGAACTCGCAACATGAAACCCGCCGCAACCGTGAGCACATCCACCAGCACGATGTTCTTCAACCAGAAGGAGTACAGGATCATGATGATAAGGTAGGCCGTGGCGACGGCGCCAAACCCCCGGTCCAGCCACCAGGAGACGGGTAAAGATACCCCTGCCAGCAACAGGGCGGCAATGATCGCCACTGTGGGCGATAGTTTGCCTGCTGCCAGAGGCCGGTTGCGCTTGGTCGGATGCTGGCGGTCCTTGTCGATATCGGCTAGGTCGTTGACCAGATACACCGCGCTGCTGATGGCACAGAAAAGAGCAAAAGCCAACAGCGACTTGAGCAGAAAGTGAGCTGAGAATAGCTTCAGGTCAAAGACCAGCGCTGCAAGCACAAAGACGTTCTTCGACCACTGCTTGGGCCGCATGGTCTTGATCAACGGAACTAGCATATTACAGGTATCCTCCCACCTAGAGTCGTGCTCCTTATGATAGTAGATTCTAAACGCCAAGTCAACTTGACTTATCCGCCAACTGCGCCTATTCTAGCCCCCATGGAGCGCGAGCGACTCGATATTCTGTTGCACAACAGGGAATTGGCCGAGAGCCGGGAACAAGCCAGACGGCTGATTATGGCTGGACAGGTAACCGTCGATGGCGAGGTCGCTGACAAGCCCGGAACGCGTGTACCGCTCACGGCTCAAATCGACGTTGCGACCAGACCCGCTTACGTCAGCCGGGGTGGGCTGAAACTGGAAGCAGCCTTGACCGCCTTTAGCTTCAATGTGCAGGGTCTGGTCGCCGCTGACATTGGCGCATCTACAGGCGGGTTCACCGACTGTCTGCTAAAGCACGGCGCTGCCCGGATCTACGCTGTTGATGTCGGTTATGGCCAGCTGGCCTGGGGATTACGCCAGGATCCGCGCGTGGTGGTGATGGAGCGTGTCAATGCACGCTACCTGCAGCCACTGCCCGAGCCAGTGGACCTGGTCACAATAGATGTGTCCTTCATCTCCCTCAAGCTCGTACTGCCTGCTGTGATTCCATCACTCAAGCCCCTTGGCCAGGTTATCGCACTCATCAAGCCGCAGTTTGAGGCCGGCCGCAATCAAGTGGGCAAGGGGGGTGTAGTGAAGGACCCGGCGGTGCACCGTGCTGTACTGGAAGATCTTCTGGCATGGGCGCCCGGCCAGGGTCTGCGGACCCAGGGGTTGATTGCCTCTCCCCTGCGCGGGCCGGCAGGGAATATCGAGTTTCTCGTTCACTGGGTGCTCGACCCTGGTACACCCCGGACCTCGGTGGAGGGACTGATCCGGGCGTGCCTGGCCGGTTGTCCGGTTGGCTGAGATAGGATATAATAACGTTTGCGTTAGCGTCGGTCCCGCCACAGCGGGTAGCGCGACCTAAGCAAGGAGGACCCACATCACAGTCCCGTTTGGCGATCTCAAACTGCAGTACCAGACCCTCAAGATCGAGCTGGACGAGGCGATCCGGTCTGTTCTGGAGAACGGCTGGTTTGTGCTGGGCAAGAACGTGGCGGCATTTGAGGACGAGTTCGCCGCCTACTGTGGTGCCGCCTCTGCCATCGGCGTCGGCAACGGCACCGACGCTCTGCAACTCGCCCTGATGGCCTGCAACATCGGACCCGGCGATGAGGTTATCACTGTACCCAACAGTGCGACGTTCACCGCACTGGGGATCTCCGGCACGGGAGCCAAGCCTGTATTCGTGGATATCCATCCCGATACCTACAACATGGATGCGGGCAAGCTGGAGCAGGCTATCGGGCCGCACACCAAAGCCATCATGCCGGTGCATTTGTACGGCCAGCCTGCGGACATGGATGCGATCCTGGCCATCGCCCGCAAGCACAGTCTGCTGGTGATCGAGGATGCCGCTCAGGCCCATGGTGCGCTATACAGGGGCAAGCGTGTGGGGACCCTGGGCGATATCGGCTGCTTCAGCTTTTATCCCAGCAAGAACCTGGGGGCCTTTGGTGACGGCGGGATGGTCACCACCAACCAGCCCGAGATCGCGGCAAGGGTGCGCATGTTGCGCAACGGGGGTCAGAAGTCACGCTACGATCACCAACTGCTCGGGATCAACAGCCGCCTGGACGAGATGCAGGCGGCCATCCTGCGCGTCAAACTGCCCTACCTGGACAAGTGGAACGATGCACGGCGGCACATCGCCGCGCTGTACACGGCGCTTCTGGGGGATAGCGACGTGGAGACTCCGCTAGAGATGCCGCAGGTCAGGCATATCTATCACCTGTACGTCATCCGCTGCCAGGAGCGGGCCAGCCTGCAGAAGCACCTTGCCGCACATGGCGTGGAGACTGCCATCCACTATCCAACACCCATCCACCTCCAGGAGGCATATCGCTGGCTCAATCTGAGCCAGGGAGCTTTCCCCGTGGCCGAGCGTTATGCCGGAGAGGTGCTGTCCTTGCCCATCTACCCCGAGCTGACGGACGCCAAAGTACGGACAATTGCCAGTCAAACTCGGGACTGGCATCCCAAGGAGTCGTGATGTCAAAAAGCATCTCCGTTTTCTTTCCCGCTTACAACGATGGAGGAACCATCGCCAGCATGGTGCTCTCCGCCTTGCTGACCCTGCGCGAGCTGACCGACGACTATGAAGTCATCGTCGTCAACGATGGCAGCGCCGACTATACGCCGGAAATCCTCAACGAACTGGCCAGGGTTTACGACCGCGTGCGGGTCATCCACCATGAGCACAACAAGGGCTATGGCGGGGCTCTCCGTACCGGATTTGCCAGTGCCACGAAGGAGCTGGTGTTTTACACGGATGGCGATGCACAATACGACGCCCGCGAGCTCAAGTTGCTCTATCCCGCGATGGTTGAAGGGATTGACGTGGTCAACGGCTACAAGATCAGCCGCTCAGATCCCTGGTATAGAACCGTAATTGGCCGCGTCTATCACTGGATGGCCAGGCTCGCCTTCGGGCTAAGGTTGCGAGATGTGGACTGTGATTTCCGGCTCATGCGCCGTGCGGTCTTTGACAAGGTACACCTGGAATCGAACAGCGGTGTTATCTGCGTGGAGATGATGAAGAAAATCCAGGACGCCGGCTTTCAGATTGCCGAGGTGCCCGTCCACCACTATCACCGCGCCTACGGGCGTTCGCAGTTCTTTAATTTCAGCCGCACGTTTCGGGTGGGGCTCGACCTGATGCGCCTGTGGGTCAAGCTCGTCCTCCAGCGCGAGCACAAAAATGGTGCGCTGGCCAGCTAGCGCACCACGTGGTGAGGTGAGGCAAACGGAGATGGGACAGGAGACAAACCCGGCAGGGCGGGGTAAAGGCCCCGCCTACACAGGGCGGAGTATCTGGGCGCGGCGTGGGCGGACGGCCCTGACCATAGTTCTGATATTGCTGATCGCCGGCTTGCTGTACAGCGCACGCCGGGCCTTGATGCCTCTGGCCGTAGGCACGGTATTTGCCTACATCATGCTGCCGCTCATCAACTGGCTGGACGCGCACATGCGCCCGGCTATTCGCAAGCGCCGTGTGCTGCGCAGTCTGCTGGTCCTGGTCGTGTACTTGCTGACGGTCTTTGTGCTTGTTGAGTCTTTGGTCGCGATCATCCCACCGGTCGGGGCACAGATGCAGGTGCTGGCACGGCGACTGCCGGCTATCGCCGCCAACATCTACAGCGCGGCTCCGGAGGTCGTGCAGGGTTGGCTGGACACATACAACGAGTTTGTCCCGGCCACCATCCGCCAGGCAATCCAGCGCAGCCTCGAAAGAACCGTCCAGGCGCTGGCCGATAGCCTTCAGACAGGCGTGCTCAGAGGTGTGAACCTCATCTTCACCACCCTCAGCTTTGTGGTAGGCCTGCTGGTTGTTCCGCTGTGGATGTTCTATGTCCTGCGCGACCAGCCCGAGATGAGCGCCTCGTTCTACCGCCTGATCCCGCCGCGCTACCGGGAAGATGCGCGCCACATCGTCATGATCCTGGACTCCCTGCTAGGCTCCTACTTCCGCGGGCAACTGGTTCTCTGCCTGAGCGTGGGAATCATGACCACCGTCGGCCTGACGATCCTGGGTGTGGACCTGGCCCTGCTCCTCGGCACCCTGGCCGGCATCTTTGAGATCGTTCCGGTATTGGGGCCAATCCTGGGGGCCATTCCGGCAGTCGTGGTCACTTTAGCTTCGTCGCCATCCACCCTGCCTTGGGTGATTCTGCTGGCTTTTGTGGTCCAGCAGCTCGAGAACTATGTACTGGTGCCCCAGGTCGCGCGCGGATCGATGCGCATTTCCCCGGCGTTGTCGGTTGTTGTGTTGATCGTCGGCAGCGAGGTTGGAGGGGTGTTGGGGGCGATTCTGAGCTTGCCGCTCACGGCAACGATTCGCGACGTCGCGCAGTACCTGTATCTGCGACTCGCTGACCATCCCCTGACACCGGAGGAGGCCGTGGCGCGCATCCGTGGCGGATCCGTATCCCGGGCGTTTGCCGCACAGCATTTCCGTCGCCAGGCAGAGTCCCCCGCTCCGCCAGAGCCTCTGCCGGAGAAACACACGTGATGGCAACACTCGCCTCCTGTCCTGCCTCGACGAGAGCCGGCAGTCGCGGCACTGTTTCAGCAAGGTTGGAATGATGGATCCCAGGTACATCCGCAATTTCTGCATCATTGCCCACATCGACCACGGCAAGAGCACCCTCAGTGACCGCCTTCTGGAGCATACGGGCACAGTCAGCCCGCGCGAGATGGCCGACCAGGTCCTGGACCAGATGGACCTGGAACGGGAGAAAGGCATCACCATCAAAGCCAAAGCGGTGCGTATGATGTATCGCGCTCGCGATGGACATGAGTACGAGCTAAATCTGATCGATACGCCCGGGCACGTGGACTTTACCTACGAGGTCTCGCGCGCCCTGGCGGCCTGCGAGGGGGCCATCCTGGTGGTGGATGCCTCGCAAGGCATCGAGGCACAGACCCTGGCCAACCTGTACCTGGCCATAGACCATGACCTGAGCATCATCGCCGTAGTCAACAAGATCGACCTGGCCAGCGCACGTCCCGACGAAGTTGCCCAGGATATTGACAACCTGTTTGGCATTGCCAAAGAAGAGACCATCCTTGCGTCAGCGAAAGAAGGAGTCGGCACGGAAGCCATTCTGGAGGCTCTCGTCGAACGCATTCCACCTCCGCGTGGCCATCCCGAGGGGCCGGCCCGGGCCCTGATCTTCGATTCGCACTATGATCCATACAAGGGTGTGATCGCTTATGTCAGAGTGGTAGATGGTGTCCTGCGCCAGGAGCAACCCTTGCTGCTAATGGCCAGGGGTACGCGGCTGGAGGCGCTGGAAGTCGGGACCTTTGGGCCCAAGATGACCCCCATAGCCGAACTGGGCGTTGGCGAAGTAGGCTACGTCGCCACCGGCCTCAAGAACGTGCATGAATGCTCGGTGGGAGACACCATAACCGCAGCCGACACGCCGTCACAGAGCCCTCTTCCCGGGTACCAGCCCGCCAAACCCATGGTTTTCGCCGGGCTCTACCCCGTCCTGAACGAGGACTATGATCTGCTGCGCGACGCACTGGAAAAGCTGCACCTCAACGACGCGGCCCTCTCCTATGAAGGGGAGACTTCCCAGGCACTAAACTTTGGCTTTCGCTGCGGTTTTCTGGGGCTGTTGCACATGGAGATCGTGCAGGAGCGCCTGGAGCGAGAATACGGATTGCACCTGATCGCGACCGCGCCGAGCGTAGGCTATCAGGTAAAGACCAGGGATGGGCAGGTGCGGGAGGTGCACAACCCGGCCGACTTGCCGCTGCCTGACCTGATCGAGGAAATCAGCGAGCCCTGGGTGCGCATCAGCGTTTTCTCCCCCGCTGAGTACATTGGGCCGGTCATGGAACTGGTCACGGGCAGTCGCGGCGAGTTCCAGCGCATGGAATACCTGGATGAACGCCGCGTGCTGCTCAACTACTTGATCCCCCTGTCAGAGATCATCGTGGACTTGTATGATCGGCTCAAGGCCTGTACCCGAGGGTATGCCTCTTTGGACTATGAGCTGGCCGAGTACCGTCCGGGGAACCTGGTCAGACTGGATGTGCTGGTCAACAGCCAGCCGGTAGACGCTCTCTCCATCATCGTACATGAAGAGCACGCTTACCAGAAGGGCCAGGCGCTGGTGAGCAAGCTCAAGAGCGTCATTCCCCGTCAGCTCTTTGACGTGGCGATACAGGCCGCAGTCGGGTCGCGTGTAATCTCGCGGGCGAATGTCAAGGCGCTGCGCAAGGACGTGCTGGCCAAGTGCTATGGGGGCGATATAACGCGCAAGAAAAAGCTGCTGGAACGTCAGAAGGAAGGCAAGAAGCGGCTGAAACGCCTGGGGAATGTTGAAATCCCACAAGAGGCATTCATGAGCGTGCTCAAGCTGGGCGACTGAGAATCGAGTGCTGGTTTAGTATGGACATCCTGCAATCGGACTCGGGTAGGCAAGGGCATCTGCCCAATGGGATCCAGGCATCGTACCCCGTGCCCCCGCTCTCCTGGCTCGCCCCGCTGTGGTCCTACGCCTGCGGCGTCATCGCCTCGTCCGCGGCAATAGTCACCAACCCCTCCGGGGTCGCGGGCTTCACGGGGCGAACGGCGTCCGGCTTGGCCGGATATGGTGGCAGCGCTCTGCTATTTATGCTGGGTCTGCTCCTGGCCGGCCCGCTGCTGGGAACAACCTGGGGGGCGAGCAGGCAGATCCGATATTACCGTGGCCTGGCCACGGATTCTCGAGCTGATCCCTCACAGGCTTCTCTGAGGGCCATCCCCTACACTCTTCCTGGTTCGCCAAGCCACGCGCTCGCCTCATGGTTGGGGGCGTGCTCAACCTGGCTGCAGCATGCTGCCCCGGTCATTGGGATGGCGCCACAACGATTGGCAGCCGGTACGGTCTTTTCCCTGGTCCTGGCAGCCGAGTTGGGCCAGCGGACGCTGGCCCTCACCGCAGCCGCTCTTCTGTACATTGGTGCGCGCAGTCTCGGCCGTGAGCCTGAGACCGCACACGGTGATGAGCACCAGACGCCAGCCCCGGCTATCCTGCCGGATATCTTCTTCCCCATGGTGATCACCTGGCTGATCGGGCACGCCACATACGCTGCCCTGCGTATCGAGTCGGTGCTGGTTGCCGCCAGTTTCGCTCTCACCGTGTGGGGTTCTTGGTACGTACACCGGATGGGTAAGGGATTACTGCACCTGCTCTTGCCACAGGCACTGGTGATGGTCTTTTTTATCGTGGACCAGCAGCCCGTGCCGGCCGCCGGACTTGCCCTGCTTGCATCCGCGCCCTTACTCTGGTCGTCCCTGCTGACAGCGCCGGGAGGGCGGACCAGGTTTCTGCGGGCCCTGCAGCTCCCGCTGGCGATGGCTATGCTCCTGTCTGCGTGGGCCCTAGGATATGGGCCATGAACTGGGCCTTGCTGCTCTTGACAACCGCAGTGGCAGGCGGTATCATCTACTGGCTGCTCGTTCTGAGTGAAGGCGTATATCTGGGTAACCGGGTGGTTGTGGCCCTCTATGAGCAGAGCGCGTCCAGGTATGACGCCATCAAGGGAGTCATGGTACACGAAGATGGCATTCACCTGGCGCGCCCGCTGGTGGACGCGCTGCAGAGAGCACACCCATCTCACGCGGGAGACGGCGAGAGCACGCCGCTGGTGCTGGACGTGGCCACCGGAACAGGCCGCCTGCCGCAGGCACTGCTGCGGCAATTGAACTTTAACGGGCGCATTGTGGGCCTCGACCCGTCACGGCGCATGCTGGCCGTCGCTCAATCGAAAACGGGCCCGCACCGACACAGGGTCGCGTGGATCCAAGAAGATGCCATGGCCCTTCCTTTTCGTGAGAGTACCTTCCACGCTGTGACCTGCGTGGAAGCCCTGGAGTTCCTACCCAACCCCGAGCAGGCCCTGGCTGAGATGGTGCGGGTATTGCGTCCCGGAGGGCAGATGCTGCTGAGCAATCGGGTGGGCATAGACGCTATCTTCCTGCCGGGCCGCGCAT
>JAEAMG010002585.1_pt1 | contig 11046 bp, 6 predicted proteins | sample 8958741 | NCBI WGS metagenome assembly JAEAMG01 (sample SAMN16933256, study PRJNA681125) | bioreactor sludge metagenome | isolation source: anaerobic bioreactor treating anionic surfactant - SDBS | place: India: Bengaluru | collected 2019-02-28
CAGCATATTCACTCCCATAACCTGGCAACCAACCTGAGCGACAACCTTACCTATAAGTATCAGAAGGAAGCAATCAATACGGACGTATCCGAAAGCAATCTTACTGTAAACGGGTACCTCCGGTCCGACGGGAGGATGGGTATTCGCAACGAATTGTGGATAATCCCTACTGTGGGATGCGTAAACGGTATTGCGCAAACCATGATCGATCGTCTCAAAAAGGAGACAGACACTAACCATATAGACGATATACGGGTATACACCCACAATTACGGATGCTCACAGCTGGGAGACGATCTGCTTAACACGCAAAAGGGACTGGCTGCACTGGCCAAACACCCCAACGCCGGAGGCGTGCTGGTGTTAAGTCTGGGTTGCGAAAATAACCAACAGGCCTCCTTTAAGAAAGTAATGCAGACCTGGGACGAATCGCGCGTTCGCTTTCTGATTGCCCAGGAGGTGGAAGACGAAATAGAGGCGGGACTTTCCCTCCTCAAAGAGCTGGTGCTGGAAATGAAAAAAGACCACCGCCAGCCTCTGCCCATTTCATTACTCAAAGTAGGACTCAAATGCGGAGGCAGCGACGGATTTTCCGGAATAACTGCCAACCCCCTGCAGGGAAGGTTTTCCGACTGGCTCATCGGGCAAGGGGGAACCACGATTCTGACTGAAGTACCCGAAATGTTCGGTGCAGAAACCATCTTAATGAACCGGGCCGAAAACACCGAAACATTCAACCGGGTGGTATCCCTCATAAATGATTTCAAAGACTACTTCCGGGCAAACAACCAACCCATTTATGAAAACCCATCACCGGGAAACAAAGCCGGAGGCATTACCACCCTGGAAGAAAAATCACTGGGATGCACTCAAAAAGGAGGCCGCTCCGCCGTAGTCGATGTACTCCAATACGCCCAACCGGCAACCAAAAAAGGACTCAACCTGCTCAACTCGCCTGGCAACGATCTGGTATCCTCTTCGGCACTAGCCTTTGCCGGTTGTCAGCTCATCCTGTTCTCCACCGGCAGAGGTACCCCGTTCGGCAGCTTTGTGCCCACCATAAAAATAGCAACTAACTCGGCATTATACAATCAGAAAAAAAACTGGCTCGACTTTAATGCCGGTATTTTATTGGAAGGAACTCCCATGGATACCCTGTTGCAGCAATTTACAGAAAAGGTACTGGCCGTAGCAGAAGGCTCCAAGTTAAAACACGAAATAAACGGATACAAAGAAATAGCCCTCTTTAAAACCGGAGTCATACTATAATAAGGATAAGAAGAAGCCATGTCGTCGGGGAACAGGATAAAGAAACCCGACCTCGTCGAAGCGAGCGTTAGAGACAGACTTAAAAAGGTGGTTAAAATATAGAACATAAACTTTGCCAATTTTAATACCTATATATTTTATCCACCTCTAATAGTCTGGATAACCTTTTTTGATGTAATAATAATCTTGTTTAGCAATTAAGCCCAACCAGTGCTTGTAAAATGAGTGCCATTTTTTGAATCAAGTATCTCAGAAAAATCCAGATCAACTTAGACCTTAAATTTTGCTGCATAACGTATCCATTTTCCCATTAAATTATACCATCCATTACTCAAAATAAAACCATTTATTTCAACTTTACCATTAATCTAGCACTAAATATGAATTATAGTATGTTGAGCTTCTATCGGTAACGTTACCGATAACGTTATCGGTTTTTTATTTAGAACTTTCTTTCAGTTTTAAATTATTGTGATTTACCTTTGGTCAAACAAATCAATAAAACACATGTAAAACATAATGAAAAATGCCTATGGACAAACACAATTAATTTGAATTTTATCAAGAAATGGGTTTTGAATTTTTAGAGTAAGCTCATTTCATAATTGTTATATTGAATAGTTAGTCTTAAAAAATAATGTTTATAACCTAATAATCTAGTGGATATATGATAGAAAACCCATTGTTTACATCTAAAAAACAAAAAAGATTTAGATTAAAGAATTCTTTTACTTTAATATGCTATTCTTTGCTGTTTATTTTCTTATCACATTTTCAGTCGTATGCAAATAACGTTCCTGAACACATTGCTACTGTAAATAAAAACACCGAAAAGATATTACCGAATGTTTTACAAAATAGTACAAAACAAATATCCGGGAAAATAGTAGATGAAAAAGGCGAGGCTTTGATTGGCGTTAACATCTCTGTAAAAGGGACTTCATTAGGTACAATATCGGATATAGATGGTAATTTCATAATAAATGTTCAACCCGATGCTGTATTGATTGTCTCATATGTTGGTTACCTAAGTCAAGAAGTTGGCACAAGTAATAAAACAATGGTCAAGATTGTTCTTAAAGAAGATGTTAAATCACTTGATGAGTTTGTTGTTATTGGATATGGTGCGGTTAAAAAATCAGATTTGACAGGTTCTGTACAGAAAGTTGATTCCAAAATTCTGAAAAATCAAACAGGAACTCAAATCTCAGAAATGTTAGCTGGGAGTGTTGCAGGTTTTAACGGTGTTCAAGGATCATCGGCAAAGGGAGGAGGTAGTATGGAGATTAGAGGACGTACTTCTTTGAATGCATCCACCGAACCAATGATTGTTCTTGATGGTGCTATATTCAATGGTAGTATGCTGGATATCAATCCGCAAGACGTTGAGTCGATAGAGATTTTGAAAGATGCCAGTTCAGCCGCTATTTATGGAGCTCGCGCATCTAATGGAGTCATCATGGTCTCTACAAAAAAGGGTGAAAAAGGAAAGCCTATGATTGCTTTTTCTGCACAAATTGGCTCAGCTAGCCCTACCAACATGTATAAGTCATATGACAAGAATGGTTATATGACTTACAAGAGAGATATGCAAAGAGCAAAAAACCCTAAGATGGTTTCATACTATTATGATGATCCCAACAATCTACCAGCAGGTGTTACTCTTGATATTTGGAGAAATGCCAGTGCTAATCCACAAGCAGATAATACGAAAGAATGGTTAAGTAGATTGTACTTTTATCAGACTGAAGTAGATAATTACCTAAACGGCAATACGGTCGACTGGTTTAGTGAGGCTTTTGGTTCTGGGCTTAGACAAAAGTATGATGTGAATATCAGTGGTGGATCCGATAAAATGTCTTATTTCTGGTCTGTCGATTATCAGGATAATGAAGGCGTTATCACAGGAGACGACTATTCTGCAATAAGAACTCGTTTGAATTTTGACTTTACAATTACGGATTGGTTGACTGCTGGTATTAATACGCACTTTACTGATAGAGATGAAAGTGCTGTCCCGGTAGATCTTTCAACCATGTATTATATGAGTCCATACGGCTCTATGTTTAATGAAGACGGTTCTACAAAATGGTATCCTAATGATTATGCGCTAGCCAATCCATTTTTGAATTATTATGGGCAAGACAAATTGAAGAAAGTCAACTCTGTATTTGCATCTGCTTATACAAATATTAAACTTCCTTACAATATAAACTATAAAATCTCTTTCCAACCTAATTATACTTTCGCAAGCGAATATAACTTTTACCCGTCTTCTATTCCTGCAGGAGGTCAAGGAGGAGTTGCATCTAGGGCTGAGTCTAAAAATATGAGCTGGATATTTGACAACTTAGTGAGCTGGAAAAAACAATATGGTATTCATGGATTTGATGTTACTCTACTGTTTAGTGCAGAAAAAGCTCAAAGATATCTAACATCAGAAAATAATCAAAAATTTATTCCTAATGAAAATCTCACATTCAGCGGAATACACTTTGGTACTGTTCCTACTGTCAGTTCTGATGATACACAAACAACAGCTGATGCATTAATGGCTAGATTAAACTATACTTTACTTAATAAATATTTGATCACTGCCTCTGTTAGACGAGATGGTTATTCAGCTTTTGGTGTAAATAACCCTAGAGCGACATTCCCTGCAGTTGCTTTAGCTTGGAAAATTTCTGAAGAAAGCTTTTTTAAAATACCTCATGTTTATCAAATGAAACTTCGTATGTCCTGGGGTGAAAACGGGAACAGGGACATTGGGGCTTACGCAGCATTAGCACAATTGAAATCAGTCCCTTATTTTAATGGGACAAACAGCAGTGTGGGAATTGTAAGTAGTACTTTGGCAAACTCTGAGTTGAAATGGGAAAGAACTTCCTCATATAACATAGGCATGGACTTAGGTCTTTTTGATAATCGTATTGACCTGACTGCGGATTTCTATGTAATGAATACATTGGATTTGCTAATGGCGAGACAATTACCTGAGATTACAGGATTCAAAAGTATTATGACAAATTTGGGCGAATTACAGAATAAGGGAGTTGATCTAACATTGAATACTGTTAATATTGACAATAAAAACTTTAAATGGACATCAAATTTTGTTTATTCTGCTAATAGAAACAAGATTGTTAAATTATTTGGCAACTATGAAACTGTTGAAATTAATGGTCAGACGGTTCAACGAGAATTACCCGATTATACGAACAATTTATTCCCTGGCCATGCAATTGATCAAATCTGGAATTATAAAGTTTTGGGGGTATGGCAACAAGATGAAGCTGAGGAGGCTGCTCGTTACAGACTTTTACCGGGAGACTGGAAAACTGAAGACGTAGATAATAATGGTAAGCTTGAAGCTCTGCACGATAAACAATTTGTAGGCTACAAAGAACCAAGATACAGATTAGGTTTTAGAAATAATTTCACGTTCATGGAAAACTTTAATCTTTCCATCTTCTTCAGAGCTGATTTGGGACATAAAGCTGCATTCTCAGATGCTTTGCGAGCTAATGGAGCAGATACTGGAGAAAAGAGAAATTCATTTGATCTCCCTTACTGGACTGTTGAAAACCCAATCAATGATTATTCAAGACTTACTCCTAATACGAGTGTCTATGGAGGAGGACTTAATATTTATAAGTCTCGTTCTTTCTTGAGACTTCAAGATGTATCTTTTTCTTATACTGTTCCAAAAGTATTCACAGATCGTTTCAAATTAAATAATCTTGAAGTTTATTATTCAGGTCATAACTTATTATGCTTTACCAAGTGGCCAGGATGGGATCCAGAATCATTGACTACACCTATGCCCAGAAGCCATACATTTGGTCTTAGGCTTTCATTGTAACAAGGATAACGATACATAAATTACGATAATAAATCATAAATTAATTATATGAAATATATTAAAATTCTTCTATTAACAATACTTGTCACGTCGTTAACAGTTTCTTGTGGTGATGATTGGTTAAATCCAAATCCAAAATCTTTTTACACTCCTGAAAATGTGTTTATTGATGAGAACGGTCTGTCAGCATTATTGATAACTATGCGGAAAGACCTTAGTACAGAGTGTACTTCAAATATCCATTACATCGCTGCAGACATTGCTGCATCCGATTTGGCTTCTCCTTGGTCTCAGTTAGATTTTTATAACCTAACTCCAGCTAGTTCAAAGTATTATCCATACTTAACAATATTTACTAAGGCATATGAATTCATCAAGAACAGCAACGTTCTTATTTCTAGAATTGATGCAATTGAATGGAAAAGCGAAAGTAAAAGGAATGCGGTTTTAGCTGAAGGTCTATGGTTCAGAGCTTATTGGTACTATCGTTTGGTAAACTCTTATGGAGATGTACCTTTCATCGGAGAAGAGGTAACAAGCGCTAAATTAGACTTTTACACTCACAGCAGATGGGCTATTCTTAATAAAATCCAAGAAGATTTGGAGTTTGCTACACAATGGTTACCTGAGAAAACAGCACCTGGAGTAATTTCAAAAGGTGCCGCTCAACATTTACTGACGAAGGTGTATCTTGCCAACCTAAATTTTGATAAAGCGATAGAAACAGCTGACAAAATCATTAATGGTCCGTATGCGTTGATGACTAAAAGATTCGGTGTTGATGCATCAGATACAAGACGAAATTTGTTATGGGATCTTCATAGACCTAAAAACTTCAATATAGCATCAAATACAGAAACTATATTGGCCATTGTAGACAGATATGAAGCTCCTGCTAACGCTAAATCTCCCGGGTTACACACAATGCGACAATACAACCCTTCATGGTGGGCTGTAGAAGTTTTAGACAGTCAAGGAAAAACTGGTATGGTGGCTTCAGGTGCTCAATATGACTCATTAGGGAGAGGCAATTCAAATGTTCGTCCAACCTCACATTACCAATATGGCATCTGGAATATTAAAGGCCAAACATGGCAAAATACATCAGACTTAAGAAGAGCGGATATAAACTGGGTAGATACAAGCGAAATTATATATAACAATCCTAAATCTGTTGATTTCGGAAAACCTGTCAAGAAATCTAATTTTGCAAATCCCGTTGATACTTTTAGGACATATTATGCTATAACACACTATAAAATGTATGTACCTATGGATGACCCTAACGCGATGCCTATGGGCGGAAACGGAGACTGGTATATATTCAGACTAGCGGAAACATATTTGTTACGTGCTGAAGCATATTATTGGAAGAATAACCTTGCAGCTGCAGCAAATGACATTAATAAAGTAAGAGCAAGAGCAAACGCTGTTCCTGTCGAACCAAACGAAGTTACATTGGAATTTATTCTTGATGAACGTGCTAGAGAGCTATATGCAGAAGAACCAAGGCATTCTGAGTTAATTCGAATCTCTTATATCTTAGCCAAAGCAAATAGAAATGGTTATAGTTTGGAAGGGTTTAGCAATAAAAACTTTTACTATGATCAGGTTATGAAGTACAATGAGACATATAGACAAAAAGTCACCCTTTTAGACAATGTAGCGACAATGGCACCTTTTCATGCTTTGTGGCCTATTCCTGATGCAATCATTACTGCAAATACGCTTGGAGTAATTAATCAAAATGTAGGTTACGATGGAGCTGAAAAAAATGTGAAGCCTCTTGAAACAATCAAGTAAATAAAAGATACAACAATACTAAATTATGATTAAAATAGTTACTATCCTAGGAATGCTATTTTTGTTTCTTTGATGGTAACTATTTTACTGTTTTTAGAAAATCTATGACAATGACTACACGAAGAGATTTTATTAAAACATTGACTTCTGCAGGAGTAGCTGGATGTATCCCAGAATTGGGCATCTCTCAACCGGCATTAAATTTATTAAAAGAAAGTGCTACATCAAATTTGATATGGGCAAATCTATTGCATCTAAGTACGAACATGTGGGAGGACAACCCTTATGTTAGTGATCACTCTTTGTTGAAAGATGCTATAAATGCACACGATGTTTATAAAGATGATTACAAATACACAAACTACAAAGAAGCATGTGCTTGGGCTATGCGTGCATATCGTCCTTATTTGATAAATGAAGATAAGACATGGGATTCAATTCTTAAAAACATGTCTGAGTCTGGCATGAATATGGTGATTATAGACTTAGGTGATGCTGTTAAGTATGATAGTCATCCTGAAATTGCCATCAAAAATGCTTGGACAATTGATCGCTTGAAAGCCGAAATACAAAAGATTCGAAGCCTTGGTATGGAGCCTATTCCTAAATTGAATTTTGCTGCTTCTCATGATGCATGGTTAGGTGAATACTCCAGAATGCTCTCTACTAGACAATATTATTCTGTCTGTAAAGATCTTATTAATGAGGTGATTGAAATATTTGAAAATCCTCGCTTTTTACATCTAGGTATGGATGAAGAGACTGCAAAACATCAAAGGCGCTATGATTATGTTGTGATACGTCAGAATGATCAATGGTGGAAAGATTTGTATTTCTATGTAGATGAAACAGAAAAGAGAGGAGTAAGACCTTGGGTCTGGTCTGATGATGGATGGAGACATCCGGAACTTTTCTTTAAAAAAATGCCTAAATCAGTAATCCAAAGTAACTGGTATTATGATACTGAGTTTGACTTATCAAAAATGAGTGAACCTTCTCTAACTTATCTCAAGTTCTATGATGATCTGGAGAAATACGGATATGATCAAGTCCCAACCGGAGGTAATTGGACAAATGATACGAATATGGAAGATACAGTTAAATATTGCAAGCGGGTCATCAATCCAGATAGATTATTAGGCTTTATGACCGCTCCATGGTTGCCTAATATGGACATATGTCTTGGTAGACACTTGGAAGCAATCGATCAAATTAAAATAGCAAAGAATAAATATTATTAAAATGAAAACTATCTTCTCTGTTTTGACATGTGTTATATTTGTCTTTGTCGGATTACCACTCAATGCACAACAAAGCAATTCCGTTAAAGAGAAAGTAATTAGATTTGATGATACTAGAAATTTTAATTGGGGATCTGATTTCGAGGAGGTCAATATAGTTTCCAGTGTTGATCGTGCAATTCAAAAAGCTTTTATATATAAATCTAAGTCAACAATTAAGAAACCTTTAGTTATTAGTCTGCATACTTGGAGCGGAGATTACACTCAACGTGATAGCTTAGCCGAATTATGTAAACAAAAGGATATAAATTATATACATCCTGATTTTAGAGGTCCAAATAAAACGAAAGAAGCATGTGGTAGTGATTTAGTAATCTCTGATATTAATGATGCAATAGACTACGCGATAGCCAACTCAAATGTTGATACAACAAAAATATCAATTATTGGAGTTAGCGGTGGCGGTTATGTGACCTTGTGTTGTTTTATGAAGCTTAAACGAAAGATTTACAAATATTCAGCTTGGGCTTCAATTACGGACTTGGAAGCTTGGTATAATCAGAGTAAAATAAGAGGTAATAAATATGATGAGAATATTTTAAAATGCACATGTTCGGAGAATTCTCTAAATATTGAAGACGCCAGATTTCGTTCTCCCTTATACTCAAAAACGCCTTTGTCAAAGATTGGTAAAACTAAACTAAATATTTATGCCGGGGTCTATGATGGAATCCAAGGTAGCGTGCCATTTTCGCACTCGATCAATTTTTATAATAAAATACTAAAAGATCTTGGAGTAAAAGATCAGTCTAAGTATGTATCGGACTGTGAAAAGCTACATTTATTAGAGTTCCAAAATGCAATTGGTGAATTAGGATACCTTGGTATGAGGAAAATTTGTTTACATAAAGAAGTAGATGATATCAAATTAACCATTTTTGAAGGGAATCATGAAATGTTGACTCAAATCGCATTTGATGAGATTTTGAAAAATTAATGCAAAAAATATGAAATATAAACATCTATATAATTCTCGTGGCTTATATCTTTAATTCAAATGAAAACTTGGGTGAAAGAGATTGGATTAATTTAAATTTTAAAAATTGTTATCCAACTAGAGAAGAAATGAATATTACACTTGATGGGTGATAGATTATATTCATTATCCTTATTTAGATTTGCTCGCACATGCTAGAGCCATAGAAAATAGATAAAAGGGAATATTCAAAGAATAAAAAAACAACTTGTCTAACCATAAAAAGAAGAAATACATATGAAAACAAATCGTAGAGGATTTTTGAAAGTAGCTGGACTAGCCGGAGCAGGGCTTGTAACAGGCTGTAATTCAGCCAAGGCAGCAAGTGGAAGCCTAGATAAAAAAACAGTTTTTGCACTTGATCATATCAGGGAAGAAGCAGAAAAACAGTATAAACAACTATTTAATATGTCAGGTTACTGTGCTCCTAAACTGGATGTCGTCCGGATTGGTTTTCTGGGAGTAGGCAATCGTGGTTCGGCTGCTGTTGAACGAATAAGTCGAATCGGTGGAGTTAGTATTGTGGCAATTAGCGACGTACAACACGATAAAGCAGAAGCTGCTAAAGCTCGAATCAAATCACCTGGACATGAAGCTACTTTGTATACAAAAGATGATGAAGCCTGGATGGAAGTATGTCGTCGGGATGATATTGATCTAATTTATATTGCAACTCATTGGGCTATGCATGCTCCTATGGCTTTATATGCTATGGAACAAGGAAAGCATGTAGCTGTTGAGATTCCTGCAGCTACAACTGTAGAGGATTGTTGGAAGTTAGTCGAAACATCGGAACGCACAAAAAAACATTGTGTCATCTTAGAAAACTGTTGTTACGACTTCTTCGAACTCTTGACTCTTAACATGGTTCGTCAAGGATTCTTTGGTGATATTGTGCATTGTGAAGGGGCCTATATCCATGACATTTTGCAAAGCTTTTTCGACAAAAAAAGCCGTTATAACAATTGGCGTTTGAAAGAGAATGCGGAGCGAAATGGGAATCTATATCCGACTCACGGTTTAGGGCCTGTTTGTCAGATATTGAATGTGAATCGTGGTAATAAAATGGAGTATATAACTTCAATGGCATCTGCTGATTTTATGTTAAAAAAGGCAACTGAAGAAAATGCTAAATCAGATTCTGAATTTGCTCAATTCCTTCACAATCCGTTCAGAGGAAATATGAATACCTCTTCTATCATGACTAATAGTGGAAGTACGATTATGCTTCAACACGATGTATCAACACCTCGTCCTTATTCTCGTATTCATTTGGTAAGCGGAACAAAAGCTTTTGCACAAAAGTATCCTTTACCTGGAAAGATTGCGATAGGGCACGATGGGTTTATCTCTGAAGAGGAATACGAAAAACTAGAAAAACAATATACACCGGCTATGGTTGCTAAAATTGGAGACCTCGCTAAACAGATCGGTGGACATGGGGGGATGGACTTCATGATGGATTGGAGATTGATTGATTGTTTGAGGAATGGTTTACCTGTAGATATGGATGTCTACGATGCTGCTTCATGGAGTGTAATAGGACCACTTAGTGAATGGTCTGTTGCAAACCGCTCTGCTACGATAGATATTCCGGACTTTACCTGCGGTTCATGGAAAATTAATACCCCACATGATATAGAGTTGAAAACAGGAGGTACAACAGGAGTGCTTGGTAAATGAAAAGTAATGTTGATGCAGAAAATGCTCTGCAAATTCAAATTAAATATAATCCAAACCGAAGCAAAAATAAATACAAAAACCCTTCACCGATCATCTATATCAGACCGGTGAAGGGTATCTGATTACATATAACAAAACAAAAAATGTATATA
>JAEAMG010002558.1_pt1 | contig 11038 bp, 7 predicted proteins | sample 8958741 | NCBI WGS metagenome assembly JAEAMG01 (sample SAMN16933256, study PRJNA681125) | bioreactor sludge metagenome | isolation source: anaerobic bioreactor treating anionic surfactant - SDBS | place: India: Bengaluru | collected 2019-02-28
GGGGCTATTCATCTGTCTGCATCTGTAAAGATAATTCATTGACGGCTCCTTACGTTCAAAAACTTTTCGATTCTTGCCCCTCCGAAAAGATACAATACAAGACTACAGGTACGTTGTTTTCACATAAGAAAACGGGGGATACACTGAACGGTATGATTGAAGTAATTTGTTCTTATTGCGGACTTAAAATTTTAGTGCCGCCGTCCGTGCAAGGCAGAACAGGATATTGTTTGAATTGCAGCACTCCGGTCCGGGTGCCGAGCGGGAACAGTCCGGTCCCGACTTCCAATCTGCAGTTCAATTCCGGTGAGAAAGTCGGGGAGCGTTACATTATTCATTCCTGCATCGGCAGAGGGGGGATGGGTGTCGTTTATCTTGCCGAAGATATTCTGGTAAGAGAAGAAGTCGCGTTGAAATTTCTGCGCGGGGGAATCTTACGTACTGAAAAATACCGCAAAATGTTTTTACAGGAGGCCCAGATAGCAAGGCGACTGCGGCACGAAAACATCGTGGCGGTACATGATATTGCGTACACGGGCGATGGTATACTGTTTCTTTCAATGGAGTATGCGAAGGGACGTTCCCTGCGGGAATTATTACGGAACCATCGTGAGGAAAAATGCTATCTTCCGCCGCGGCTGATTGTTTCCATTGCAGTGCAGGTCCTGGACGCACTGCACTATGCCCATCGCCTGGTCGTGCATCGGGATATCAAGCCTGAGAACATTATTATCATGGCCAACGAACGGGTGAAAGTCCTGGATTTCGGACTTGCCAAGGCGGTTGAAGAAGAGGATGCCTGCGATGATCCCTTGCAGCGACAAGAGGCCATTAAGAAAAATCTGGTCATTGGCACCTATGCCTATGCCGCTCCCGAACAGATTTATCATCGTTCTGTGGATTTACGGGCAGATATATACAGCATGGGGCTGGTGGTGCGGGAGATGCTTACGCTGCACCCCCCAACGGAATACCCTGCGGACCGTGAAATCACAAGGGAGGACATCGCTCCGGATATGCTGGCCGTCGTTAATAAGGCGGTTAATCAGGACAAGAGCGAGCGTTGGCAATCCGCCCTGGCCTTTCGTAACGCCTTGAAAACGGCCTATGATGATTCTTATCATCCATCCTCCATATATGAAAATGGTCCCCAATCGGTTACTCTCGGTTCTACGGCGGGAATGGTGTATTTTACCGGTGGCGCTTTTCTCATGGGGAATAATGCGGTGCGGGAGGAAGCCCCTGAGGAGGAAGTGGTTGTGGAGCCTTTTTGGATGGACATTTACCCGGTTACCGTGGCCCAATACGCTCGCTTCCTGGAGGCTTCCGGCACAAAAGAACCCCGATTCTGGCATGATACCCAACTCAATGGGCCTGAGCAACCTGTTGTCGGCATCAGCTGGGATGAAGCGATGGCCTACGCGGTTTGGGCCGGCAAGACGCTGCCCACCGAAACCCAATGGGAATTTGCCGCGCGGGGACGGGAAAACAGGCGCTATCCTTGGGGAAATCTGCCCCCGGACACCACCCGCTGCAATTACCGTAATTATCTCGGTATGCCGAGCATCGTTACCATGCACGAGGACGGCAAGACCCCGGAGGGTCTGTTTGACATGTCGGGAAATGTATTTGAGTGGACCCTGGAAGCCTATTTGCCGTATACACAATCTCGTAAAGGAAAAGAATCAGGTGAGATGTCACCGCGTAAAACGGTCCGCGGAGGATGCTATGAGTCAGACAACGATGAAGTTACAACAACGGCCCGAAAGGGCTTCTTCCAGAATGTCCGACAAAAAAACATTGGTTTCCGTTGTGTAATAACTTCTAATTTGAAGGGCTCAAACATTTCTTGAAACAAGCCTTTTGTGGAGTTGATACGGCATGACAAGGCAGGAATTTCTGCCGGCACACCTGGGAATTGGAGCGGAACGCCATGCACGCTAAGACACGATATTGGATTGTAGGACTGCTTTTGGCGCAGGCTGTGTCAGCATTATGCGCCACTGCGGGAGAGAATACGAGTGGGAATACGCCTATGAACAGTCCGGCAGATATTACGATCATATTTCCCCGTGACGGAGACATCCTTACCCGTCATGATGGCACTGAAACGGATGCTGGCATTACAATCACCGCGCGCGGTGTTGCGCCTGAAAATGAGGTGGTGCGGATCAATGGCACGCTTACGCAGCGTTCAGGCGCGGAGTTTTCCTGTCCTGTGCTCCTGACGAAGCGAGATACGCTTATCACGGCGCAGACAGACCGCAGTCACGCGGAGGCGCGGGTATTGTGGAACAAGGGAAGCCGTAAGCGTTACCGTTTCTCGGTGGATGACAATATACAATTTCTGAAAGATCTGGGACTGAACCCGGATCGCTATCCCTCACTGTTCGACCACTGGTACTTATCGTTCTGGCGTGAAATGCATGAAACCTACGGCGCCAAAATTCACCTCAACATCTACTACCAGACGGACGGGTTTGACCTTTCCGAGATGCCCGACCGCTGGAAAGAGGAATTCGGCGCAAACGCAGCATGGCTTCATATCACATTCCATGCCCTGCAGGACAAGCCCGACCGTCCGTACCGTAACGCCACCTATGACCAAATCGCCCACGACTACGACCTGGTCACAGGACACATCCGCCGATTCGCCGGCGACGAAGTCATGGGCAACACCACCACGGTTCATTGGGCGGAATGCCCCCTTCCGGGGGTACGGGCTCTGCGAGATCGAGGGGTGGAAAACCTGATCGGTATTTTCGAGGTAAACAACAATGTCTGTACCACCGGGTATTACATGCCGCCGAATCAATGCGCGTACATTGACAGCCGTCCCGCCTGGCACGATCACGAAGCGGGTGTCACCTTCATTCCATGCGCGGTGGTGGTCAATGCATACAGCCCGGAACAAATCGTGGACAAACTTAATAAGCGCGCTCAATCCCCTCACGCAGGCGAATTGGTGGAACTGCTGATACACGAGCAATATTTCCGGGAGGAACTGCATTATTATCAACCGGATATCAGGGAAAAAGTGCGTGCAGCCCTCGGATGGGTCACCTCCAACAGTTACGAGCCGGTGTTTTGGAGCAGTGGCTTTCTGGGAACTCCGGAGCCATAACCCTTTGGGGACGCAGGTCTTCCATGAATCCGTACTTCATTCGTAGTCGAGTGGAAATTGTAGCGACAGATGCGCAACCACATTGGCGGCTGCTGGATAGTTGCCTTTTTTTATCAAGGCGTAATGGATGCTAGTGCCTGCTTCCAGAATAAATCTACAACCGCCCCTTGGGGGCCTGGCTTTCTACTGTATGTTGGTGTTGGTGGTTCTCCTGGGAGCGGTGGTACGCCTCCATGACCTTGGCAGAGAGTCGGTGGATCTCGAAGAATACGCCTGTGTCGGTGGGGTCGGTGCGCCGTCCTGGCGCGTTTTTTTTGAAGAACAGCGCGCCCCCGGGCGCTCTTCGCGGCCATATCCATACTTAACCTCCTGCTCTGCTATCGGCTGGCACTGGCCTTTTTCAATACCCTGGAACCCTTCAGGCGCCGGCGCGCCGGCCTGGTGGTCGTCTTGTGTTTTGCCCTCTCGCCACTTCATGTTTTTCATGCGCAGGAGGCGCGCATGTACGCGCTGGTCTCCCTGTTTGCCATCTTGTCCATGACAGGACTCGTGGAAGGATTGCGCGGCGAAAAACGGGCTTGGTGGTGGCTCCATGGCCTTGCCAACGCGGGACTTCTGGCAAGTCATTATTTCACGGTGTTTCTGCTCCCGGTACAAGCGCTTGCCGTACTGCTGTGGGAGCGACGCCTGTCCCGGCGTTTCCTGCGTTATGTTATGTTTCAGGGGGCGCTGATGGCGGCACTCGTAGCCTGGGTGGCCAATATCCCCAGGCAGGCGGAGGATTTATACAGCTATTACAGCATGCCTTCCGCAACTATGGTGGCAAACCACCTGCTCGCCAGGGACAGCGTTACAGTATCCGCAGCCGCATTCTTTCCCTCCTCGCAGGCTTGGAATTGGCTGCCGGGGGCTGCGGGTAACGCCATACGCGGAATGCATCGTTACTTTGATCTCGCTCTAATGGGTTTATCTCTGTTTGCCTTCCTCGCTGCCGCGGCCGGAGTCGTATATCATTCCCGTCATGGAAATAAACAGCGGTCATGGAATTGGGTTCTGCTGTTATTGTGGGCTTTTTTACCTACGGCACTCATGGTTGGCGTGTCCTGGTTTTGGCAGCCTCTATATGGGTCGCGGTATGTAATGTACAGCAGCGTTGCCCTGTACCTCATTTTCGGAGGACTGGCGGCATATCTTCACGGGCAGACCGTGTACCGGGTTGCATTGATGTTTCTGACGGTGCTCTATGGGTATCAACTCGCCCTGGCGTTCCCGCCGGAAACACGTACGGCATGGCGCCAGACTCTGGAAAAGATTCGGGCGGAAAGCGCACGGGATCCTGTTTTGCTTCTTGAAGACCCCTTTTGGCTGCCCGTGCTTCAGTGGAATGAGGACAAACAGGTTCCCGTCCCAACGGCGGCCGCCTTCCAAAGGAGTACGTTGTGCAAGGCGGCGGACTTCCTGAATAATCTCAACGGCAAGACCGGAGAAGTTTGGGTATTACTCGTATTGACCACGGACTTTGATGAGACGCCTTTTGTACAATGTCTTATGGAGTCATCCCTGTTTTATGACCGTTATTTTTACCCGGGGGAACGGAAACTGGCCTTGTATCGTATTCATGAGCGAAAACAAAACGGGGAGCCGACAGCGGACGACACTCCCAGAAAAAATCTTTTCGCTCCTCTGATGCCTCTGTTGCTGCAGTCGGCAAATACCGGAACAGGCGCCGCTTTTTTCCAACGAATGCGCTATGTGCCCGACGAGAAAGGCGGTTTTTGGCTCCGGTTGGGGGCCGCCCTTGCCGCGCAAGGCAGGGAGGAGACGGCGGACGCGGTTTTCCGCCACGCATTGGCCACGAATAGTACGGCCGCGTATGAACTGTTGAAATTTGCGCGGGAAAACCAGGTTACCCTGGACGGTGAAGAGTTTGTCGCATCTATGCTGCGGAATACCGCAACCCCCGATGCGGCCTGCGGCAACATTCGGGGCCTGCTTCAGCATCTCTTCTATGAAAAAGATTGCAGCCTGCTGGAATACTTGGGACATACCGCAATCAACGTGGCCCCCCAGTGCCCGGAAGGGCATGTGTTCCTGGGGCTTGCCGGGTATCAAAGGGGGACGTATCCAGAAGCGGTGGAACATTTTCGCCAAGCCCATGAGTTGAATCCCCGCATCGCCCCTGAAAGTGCGGAAGCCTATGGTATTTCTTTGACTGAGACAGGCGCTTACGAGGAGGCCGTTTCGCTATTCCGGGAGGCACTGGAATTCTGGCCTGATTTCAATTGGCTTCACATGCGCCTCGGTATTGTTTATGCCGAAATGGGGCGGCACGTGGAGGCGGTTGAGGAGTTGCGTCGCGCCTTGGCGCCGGTCCCGGATGATTTCTATATCACCTACCTGCTTATGCAAAGCCTGCTGGCGCTCCAAAAATACGATCAGGCGCTTCCCCTGGCCCAGCTTCCTGCCATAGTTGAACGTCGGGAACTGTGGGTACACCTGGCGCGTTGGCGCGTTTTTGTGGGCGCCGGACTTCATGAAGAAGCGGAAAAGGCACTGAAACTGTTTGTCTCCATTGCCCCTGATTTTGAGGAACTGTACACGACCCTGTATCGCAGCCCCGACCCGCGCGCCGCGCAGCGCCTCCTGGAAGGCGCGCGTAAGGAGAATGACCCACTCGCCAATGAATTAGCCCTTGCCGTCGCTCATCTGGAAAAACGCACCCCGTAAGTCCAGACATGCCTATTGTTTTGGCAGGAGTGATTAAAAGGCAATCCCTTTCACAGGAAATATGATATGATATGATGTCTCTTGGTTGGATATGCTTGGAGTATACCAGGATGCAGTTGGATACATTGTTGAAAAAAAATGACGAACTCTTCCCCAGGATTGACCGCTCCGTCATAAGCATTGGCACGCTGCTTGAGGAATCCGACGAGAAAGCCTATTGGCGGGAACGCAGCATAGCGGAACGGCTTGACGCCATTGAACTTTACCGGATAATTGCCTATGGCCTTGATGCATGTACCGCCCGACTTCAAAGAGTTCTTGAAGTTGCTGAATTCCCACCGCGCTGAATATCTACTCATAGGAGGATATGCAGTAGGTATCCATGGATACCCCCGCCCGACAGGCGACATGGATATCTGGATACGAGCAACACCGGAAAACGCGCGGTTGGTGGCTCAGGCGCTGGAGGAGTTTGGATTTGAGTTGAATGAGGCAATAATCGCCCTGTTCAAGAAGGAAAACAAAATTGTCCGCATGGGTGTTCCTCCAATGCAACTCGTAATCATCACCACCATCTCCGGTGTCGATTTTAGCGCGTGTTATCAACAGCGTTTTGTGTATGACATGGACGGTATTCCGGTTAATACAATTGGGCTTGAATATCTGAAAGCGAATAAGCAAGCCAGCGGGCGGCACAAGGACTTGAATGACCTTGAACAATTGCCCTGATTCTTTCCAACCGGCAGCAATCTCCGTATGTTCCCAGCCTTGCATGTGCAAAGCGCTTTCTCTTAGGTATTCCGGGGACAACCTGTAAGGCTCCCAAGTGCAACTTGAGACCGAGCAACTGGGAACAACAGAAGAACACATGTCAACCGCACCCCTTCGCGCAGTTGCCTCCACCTTATTGGTGCTTATAAGTGGGCAGGGGTAATTCTCCGGCCTGGTACTGTGTTTCGGGAAGGGGTATAAAAAAAGGCCGTAACGGGAGATATGATCTCCTGCGCTACGGCCATCATGTGAATCAACGCTTTAGTTTTTCGGCATTTTCGAGGACAGGGAAAGATTTTGAAGCGGCTGACCCTGCGGATCAGTGAGCCTTGCCGTGGCGCGCCAGGCGCCGCCCTGCTGAAATACCGCCAGCATCAGCGTATTGACGCCGTTGTTCAGATGGACCGGCAGTTTGTCTTCACCGGGAACCAGCGCGCGCCCGACATTCAGGGAATGGATGAGGTTTCCGTTCCACCATACCCGGCACCCATCATTGGTGCCCAGTTCGAGCAGTGCGTCGGTTTCTTTCTTCGCGCTGATAAAGGTGCGGAGATAAAGAACGCGATCTTCACCGCCAATAATACGGTCCAGCTCCAGCGCATAAGCGGGATCCGCATCCACCAGCAGCGGCAGTACGCGCCAGTTGGCGTTTTCAACGTCGGTTTCCGGAGGGAAAGTACGTTCAAAAAGGGCGGTAGCCTGGACTTGGTCTTCAAAATAAGGCCCGGCCATTTCCCATGTCATGAGATAGTCATCGTGCTTTCGCATGAAGTTCAGCGCCGTCTTTGCCTCGTGGACAAGTTCCGGCGTGGGCGCCGCCTCGGCAATAGCCTTCAACCGTGCGCGGGCTGCCTCCGGACAGGCTCCAGTAACGGCCGTGCTGACTGTCAACGCGGCGCGCACAGCCTCCGCGGCCACATCCTCCTGTTCCAGAAGTTGCTCAATCAGGCGAAGACATGCAAGGGACGGCAGCTGCGCCGCGGTGGCCAGAAATTCGCGGCGCGAAGCTGTATCCCGGGCTTGTTCAAAGGCATAGTGGAGGTGTTCGTCAACATCCTTGCGGGCCAGATTTTTTGCCGTGCGCAAAGAGGCCAGATAAGCGGTATAGGCGGATGCGCGCAATGCCGCATCCTGCTCACTACCGGTAATCGCCTGCAGTTCGGCCAGGGCTTCCGTCCGCTGGAAATGCCCCAGGGCGATTATGGCGGCTTTGCGTACTTCCGCGTCCCCATCCGTTACCAATGCCCGAGATTCCTCATAGGCCGTTTCTGTCCCTATAAGCGCCAGGGTCTCCAGCAACTGGCGCCGCGCCACAGTGCGTTGCTCCGGGCTTATGGAAGTATCCGCCGGAACGGCACGGAGTTGCTGCGACAAGGCCGCCACAGCAGCCGCGGCATCCGGGTGTTCGGAGGAATCTGCCGCCTGGCGCTGGGCAACATCAGCCAGTGTCTGGGGCAGCACCGCCGTAATGGCGCTCAAATCCGGCGCCAATACAAGCTGCAATAAATCATTCAACCTCGCGCCCGGAGCGAGCGTGCGCAATGCGGTAACCGCCTCAGCCCGCAGGGCAGGAGAGGCCGATTTGGCAAGTTCAAAAAGTTTCGGCACTGTTTCGGTCGCACGGCGCGCCGCCAGCAAGGTAATAGCGAGGGAGCGTACGGCCTCGTCGCCGGCGCCTTCAGCAACCGCAAGCAGGTGTGTATTGACTGCCGGATCGGGTAATTGCGTCAGCGCGTCCCGGGCAATACGCTGTTCCTCGCCCGTTCCGGTCATAACACGCTCGATCAGAAAATCCGTCGCCTCGGCGTTGCAGAGTCTTCCCGTAGCGCGCAAAGCAGCCTGGCGTACGGCCGGCACTTCATGGTTGGTATAGGACTGTACCGCAGCCAGGCAGGCGACATCACCTCGCGCCCCAAGCACGTCCAGAAAAGGCGCTTTACGTTCATCCGGGACTTCATCAAGCAAAGCCACGAGCGCCTCGGTGACCGGGGGTGCGGTTTCCGACCGGGCCAGCATCAACGCGCCGGCGCTTACGGACGGATCACTGTCGCGGAGAAGCATCGTCAACAGTTCCCGCGTTTTTTCAGACTGTGTTCGGATGAGGAGACGGGAGGCGGCAAGGCGGACATGGGCCGGGAAGGAAGCGCCAGCCAGCACGTTGAGGTCCTCCAGGACGGCGTCTTTGGATGTCGAATTTAGCAGCGTTGTCGCGCATTGCAGGCAGGCATCCGCCAAAACCGGTTTCCCGGCCGCCTCCGCCTTGCGAAAAGCGGCAAAAAGCGATTCACAGGCCTCCCCGCTCTGAAGCGCCGCAAGCGCCTGCGAGGCTGCATATACCATGTTACTGTCCGGAACAGCGAGGTAGGGTATGATCGCGGCTGCCGTATCGGAAAGACCCTGGCGGCCCAGAGCAGCCATCAGGGCCATCCATTTGTCCCCTTCCGCCGAGGGTAGTGCATCAATAAGTGCCCGGGCGGCTTCCGGCAGGGGCGTCTGTTCAAGTGCGGTGACCGCACTGTTAAATGTCTCGGGAGTAGTTAACTGACCCGCCAGGGCCGTCACTCCCGCGGGGCCGCCGATTTCACCCAGCATGCGACACACAAAACGTTTCGCCTCTACCGTGCTGTCACCGGCAAGTACGGCGATGAGTTCCGTTTCCAGTTCCGCCGCCGTTGCGCGCGCAGTATCTCCCGCGCCGGATGCCCGAACCGCTTCGGAGATGTTTCGCACGGGTATTTCCGACATGCCGAGATCGTAGCTCTTAAGGGCAACGAAATCGTTCCGTAAGGCATCATCCAGCCCGTAGGCCAGGTTTCCGGCTGAGAGTATCAAAACAAATGACAGGGCGAATGCGGAATTTATAAATGAATTTAACCAACGGGATTTCATATACGGGGTTCCTTTATTTCAAGTTATAGCTACAGGGTTGCTGGTTTAGATGACCCATGGCGCCCGCAGGGAAGGCTGCATCATCCGGTTGGCCGTGGCGTCGTCGAATTCCTCTTTTTCCAAATTCCAATGCAGTTTCTTGCCGAGCAGCATGGCAATATTGGCCATGTGGCACATGCTGGCGCTATGGTACCCCACCTCGACGGGCGCTTTTGTCTCTCCACGCGACTTGACGCATTCAATGAAATCGTAGTGGTGGCCCAGGCTGCGGCCCAGGTGCAGTTCATTGGGTCCGATGACCTCCCGCAACAGCGACTGCGGTTCCGCTTCCAGGTTGCCGCCATGCACATGAATAAAAATCCAGCCGGCATCCCCTTCAAAACGAATGCCGCGCGGTCCCCGGTTATCACCCAACAGACGGACACCGTTCGCAAACTCGAAGGCGAAGTCATAAATATAGGCCGTGTTGAATAGTCCCTCTTTGGCGAAGGTGCCCTTGCCTTCCACGCTGACGGGCAGCGTGTCGTCCGTGCCGTTGCCCAACTGGCCCAGGTCTATGATGTGGGCGCCCCGGTCCGTCATTTCGCCGCCGCTGTAATCCAGGATGTAACGGAAATAGAAATGACAGCGCTTCTCGGTGTAGGGCGCCTCCCGGGCCGGGCCCAACCAGAAGTTGTAATCGAAATGTTCCGGAACAGGCATGATCGGGGAGGGAGGTTGTTCGTATTCCTCCACGCGGTCCACGGGCATCTGCACGCGAATGGTGTGCAGTTTGCCGATGCGCCCGTTGCGCACCAGCTCACAGGCATAGCGTGCATTGTCGCGCGACCGCTCGTGGCTGCCGGTTTGGAATACCCGGCCGTAACGGCGCACCGCATTAACGACAGCCCGCCCTTCCGGGATGGAATTCGCCAGGGGCTTCTCGCAATAAATGTCCTTGCCCGCTTTGGCCGCCGCGACACTGACAACGGCATGCCAATGATCCGGCGTGGCAATCATGACGGCGTCAATATCGTCGCGTGCCAGCACTTCCCGGAAGTCGTGATATTCCTGGATGCCCGAATAGGCGCCATCCGGCTGGTTCGCGGCATAGTGTTCTTCCACCATGCGTTTCGCTTCGGCACAATGTTGCCGGTCCACATCGCACACGGCCACGTACTGGACGTCAGGCATGCTCATCAAAGCGCGCGTGTCGTAGGAGCCCTGGCCACCCACGCCGATGGACGCCATGACAATCCTATTACTGGGCGCGACGGCGCCATCAAGACCCAGGGCGGATGCCGGGATAATGGCGGGGAAAACGGCCGTCGCGGCGGCGCTTTTTAAAAAACCGCGGCGGGATAACAGTATTGGGTGAGGTTTCATAAGGTATTCTCCAGAATGGTTCCATGCATTCTAAAACACAATAGGCGCTTACGGCCATTTCGCTGACAATTAATTATGAGTTTGAAAATACTGGGAGCGCTGGCGTCTTCGCCGGCTATGTCATCGTCAAAATCTTACTTGGTATTCCAGGCCGGCGAGGAC
>JAEAMG010002586.1_pt1 | contig 11035 bp, 8 predicted proteins | sample 8958741 | NCBI WGS metagenome assembly JAEAMG01 (sample SAMN16933256, study PRJNA681125) | bioreactor sludge metagenome | isolation source: anaerobic bioreactor treating anionic surfactant - SDBS | place: India: Bengaluru | collected 2019-02-28
CCGTCAGCTGAATGAATGCGGTAATAGGCCGGACTCGCCACTGCTCCTGGTAGGGATTTGGCCTGCTCGGATGGTGATTGACTGCAAGCGTGCCGGTGCGCCACTGGGAGTATCCCTTGGCCGCGCTTCTGCTGCTCAAGGCCTTTTCCCTTCCAGGAGAAGCGGTATAGCTGCGGCGGTTACCGCACGGAAACCTTCCACAATTGATCCACCCGCGTCGTGAAGCTCTGGCTCATCAGCTCGCGGCGCATGCTCCAGGCGGGAGTCGCCGGTACCACGCCGGGCCGCAGCGTACCGCGTCCCCACTTGGCATTGATCGAATCCAGCACGGCCATCACGCGCTGCGAGTGCGCCGGCTGAATGGGTGCGAATAGGTCGTCTGTGAATTCGCCGCGCCCGCAGAGCTCCATCAGCAGCACCTCGGCTTTCGAAAACGCAAAACCTGGGCGATACAAGTCATCGAGGCCGGCGAGTGTGGCCTGGGTGATTAGCCGGGTGTCGTCGGTGGGGTAGGGCAGCTCGCACAACATGCCCTTGGCGAATTTTGGTTCGTCCGGGTTGAACATGCCGGTGCGGATGCTGACCCGAACCCGCTTGCACACCGAGCCCTGAGCGCGCAGCTTCTCGCAGGCCCGAGCGGCATAGCTGGCGACCGCCTCGCGGATGGGCGCCAAGTCGTGCAGACGTTGCCCAAACATGCGGCTGCAGCAGATCTCCTGCTTGGGCGGTGCCACGCTGTCCAGTTCCAGGCAGGGCGTACCCCGCAGCTCGCGTGCGGTTTTCTCCAGCACCACACTGAATGTTTTCCGCAGGGTCCAGGCATCCGCCTCGGCCAGTTGCCAGGCCGTGCGTATACCCATCTCGCCGAGGCGCTCGGTGAGCCGCCGACCGACTCCCCAGACTTCATTGACGGCCACAGCCTTAAGCAGCTTGTCTCGGCGCTGCGGGTCAGTGATATCCACTACACCCCCGGTCTGCTTCTGCCAGCGTTTCGCCGCAAAATTGGCAAGCTTCGCCAGTGTTTTGGTACGTGCGATGCCGACCCCGGTGGGAATACCCGTGGCGGCGAGCACTTGAGCACGGATCTCTCGGCCCATGTGCACCAGATCCGTTTGGATGCCCGTGAGCTCCGCGAAGGCCTCGTCAATGCTGTAGACCTCCAGTTGCGGAACCAGGCCCTCAATGACGGTCATCACGCGTTCGCTGATGTCGCCGTACAGCGCGTAGTTGGAGCTAAACGCCACGCCCCCGGCTGCCTCAAAGCGCCGGCGAATCTGAAACCACGGCTCGCCCATCTTGATCCCGAGCGCCTTCGCTTCCGGCGTGCGGCTGACCACGCAGCCGTCGTTGTTCGGCAGCACCACGATAGGCGTGCGGATCAGGTCGGTGCGAAAAACTCTCTCACAACTGCAGTAGAAGCTGTTGCAGTCAATTAGCGCGATAACCTGCTCAGCCACAATTTCGTCCCTGCCGGCACAGGTCGATGTAGACGCCCCAGATGTGCAGCTCCTCGCCCTCAAGTACATAACGCGGTGGGTAGGCCGGGTTGGCCGAGCGCAACACAACCTGCTGCTGCTCGATGTCGAAAATCTTGATCAACGGATCGCCGTTGAGGCAGGCAATCACCACGTCCTCGCGGCGTGGTTGCAGCGCCTTGTCGATCAGCACCAAGTCCCCGTCGAGAATGCAGAGCCCCGTCAGGCTATGGTCAGGAAACCTGAGCGAGATAAATCTGTGGGCGGTGCAGTTTGAAAAGCTCGTCGAGCTAGATTCGCTGCTCCAGGTGATCCTGGGCAGGGCTGGGAAACCCGGCGGGCACGGTTGGTAGAAAAAATGGGATGGCCGTCGGCGACAGCGCGACAGGACCGAGGAGCGAAATGCTGTCCACGGGGTATACTTGGATACTGGATGTTTAGACAGTATTTGCGAAGCGTGGGTGAGGCGTCAATCGTGCGTGACGGGAGGTGATACTTGTGGTCGCTTCCTTTCGTAAAAAAAAGCCTTGCTGGCTAGCTGATGAGCTGAGCCGCGAACATTGCCCTGGTAGGGTGGGAGACGTCACGGCGCCGGGTTGTTGAAGCAGGGCACCGAGCGCTAATAGTCTTCCGGCAGGCTTTCGCTTCGCCAGTACGTCAAAGATGGGCTAGCCCCAGTGACTGCTCGCGAACGTCAGCAAGCGGCCAAGAGCGGACGGTAAGTGACAGACAGTCTAGGGAAGGTATGAAAAAGCCTCCGCTCGAAAAATGTGCCCCAGCAACCATGCGGGTTACAGAGCGGTGATTTCGCGAAACACGGGCTTTTTCAGATGGGTTTCCCTAGCTGAAGCGGTAGTATCTCCACTAACTGGGTACACATAAACTCTGGCACTCTCAGTGCATATACCGCCTCACCGGCGGAACAATGGACAGCATCAACGGACAATAATGAGTCATGAAGTACATCACAGAGCGCACTGCCGAGCTGGAGTGGTTTTTTGAAATGGAGAATCAGCTTTGAAGGCCACATCACAAAGTTTTCTGAAGGCAGCCACCGCTGGAATGATTGCTCTCACAGCAGGGTGCTCCACCGTCTCTTCTGTCGTCGAAGAGGTTAACTATCCACGTGATACAGCGATAACTGTCGGCAAGTATCACTACCTCATCAACACAGAAAAATGCGCGGATGCCACCCGGATCAGCTCTGACGGCGAGATCGACTGCCGTGCTGCTGATGGGTCCAAATCGTCATCAATTACGCCATTTGCTCAGTGGCGCGTTAACATCTTGCGCGAGAACTTAAAAATGGAATGGGGCTCTCCAGAGCACCAAGCCTACCTGTACGACTTCCACTACAACGGCGGCAAGGAGCGAATGGCCCAAGCTCTAGTGGGGTCCGTCCTCATGGTCGTCACTGTCGCCAACGCGATGAAGACGACTAACTACGGATCTCTTCCCGCTGGGACGGGACCAAATTACGGAAGCTATCCAGAGCTAAAAAACCTATCGGTCTGGGACGCACGTCACTTCGACATAGCCAACTGGTCGCTTAACAACTCGACACTTTACGATTTCGGCAATGGCATGCTTGTGAACAGAAATGGATTTGTAGGGCGTAAGATCGGCAACATCACCTTCTACAAAGATGGCCTGCGAGAGTACTCAATGGGCTCTACGTCCTACTTCTCTAACGGCATGAGATCCATACAGGTTACTGACAGCATCACATATCTATCGAATGGCCAGAACTGCATCACGATAGGCTCTGTTCGAAGATGCAATTGACGACTAGGGGATAGCCTGCCGACGCTGGAAGTCAGTTGCCGATGCCTCCGGATGGCAACATTTCTACCATCCGTGTTTCATCTTGCGGACGATGGTAGTTACGCATCAGTTAGTGGTCGTCGGAGTTAATGTCCGGTTGTGGCCGATTGCTGCCGTCCGATGACCATCTGACCTATAGCCTAACCAGACATCCTTAAACTCACTGGCACCTGTCTGGATAGGGTCGTTTTTTTCATTATTTGGCATCTGTACGGCTGCCTTTATGATCTCGGCGTTACACATTTTCTCTGAGAGGCAGCATGCACGGGCAGCGAATTGGTTACATACGGGTCAGTACGCTCGATCAAAACCCAGATCGTCAATTGGAAGGCGTTCAGGTGAGCAAGATGTTCATCGACAAAGCCTCAGGCAAGGACACACAGCGCCCGCAGCTTGAGGCGTTGCTCAATTACATCCGCGAGGGTGACACCTTGGTCGTACACAGCCTGGACCGGTTGGCGCGTAATCTCGATGACCTGCGCCGTATGGTTCAGCAGCTCACCAGGCGGGGCGTGCGGATCGAATTCGTGAAGGAGTCGCTGGCCTTCACCGGGGAGGATTCGCCAATGGCCAATCTGCTGCTGTCGGTCATGGGGGCTTTCGCCGAGTTCGAGCGCGCGTTGATTCGTGAACGTCAGCGGGAAGGTATTTCCCTGGCGAAACAGCGCGGTGTTTATCGGGGGAGAAAAAGAGCTCTGAGCGACAATCAGGTCGATGACCTGCTCCGCCGCGTCGAGGCTCGTGAGCCAAAAGCAGGCTTAGCACGAGAGTTCGGGATCAGCAGGGCAACGCTCTATGAGTACTTGCGAGCTCCGGCGGTCGGAGAGGGCGAAGCGGGCGGTCTCCACGAGCAGTTGCTCTAACTCGTGGAGACAAACCTGGTAAGAAGCTTAATCTTCCTCGTAACTATCCAGCATTTCTATTACGGTGTGACGGGTCTCCTCATCCAGCCCCTGGACCAATAGCTCTTTTACCTCATCGCTCACTCGCGAGCTGCCATATCGCAGACAAGCCAGGACAGCGCGTTTGACATCTTGGTCCGGGTCGCCAGCTAGAGCTAGCTGCACATCCTCCTCACTGGGCTGGACAAGCACGCCAAACAGATTCAGCGCCAGTTCCTGACGGACTTGGCTATCCGGGTCCTTGGCCAGGAGTCTCTGAGCCTCGGGAGCAAGTGGGTTCAGGTAACTGGAAGCCTCTACCAACTTCAGCCTTACGCTCGCCAGGGCATCTTGCGCCAGCAGTGCCTGGGCGGCAGTGGAAAGCCTGCGCCTTTCAGCCAAGGCCGTGCGCACGCTACTTACCTTGTCCTCGCAGAGAAGCAGTTGCGCTTCCTCACACAGGTGGTTCCCAAGCCACTCATCGTTACCCCTTGCCAATGCTGCGCGAACACTGATCTTGTCGTCCCTGGCCAGTACCAATTGTACTGACGGCTTCAGTTGGGGATAGATAGCCAGCAATTCCCGGATCGATTGGTTATTGTCCCGTGCAAGCAGTTCCTGTGCTTTTGGGTGCAGGGCGAACATGAAGTCGAAATCTCGTTTCAATAGCTGCGCACGTACGCTTTTCTCCGGGTCGTTGGCGAGCATCAGTTGTACGGCTTTGCCAAGGTGACTCTTGGCGGCGACGGCGCAGCGCACGCTGACAGCTTTATCCTGGGCCAATTCCAGTTCCATCGCCCGGTCCATCCAATAGTCGCGCAGCGATGCAGCGCGAACTTCGGCTATTGGATCGCGAAGCAACTGGCGCAGAATGTCGATATCCACGGCCTCGTTAGCGGCCAGTCGCGCTCTGACCTTGGAGCACTTGTGCTCCGCCAGAGCCTGTTGCACGGGCCTGATCAGCACTGAGGTGCCGGCCAACGCCTCTAGCAAGGTTTCCGCATTTTCGCCCTGGCCCAATAATGCAGACTGCAAGTAATCCGGCAGGTTGCCTTTAGCGGCCAGTATCAGTTGTTCCTGGCTCGGAGTTTGTTCCTGCATGATCGTGCTGGGGAAGAGGAAGGAACTGACGCCCCTCTCTGTTGAAGCGCAGGGTTTAGCTTCCGTATTCGCCTGGAAGATCAGGCGCATCAGGTTTTCGCCGATGCTCGTGTTTGCTGCCAGGGTTTCGCGGATTTCAGTACTGCCGGCTTTGTAAAGCGGCATGTACTGTGCCTCGCCCAGGTGGCGGTTGACGGCAAGGGCTTTCTGCACTGTTTCTACATCGTTGACCATCTTGTCAGCGACAGGCCCGCTCAAGGCTGGATTTCGGGCCAGGCGGCTGCGCACCTCCACATTACTGTCATCGGCAAGCCTGGCCTGCAGCACTGGTATCAGGGCGCTGTTGCAGGCCAGTTCACAAAGTGTGGGCGTATCACCTCTTTCAAGCAGGCGTTGCTGGATCTCCGGAGATAGGCCCGCGTTCTGTGCAAGTATCTGACGCACTTCGGGCTCATCGTTGGCCAACTGTTGCTGCACATCTTCCAGCAGGTCTGCGGTGCGTGCTAGGTTTTTTCGGACGTCGGAGTTCGGATCTTTCGCCAGATGCCGCTGGACGTCATGTGCAACCGATTTATTCCAGCCCACCAGTCGCTCTCTGACAGTTTCGTTTTCATCACGCAAAAGAAATTCAATGAAAAATTAATACATGCCGCAATTTTAAGCCAGCGCCTCGCCAACTTCGTTACTATAGTCCTTTAGCAGCCGCGCTTGTATTTCAGTGTGAAGTGCGGGGTTGCCTGCCAAAGCGGTTCGGACGGATTTCGACTCATGTTGGCTCAAGCTCATTTGCAGCGGTGCGGAGCTTAAATGACGGTTGCCTGCCAGGCTGGCCTGCACTTCCTCGACGTCTGTGCTCAGGCATTGAAGGGCGGCGCTGATGAGATTCGGATGTTCGGCGAGAACGCGCCGCACCTCTGCACTCGGATCCCGGGCTAGCAGCAACTGGGCTGGGGCGCCCAGGTTGCCGTTGCGTGCCAGAGCCGCGCGCACCTCAGGACTAAATTTCACAAGTTCAAGTTGCACTCGGTCGGGTAGGTCAGCTGCTCCCGTCCGGCTGGCAAGCTCTGTGAGAACGTCTTGGTCATCATCACGAGCCAACTGTAGTTGGGCCATTTCACACAGCTCGTCACGACTGGCCAGGCGTTCGCGCACCTCGTAGGACAGATCGCGAGCGAGGTCTTCCTGTACTTCGGGGTAGAGGTTGTCGTTGCTGACCAGGCGTTCGCGCACGGTGACCACCGCATCCTCGGCCAGTTGATGTTGAATGCTTTTGCCCACGGCCTTGTTGGTTGCTAGTGCCTCCCGTACCAGCGACTCCTGATCTGCCAACAACCGTTGCTGCAGCGACTCGTCGTCTGTTCTTTTTGCTAATTGACGTCGTTGGTCGGTGTTTAGCTTCAGGCGATCGAACTGCGCCGCTATCAGATCATGGGGTGCGTGGGTGTGTAAGCAGGCCAGATGCAGCAACTCGGGATCGAATCCCGGTTGACCTTCTTCGATATTGATCCGCAGCGTTAACAACGCTTCTGGGCAATTAGGGTTTCCGTAAGCCGCAGTTCGAACTTTGGAATTGCTGTCGTTGACCAGTTTTTCCAGCAGGTCGTCCGGGCAGTCTTCATGTCGGGCAACTTCCTCACGGCGTAGCGCGTTGTGGCTCTCGGTCATCTGAATCATCTGGGCTACGCTAAGGCCATCGCTGGACGAAGCCGGCTTTAGCTTTAGCTTCTCGAACAGATCTTCGTATTTGGCAACCTGCTCGCGCAGGGTTTCCCGCAGCGGTACGGTCAGTTCGATAGCGGCCTCGAGGTCTTCGAGTTTCAGTGATCGATTTTCCAGAAAGGCCGTTTCTCGAGCTTCATTGATTGCATTCTGGATGTCTGCACCAGCGTAGTCGCGACACTGGGTAACCAGCTTGCTACGTTGCCCTGGTTCAAGCTTCAGGGACTCACCCATAAGGTGTATATCGAGAATCGCCCCGCGTTCGGCAGCGTTGGGGAAGCCGACATAGAACACCTCGTCGAAGCGCCCCTTGCGCAGCAGTTCCGGGGGCAGGGCGATAATGTTATTGGCGGTAGCGATGACGAAGACAGCCCCCGTCTTCTCCTGCATCCATGTCAAGAAGTAGCCGAACAGCCGCGACGAGACCTCCGAACCACTGCCACTGTTCATGCCGACGAAAGCCTTTTCCAGTTCATCTATCCACAGAATGCACGGACTGACCGACTCGGCCATGCTCAGGGCGCGGCGCATGTTGTGTTCGCTTTCGCCAACGTATTTTCCAAGCAGCGAACCGATATCCAAACGTAGCAGAGGCAACTGGAAAAGGCCGGCGGCGGCCTTGGCGGTGAGCGACTTGCCGCAGCCCGGCATGCCAGCGATCAGTACGCCCTTGGGCGCTGACACCCGAGCTGCACGGGCTTCGCCTAGGCGTCGGAAGATTTGCGCACGACGGCTTAGCCAGGTCTTGAGATTTTCCAGACCGCCGATATCGCCAGCGTTCTCGCTGACCCTGAGCATTTCCAGCACACCGCTCTTGGAGATGATCTGCTCTTTCTCGTGCTGGATCAGTACCAGAGATGCTTCGTTGATTTGCTCGTGGTGTTGCCTAACCATCGCTAGTGCCGAACGAATCTCTTCCTGGTTCAGACCGCTGCATGCAGCGTGCAGGCGCTGGCGAAGCGCTTCAGGTACCTGCAGATCCAGCTGCTGGCAAACCATCTCGGCCTGGCTGCTTACTTCCTCACCACGGGGCAGTGGTAGGTGTAGCAGCGTGATTTGCGCTTCGATCTCGGGCGGTATGTACAAGGTTTCCGAGACCAGTACGACTGCGGCCTTGCCACGATGGTGGCGCTGAATGCGGTTGAGTAGTTGCTTCAGCCTCGCCACCGCCACAGGCTGGTGTTCTAAAGCACCGCGCGCGTCCTTGATGATAAAGAGCTTGTTGTCCAGATCATCGTCCAGAAGCGACGGTAGGCTGTCGGCCAGGTCGGTCTTCGCCGGCTGACTGGTACGCGGTTGCTTGTTGAAGAAATTCACCCATCCATAGCCGAGATTCCATTCCTTTGGATGCAAGCACAACTGAGCGGCTACCTCCTTGAGCATGGCATCAACGCGGGTTTCTTCCCCAGAGTGGATGTACAGCCCCGGATAGCCGGCGACCAGATAAGACTTTATCTTGGCCTTAACGTCTAGCAAGTTCACGACGTTCACCACAGAGACGAGAGGCTGGACGCAAGATTACGCAGGCTGCTGCCAACCGACTCGATTGCCCGACCAGCTCCCTCAAGCATTACTGCTGCCACCCTTGTAGCTGTTCTGGCGATCGACTTGCCGGCTTTGTAAACTAACTCGCCGATCTGCCCTCCAGCGATACCACCAGCCACGCCTCCGACGAAGCCGCCGATGGCAATACCCGCAGGTCCGAACAAAGTGCCGATTGCCGCTCCCAGCGAAGCGCCCTTGGTTGCTCCAGCAATGGCCATGGTAGTGGTAACTGTGGTGTTGCCAATCGCATCAATCGCTCTCACCCTTACCAAATTTGTAGAGAATTTTGGCGTTCTGCAGACCAACGCAGACGATATTGGTGATTAGTCCTGCTGGAGTATTGCGGAGCGTCGCGCCAAGCCAGCCGTTTTTCACTGCCACGACCACAGCGCCCGAAACTGCCACTTGGGCTGCGGTGTTGGTGCTGGTGCGCAACGAGCTTTCAAAGAACTCTTTGAGATCGTCACTGGCGCTAGGGTTTTCGCGGCCTCTGAAGCTGTTCCAGAAGCGCCGGGCCAGAATCCGGGTTCCCTGCATGCCTACAGCAATACAGGCCCCCACCACCGCCTGCTTACCTATCTGCCTGGCGATGGTGGTGCGGTTGGTATCGTTCCAGTCGTATTGGCGGGATTCTGCTTCCTGTTGAGCTTTTTCCTGAAGTTTCCGAGCCTCCTCTTTGGACAGGGGCTGGGATTTCACGCCACCAGCTTCGATCACTTCCGTGCTGCCGGGCACATCCGTGGCCTGCCCTTCAGGTACCAGTGGCGTCTGTCCTTCGTAGTCGCCGCGGTTGAGCAGTTCTTTTGTGGCTTCTGCATCGGCACCATATTTAGATTGGTACTTGCCGACCACATTGCCATTGCCATCGACGATCTCGATGTCTACCGAGTTCGCTTCCTGCGAACCCACGACCCTGGCACGGTATGGGCTGCCTTTGCTGACGGCGTCGACATTGAACGTATCGACGTGGTGCTGCTCGGCAATCAGGCCGTTGAGGTGGGGGCTGCGGTTGATCTCGCCCTGTAGGGTCGTGATCATGTCGCGCGCATTTTTTGTGGCCTCGGCCAGGGCCTGGTCGATTCTACCCGCGTACTGACCTACATGCACCGAGCCGGAAACGGCCGCATTCTTCTCGATCTCTCTGGCCAACCAGGAGGCTTTGCTGCGGCCTTTGTCCATGTGTGCTTGCAGCGATTCGCTGGACTGGTTGAAGCCCGTCGTGGAGGTTATTACCTGCTGGACTGCAGTCAGCAGTTCCGTTTCGCTGCTCCATACATCAGGGTATTTGCGAAACTCGTTGCTTAGCCACTGGTCTAGCGGCTTTTCTCCCCGCTCCTTGCACGACTCGACGAAGGAGGTAATCACCGCAGTTGTTTTCTCGGCGTTGTTGCTATCGCCTTGGAATAGTTCAGCGTCTAGATATGCCGCTTGAGCCTGATGAATCTGCGCGGGGTCGAGGCTGTTATCTTCGTCGTAGTCTTCGCCTAGAGGCTTTTCCATCTCGGTCATGGCAGTCGTCCGTTTGTTAAGTGCGAGTACTCGGTGAGGTCATCTCTAAGCCTCTGCTGTAATCAGATGGGCTTTAGAATGCGTATATGGGGAATTCGGTAGAGGATGATCGGCAGCAGTTGGTTTTCACGAAGGACCGAGCTGTCCGGGAGTGCCTAAGACGCCGGTTGGGCCGGACTTGAGAAGGTCCAGCCAGGAGCGTCGGTCAGCTGTTGGGAAGGGCTGCTCGGCTCCGCAGATACGTTCAAAATTTCTTACGTCGGCGGGAATCGGGCTGCATCTGCATTGGCTCGCTAACTGGTTGAGCCTGTCAGCGCCTGGCTCGATCACATCGCTGAGTCGGTAGATTCCAAAGCGCTCGGCTAGGTACAGCTGGGTAGGATGTCCGCCTGTTTGCACCAGACGCAATATATCGGCTAGGCGTAGGGCAGGGGCGTCGTGATCGGCCGCCATAGAGGGTCCTTGTTAGTGGAAGGTGTCGACTCTGGCGAGGGCGATTGACAGGCTGTTCCCGTAGCGCCGAGATTGGCTCTAGCCCCTGCCGCGCCTTATGACGATAACCCGAATAATGGCTCTAGGCCATAATTTGGGAGCAGCCGCGAGAGGATATCTCTCATGGAGCAACAGCGGTGCCAAAAGGGGGTGAGCAAACTGAAGTTAATGAACTGAACCGAAAGCCGCATTGGCCCGCGAGTTCGCATAAGTCGGACCTCACTTGCTATGAATCCGCTCGTTTGCAGCGAGGGTGGTATTGCGTGTCTCAGAGCTATGTCTGTGCGCGTGGTCTTTGGCGTGGGCTTGGGGCAAAAATGGGGCAACCGCAGCGCCATTTCATGCCATTCAATGCCGAAAGCTTATTGCTCGTTAGGTGCGCGATATGCCCCGTAGCCCGGTGACTACGGGGCTTTAGCTCAGATTCTCAATAATCACCGCCCATCATCGGGGTGTGCTGCGAAAGATCGGAGATTGCCTTGTTCATCA
>JAEAMG010002594.1_pt1 | contig 11017 bp, 10 predicted proteins | sample 8958741 | NCBI WGS metagenome assembly JAEAMG01 (sample SAMN16933256, study PRJNA681125) | bioreactor sludge metagenome | isolation source: anaerobic bioreactor treating anionic surfactant - SDBS | place: India: Bengaluru | collected 2019-02-28
AAGACGGGAGAAAGGCGCTCTCGCAGTGCATCGATTACTTGTTGGACCTGGCAGAACAGGTCCAGGGGCTTCATCGTGCAGGCATGACCATCGAGGAGATCATGCAGCGGCACTTCGGCGGGGAGCACCCCTTTGCCGGGCTCACGAACGGCCAGTTCTCCACGTACAACCTGGTGCGCTCGCTTCTGGAAGATGTCTCGTAGGCGGTTCCTCATTCTCTCCGGGATGAAAAACCGGTATGGTATCGCCACACCAGCCGGAGGAGCATAGTCCTGGAGCCACGCGGCACCACATACAGAACCGCCGACGAGCCCGTCAAGGGAGCGATCTGCATCCTTGCCGCCTCGCTCATGTTCGCCCTCCTCGGCGCCTTCGTGAGGACCGCCTCGGCCATGCTTCCCAACGAGATGGTGGTCTTCTTCCGCAACGCCCTGGTCCTGGTCTTTCTCATGCCGCTCTTTGCCGCGCGGAGGTCCCTGCCCGCGATGTCCGGCGGGAAGATGCACCTCCATGTGCTCAGGGCCTCGGCAGGCCTCGTGTCCATGTACTGCTACTTCTATGCGCTCGCCCATATGAAGCTCGCAGAGGCGGTGCTGCTCTCCTACACGAGCCCGCTCTTCATCCCCATCATCGCTTTTCTGTGGCTTCATGAGCCGCTGAACAGGAGGATCCGCATCGCGGTCCTGATCGGCTTCGCCGGCGTGCTCCTCATCCTCAAGCCCGGCCTGTCGATCTTCCAGCCGGTGGCGCTCGTCGCGCTGAGTGCCGCCCTGTTTGCATCGCTGGCCATGGTCACGATCCGCCGCATGTCGGACACCGAGCGTCCCGAGAGTATCGTCTTCTTCTTCACCCTGCTTTCCACGGTCATCTCCGCCGTACCGCTGACGTGGGCATGGCAGGTGCCCGGCAGGGAGGCCCTGGTGATTCTGGTCTTCCTCGGGCTGGCCGCCATGGCCGGACAGCTCCTCATGACCAAGGGCTACGGGTTGGCCCCTGCGGCGCAGGTGGGCCCGTTCGTCTACTGCTCCGTGGTCTTCGCATCGATTATCGGATGGGTCTTCTGGGGGGAGTCACTCGATCCGCTGAGCGTCGTGGGCTCGCTCCTCGTGTTCCTTGCCGGCATCACGGCCGCCCGGGCCGGGGTGCGGCAGAACACGGATTCCGGTCCGTTTCGCCGCTCCTCAGGAAAATACCCCGATGCTGAATCCCCTTGATTTTTGGGCAGCGAATACCTATGTAATCGATTGATATCCGACATCATTCATAGTACCAGAAGATGGAGCAGCCATGGAGCACAAGAAGGAGACGCACCAGTTCAAGGCGGAAGTACAGAAGGTCCTGAAGCTCATCATCAACTCCCTGTACTCGCACCCCGAGATCTTCCTCAGAGAGCTCGTCTCGAATGCCTCGGACGCCATCGACAAGGTCAGGTTCCGCTCCCAGACCGATCCCGGCATCCTGGGCAAGGACACCGAGTTCAGGATCAGGATCGCCGCGGACAGGAAGAAGAGGACCATCACGGTGGAGGACAACGGCATCGGCATGACCTACGACGAGGTGGTGGAGAACGTCGGCACCATAGCCCAGAGCGGCAGCCGGGCCTTCCTCGAGGCCATCGAGGCGATGAAGAAGGACACCATCGCGCCCGAGCTCATCGGCCAGTTCGGCGTGGGATTCTACAGCTCCTTCATCGTGGCCGACAAGGTCACTCTCGTCACGAAGGCCGCAGGGGCAAAGACCGCCACCAAGTGGGAGTCCACGGGAGACGGCACCTATACCATCGAGGAAACCGCGAAGAAGGGCAGAGGAACGTCGGTCACCCTCGCGCTCAGGGAACCCGGGGACGGCGAGGCTGACTACACGGACGAGTGGACCATCAGGGACGTGGTGAAGCGCCATTCCGACTTCGTGAGCTACCCGATCGTCATGGAGGTGGAACGCGACGAGCCGCTGGCCGACGTGGAGATCCTCAAGGACGCCGACGGCAAGCCCATCGGCGAGACGACCAGGAAGGTCAGGCGTGACGAGACCCTCAACTCCATGAAGGCCATCTGGGCCAAAACCAAGTCGGAGGTCACCGAAGAGGAGTACACCGAGTTCTACAAGCACATCAGCCATGACTGGAATGAGCCGCTGACGCACCTCCACATCAGGTTCGAGGGCACCACCGAGTACAACGCGCTCCTGTACATCCCCTCGAAGCTGCCGCTCGACTTCACCATGCGCGAGCGCAAGCACGGCATCCACCTCTACTGCAGGCGCGTGTTCATCATGGACGACTGCAAGGAGCTCATGCCCGAATACTTCAGCTTCGTCCAGGGCGTGGTGGACGCGCCCGACCTGAACCTCAACATCAGCCGCGAGATCCTCCAGCAGGACAGCCTCGTGAGGAACATCCGAAAGAACCTGGTGAAGCGGCTCTTCGACCTCCTGGAAGGCATGGACAAGGAGAAGTACGACACGTTCTACGCCGAGTTCGGCCCGATCCTGAAGATCGGCATCCCCACCGACCACGAGAACAGGGACAGGATCGCGAAGCTCCTGCGATACCAGACCACGGGCTCGGACGGGGCGTATGTGTCGCTCTTGGAGTACACGGCCCGCATGCAGGAAGGCCAGGAGGCGATCTACTACATCACGGGCGAGAATGCCGCCACCCTGGTGAACAGCCCCCACCTGGAGCGTCTCAAGGAGAAGGGCATCGAGGTGGTGTTCATGACCGACCCTGTCGACGAGTTCGTGGTGCAGGTGCTCAGGACCTTCGATGGCAAGAGGTTCGTCAGCGCGGAGAAGGGAGACCTCGACCTCGGCAAGGTCGACGAGAAGAAGAAGCACGGGTTCGACGGCTTCTTCGCCTTCATGAAGGAGGAGCTCAAGGACAGGGTCAAGGACGTCAAGGCATCGACGCACCTCAAGGACTCGCTGGCCTGCCTGTCCGGCGAGACCTACGACATGAGCCCCTACCTGGAGAAGATCCTCAAGGCCACCGGCCAGAAGGTCGAGCCTGCCAGGAGGGTCCTCGAGCTCAACATCGACCACCCCGCGGTCTCCAACATCAGGCACCTGTTCGAGAAGGACAGGGACGACCCGGCCCTCAAGGACTATGCCGGCCTCCTCTACGACCTGGCCCTCATCGCCGAGGGCGGCAAGGTGGACGACCCGGCGCGCTTCTCCCGGATCATCGGCTCCCTTATGGCCGAGGCCATCACCGTGGAGGAGCTCGCGACCGGGGGAGCCATCGAGGTGTGACGGAAAAGATCGAGCTTGGGAGATGTGAGAAAGACCGGAAGGGAACGCCGGCTTCCCGAGGTCTTTTGTCCTTGACAACCATCGGCAGAGCGCGTAGGCATAGGCACAATCTGAAATGCGAGTCGGTCTTACCTGAAGTTCCCTTTCATGGAGACACCCGGCAGCCTTCAAAGGTTTTCTGTCGATACTTCTTGTCTTTCAGTGCGACGAGCAGGATATATGCCTGCCCGGGGGCGGGTCTGAAAGCACAGGAAACAGGCAGGGACGAAACGACGGAAAGGCGATTCAACCAGGGAATACGGTAAAGCCATCAAGTTATTCACTCATTATCCCGAAGGGGAAAAGATCGGTCAAACATCTCAAAGGATCCCGGCTGTATCCACAACCAGCGGTTTCTCAGAAGATCGGGCCTTTCCCGGATGACCGGGAAACCCTTGCCAGACATACACATACAAAGGAGTATTCATGACATTCGAACCATTCAATCTTCATGCTGACATCTCTGCGGCCATTGACGAGCAGGGATACACTCATGCGACCCCCATCCAGGAAAAAGCCATCCCCCACATACTGAACAGGCGTGACGTGCTCGGCCTGGCCCAGACCGGCACCGGCAAGACGGCGGCGTTCGTGCTGCCGCTCCTCCAGCAGTTCATGGACGGGCCGCGCCGCAGGGTCAGGGCGCTGGTCCTCGCCCCAACGCGCGAGTTGGCCGCCCAGATACATGAGGCCATCGATTCCCTGGGGCGGCATACCGGACTGCGCAGCGCGGCCATCTTCGGCGGTGTTGGCATGGAGCCCCAGATCAAGGCCCTCAGACGCGGCGTCGAGATCATCGTGGCCTGCCCGGGACGGCTGCTGGACCACATGTCCCGCGGGAACATCGACCTGTCGGGGCTGGAGGCCCTCGTCATCGACGAGGCCGACCGCATGTTCGACATGGGCTTTCTGCCCGACATCCGCCGGATAGTCAAACAGCTGCCCGGCACGAGGCAGAACCTCCTCTTTTCCGCCACCATGCCCGATGACATCCGGCGCCTGGCTGCAGAAATGCTGCACGACGCCGTCACGGTCCAGATCGATCATACCAAACCGGTGGCCACCATATCCCATGTGCTCTATCCGGTGGAGCAGCACCTGAAGACCGCTCTGCTCAAGGAGCTGCTCAGGTGCACCGATACGGACTCGGTTCTCATCTTCACCCGCACGAAGCACCGCGCCAAGAAGCTGGCTGAGCAGCTGGGCTCGGCCGGGTTCAAAGCCACGTCACTGCAGGGCAACCTGTCCCAGAGTCAGCGCCAGCATGCCATCGAGGGCTTCCGCAACGGCTCCTACAAGATCCTCGTGGCCACCGACATCGCGGCGCGAGGCATCGACGTGTCGGCCATAACCCATGTCATCAATTACGACATGCCCGACACCGCGGAGGCCTACACCCACCGCACCGGGAGAACAGGACGGGTCTCCAGGACAGGCGAGGCTTTCACCTTCGTGACGAACGAGGACACATCCATGGCATACACCATCGAGTCCATCCTCGGTGTGGCAGTGGAGCAGAAGACCCTGACCGGTTTCGACTACAGGAAGCCCAGGAGCGATGGACCGATCCATGCGGCCCGTCCGCAGCAGCAGAGGCGGCACGGATCGCGACCGGCAGCGAATATTCCGGCCGAGAAAAAACGCAGGGCCGGGGACAGCTACCGCATACAGATCGCCTGACACTGAGAACGGGAAAAGGGGCACGGTTCCACTTGAATGTTCTGAAAAGAGGAACGACCCCTTTTACCTCATGCTTTTCCCTGATTCACCTGCCTTGACAAGCAAGGGCACATTACTATTTCCTTGGCATGGTGGTACTATAGTCATGTGTCGGGGCCCGCACGCCCCGAGTCCGATTGAAGACGAGGAGGTAACCATGAAGAAGCCCAGGAGCAGGCCCATATTCGATGACAGCGATTTCCCCATCAGCCTGGTAAGGAAGAACTTCTTTAACGGAACCGGCTACTACATCGATGAGCTTATGGACAAGCCACTCATCGGCATCGTCAACTCGCAGACCGACATCAACCCCGGGCACATCCACCTCGACACCATCGCGCAGCGGGTGAAGGAGGGTGTGCACACGGCAGGCGGCATGCCCTTCGAGTTCAGCGTCCCCGCACCCTGCGACGGCATGACCGAGGGGCACGAAGGTATGCGCTTCGTCCTGGCGCAGCGGGACCTCATCGCCGACATCGTGGAGACCCATGTACGCAGCATGCGCTACGACGGCCTGGTCTGCGTGGCCAGCTGCGACAAGATCATACCCGGCATGATCATGGCACTAGGACGCCTTCGCATGCCCGCGATCTTCATAACCGGTGGCCCCAACGCCTGGCAGATCCGCTACAGGCCATCCATGAAGGGGCCGGTGGACCACAAGTACTACGACGACCTCGTGGACAAGCTCGCCACCGCGACCTGCGCCACCTGCGGCGCGTGCGAACTCATGGGGACCGCCAACACCATGCAGAGCCTCACCGAGGCGCTGGGACTCTCGCTGCCCCGCTCCGCCAACGTCCCGGCCTACCACGCGGAGAAGCTCATGTTTGCCCGTCAGGCCGGCAAGCGGATCGTGGAGATGGTCGAGGAGGACCTCACCACGGACAAGATCCTCACCATGAAGGCCATCGAGAACGCGCTGATCGTGGACCTGGCCATCGGCGGCTCCACCAACTCGACCCTCCACCTGCCTGCCATCGCCAGGGCCTGCGGACTGGAGCTCCCCCTGGAGCGGTTCAACGACTTCAACCGGAAGGTGCCGACCATCTGCGGCATATCGCCCAGCGGCCCCTACGGCATCACCGACCTGTACGTGGCAGGAGGGATACCGGCTGTGATGAAGCGGATCGCCGAAGACCTGCACCTGGATGCGCTCACGGCTTCGGGGCAGACCGTGGGCGATATCGTCGCCGCGGCGCAGATCCTGGACGAGAGGGTCATACCGGAGAGGACCGCCCCCTTCTTCCCCGAGGGCGGCACGGTGGTGCTCACCGGCAATCTGGCTCCGGAGGGAGCGGTGGTGAAGCAGTCGGCCGTGGCTAAGGAATACCTTACCTTCACCGGAAGGGCCAGGATCTTCGAGTCCGAGCACAGCTGCCTGGCGGCCGTCAGGGAGAAGACCATCGTTTCCGGTGAGGTGGTGGTGATCCGGAACGAGGGCCCGCGTGGCGGGCCGGGCATGCCCGAGACCCTGGCGGTCACCATGGGGCTCGAGCTCTCCGGGGTAAGGGGCGTGGCGCTCATCACGGACGGCAGGTTCTCCGGGGCCACCGCAGGGCCATGCGTGGGGCACGTGTCCCCCGAGGCCAACGTGGGCGGGCCAATCGCGGCGGTCAAAGACGGGGACGAGATCACCATCGACATCCCCGGCAGGAGGCTTGAGGTGAAGCTGACCACTGAAGAGATCAACAAGCGGCTGGCCTCGTGGAAGGCCCCTGAGCGGGACATACCGGACGGCTTCATGCGGCGGTATGTGAAGCTGGTGTCCTCGGCTGCCCGGGGTGCGGTTCTGGAGTGAAGTCAAAGGAGGGGACGCTTCTCTTCACCCGAACAGTGATAATGGCTGGAAAGAGAAGCGTTCCCTATGTTCTGTTCACTTCTTTGCGAGTCGTATGATCTCTGTCAGTAAGTCGTGCCTGTCGAAATAAACCTCGTTGCGCCGGATCCTGCCCTGGCCGTCAAACTGCACAAAGCAGACGCCGATGCATTCGATCACCCCGGGCCCGACAGGGATCCGTGCATGCCATTTGTTCAGGAAGCCGCCCTCCATGGGGATGGGCTCGATCTGCGTCCAGACCCATTCGGGGTTGGCCGCGAGGAGTTTGCGGAAGTATTTCAGCAACGCGTCCTTGCCCTTCACCCCCTGGGGTATGGCCGGGTCGAGGTACACCGCGTCATCGGAATAGAACTCAGCAAGCTTTTCCGGTTCGTTGCCGGTCCAGGCAGGCAGCCAGCGTGATGCGAATTCCCTGGCCTGTTCCCTGGTCATCATCATGCGATTGTCCTCCAGGATGTCTTCTTCTCGATTCTCCATAATAGACCTTTTCAGAAAGACAGACGACACTTTTTGACAATTCGTGAACGGGCATCGATTGCCCCCTGGGTTGGTGCAGCTCAGGCTGGACTACCTTGAACCCTGGAACCTGATCTTTATACTGGATAGAAGAAACCCGCAGGGACCTGATCCTGTACAGGAGGGGACGATGACCTATGACGAACTCAAACCGCGTATCGCCGGGGTGTCCGTAGACGATCTTGACGAGAAGTCCGTCTCGTTGGAGTCACTGTGGCAGGGCAGGCGCATCGTGCTTGCCTTTCTCCGCCACTTCGGCTGAATGTTCGCACGGCAGCAGGCTGCTGCCCTCGTGGGCATCAAGGGAAGGCTGGACAGCGCCGGCGTCACGCTGGTCGCCGTGGGAAGCGGCAGCACCGAGGGTGCGAGACGGTTCGCCGAGAAGCTCCCGTTCGCCGGCGAGATGTACGTGAACCGGGACCTCAGCGCCTACCGGGCCTTCAAACTCGAGCGAGGCCTGTGGAAGACCCTGGGCCCGGCATCCATCATCCGCGGCATCCGGGCCATGATGGACGGGTTCCGCCAGGGCCGGACCGACGGCGACCTCTGGCAGCAGGGCGGCGTCTTTGTCCTGGGCCCGGGCGGGAAGATCCTCTTCGAGCACCGCAACGCCTCTGCCGGGGACCACGTGGACCTCGATGCGGTGATCGCGGCGTCCGTGGGATGATGGGGCACGTACCGCCCCGTCTCCTGGCCCGGACATCGAAACGCCCCTGGACAGGGGCCGGGGTGATCAGGTATAAGACAGACCGGTCGGTCTGTTTATGAAAGAAACCATACCGCTCAAAGGGCGCATCATCGAGGAGTCGCTGAAGCTCTTCTCCGTGAAGGGCTACATGAGCACGTCCACCACGGACATCATCCAGGCCGCCGACACGTCCAAGGGCGGTTTCTACAACCACTTCAGGTCCAAGGAGCAGCTCTTCCTCGAGACGCTCAGCGCCGCACGGAAGATCTGGAGGGAGAAGAACCTCCACGGCGTCGAAGGGGCCGCCCGGCCCCTGGAAAAGATCCGGATCATCCTGGAGAACTACCGCGACCGGTACCTGGCAGACTCGCACAACTTCCCGGGCGGGTGCATCTTCGTCAACCTGGCCATCGAGCTCTCCGACCAGGCGCCGGCGCTGGCCGTCGAGGTGAACGAGGGGTTCGTCCGGCTCAAGGGCATGATCCGCCGCCTTCTCGACGAGGAGAAGGCCGCAGGCGGCATACCGGCCTCAACGAACACCGAATCTGTCACGAACCTCGTCTTCACGGGGCTGCTCGGCGCGTGCGTGATGTACACGTCCGACAAGTCGATCCACAACCTGGACGCGGCGATATCGTCGCTCATAACGTACATACAGAATCTAGATACAGGGGGTAGCCATGGATAGGAAGACATACCTGGGACTGGTGGTACGGGAAGAGGAGGACAAGACGTACAAGAGGGCAGTGGAGGAGCTGTCCGTCGACAACCTCCCCGCAGGGGATGTGCTGGTCAGGGTGCTCTACTCGTCGCTCAACTACAAGGACATGCTCTCGGCCACCGGGAACAAGGGGGTGACCAGGAAGTACCCCCACACGCCGGGCATCGATGCGGCAGGCATTGTCGAGGAAAGCCGGTCTGCGGACGTCAAACCGGGCGACGAGGTGATCGTGACGAGCTACGACCTGGGCATGAACACCTCGGGCGGCCTCGGGCAGTTCATCAGGGTTCCGTCGGGCTGGGTCGTGAAGAAGCCGAAGAACCTGACCCTGCGCGAGAGCATGATCTTCGGCACGGCAGGGTTCACCGCGGCGCTTTCGGTGCTGCGCCTGACCGACTTCGGCATCAAGGCCGCAGACGACGTCCTCGTGACCGGGGCCTGCGGCGGGGTGGGCAGCGTGGCGGTCTCCATGCTCTCACACACGGGGGTCAACGTGACCGCGCTGAACGACCTCACGGACAGGAAGGAGTACCTGGCGAAGATCGGCGCCGCACAGGTGATCGAGCCTGCCGAGTTCATCGACGAGAGCCCCAGGCCCATGCTCAAGGACCGGTGGACCGGGTGCGTGGAGACCCTGGGTGGCAGCGTGCTCACCTCGGCCATCCGCTCGATACGCGCCGAAGGGGCCATCACGTGCTGCGGCAACGTGGTGTCCGGTGACATCCACCTCACCGTGTACCCGTTCATCCTGCGCGGGGTGACGCTCTTCGGCATCGACTCGCAGAACTGCCCCATGACCCGGCGCACAAGGGCATGGGACATGCTCGCCGGGGAGTGGAAGTTCCCCTGGCTCGAGAGCCTGGCCTCAGAGATTCCGCTCGGCAGTGTGAATAATGCCATTGACAAGATCAAGGCGGGCGGCCACCAGGGTCGGTTCATCGTGAACCTGTGGGATTGAGGCGGATCGGGGAGGCAGCAGTGGACAGTGAACTCATTCGTCTGGAGCGGAACGGGCACGTGGCCGTGGTCACCATCAACCGGCCCGAAAGGAAGAACGCCTTCAACGAGGCCATGTTCGAGAGGATCGGCGTCATAGCTCAGGAGCTGAAGGAAAGGCCTTCGCGCGTCGTGGTGGTCACCGGCGCGGGGGATTCATCGTTCTGCGCCGGGTTCGACGTCAACCCGGATAACCCCATGCTGGACAGCGTTATCAGGGCCATGTCCACCGGGGACACGGAGCCTTCGAAGAAACTCATCCGTGACATCCGCGAGGCCATAGACGCATTCGTGACCGTCCCGATCCCCATCATCGCGGCGCTGAACGGCCTGGCCTACGGCGGAGGAGCGGAATTGGCTGTCAGGTGCGACCTGAGGGTCATGGACCCTTCTGCGGCGATCTGCTTTTCCGAGGTGCGCCTGGGCCTCATGCCGGACTGGGGCGGAGGAGCAGCGCTGGCACGCCTGATAGGACCGTCCCGGGCTGCGGACCTGGTCCTCACGGCACGGAAGGTGGGCGCGGGAGAGGCGCTCGGCCTGGGCCTGGTGAACCGGGTGAGCGAAAAGGGCAAAGCCCTGGACGAGGCCCTCGCGCTGGCTGAGTCCATCGCCGAGAACGGGCCCCGTGCTGTCCGCGATGTGCTGAGCCTCGTCAGGCAGACGCAGGACATCCCGTACGGCGCCATGCTCGCCAGGGAGGAGGAACTCGCCACGACACTCATCGCTTCAGGGGAATGCGTACACGGCGTGGGCGCGTTCCTGGAGAAGAAGAAGCCGGTGTTCCCGGATATAATCTAGGGCGACAGCCGCTTCAGTGCGGGTGTTTTCCCAGGAGGATGACCCCGTCAGCGGTGGTGGCCAGACAGGTCCGGGCATTGACGTTCATGCACTGCAGCGTCGGATCCTTCAGGCCGAGGAATGTCCTGGCATCGACGTCGAGAGCCACCGGCGCACCTCTGTCAATGGCATCGGGCCACATGACAACGGAAAAGGGCTTCAGTTCCCCGAGGCGCTCCGCCATTGTCGGGCAGCCCCCATGGGCCCACGCAACATTCCTGTACACATGGGAGTTGCCGACCACCACCAGGCCCCTGGCTGCGCTATGGATCGCGAAGTACGCCGAGACGCGCCCGGCCATCCACCGATCCCGCTCTTCCAGGGAGCCTTCGTCCGCGTCGATGGCAATGATCTCCATGCCGAGCTCCCGTGCCTTGGTGATGATCCTGGAGTAGCCCTGGCCCCCTATGAT
>JAEAMG010002595.1_pt1 | contig 11014 bp, 7 predicted proteins | sample 8958741 | NCBI WGS metagenome assembly JAEAMG01 (sample SAMN16933256, study PRJNA681125) | bioreactor sludge metagenome | isolation source: anaerobic bioreactor treating anionic surfactant - SDBS | place: India: Bengaluru | collected 2019-02-28
GCTGGAAGCAGCGCCTGGCCCTCGGCTGCGCCGTCCTCCACGAGCCCGGGATCGTCTTCCTCGACGAGCCCACCGGCGGCGTCGATCCGTCCTCGCGGCGGCGCTTCTGGGAGCTCATCAACAAGCTGTCCGAGGGCGGCATGACCGTGTTCGTGACCACCCACTACATGGACGAGGCGGAGTACTGCAACGATATCCGGCTCATCCATGCCGGGCGCATCGTGGCCGCCGGCAGCCCCCGGGAGCTCAAGGCGACCGTCATCCGCCACCCCATCCTCGAGGTGGCGGCCGACCGTCCCGTCGAGGCCCTGGAGGTGCTGCAAAAAGAGCCCTGGGTCGTCGATACCTCGATCTTCGGCATCTCCCTCCACGTCGGCGTCGAGGACGAAGCGGAGGGCGAACGGCTCGTCCGGGAGCGGCTCGGCGCGGCCGGGATCGCGGTCCGGCGCATCGACCGCATCATGCCCTCCCTGGAGGATGTCTTCATCCACGAGATCGAAACGCGCTCGGCCGGCGGGCCGGAGGCGGGGGCGGGCCGGGCATGACGCCCCTCTCGCTCGCCGGGCTCCGGGCGGTCGTCAAAAAGGAGGTTCGCCAGATCCGCCGGGACGTCCTGTCTTTGGCCTTCATGATCCTCCTGCCGGCCTTCATGCTCCTCATGTTCGGCTTCGCCCTCAACTTCGACGTCAAGCACATCCCCCTGGCGGTCGTCGACCAGGACGGCAGCCGGGCCAGCCGCGACCTCGTCGACAAGTTCCGCACCACCGAATATTTCGACCTCAAGGCCGAGCTGCCGGCGGCGGCCGCCGTCGACCCGCTCATGGCCCGGGAGGACGTCCGGGCCGCCCTGGTCATCCCGCCCCGCTTCGCCGCCGACCTCCTGGCCGGCCGCAGTCCCGCGGTCCAGGTCCTGGTCGACGGCTCGAACGCCATGAGCGGCAGCACCGCGGCCGGTTACGTCGGGGCCATCCTCCAGGGATACTCGCAGCGGATCACGCTCGAAGCCCTGGAGCGGCGCGGCGCCGGGCGCCTCCGCCTGCCGCTCTCGACCGAGGTCCGGGTCTGGTACAACCCGGAGCTCCGCTCGGCCAACTTCCTCATCCCGGGCCTGATGGCCTTCATCCTGATGGTCATCGTCACGGTCTCGACGGCCTTTTCCATCGTCCGGGAGAAGGAGCGCGGCACCATGGACCAGATCCGGGTCTCGTCGCTGCGGCCGGGGGAGCTCATCATCGGCAAGATGATCCCGTACGCGCTCATGTCCCTGGTCGCGGCCCACCTGGTCCTGCTGCTGGGCGGGGTCATTTTCGGCGTCGGCATCCGGGGCAGCTACCCGCTGCTCCTGCTGGCCATGCTCCTGTTCGTCAGCGGGGCGCTCGGCCAGGGCCTGCTCATCTCCTCGATGACCCGGACCCAGACCGTGGCTTTCCTCCTGGCCGTCCTGACGACCATGCTGCCGACCTTCATCCTGTCGGGCTTCGTCTTCCCCATCCGGAACATGCCCGCGGCCGTCCAGGTCATCACCTACGCCATCCCGGGCCGCTACTTCCTGGCCGCGCTCCGGGCCATCATCCTCAAGGGCGCCGGCTGGCCCGCGGTCTGGGACCAGCTCCTTCTGCTGGCCGTCTTCGCCGTGGCCTCACTCGGCTTGAGCGCCTACCGGCTGGGCCGGGGGGACAAGGAGGAGCGTTCGCGCCGGAGGAGGGCCGGGGCATGAGGACCATCCTGTCCATCGTCCGCAAGGAGTTCCTCCAGCTCCGGCGCGACCGCCGCCTCTTCCCGGTGCTGTTCATTTCGCCCATCCTCCAGCTCCTGCTCCTGGGCTACGCCGCCAACCTCGACGTCCGCGACATCCCGGCCGTCGTCTGCGATCAGGACCGCTCGGCCGCCAGCCGCGAGTTCGTCGACAAGTTCCTCAACTCGGGCTATTTCTCGGTCCGGGCCCGCGTCGAGCGGCTGGACGAGATCGACCGGCCCCTCGACAACGGCCGGGCCGCCATGGCCTTCGTCGTGCCCCGCGGCTTCGGCGACGACCTGGCCGGCGGGCGGCCGGTCCGGGTCCTGATCGTCGTCGACGGGGCCGAGAGCCAGACGGCCACGATCGGGGTCAACTACGCCTCCATGATCGCCAGCCGCTACGCCCAGGGCCTCGTCCTGGAGCGGTTCGAGAGGGCCCGGGGCGGCGGCCTCCGGCCCGTCCTCGTCGACGCCCGGGTCCGGGTCTGGTACAACCCCGAGCTGAAAAGCCGGAACTTCATGATCCCCGGCGTCCTCGGCCTGATCCTGATGATCATGACCATCTCGCTGGCCTCCATGGGCATCGTCCGGGAGAAGGAAGCCGGGACGATGGAGCAGCTGATCGTCACGCCCATCCGGCCCTTCGAGCTCATCGTCGGCAAGCTCCTGCCGTTCGTCCTCATCGGCCTGGTCGAGGCGGCCTTCGTCACGGCCGTGGCCAGGTTCTGGTTCGTCGTCCCCGTCCGGGGCAGCCTCCCGCTGCTCTTCCTCGCCTGCGTGGTCTTCATGCTCAACACCCTGGGCTTCGGGTTGTTCATCTCGACCCTGTCGCGGACCCAGCAGCAGTCCATGTTCACGACCGTCTTCTTCATCATGCCCATGATCCTGCTCGGCGGCTTCGTCTTCCCCCTCGAGAACACGCCGCCCTTCTTCCAGGCCGTGTCCCACGTCGTCCCGACGCGCTACTTCTTCACCATGATCCGCGGCCTCATGCTCCGCGGCGCGGGCTGGCCGGAGATCTGGGACCAGGTCGCCTCGCTGGCCGTCCTCGGCACGGTCATCCTGGGCTTGAGCATCGCCCGGTTCAAGAAGCGTCTCGATTGAGGGCCGTCCCGGGCCCGCCGGATTGACAGCCGTCAAACCCCGCGTTATAAGGGCCGCATGATCCCTCTCTCCGACGTTGGCCCGGCTCCGCCGCGGCGGCGCCCCGGAAAGCCCGGTGCGACGCCGTCGTGGAGGCGGACGGTTCGCAGGATCTCCCCGGCCTTGGCCCTCGCCGCCCTTGTGGCCCTGACCGCCTGCGCCCCCGGGCGCCGCGCTCCGTCCGGGGCTTCTCCGTCACCGGCCCGGCTCTGGTACCGGCAGCCGGCCGCCGATTGGAACGAGGCCCTGCCTGTCGGCAACGGCCGGCTGGGGGCCATGGTCTACGGCGAGCCGGGGCGCGAAATGCTCCGGCTCAACGAAGAGACGGTCTGGGCGGGGAGCCCCGTCGACAACAACAATCCCGGGGCCCTCGAGAACCTGCCCCTCATTCGCCGGGCCCTGTTCGAGGGCCGTTACGCCGAGGCCTCGGCCCTGGCCGGGAAGCACCTGCTCGGAACGCCGCCGCGCATCCGCTCCTACCAGCCGCTGGGCGACCTCCTGGTCGAGCTCGAGGACGTCCGGGCCGGCGCCGGTTACGAACGGTCGCTCGACATCCGCGACGGCGTCGCCTCGGTCGTCTGCGAGACGCCCGCCGCCGTCGCCGTCCGGCGGGAGATCTTCGCCTCGGCGGTCGACGACGTCCTGGTCGTCCGGTACGAAGCCGCCAAGGGCGGCGAGCTCACCGGGACCGTTCGGCTGACCCGGGCCCGGGACGCCGTCACCATGGCCATCGGCAAGAACGGGCTCCTGCTCGCCGGGCAGATCGTGGACCCGCCCGATCCCTTGAGCGGGCCCGGCGGCGCCCACATGCGGTTTGCGGCCGCCCTCTCCGCGGCCGCGAAAGGGGGCCGGGTATCGGCCGAGGGCGACGCGCTTCGCGTCGAGGGGGCCCGCAGCCTGGTCGTCCTTCTGGCCGCGGCCACGGACTATGACCCCTCCCGGCTGGCCTGTGATCCCGGCCTCGACCCGGCCGCCAAGTCAGCCGCGACCCTGGCCATGGCCGCCCGCCGTTCTTACAAAGAGCTTCGGACCCGTCACGTCGCCGAACATCGCGGGTCCTTCGATCGCGTCGCCCTCGACCTCGGCGGCTCTCCCCAGACGGCCGTACTCCCGACCGACGAGCGCTTGGCCCGGGTCAAGGCCGGTGGCGAGGACGCGGCGCTGGCCGCGCTTTATTTCCAGTACGGCCGCTACCTGCTCATGGGCTCGTCGCGGCGGCCCGCCGTCCTGCCGGCCAACCTCCAGGGCATTTGGAATCAGGACTTCGAGGCGGCCTGGAACTCCGACTTCCACACCAACATCAACCTGCAGATGAACTACTGGCCGGCCGAAGTGGCCAACCTGTCCGACTGCGTCGCCCCGCTGGCCGACTTCGTCGGCCGCCTGACGGTGCCCGGCACTGTGACCGCCCGCAAGACCTACGGCACCCGCGGCTGGACTCTCCATCACCTGACCGACCCCTTCGGCCGGACCGGCGTCGCCGACGGCGTCTGGGGCGTCTCGCCCATGGCCGGGCCATGGCTGACCTTCCCGCTCTGGGACCATTATGAGTTCACCGGCGACACGGCCTTTCTCCGCAACGTCGCCTATCCGGTCATGAAGGGCTCGGCCGAGTTCGTGGCCGACTTCCTCGTCCCGTCGCCCGAGGGCTGGCTGGTCACGGCGCCCGCCCATTCGCCCGAGAACGCCTACCTCGATCCGAAGACGAAGAAGGCCGAGTCCCTGACCTATGCCGCGACCGTCGACGTCGAGATCGCCCGGGCCCTGTTCCAGAACTGCATCCGGGCCGCCGGCATCCTGGGCCTCGACGCCGACTTCGCCGCCCGCCTGAAAGAGCTCGACGAGCGGCTGCCGCCCCTGCAGATCGGCAAGTTCGGGAACCTCCAGGAGTGGATCAAGGACTACGACGAGGCCGAGCCGGGCCACCGCCACATGTCCCACATGCTGGCCCTGTACCCGCTGGCCGAGATCACCCCGGAGACGCCGGAGCTCTTCGAGGCGGCCAAAAGGACGATCGCCCGGCGGCTGGAGCATGGCGGCGGTCAGACTGGCTGGAGCCGGGCCTGGATCGTCAGCTTCTACGCCCGGCTCCTCGAGGGAGAAACGGCCTACCGGAACCTGTTGACGCTCTTGCGCAGATCCACGCTGAAGAACCTCTTCGACACCCACCCGCCCTTCCAGATCGACGGCAACTTCGGCGGCGCCGCCGGCATCGCGGAGATGCTCATCCAGTCCCACCGGGGCTTCATCCAGGTCCTGCCGGCTCTGCCGACCGCCTGGGCCGACGGCCGTTTCAAGGGGCTCTGCGCCCGGGGCGGCTTCGAGCTCGATGCCTCATGGAAGGAAGGCCGGGTGGTCGAGCTCCGGGTCCGGTCGAAGGCCGGCGGCCGGCTGCGGCTGGCCGACCCGTTCGGCGGGCGTGAGGCCCGCGTCTCGGGCGCCGACCCGGCGGCGGCCCTGCCGCGGCAGGGGATGATCGAGCTCGGGATGCGCCCGGGCCAGGAGGTCGTCTACTCGACGACGATCTCGTCGGCGAAGAGCCAGGCCTTGCCGCCCGCCCCGAAGTGCCAGTCGGGCACGACGCCGATCGACTTGGCCCGGACCCGGACATAGCGGACGGGCCGGTCGGCGAAACGGGCCTCGAACTCCTTGATCAGGGCCTCTCCCTGGCGCGTCGGGACATCGTTGGCAGGCTGGCCGACGACCTCGTACGTCGTCCCGTCCTTCGAGACGGCGAACTCGACCGAGGCCGGCAGGAAGATCCACGAGCCGATGTTCTGCAGGGCCCTCATCGCGACCCTGCGGACGTCCTTCGCCCCGCCCAGGTCGACGACGGCGTCGAGGTCCGCGCCTTCGAAGCCCTGCCAGCGGCCGTCGCCGGCGTCGAGGGAGCCGCGGAGGCCGTCCACGAGACCGGCCTCGCCGCCGGCCGTGTAGCGAGGGCTGAAGGGGAAGGCCAGGACCGGCTTGCGGCCCAACGCCGCATGAGCCAGGAAGTCCTCCGACGCGATGGCCGGGCTCATCCGCTCGGCGCCGGAGAAGGCCGCCGCCCGGACCCGGGTCGTTCTCTTGAGGACGAGGGGTTTCTTATAGAGTTTCGAAGCGGGCCCGGGGTCGGTTCCATCCGTCGTGTAGCGTATCGCCAGGCCCGGGATCTCCGTCCCGAGGGCCAGCTCGGCCCGCGTGCCCTCTTTCGCGGACGTCGTTTCGATGGCCACCAGATAGGCGCTCCGGGCGTAGTTCAGTCCGGCCTTTTCGTAGCGGGGGAGAAGGCCGCTGACGCGGGCCGCGAAGTCGGGCCAGTCCCGCCGCTCCTTGGGCGACCAGACCACCTCGGCCAAGGCCGCCAGCCGGGGCAGGAGCATGTACTCGGCGTGGCGGCCGTCGGCGACGAACTCGGTCCAGAGGTTGACCTGGCCGCCCAGGATGTGGCCGGCCTCCGCTTCGGTCAGGACCTCCGGGACCGGCTCGAACGCATAGACCTTGGAGAGGGGCACATAGCCGCCGATCCCCGGCGGTTCGGCCGCCGGATCGCCTTGATAATAATCGATATAGCAGTGGGATGTGGGCGACATGACGACGTCGTGGCCGGCCTTGGCCGCGGCGATGCCGCCCTCGACGCCGCGCCAGGACATGACCGTGGCCCGGGGGGCGATGCCGCCCTCGAGGATCTCGTCCCAGCCGACCAGGCGCTTGCCCAGGCTTTCGAGGACCTTCTCGATGCGCCGGGTGAAGTCGCTTTGGAGCTCCGGCTCGTCTTTGAGCCCTTCGGCCTTGATGCGCGCCTGGCATTTCGGGCAGCGCTTCCATTCCGCCTTGTCGACCTCGTCGCCGCCGATGTGGACGAAGGGGCCGGGGAAGAGGCCGCACACCTCGGCCAGCACGTCCGTCAGGAAGGCGAGGGTCTTGTCGTTGCCGGGACAGAAAACGTCGGTGATGGGCCAATACCCGCCCGGCTTGACCGTGAACGGCCCTCCGGTGCAGGAGAGCTCGGGGTAGGCGGCCAGGGCCGCCATGGCGTGGCCGGGCATCTCGATCTCGGGGACGACGGTGACGAAGCGCGCGGCGGCGTAGGCGACGACCTCGCGGATGTCGTCCTGGGTGTAAAAACCGCCGTAGGTCGCGGCCTCGCCCGGCTGCTGGGGCTCGCGGGCGTTCCAATGCTTGTCCTCCCGGTCGACGCGCCAGGCCCCGACCTCGGTCAGCTTGGGGTACTTCTTGATCTCGACGCGCCAGCCCTGGTCGTCGGTCAGGTGCCAGTGGAAAGTGTTGAGCTTGTGCGCGGCCATGATGTCGATCCAGCGCAGCACGAACTCCTTGGGGAAGAAGTGGCGGGCGCAGTCGAGCATGGCGCCGCGCCAGGTAAAGCGCGGCTGGTCCTCGATCGACACGCAGGGCACCTGAAGCGCCGGGCCCGGGGCCGGGGAGCCGGCCGCGGCGGGGCCCTCGACGCCCGCCGGCAGGAGCTGGCGCAGGGTCTGGGCGCCGTAGAATAGACCGGCCGGGGCGGCGGCCCGGATCTCGACGCCTTCGGGCCGGACCTCGAGGGTGTAGCCTTCGCCGCCCAGCTCGTCCTGAAGGCCGTCGAGCCGGAGGAGGATGGCCCCGGCGGGCGCGGCGGCGGCGGTCTCGATAGCGAGGCCGAGGCCCGTCGGCCGCTCGATCAGGTCCTTTACGAACGCGGCGATGGGCAGGGCCTCGGGGCGGCCTTCGGGGACGATGACCTTCGTCCCGGGGCCGGGCGTGAAGGTCCCCGGCAGCGCCTTCAGGCTCGACGGCGCCGGGACGACCGCGGGCCCGGCCGTCTTTTTGGCCGGGGGCGCCGAGGCGCAGCCCGCCAGGGAAATGACCAGGGCCAAACCCGCCCAGGCCGCCATGGGCCGGACCATCCTGCGGTTCTTCATTCTGCGCCTCCTGACCGGGAATCCGGGTCGATGGTAATGTCGGCCCGGCGGCAAGTCAAGGCCGGCCGCGTTGACGGGCCGGGCCCCGAGGCGTATCATAGCCGCTTTTACGAGCCTTTCGCGCGAGCCGCGGCGCCGGCCGGGACCGGGATCACCCCCCGCAAAGCGCCCGCTGAAGAGGTATATGCGCCATGGCCACCGTCGCCCTGCTGACCATCTCCAACGTCTTCATGACCTTCGCCTGGTACGGGCACCTCAAGTTCAAGAACGCCGTCCTCTGGAAGGTCGTCCTCGTCTCCTGGTCGATCGCCTTCCTCGAATACTGCTTCCAGGTCCCGGCCAACCGCATCGGCCACAAGAGCTTCTCGGCCGCCCAGCTCAAGACCATCCAGGAGGTCATCACCCTGGTCGTCTTCGCCGGCTTCTCGGTCCTCTACCTCAAGGAGGACCTGAAATGGAACTATCTCGTCGGCTTCGGCTTCATCCTGCTGGCCGTCTTCTTCGTCTTCCACAAGTGGTGAGGCCGGTTGACAGTCCGCGCGGCCGCGGTCTATGATGCCCCCATCCCGCCGCGGAGGGAGAGCGCCATGCGCAGGACCGTCCTCCTCATCCTCGTCCTCTCGAGTCTGGCCGTCTGGGGCTGCCGGGGAGACAAGGCCCCCGGACCGGCCGGTCCGGGCGGGCCGCAGTCCGGCCCTGCCGCCTCATCCGCCTACGTTGCCGTCAAGGACGGCCGCTTCATGCTGGCCGGCCGGCCGCATTACTTCGCGGGGGCCAACTTCTGGCAGGGCATGAACCTGGCCGTCGACGGGCCGAGCGGCGACCGGCCCCGGCTCCTGCGGGAGCTGGACCGGCTGCGCGGCCTGGGCATCGCCAACCTCCGGGTCATGGCCTCGTCCGAGGGGCCGAACACGGAGCCTTATCGCACCGTCCCGGCCCTGATGACCTCGCCGGGCGAATACGACGGCAGCGTCCTCGACGGCCTCGACTTCCTGCTGGCCGAAATGGGCAAGCGGGGGATGCGGGCGGTCATGGTCCTCAACAACTTCTGGCAGTGGTCGGGCGGCATGGCCCAATATGTCTCTTGGCACGAGAAGACGGCCATCCCGTATCCCGGCGACTACGAGAAGTTCATCAGCTACGCGGCCAGGTTTTATGCCTACCCGGAATGCCAGGCCTGGTTCCGGGACCATATCGCCATGGTCGTCGGCCGGACCAATCCCTACACCGGCCTGAAGTATCGCGACGACCCGGCCGTCTTTTCCTGGGAGCTCGGGAACGAGCCCCGGCGCTACCCGCAGATCTGGATCGACGAGACCGCGGCCTACATCCACTCTCTCGACCCCAACCACCTGGTCACGACGGGCTCCGAAGGCGCTCCGCCCGAGGAAAAGGGCCAGGACCTCGCCAAGACCCACGGCTCGCCGGGGATCGATTACGCCACCATCCATATCTGGCCCCAGAACTGGGGCTGGTACGACCCCAAGCGGCCGGCCACCTACAAGTCGACGGCCGAGCCCCGGGCAGTGGCATATTTCCGGAAGATGGCCGACGAGACCAAGGCGCTGGGCAAGCCGCTCGTCCTCGAGGAGTTCGGGCTGGCCCGGGACTGGGCGACGAAGAAGAACAACCTCGATCCGGCCTCGGCGACCACCAACAAGGACCTCTATTACGCCGCATTGTTCAAGCTCGTCGAGGCGTCCATCGGCGCGGGCGGCCCGGCCTGCGGCGACAATTTCTGGGCCTGGGCCGGGGAGGCCCGGCCCGGGATGTCCTGGGTCGGCGATCCGCCGCACGAGCCGGCCGGGTGGTATTCGGTCTATGACGCCGACGCTTCCACGCTGGCCATCATCGCGGCCCACGCCAAGACGATCGCGGAGCTCATGAAGTAGATGGCCAGGATCCTCGTCGCCTCCGATTGGGCCCCCATCCGGGCCTTCGAGCGCATCGTGTCGGGGGACCCCGAGGCCGTCTATGGGGATATGCTCCCGGTCCTTCGTCGGGCGGACCTCCGCGTCGTCAACTGCGAGTGCGCTCTAACCGCGGCCGGCCAGCCCGTCTGGAAGAGCGGCGCGGTCTTCAAGGGGCTCCCGGCCCACGCCGCCGGTCTCGCCGCCGTCCCGTTCGAAGTGGCCTGCCTGGCCAACAACCACGTTTTCGACTACGGCCTGAGCGGCTTCAAGGAAACGCTCCGGGTCCTCCGTCGGAGCGGGATCCGGACGGTCGGCGCCGGGCTGACGCTCAAGGAGGCCGGGTCTCCGCTGTCCCTGACGGTCAAGGGAGCGCGGATTACCATCGTCAATTTCAGCGAAGGCGAGGACCTGACCGCCTCGACAGGCGGTCCCGGCGTTTGCGGCTGGGAGATCGATCGCCTGGCCGGCGAGGTCCGCCGGGCCAAAAAGCGGGGCGATTTCGTCCTGGCCGTCGGCCATGCCGGGCTCGAGTATGTCCCTTTCCCGCCGCCCTACGTCGTGGCCGCCTTCCGGACTCTCTCCGACGCCGGGGCCGATGCTGTCGTCGGTCACCATCCCCACGTCCCACAGGGGTTGGAGATGCGCCGCGGCCGGCTCATCGCCTACAGCCTGGGCAATTTCGCCTTCTTCCAGCCGCCCGAGCTCCATTACCGCCGGACCGGGTTCTGCTTGACGCTCGAGGTCGAGGCCGGCCGGTTGTCCTCCCACCGCCTTCATCCCTATCGGATCACCGAGCGCGGACTGCGGGCGCTCGACGAGGGGGAGGATCGGGAGCTGCGGCAGGACCTCCGGCGCGTCTCGGCCCCGTTCGCCTCGGACCACGGGCCCGGTGAGGCCTGGCAAGCCTATCTCGCATCGTATGGACCGGAGGGCTTCAAGAACGAGGTCCGGGCCATCCTGGACCGGATGGAAACGGAGCCCCGGAAGGGCGCGGCCATGTTCCGCAATCGCCTCACCACGCTGCAGCACGCGGAGCTGTGGCGGGACGCCTTGACCCGGTTCATATCGGGCCAGCCGGCCCCCGCCCGGCCGGCCCGAACCCGGCTCATCCACGAGTGGCTGACCCGGCCGCTCGGCCCCGCCAAGAGCTGACAGCCGTCAGGCCAGCCCGTAGCGCCGGCCGGCCGCCTCGATGATCCTCCCGATGAGCCGCCGGTAGTCCTCGTCCTCGCCCTCCGGAGAGCCATGGTAGAGGGTGAAGATCTGCGGCGACCAGCTCTTGTGCGGCTTGAGCCCGGGGATGCCGTTGACCTCGAT
>JAEAMG010002598.1_pt1 | contig 11000 bp, 13 predicted proteins | sample 8958741 | NCBI WGS metagenome assembly JAEAMG01 (sample SAMN16933256, study PRJNA681125) | bioreactor sludge metagenome | isolation source: anaerobic bioreactor treating anionic surfactant - SDBS | place: India: Bengaluru | collected 2019-02-28
TTATCTAGATTCAATCATTTGTGATATTAAGACTTGATGAATCGGTTAATGGACTAGCTTTAATATTTTATCTTAAATGGACCAAGCTGCATGGCAGCTATCTTAAATAAGCACGATTAAAGTAAACAGGTTTGAATACGCACTTTCATGTTCAATGCCTGTTGCAGAATAAAGGCTTTCATCCAGTTGACCTGTTGTCCCATCGGATTGGTTTTGATGGCTGTCTTCAAGAAATCCAAGTTGGCCTGATTGAACAGTTGTGTTTCAATGGCCTGTTCAAGCTGAGCACTACTGGCTGTCATGGGCAGGCTCACCAGATAAAATGCCTTGGGATAGTTATAAAAGGCATACAACAAGTTAAAGGCTTTTTGATCGGCCTTAAGATTGCCTGCACCAATTTCATAGCTGCGATCCTGATTGCTATGGGTGACACCAATTAAAAAATCAAAATGATTATCCGAAAGTCTTAGTCCAAATTGCAGCCCAATCTGGTCAGCGGTGAGCTCATGTTGCACAAAATTATTCAGGATGGAGCCATCCTCTCCCCAAGGTTCTTGCAGCACCAGTAAATGTGGATTGTGCTGATAGATGTGGCCTGCAAGCTGTGCCGGTTCCAGGCTGGATTTCACGGATTCAATAGTATGGTCTGGCATAGGTATAATTCAAAAGAATACAGGAGATGGGAGAAAGTTTAGTTACTCTATGCAATTTTCAGCATGAATTACATAGATGTTTTAGAGGAATTAACAATCAGATTAGATTTTGTACATTTTAATGTTGGCTTGCGGTAAGGATTATCTCTGAATACAATAATAGATCATCATTTAAGTAAATCATTAATAAAAACTTATACTCTTTATTAGTTAAGCTTTATATGAAAAATATGCATATTAATATAATAAAACAAGCAATAGATGTGATAACTAAATCTCTATAATGAATATATATATTTTTAAAAGTGTAATAAGTACACGTTGATCTGAGCTGGTGTTGTCAATGTCCATAACTGAGGAAAGACTTACTCATCTTAAACAGCTTGAAGCTGAGAGTATTCACATTATTCGTGAAGTGGCTGCCGAATTTGAAAATCCGGTCATGTTGTATTCTATTGGTAAAGATTCTGCAGTGATGCTGCATCTTGCTTTAAAAGCCTTTTATCCTGCAAAACTTCCATTCCCGCTATTGCATGTCGATACAGGCTGGAAGTTTAAAGAGATGATCACCTTCCGCGATAACATGGCGAAAACCCATGGTTTCGATTTGATCGTGCATCAAAATAAAGAAGGCGTTGAAGCAGGAATCAATCCGTTTGATCATGGTAGTTCTAAATATACTGACATCATGAAAACCCAGGGCTTAAAACAGGCTTTGGATAAATACGGTTTTGATGCTGCCTTTGGCGGTGCGCGCCGTGACGAAGAAAAATCACGTGCCAAAGAACGTGTTTACTCGTTCCGTGACAGTAAACACCGTTGGGATCCTAAAAACCAGCGTCCAGAACTTTGGAACCTTTACAACGGTAAAGTGAACAAAGGCGAAAGTATTCGTGTGTTCCCGTTATCAAACTGGACTGAACTTGATATCTGGCAATACATCTATTTGGAAAGTATTCCATTAGTACCACTTTATTTGGCTGCAGAACGTCCTGTGGTTGAACGTAGTGGCACACTGATTATGATTGATGATGAACGTATGCCTCTACAAGAGGGCGAAGTTCCACAAATGAAATCGGTACGTTTCCGTACTTTAGGGTGTTACCCACTTACGGGTGCAGTTGAATCAACTGCCAACACCTTGCCGGAAATTATCCAAGAGATGCTCTTGGCGACCAGCTCAGAACGTCAAGGTCGTATGATTGACCATGATGAAGCAGGCTCGATGGAGAAGAAAAAACAGGAAGGTTACTTCTAATTTTTCGATCTGAACCCGATTTCTAAAGTATGTGGAGTTTGAGCGATGTCTCATCAATCTGAACTGATTAGCCAGGATATTTTGGCGTATTTGAAACAACACGAAAATAAAGACTTACTGCGTTTTTTGACCTGCGGTAACGTGGATGATGGTAAATCGACTTTAATCGGTCGTTTGCTTTACGATTCAAAATTGATCTATGAAGATCAATTGCAAGCCGTAACCCGTGATTCTAAAAAAGTTGGGACGACTGGCGATGCACCTGACTTGGCGTTACTTGTGGATGGTTTACAAGCTGAACGTGAGCAGGGCATTACCATTGATGTGGCATATCGTTATTTCTCGACTGAAAAACGTAAGTTCATCATTGCCGATACTCCGGGGCATGAGCAATACACCCGTAACATGGCGACAGGCGCGTCTACCTGTGACCTTGCGATTATCCTTATTGATGCGCGTTATGGTGTACAAACCCAGACCCGTCGTCATACGTATATTGCAAGCTTGCTCGGTATTAAGAACATTATTGTTGCAATCAACAAAATGGACTTGGTTGAATTCTCTGAAGCGCGTTTCAATGAAATTCAGGCCGATTATGCCAACTTCGTAAGCCAATTGGGCGACCGTAAGCCAAGCAATATCATCTTTACGCCTATTTCTGCATTGAATGGCGATAACGTGGTGAACAAGTCGCCAAATACGCCATGGTACAAGGGCGAAACCTTAATGGGTACGCTTGAGTCTGTAGAAATTAACCGTGATACCGCGAAACGTGATTTCCGTTTCCCTGTGCAATATGTGAACCGTCCAAACCTGGATTTCCGTGGTTTTGCCGGGACAATTGCGCTGGGTGAAATCAATGTCGGCGATACAGTTGTGGCTTTACCATCTGGTAAATCTTCAACGGTTAAAGAAATCGTGACTTTTGATGGCAACCTTGAACATGCATTTGCTGGTCAAGCGGTGACATTAACCCTGAACGATGAAATTGATGTATCACGCGGCAATATGCTGGTTCGTGCAGATCAGGGAATTCCTGCCATTTCACGTTCGGTTAAAGCGACTGTGGTATGGATGGCGGATCAACCGCTGGTGATTGGCAAGTTGTATAACATTAAAATTGGTACACAAACGGTTCCTGCCAAAGTGACTGGCATTAACTTCCGTACCAATGTAAATACACTTGAACAAATGCAAGTGGATCATCTGGATCTGAATGCGATTGCCAATGTGACTGTTGAATTTGATGCGCCAGTGGTCTTTGACCGTTATCAGGACAGCCGTTACACCGGTTCGTTTATCTTCATTGATCGCTTGAATAACGTCACGATTGGTGCGGGTATGGTGGAAGAGTCTGTTGAATGGACTGCGCATAGCAACCCTGTAACAGCGGAAGACCGTGCGGCACGTTTAGGCCAAAAACCTGCGTCAATTACGGTATCTGCCAAAGCACTGGAAAATGCACAAGTGCTCGAAAACCTGTTGCTTCAACAAGGTATTGTCGCGATTGCGAGAGCTGATCTTGATGCTGCACAAGTTGCACTGCTTCGTGAAACAGGTATTGCGGTCATTACCACTGTTGCAGAAGCTACAGATGTAAGCTTCACACAAGAGTCAGTTGAAGAACTGGCTGAGAAGATTGTGGAATTGGTTCGTCTGTAATGGATTGAATTGATTTAAAATAACCCGCTGAAAAGGCGGGTTTTTTTATTTGTGTAAGTTTTAAATGTCTGAATAATATACAGTCATTCGAAAGTTGAACATTCACTTAAATTACTTCTCGATACAATACAAAGATTGAGGGGGTATTTATGAAAAAATTATTTATTTTAATGGGGGTATGTTTAGCCTTTGGTGTGGAAGCTAAACAAAGTAATGAAAGTACAGAAGCGATTAAGCAAAAAATAATTCAGCAATCGATTGAAAGTTATCCCGGGAATTGTCCATGTCCTTATAATACTGCGAGGAATGGTAGTCGTTGTGGGAAACGCAGTGCCTATAATCGGGCAGGTGGTTATGCGCCGCTTTGTTATCCGGAAGATGTTAGTGATCGGATGGTGAGGGGATATAAAAACAAAGGTTAATAATATTATTTTTTTAATTGTTGTAATATTGATTTTATTTAGGTGATTAAAAAATAAAAATGATTACAGATATTCCTGATTCAGAATTTTTCTTAGATAGATGTGTAAACTATCATTTCCTTGTACTAAATAACTTGTTAAATCTTCTATGCAAATTTGAATATATGGAATTTGAGGATCTAGAGTGTGAGTTATCAGATCAAGAATCCGAGTATTGGGAATATTTAGATGTTGAATTGGGGAATATTATTTTATTGTTATTTAATTCTATTGAAAATTATTTGAAATATCGAATATCTATTATAACTCCGTATTTATTGCTAGAAACACCTCCTAAAGATTGGAAATGGTCAAATAAACCTTTTCACGAATTTTATATTCATCCATTTGATTCATTGTTGAAAATATTTGCTGTTACTAATATTAAGCCTAGTGATCATGTTAAACAAAAATTTGAAGAGTTAAGAGTTGCTAGAAATCTTTATATACATGGAACAAAAGCAGCAAAGATAACACCTTATAAAATTATTGAAATTAGCTATTTGTTTTTAACAGAGTTATGGGGTGAAAAGATTGATAATGAAAAAGTATCAATTTTTCAAAAAATTGTAGAATCTGGTCATTTAAATATTGAGGAGGATGGTGAGGCAAAAGCCGGTGAGTTAATGGATGATCATAGCAAGATTATTTTCTTTTATAGTTTTTTCCAAAAGGTTATGGGAAAGAAAAAAGCATCTAAAATTTTAGTTATACCTACCAATAAAAAAATACATAAATGTCTTCTATGTGAATCTCAAATTGGTGGAGTCTTAAAAGATTCATATTTTGCAGTTGAGTCAGAAAAAGATGAAGTGATTACATGCAAATTATGTCAAAGTGATTATTACGTTACTGATATTGATTAATCTGATTATTACTATGTTCTTCAACCTTTCTTGGTAAAGAACTTTATAAAAATCTAGAGTAATTAAATTAAGTAAAGAAAAATGAAAATAGCTTATCTTTAAAATATTTGTCACATCAAAAAGCTTTCTTAAAAGTACCAAATATAATAAGATATATCTTAACTAATCTTAAGGTATATCTCTGCTATGCCAAATGCTGATTCGGTTGCAGACATTGAAAGCACTGCTAAACCCCGAAAACGCCTGTTTGAAGCAGGACAGATGAAGCTATTGGTGCTGCATTTTATTGCCCAAGCACCAAAGTTTAGCTACGACATCATTAAAGACGTAGCATCACTGGTAGGCGGGAACTACAAGCCGAGTACAGGCACCATCTGTCCTACGATTAACTATCTTGAAGAACATCACTATACAGAAGTGCAACTGAGTGAGGATGAACGCAAGCAATATCACATTACAGCCCAAGGACTAAAACATTTAGCTGCGCATCAAGACCAGATTAATAAAGTTCTCGACCGCTTTAATACGCGTAAGCAAATCCAGAACAACGAATACTATGTCGATATCAAACGTGCGATGGAAAACTTGAAAACGTCATTGCGCCTGAAGATTCAACATACCGAACTGAATCCAGAGCAAATCCGTGAAATCTCCGGAAAGATTGATCAGGCAGCAGTAGAAATTGCACGTATGTAATTCGATTCACGATTTAAAAAGATTAGGTTAAATGATGAAAAATAATTTTCCAAAATTCCACCCTAAACATCTGACTTGGCTGATGCCACTCATCCTTTCAGGCATTATGAGTGGCGCAATTTCCTGCTTTAACATGTTGCTGAATAAAGGCTTGGTTGATGGCTTTTTTTCTCTGTGGCTACATGCATGGAGTTTGTCATGGCTGATGGCTTTCCCACTGATTCTGTTGATGCTGCCATTGGTGCGTAAATTCCTGATGCAGTTTGTAGAAATGCCCAAATAAAAAACGATTTGGTTTGATTTGAAAACTGTCAAAACCATGCATATAAGAGACGGGATGAATGCATCAGCTTTAGCCCCGTTTTTTTCTCAGCCAGATCACTAAACGGGTCAACATTAGCAGTACGGCAAAATAGATCTGAAAAACGGCTGCAAAAATCATGATCCAGCCGCTATTCCCCGGAGTCTTTCTTGCATCAAGCTCAATGACAAATACCAAAATTGCAACCACAATTTCAAAAACAATCACGGTTTTAAATAGCCAGGTCCATGGAAAACGCAACAACCAGGTGAGGAAAATAACGCCCAAACCAGGGAACAGGCAAAATAGGAAAATAACTTTTAAATCCATAATAATTGAGCATTTTTATTGTGGGTGTGGGGCTAACAATATATTGAATAAAATAAAAATAAAGCAATACACACTGAAATGACGCTACAATATTTAATTGGGTATTTTTATCATTGAACCACAATAATTTTAGATTAGTTCATTGAATCAATAATGCTTTTCATTTCATTCAAACTTTTCACCCCTGCAATTCGTTGAATGATTTGTCCATTTTTAAAAATCAGTGTAGAAGGCAAACCGTAAACGTTATAGCGTAAGGTCAGAATCGGGGATTGATCGACATTGATCTTGCCGAATTTAATCTCAGGTTTGACTTCAGCATAATGAGTTGCCAACTGTTCAAAGACAGGAAAATTTTGTACACAGGGTTTGCACCAGTCGGCATAAAAACGAATCACAGCAAATCCTTCAAACCATTCAAAGTCACTATAATTATCTTCATTGTATTCAATGATGGCTGACATAAACTTTCCTGATATTTTCCCAATTAATGCTTAGACCAAGTCATACTTAATTCTGCATGACCGGTGTTTTGATCCATGGCTTGGCTGATGGTTTTAAAGCCCTGCTGCCGATAAAAATTGACCGCTGCGGTATTTTCAGTATAGACATTTAAATGCAATTCATCACACTGCTGTTTAAAAAAATCAATCAAGGCCGTACCGTATCCCAAGCCTTGCTGATGGGGTGTAATAAAAAGTGCCGCCAGCACCGCCTCTGATTTCAATAATGATGCAAAACCTGCGACAGTTTGATTGTCCTTGATCACATAATTTTCGGCTAAAGGCAGGTAAAGATCACGCATCGGAATCAACAGCTTTTCCCAGTAAGAAGCGGGAATAAAACCATGTGCCTGTAGGGAAGCATTGAGCCAGATGTCTAAGATAGACTCCATATCCTGCATTTCAGCTTTTTGAATAGTTGCCATGCGCTCATATCATTTTGCTGAATAGTAGGGAGATTATACATAAGTCCACAGTTATTCATTCCCGGCTATTTCTATGTTCAAATAGAGCAGTAAATTTTAAAAAGTAATGAATAGATCAGGAATAAATTATGTCACAAACGACTATGCAACAAGTCATCATCACAGAACCCGGCGGCGTGGATAAACTGGCTTACGAAACTGTTGCACTCCCTGAAACTAAAGCAGATGAAGTTCTTGTAAAGGTTCATGCCTTTGGTATTAACCGTCCTGACATCTTGCAACGCCAAGGTCTATATCCAATGCCTAAAGGGGTAACGCCTGTACCGGGTTTGGAAGTGGCTGGTGAAGTGGTGGCTGTAGGAACTGAGGTTTCTAAGTTTAAGGTTGGCGATAAGGTCTGCGGCCTAACCAATGGCGGCGGTTATGCGGAATATTGCGTGGTACCTGAAAGCCAAACCTTGAATATTCCTGAAGGTGTGAGCTTTACTCAGGCTGCCGCGATTCCTGAAACCTTCTTTACCGTATGGGCGAATGTATTCCAGATGGGTAAAGCCAAAGAAGGGGAAACGGTACTTGTACATGGTGGAACAAGCGGGATTGGAACGACTGCTTTAATGCTGTGTAAATCACTCGGCATCAAAACGTTTGCAACCGTAGGTTCTGATGAAAAAGTTGTAGCAATTTCGGATTTAACCACGGCAATTAACTATAAGACTCAAGACTTTGAACAAGTCATTAATGGGGCTACTAACAACGGTGGGGTCGATGTCATTTTAGATATGGTAGGTGCGCCATATCTGGAGAAAAACCTGAACCTGCTACGTCGTGATGGTCGTCTGGTTTATATCGCATTCTTGGGTGGTGCAAAAGCCAAAGAGGTGAAACTCGGTCAAATCATGATGAAGCGTCTGACTATTACCGGTTCAACCATGCGTGCACGTAACACAGCAGAAAAAGCTGAAATTGCTCAAGGCTTAAAAGAGCATGTTGCACCGCTGTGGGCAAAAGGGGAATGTCTGCCGATGATCTATAAAACTTTTAAGTTTGACCAGATTCAGGATGCACATGCGGTGATGGATACTGGTGAACATGTCGGTAAAGTTGTGGTAGAAATCCTCTAATCATTCCCGCTTTCAATAAAATAAAAGCCAACATCTGTTGGCTTTTATTTTGTATACAATAAAAAATGATAAGTAACTTAAATTAATGGATAAAAATAAGGTCATAAAATTTTAAAAAATGGTAAAAAATGTCGATTGTTCGACACAACCTGTCAAAACCAGAGAGTAGATTAAGATTTAGAATAATCCGACTAAATTGTTTGGAATTAATTGAAATGTCATTTAATAAAAGGAAGTATATTATGAAAATAGTCTCAGCTCCTTATACATCTGAACATGGCTTACGCGCCTTGAAGCGATTGCATAAGGCCATTATTTGCAATCAGGTATTACCTTCTAATCTGCATCAGTTTTATAAAGCCATGCTGCATCTTGAGCGTTATGTTGAACGGCTTAATCCCAAACCGCCGACAAAAGGTGTCACCAGCCGTTTCAAATCCTGATTCAAGTTTTTCCTATTAGGCTTAAGTTGAAATAAATATTTAAAATTAAGTTTTTGATTGGTAGTATAATTTTTAGATAATTTAAAAAAATTTAGCATTTTAGGTATTGTGCTTTTATTGCACAAAGAGGGTATTTATGAAGGGCAATGCGTCAACGCATGAGCGCCTCGCAGAGCGTTTGGCCAATATTTTAACCAAACTGAATATAGGACATCAGTTAAGTGTACAAGAACTGGCGGGTGAGTTTCAGGTCAGTACCCGAACCATTGAACGGGACTTTGATCGGCTTAATTCATACTTGCCTTTGATTCAGGATGGAAACACTAAACGCTATTATCTGGAACCTTCCTATTTAGGCCGTTTTAAACTGCAGGATATCCAGAATTTTGCGCAACTGTCGGGAATTAGTGAGCTTTACCCGACGCTGGATATTTCTTTTTTACGCGAATTGCTGGACGAGCGAGCGAATCAAGTCTTCTCGGCAAAAGGCTATTATTTTGAAGATAGCAAACGGTTTGCTGAACATTTTAAGCTGCTTAGCGCTGCGATTTATAAACGTCAATGGATTGAGCTGCAATATCGTGATCAATCCAGAATCATCCAGCCTTATCGTTTAATCCATCATCATGGCATCTGGTATTTGGCGGGTGTCTTTCAGAAAAAACTGCAGACTTATCGCTTAAGTCAGATTCAGCAGGTGAAACTGCTATTTGAGGCAGAAAATTTTCAACATGATGCCGAGATCTTGAAAATACTGGCCGATGAGGAAAGCATCTGGTTTGGACAGCAAAAACAGCAGGTTTTTATCCAGGTAAAAGCTGAGGTTTCTGTATTTTTTAAAGAGCGCCGTTTGTTTCCGGAGCAACAGATCGAACAGGAATCCGCATCGGGAGAATTATTAATCAGCTGTCAGGTTCGCCACGAAATGCAGTTGTTGCCTTTGGTGCGGTATTGGCTACCACATGTCAGGATTATTCAGCCAGTTCATTTGCAGCAAAAACTGGAGCAGGACTTGGAGAACTATTTGCGCTCTGCGGGATGATAGCCAAAGAGCATAATAGTGGAATGTAATTCAGAATAAAAATCTGAGTTGCTAAATTTTAGGCATAAAAAAACCAGCTTAATGCTGGGTTCTTTATTTACACCATCTTAGTAGGCTAAGAATGGTGCCCGAGGCCAGACTCGAACTGGCACGCTTTGTGGGCGGGGGATTTTAAATCCCCTGTGTCTACCGATTTCACCACTCGGGCTTAACAAGATTGGAGGCGGAGGTCGGAATCGAACCGGCGTACACGGAGTTGCAGTCCGCTGCATGACCACTCTGCCACCCCGCCATGTCTTGTTGCTGCGTATATTATCAAGCCCTGAAAAAAAAACAATAGTAGATTTATGCAGATGTGCAGAAAAGCAGCATATAACGGAAAATATTTAAAATATTCATGTAGAATGTGCGAAATTGATTCATATCAACATTTGGGAGAAGTGCCGTGGCATTAGTATTAGATGGTCGTGCATTGGCAAAGAAAATTGAGGCTGATTTGTTAACTCGCGTAGAAGCGTTAAAAGCAAAATCAGGTCGTACTCCAATCCTTGCGACTATTTTGGTGGGTGACGATGGCGCATCTGCAACTTATGTGCGTATGAAAGGAAATGCTTGCCGCCGTGTCGGTATGGATTCATTGAAAGTTGAACTTCCGAAAGAAACCACGACTGAAGAATTACTGGCTGAAATTGAAAAACTCAATGCCAATCCTGATGTTCACGGTATTCTTTTACAGCACCCAGTGCCTGCACAAATTGATGAGCGTGCTTGTTTCGATGCCATTTCACTGGCGAAAGACGTTGATGGTGTAACTTGCCTGGGTTATGGTCGTATGGCAATGGGTGAGGCAGCTTATGGTTCTGCAACGCCTGCAGGTATCATGACTATCCTGCAAGCCAATGATATTGAGATTGCAGGTAAACATGCAGTCGTTGTTGGTCGTTCTGCAATTTTGGGTAAACCGATGGCTGCAATGTTGCTTGAAGCTAATGCAACAGTAACGATTTGCCATTCACGTACACAAAACCTGGCTGACTTCGTTAAACAGGCTGACATTGTTGTCGGTGCAGTAGGTAAAGCTGAACTGATTCAAAAAGACTGGATTAAACCAGGCGCAGTTGTGGTTGATGCCGGCTTCCACCCACGTGATGGCGGTGGTGTAGGTGACATCCAGTTGGTTGGTATTGAAGAAGTGGCTTCTGCTTATACACCAGTTCCAGGTGGTGTAGGTCCTATGAC
>JAEAMG010002599.1_pt1 | contig 10994 bp, 10 predicted proteins | sample 8958741 | NCBI WGS metagenome assembly JAEAMG01 (sample SAMN16933256, study PRJNA681125) | bioreactor sludge metagenome | isolation source: anaerobic bioreactor treating anionic surfactant - SDBS | place: India: Bengaluru | collected 2019-02-28
CGGCAGGGAGCGGAGTCTTCGAAGCGACCATCAGAAGCAGGACGGAGCGACTCGGCCGTGATTCTGACCTCCGCTCCCATGAGATCGCTCCGGGCCGATGGTTGTCAATTCTCGGCATCTCATGTAAAATAAGCGCACTTCGACTCCATTCGAGAGGAATCAACCGTGCGCGAACAACGATCGAAAAAGGACGAGTATCAGAAGGCGCTGGCGGCGTTCGGCCTGGCCGTCAAGGACTTCCAGAAGGGCGACCTCGACAAGGCCGCGGCCGCCTTCAAGGATTTCATCGAGAAATACCCCGTCGACAAGGAGATCGTCGACCGGGCCCGGGCCTACCTGGCCATCGCCCAGAAGAAGCCGAAGAAGGAGGCCGTCGCGCCCAAGGGCTTCGACGATCACTATCATCTGGCCGTGGCCAGGATCAACCAGAAGGACTACCCCGGGGCCCTCAAGGCCCTCGACAAGGCCCTCGAGTTCAAGGAGCGGGAAGGCCTCGTCTACTACCTGCAGGCCGACGCCAACTGCCTGATGGGGCAGATCGACGAGTCGCTCGAGCTGCTCAAGAAGGCCGTCCAGAAGGACAAGCATTTCGCCGTCCTGGCCCAGAACGAGCCCGATTTCGAGCCGCTCTGGGAAGACAAGAGATTCAAGCTGATCGCCAAACTCGCATGAAACGCGCCACCGTCGTTCTTTATTGGGGGGGAGAACGGACGGTCTTTCAGCCCGTCCTGGGACGTCCGCTCGGCGCCTACGCGCTCGACGCGGTCCGCGGCCTCCGGCCGGACGCCATCGTGGTCCTGGACGGCGGCGGCGAGCGCGAGCGCTGGGAGGACCTGATCGCGCGGGTCGACCCGGGCCGGCCCGTTTTCCTGCTCGCGGCCAAGACCGCCAAAGGCGGCCGCCGCGGCAACACCCTGGCCGCCCTGCTCGCGGCCCGCGACGTCCTCGAGAAATACCCCGATTGCGACGTCCTCGTCGTGCCGGCCGACGTGCCGCTCGTCCGGGAGACGACCCTCAAGGCCCTGCTGCGCCCCCACACGGCCCGGCGCCAGGCCTTGACCTTCCTCGGCGTCGGCGGGCAGAGCGGCATCTCGGACATCCTGGCCGTGCGCTCGGGGGACGCCTTTCCGCACCTCCGCGGCATCTCCCCGGCCCTCGGCATGGCCGGCTTCGAGGTCCTGGCCCGGCGGCTGGTCCGGGCGGGCCGGCGGATCGGCTTCCACGAGTGCGGGGACGAGGAGGAGACCGTAGCGGCGTCCGGCGCGCCGGGCGTCAGCCGGGCCGCGGCCCGGCTGCGGGAGCGCAAGAACGACGCCCTGGCCCGCGGCGGCGTCGTCTTCCTCGATCCGGCCTCGGCTTGGATCGACTGGGACGTCCGGATCGGGCCGCGGACGGTCGTCTATCCGTCCGTCGTCGTCGAGGGCCCGACGCGCATCGGCGCCGACGGCGCGATCTACCCCCATGTCCACATCATGGCCTCGACGATCGGGGCCCGGGTCAAGGTCCTGACCTCGACGGTCATGGAGGACACCGTCCTGGAGAACGACGTCCAGGTCGGCCCCTTCTCCCGCTTCCGGCCGAAGACGCGGGTCCGGGCCGGGGCCAAGGTGGGCAATTTCGTGGAGATGAAGAACACCGACTTCGGGCCGGGCTCCAAGGCCCAGCACTTGAGCTACGTCGGCGACAGCACGGTCGGGGAGGGCGTCAACGTCGGGGCCGGGACGATCACCTGCAACTACGACGGCGTCGCCAAGAACCCCACCCGGATCGAGGCCGGCGTGTTCATCGGCTCCGGGACGGAGCTGGTGGCCCCGGTCACGGTCGGGCGGGGCGCCTACATCGCGGCCGGCTCGACCATCACCCAGGACGTCGCCGCCGGGGCCCTGGCCATCGCCCGGGCCCGCCAGGTCGAAAAGCCCGGCTGGGCGCGGGAGAGGGCCCGCGCCCGGGCGAAACCGCGCGGGGGGGGAAGACCATGAAGCGGAGCGAGCTGAAACAGTACTTCAAGAACGGCCGGGCCGTGGTCGCGCCCGGCACCTACGCCATCGTCAAGTCGAAGCGGGCCCTGGTCAACGCCTTGGCCGTCATCAAGGACGACCGCGAGACGACCTGCGTCATCGACGAATCCAAGCTCGGCGCCCAGAAGTTCCTGGGCTTCGAAGGCGACTGGCGCATGATCACCTTCGACATGGTCCTGCCGTTGAGCCTGGTCGGCTTCTTCGCCGCCATTTCCGGCGCCCTGGCCGACGCCGGGGTCAACCTCTTCACCATCTCCGCCTATACGACCGACCACGTGTTCGTCAAGGACCAGAAGCTCGAGACCGCCGTCAAGGCCCTCGAGAAGCTGGGCATGTCCGTGCGCCGGCGCTAGCCGGGAACGGCCGAGGAGCGTCCCATGCCGGTCGTCGTCCCCCTGTCCGAGATCCGCCGGGCCGCGGCCGCCGTCGATCCCCTGCCGCTCCTCGAGGAGGGGTTCGTCGCCTATTCGCGCGGCCGGGCCGTCGTCCCGCCCGTCGGGGAGCTCCTCTTCGACGACCCGCCCGGCGACGTCCACATCAAGTACGGCTACATCAGGGGCGGCGACGTCTATGTCATCAAGATCGCCTCGGGCTTTCCCGGCAACCCCCGGCTGGGCCTGCCGTCGGGCGACGGGCTGATGCTGGTGTTCGACCAGCGGACCGGGGTCCTGCAGGCCGTCCTGCTCGACGAGGGCTACCTGACCAACCTCCGGACGGCCGCCGCCGGGGCCATCGCGGCCAAGGTCCTGGGCCCGGCCGAGGTCACCGCGGCCGGCATCCTGGGCGCGGGCGTCCAGGGGCGGCTGCAGCTCGAGTGGCTGCGGCGCGTCCGGCGCGTCGACCGGGCCGTCGTCTGGGGCGTCGACGAGGCCGAGCTGAAGGCCTACCGCAAGGACATGGAGGGCCCGGGCCTGGCCATCCGGACCACCCGGAAGGCCGAAGAGGTCGCCGCCGCCGCCAACCTCATCGTCACCTGCACGCCGTCGACGGCGCCGCTGCTGCGGGCCGAGGACATCCGGCCGGGGACCCACATCACCGCCATGGGCTCCGACACCGCGGCCAAACAGGAGCTCGATCCGGCCATCCTGGCCCGGGCCGACCGGGTCGTCGTCGACAGCTTGAGCCAGTCGGAGCTGCGCGGCGAGGCCTACCGGGCCGTCGCCGCCGGGGCCATCGGCCGGGAGCGCCTGGTCGAGCTCGGCCGGGTCATCGAGGACCCCCGCCTGGGGCGCTCCTCCGCGGCGGACATCACCGTGGCCGATCTGACCGGGGTGGCCGTCCAGGACATCCAGATCGCCAAGGCCGTCTGGGACCGGATCCGGCGGGATCAGAGATAGGTCTTGACCACGGACTCCATGGCCCCGGCCTGACGCTCCATCTCCGCGACCATCTTGAACTGCGTCCGGGCCCGGTCGAGGTTGTGGCCCTCCCGGCGGATCTTGAAGTAGACGTCGCCCTTGAGATGGTCGGTCAGGAAGCGGATGCCGCATTCCAGGGTCAGGAGCCGGGCCGAGAAGGCCAGGAGCTCCGTTTCGGCCGGGACCAGGAAGTCCCGGGCCGCGTCGAGGTAGCCGGCGGCCAGCCGGTCGAACATCCCGAGATCGAAGCCGACCTTGCCGAGGTCGCGCTCGTCCTCGGCCGCCGTGGCCGCCCCCAGCCGGCAGGCGTCGCCGAAGTCGTAGAGGACCGAGCCGGGCATGACCGTGTCCAGGTCGATGACGCAGATCCCTTCGCCCGTCCGGTCGTCGATCATGACGTTGTTGAGCTTGGTGTCGTTGTGCGTGACCCGCTCCGGCAGGCGCCCCGCGGCCAGGCCGTCGATGACCACGCCGGTCTCGCTTTCCCGGGCCAGGACGAAATCGATCTCCGGCCGGACCGCGGCGGCCCGGTTGAAGGGGTCGTGCTCCAGGGCGGCCCGGAAGGCCTCGAAGCGCTTGCGGGTGTGATGGAAGTCGGGGATGGTCTCGTGGAGCCGCGGCCCGGGCAGGCCGGCCAGCATCTTCTGAAAGCGCCCGAAGGCCTGGGCGGCCGCGAAGACGTGCCGGATGTCCTCGACCCGGTCGTAGGTCCGGGCGCCGTCGATGAAGCGGAACATCCGCCAGTACCCGCCCTCGGGCGTCCGGTGGAAGGACCGGCCCTCGCGGGTCGGGACGATGGTCAGGGTGCGCCGGTCGGGGTCGCCGCCGGCGGCGGCGATGCGCTCCCGGGCGAAACCGGTCACCCGTTCGATGTTCTCCATGAGCCGCTCGGGCTCGCGGAAGACGAGGTGGTTGATCCTCTGGTTGACGTACTTGACCCGCCGGCCCCCGGCCTCGAACTCGGAGCAGTAGGTGTCGTTGATGTGGCCCGACGGGATGGGACAGGACGAGATCCAGTTCCCCGGGCAGTCGAACGCGGCGCAGATCCTGTCGAGCTCCGGCAACGGCTTCGTTTCCATGGACGACCTCGGCGCGAGATCCCGGGCCCCCCCGGGTCAGGCGCCCATTCTAACCGGGCCGTCCGGGCCTGTCAACGCGCCGGCCGGGGCCGGCCGCCGCCGCGCCCCTGCGGGCCCCGCCCGCCGCCGGGCCGTCCGCCCCGGTCGTGGCCGCGCCGGCCGGACGTCCGGCGGCGCTCCAGGTCCTGCCCGGCCAGCCGTTCGAGGCTCATGTCCCGGACGAACATATCGCTCGTCACCGGGTACTCGGGGATCTTCTGGCCGATGAACTTCTCGATGGCCTCCAGCTGGTCGGCCGTTTTCTCGCTGGCCAGGGTGATGGCCAGGCCGGTGGCGCCGGCCCGGGCCGTGCGCCCGATGCGGTGGACGTAGTTCTCGATGTCCTGCGGGATGTCGTAGTTGACGACCATCTCCAGGTCGTCGATGTGCAGCCCGCGCGAAGCCACGTCGGTGGCCACCAGGATGGGGAAGCGGCCGGCCATGAAGCCCTCGATGATCTCGAGGCGCTCGCTCTGGGGCAGGTCGCCGTTGAGGAACTCGGCCTTGTAGCCGTTGGCCTGCAGCTGCTTGGCGACCAGGAAGGCCGTGTGCTTCATGTTGGTGAAGATGAGGGCGTTGCGGGGGGCCCGCCGCTGCAGCAGGCCCAGCAGGAGATTGAGCTTGATGTGGCTGCCGACGTGGTAGAGCTCCTGCGAGATGGTGTCCACGGTCATCTGGTCGGGCGTGACCTCGATGAAGGCGGGGTCGTTGAGATAGGCCTCGGCCACCCGCCGCGACAGCTTGTTCAGCGTGGCGCTGAAGAGCATGCTCTGCCGGCGGGTCCGGTCGGGCATCTGCCGGACCAGGTCCCGCAGGTCGGGCAGGAAGCCCATGTCGAACAGGCGGTCGGCCTCGTCGATGACGAGGAAGCCGCATTCCTTGAAATCGAGCCGCTTTTTCTCGGCCAGGTCGAGCAGCCGGCCGGGGGTGCCGATGATGAGGTCCGGGCCGGCCTTGATCTGGGCCAGCTGGGCCGCGTAGCCGACGCCGCCGTAGAAGCAGCCGATCTCCAGGCCGAGGGCGCGGTTGAGGAGCAGGGCCTCGCCCTGGATCTGGACGGCCAGCTCCCGGGTCGGGACGATGATCAGGGCCTTGCGCCGGCTCGATTTGCGGTGCTTCAGCATGTGGGCGAACAGGGTGATCAGGAAGGCGGCCGTCTTGCCGGTCCCGGTCTGGGACTGGACGGCCACGTCCTGGCCCTGGAGGGAGCTGGCCAGGGTCAGCTCCTGGACCGGGGTCAGATCGGTGTAGCCCCTGTCGGCGATGGCCTGCTGGAGCCTGGGGTCGAGGTCGAGTTCGGTGAAGCGCATGTCGTTTCCTTCAGGGACGGGTGGGGGCGTCGCCCGGCGCCGGACAGTCCCCCCGGTGAGGGGAAGCTCGGGCGGGAAGTTCCTTCCGCAACGTCTCTCGGATGATGAAAAATAGAGGACATTCTACCATAAGGGGGTGCCGGGCTCAAGCCGGCGCCGGCCGGACCGCCGCCTTGACAAGCCACCCCCTATGACCTATTTTGGCTCTCGCCATGAGCGGTAAGACCATCCGTTCCCTGGTCCGAAGCTGGGAGACCGTCCGCTTCGAGCTGCTGAAGACGCGCGTCGCCGACCTGCCCCTGGCCATCGCCGGCTCGCCCCTGGAGCCCTACGTCGCCCGGCTGCGCCGGGAGATGGATGCCAAGAAGCTCCGCTTCAAGCCCGAGGTCTATCTGACGGACAGCTGGGGCTGCCCGGACCGCACCCCGGTCGTCGGCGTGCCCTTCTACCTGGCTGACGCCCGGCTGGCCCGCCTGGAGGAGGAGCAGGCCGGGGAGGTCGAAGACCCCCGGACGATCATGATGCTCCTGCGCCACGAAGCCGGCCACGCCGTCAACTACGCCTACCGGCTGTGGCGCCGGCCGAGCTGGGCCGAGGTTTTCGGGCCGTTCACCAAGCCCTACCGGGACGCCTTCCGGCCGGACCGGTCCAGCCGCAACTACGTCCGCCACATCGCCGCCTATCCCTACGGCCGGACCTACGCCCAGAAGCACCCCGACGAGGATTTCGCCGAGACCTTCGCTGTCTGGCTGACGCCCCGGTCCCAATGGCGCGAGAGGTACCGGAACTGGCCCGTCCTGCGCAAGCTCCTCTACGTCGACGGCCTGATGCGGGAGATCCGCGGCGCCGCGCCGGAAAGCCGGCGGGGCCGCCTGCTCCGGCCGGTCGACCGCATGACCCTGACCCTGGCCGAGCACTACGGGAAAAAGGCCGAGCGCTTCCGGCGGGACGCCCGGGGCTACGTCGACGACAGCCTTCACGAGGCCTTCCCGCCCAGCCGCGGCCAGGTCCTGCGCCCGGCCGCCGCCCTCTTCCGCCGCTTCCACGACCGCTTGATCGAGCGGGTGGTCCACTGGTCCGTGCTCACGCCGGCCGAGGCCGACGCCCTGCTGCGCAAGCTCGAGGCGCGCGCCGCCGCCCTGGGCTTGAACTACCGGCCGGGCGCCGAGGGGGAGCGGATGATGGACGTGGTCTCGCTGGTCATCGCCCTGGCCCTGGATTACGCCTACACCGGCCGGCTGACGGGTTGACGGCACGGCGGCCGCGGCCGGAGCGCTCCGGCCCCGGCGCTAGCGGCCCAGCGACCGGAAGCCCCCGCCGCCCTTGAAGATGGGCAGCTGCATGTCGTAGGGAGGGCCTTCGAAGGCGGCCTTGAGAACGGCCTGCAGGAGGTCGGGGTAGGCCAGCCCGGCCCGCTCGGCCGCCCGGGCCAGGCCCATGCCGCTGTCGAGACAGGGATTGCAGTTGACCTCCAGGATGATCGGCTCGCCGTTCTCGTCGAGCCGGATGTCGACCCGGCCGTAGCCCCAGCCGCCGACCGCCCGGAAGGCCTTGATGGCCGTCCGGTTGATGAGGGCGGCCATCTCGGCGTCCACCCGGGCCGGGCAGATGACCGTGGTCCGCTTGTACTCGAGGGAGGTCTCGACCCACTTGGCGGCGTAGGACAGGATGGGCGGGATGGAGCGCGGCAGGCGCGAATAGTCGACCTCGGCCAGCGGCATGGCCCGCAGGGTGCGGCCGCCCACCAGACCGACGTTGAACTCGCGGCCCTTGAGGAAGCGCTGGACCAGGGCCGGCTGCTTGTAGGTCCGCAGGACCTCCCGGGCCTTGTCCCGCAGGGCGGTCTTGGTCGCCACGACCGAGTTGCGGTCCAGGCCGATGCCGGCGTGCTCCTGGGCGGCGTGGACGATGAGGGGGAACGTCCACTTGTGCTCGTCGACGTCCCGCAGCCGCTCGATCAGGGCCGTCGACGGGGGGATGGGCAGCCCGGCGCCCTTCAGCAGGCTCAAGGACATGTACTTGTCCCGGCTCAAGCCGAGGGCCAGGGCCGGCGATCCGGTCATGGGGTAGCCGAGCATGCGGATGAACGCAGCCACCCGCATCTCGTAGAGGGCGCCGTGGACGACGTCGTCGTACTGGTTGAAGACGACGTCCGGGCGGAGACGGTCGAGCCGCCGCTGCAGGACCGACAGGTCGCCGGCGAGCGGCATGACCGTGACGAGGTGGCGGCGGGCGCGCAGGCCGCGGGCGATGCCCCGGATCATCTGGCGCAGGTAATGGAGGCTGCCGGTGTCGGCCTTCTCGTCCGGCTGCGTCTCGGTGAACGCGTTGTAGATGAGCGCGATGCGCAATCGTTTCATGCGTCGGGCGCTTGCCCTTGGGCCCATTTTATGTGATTTTCCGCGGCCGCCGCAAGCCCCCGCGGCGAAATCGTCGCGACCGCGTGTGTTATAATCGAGGCCGGCCATGAAGGACCGGGCTTCGACGGACCGTCCGCTGGCCGCGCCGCTCCTGGCCGGCGCCGCCATGGCGGCCATCGCCGTCTTCGGGCTGGTCAAGCTGGCGGCCCGGGCCGACCTCCCGCCGCAGCACCTGGCCCGGACGATCGTCGCCCTCGACGGCGCCGCGGTCCGCGGCCCGTCCGACATCCGCTTCGTATTGAGCCGCAAAGCGATCGGCGATCCGGTCGAGATCCGCTTCGCGCCCGGCGGCCCGGGCCCGGACGTCGTCAACGATGTCGTCGTCCCGTTTTACGCCCGGCGCTCGTTCCCGCTGCCGCTCGTCCTGCTCGGCGGGGTCAGCTTCCTGGCCGGTTTCGCCGTCCTCCTGTTCCGGCCCCGGGACCGGCGGGCCCGCATCTTCTACTGGTTGAGCGTCTGCTTTGGCGCCACCGTGGTCATCGGCGGCGGCACCTACGGCCTGCAGGGACGGACGGTCCACCTGCTGCCCGGCCTCCTCTTCAATATCGCCTACCCGCTGACGCTGGCCTTCCTGGTCCGCTTCGCGTGGAGCTACGGTCCGTCGCGGCCGTCCCGGCGGCTGGCCTTGTTCTGGGCCGTTCCGGCCGGGCTGGGCGTCGCGATGGCCTCTCTGTTCCTGGCCGCGGAGCTCCTCCCGTCGCTCGAAGCCTACCGCCTCCGGGAGGTCCTCAAGCACGGCCTGCGCATCTACGTCGTGGCCATGGGCGTCTACGCGCTAGCCGAGTTCGGCCGGGCCCTCAAGACCACGCCCTCTGAGGAGGACAGGGTCGAGATCCGGGGCTATCTTGTGGCGCTGGCCCTGGGACTGGGGCCGTTCCTGGCCTTCAACCAGCTGCCCTTGGCCCTGTCCGGCCGGCCTCTCCTGCCCGAGGAATTCAGCCTGGTCTTTTTTCTGATGGTGCCGATCTTCATGACCATGGCCATCCTCCAGTTCCGGCTGCTGCGCGTCAACATCGTCTTCCACCGCGGCCACGTCTACGCCATCCTGACCTTTTTCACGCTGGGGCTGTTCCTGCTCCTGGTCGAGGGCCTGAAGCTGGCCTTCCCCCGGGCGACGGCGACCGGCAACGTGGTCCTGACCATGGCCGCGGCCGTTCTCATCGCCGTCCTCTTGAGCCCGGGCCGGCGGAGGATCCAGGACGCCGTCGATCAGCTCTTCTTCCGCCAGGCCTACGATTACCGCCGGGCCCTTCAGGCCTTCAAGGCGGCGGCCCCGTCCGTGGTCGAAGCCGGCCGGCTGGCGGACCTGTTCGCGAAGACGCTGGCCGGAACCCTGCGGGTCTCCCGGACCGGGCTGCTTCTCGACGGCGGGGAGGGACGGACCGGGGAGCTGGACGAGCGGGCGGCGGCCGCCTTGGCCGGTCTGCCGCGCGACGCCGTCCGGCCTTGGGCCCGGGCCGCCGCCGTGCGCGACGCCCGCGACCTCGACCTGTCCCGCGACGAGGCCCTGGCCGCGGCCGGGGCCGACCTCGTCCTGCCGCTGCCCCCGGCGGCCGGCGCGCCGTCAGGCCTGGTTGTTGTCGGCCCCAAATCCTCCGGCCACCGGCTGACCGGCGAGGACATCGATTTCGCCGCCGCCCTGGCCGGGGAGCTGGCCGTCAACCTGGGACGCATCCGCATCCAGGAGGAGATGATCTACGAGAAGGCCTCCCGCGAGAAGACCGAGGAGCTGGTCCGGCTCAAGACCGAGTTCATCGCCTCGGTCTCGCACGAGCTGCGGACGCCGATGACCTCGCTCCGCGGCCTGTCCGACCTGCTCCGGTCGGGCAAGGTCGACGACCCGGCCAAGCGCGAGCGCCTGCTCGGGCTCATGGCCGGCGAGTGCGGCCGTCTGGGCCGCTTCCTGACCAACGTGCTCGATTACGGCCGGATCGAAGCCGGGGCCCGGGCCTACGATCTGCGGCCGACCGATCTCGCCGTCGTCGTCCGCGAGGTCGTCGACCTCGTCCGGGAGAGCCAGGCCGAAGGGGAAGCCCGGGTCCGCCTCGATGCGCCGGCCGGGCCGGTCATGGTCCGGGCCGATGCCGACGCCGTCCGCCAGGCCCTTCTCAACCTGATCGACAACGCCTTGAAATACAGCCCGGACGGCGCCGACGTCGTCGTCCGCCTGGCCGCCGGGCCCGAGGCCGCGACCCTGGCCGTCGAGGACCGGGGCATCGGCCTGGAGCCGGGGGACCGGGAGCGCATCTTCGAGCCCTTCGTCCGCTGCGAAGGGGCCGCCGCCCGGGCGCCCTCGGGCGTCGGGCTGGGGCTGCGGATCGTCCGCCACATCATGGACGCCCACGGCGGCCGGGCCGAGGTCGAAAGCGAACCCGGCCGCGGCAGCGTCTTCAGACTCGTTTTCTCCGGCGGGCCCGCCGAACGGGCCACCAGTCGATGACCGTCCCCCCGGCCTCCAGATAGTAGGGGCTGGCCAGGACGTTCATCGCCCCCTCCCTGGCGACGAGGAACTCCCCGACCCGGAATTCCTTCTCGGCGTGGATGTCTTCCATGATGTCGTCGAGGGACGGGACCGGCCTGAAGATGTACAGCAGCTGGAGGACGGCCTCCTTCTGATCGTCCGGGATGTCGTAGATCCGAACGGGTCCCGACGGCGACTCGACGGTCTTCAACGGGAACGGCAGTAACGGATCGTCGAACGGCGATGCTTCGCTCATGAGGGGCCTCCCTGATCATCGGTCATTCCATTAAGGAGACGCGCCGGCCGGCC
>JAEAMG010002605.1_pt1 | contig 10974 bp, 8 predicted proteins | sample 8958741 | NCBI WGS metagenome assembly JAEAMG01 (sample SAMN16933256, study PRJNA681125) | bioreactor sludge metagenome | isolation source: anaerobic bioreactor treating anionic surfactant - SDBS | place: India: Bengaluru | collected 2019-02-28
AATTGAACAAGTTGCGCTACTCCAGGCGCTACGGTCGCCCGCTGGTCAATGGCTCGATCTTTGCCCTGCCCTTCGCCGATCACAGCTTTGCCCAGGTGCTGTGCTCGCAGGTGATCGAGCACTTGCCGGCCGGTCCGCAACCCTTCGCCGAAATGGGGCGCGTCTTGGTAGAGGGGGGAAGGCTGATCCTCGGTACGCCGGACTATGGGCGGTTCACCTGGCCCATCATTGAGCGCTTTTACGGGTTCTTTGCGCCAGGTGCCTATGCCGACGAGCACATCACACACTATTCCTCAGGAGACCTGGTGCGCATCATGGAGGCGCAGGGTTTCCGCTTTCAGTGCGCCAGATACATCCTCAACTCCGAGCTGATCATGCTTTTCGTAAAGGCCAATTCCGCCAATCCCGTACAAAGCGCAGGGCTCACCGGAAACGCGGCCGCAAATGACGGCGGCATGAGTACAGGGCAGAGCACAGGGGAGGGCTAGATTTCTTTGCGCCGGTTACAGAGGTTGCTGAATCCCGCTGACCACACCCGGCAATGGGACTGGCTGCTGTTGGCCGTCATCTTTGGCGTTGCCGCCGCCTTCCGGCTCTATCACCTGGATACCTATGGCCTGTGGCGCGACGAGGCACAGACCGTCTTTCTGGCACGGCATTCCTTTCCCTCGGGTATCCTCAAGGCGCTGACTGTGGCCGATGTGAGCCCTCCGCTTTACTACTTTCTCCTTCATTTCTGGGACAAGGCCCTCGCGAGTGACTGGAGCCTGCGCTTCTTCTCCGCGATTTTTGGGCTGGCGCTGATCCCGCTTGTCTACTGGGTGGGGCGGCGAGTCTTTGGCTCCCGCGTGGCCCTGCTGGCGGCATGGGTTGCCGCCCTGTCGCCCCATCACATCATTGTGTCGCGGCAGGTACGGATGTACACCCTCCTGCCTCTGGCTGCTCTGGCCGCCCTCTACTTTACACACCGTTTTGTGATGCAGCCTGTCGGTACCACGGCATCCGCGGCTACAGGCAAGATTGCGTCTCGCCGCCTGGTGGGCGGCCGGGTCTGGTGGGCCGTCGTCCTATCGTTTGCGCTGGTACTGTACACGCACAACGTTGGGGCCTTCCTGATCCTGTCGCTCAACGCTTTCTTCCTGACCGAGATCATTCGGCGCAGGGAGGCACGGCACCTGTTCTGGCCCTGGGTGGCGGCTCAGGTCTGTGTTGCCCTGCTTTATGTGCCGATGATACCTCTGTTCCTGCAGCAGTTGCGCTTGCAGGGAGCCGTGATGGGCCCATGGCTGACCCGCCAGTCTCGGCTGGGCAACGCTCTGCGCCTGCTCAACGAAATCACGGGCCTGGCCTGGCCCAACGGGTGGCCGCTGCTCTGGATGGCCGTGTGCGCCCTCGGCATCTTTACCGTCAGACTGCGCCGGTCATTTGCTGCCGTGTATCTGCGCTTTTCTCCGGCGCTGAACCTGGTCCTCTTCGGGTTCTTCGGCCCGGTCGTCCTGGCCGCCCTGCTGACGCCGCGCACAATCGGCAGCATACCTTCCTACGTTACCCTGGTCGCCTTTCCGGCCATGTGTTATCTGCTGGCTTGTGGCGTAGATGCTCTCCGGCCGCGCGTGCTTTCATGGATCCTGCTGTTGGGCCTGTCCATCATCTGGGTACGCGGCGTTACAACATCGTGGACCTTTGCCATTCGCCACTCCAACCTGCGCGAGATTGCTTCCTATGTCTCGCAGCGCGTTGGCGGTGAGGATGTGATCGTAATCGCACCTGATTACCTGGCCTCCACGTTCAACTACTATTTCACAGGTCCGCAGAAGCAAGTTGCCTTTCCTGCCGCTCTCGACCGGGTGGAGGACATCACCTGGCTGGGCTGGGCGGACAACTGGAGGAATGCTGACCGGTTCGTCGAGCCAACAGTGCGGTATGTGGCTGCCGAGTTGCCCGCCGGGGCACGTTTGTGGTTCATCGCCTCTTTGGGGGCCTATCCGGATGATCCGTACCTGTCCCAGATGCGGGTCCTGAAGGGCAGGTTTGACCAGGTCTACGGAGCACCGCAAACCGTCACTTCTTTTCCTGCTGCGGTGGAAACGGCGGAAATCTACATCTATGACTGATGCCTTGGGTGCAGTTCAGTTTCGGGCAGGGTGGCGGCTTGCCCGTAGCATAGGGCCTTGCCGTTCGCCCCGCATCTGTTCGACGGGGTGCCCGTTTCCGCGTGGCCACCATGACGCCCACCCCGCCAAGAGCACGGGGCGAACGGCAAGGGGCTATGCTACAAATGCGCCCCCAATGTGAACTACACCCTTGGGCCTTGAGCTGTTTGACCAAATCGTCGAAGTATGTTTAAATGGCGGTTTGCAGAGGAGATGCCTTGGATCGTGCACTCCTCAACCGAATCTGGGCGTGAAAGTGTAACTCATGGAGAACTGTGAGCATCCCGTAGCAAACAAAGCCAGTCCGCAGACCGGTTGGCGGCAAACACTGCGTGCCTGGGATTATCATGTGGGGGCGACGATCCGCTGGCGCTGGCTGGAGCGCGCTTTGGCTCCAATTCTCAGTCAGGGTACACCGCAGGTGCTCGATGCTGGCAGCGGCAACGGAGACCATACTTTCCGCCTTGCCAGTCGTTATCCTCGTGCGACCTTTCATGGGGTGGATGTCGACGCGGAGCACGTGGCTGCTTGCCAGGCTCGCTTGAATGCGGCTCCTTTGCCCAATCTGACCTTTGCTCAGGCGGATCTGACCTCGCCTCTGGGGACGGCGGCGTATGACCTTGTCTACAACGTAGATGTGATGGAGCACATCCTCGACGACCGGGCGGCACTGGCGAACCTGGCCCGGGCACTGCGCCCCGGGGGATGGCTGGTCATCCATACTCCCTTGACGCCTCAGCGCCACTGGCTGCGCCGCTTTGACCTTGAGTGCTGCCCGCGAGCGGATCACGTGCGGCAGGGCTACAACGAAAAAGACCTGCGGGCCAAAGTACAGGGTTCAGGCCTGGAGATTACCTCGGTGCGCTACACCCACGGGCGCTGGGGTACGCTCGCCTGGGAGCTGTGGATGCTGGCCCGGCCTAATTTGCTGGCCAGGGTGCTCCTTCGACCGCTGGCGATGTTGCTCATCAACCTGGAGATGGCCGGCTCGTCGGACCCCGCAGACAACGCGGGACGGAGTACAGGCTGGCACAATTGCATCTTGTTGCAGGCCAGGCTCTCGCCTGAGGCCGTGGCACCGTCGCAGTGAGGCGGTCCGGTGCTCGTTGCCTGTTTCCATGCGCTGCGGCTTGCCCGTCGCCGTGCTCTTCGTTCTGCGGTGAGACTTGAGCTATGATTTCTGTCGTGATCCCCGTGCACAATGCCGCCGGCACACTTGAGGAGTGCTTGCGGGCGGTAAGGCGCTCTGTCTACGCCGAGTACGAAGTTATCGTAGTGGATGATGCCTCCACGGACACGAGCGCGGAAGTGGCCGCACGGTCTGGATGCCGGGTGACCCGTTTGCCCGAGAATGTGGGCGCGGCGATGGCCAAGAATATCGGGGCCAGGGAGGCCAAAGGCGACATCATCACGTTCACGGACGGGGATATTCTGCTGCAGCCCGATACGCTCCATCTGGTAGCGGAGCATTTCCAGGATCCCACGGTCGCGGGTGTGGTGGGTTTGCTGGGCCAGAAGCTCAGGTATGAGAATTTCAGCAGCCAGTTCAAGAACCTGTGGATGCACTTTACGTACAGGCGCATCGCCGCTAGCCCGGCAGCGGAGCGCGGGGTGGGGTTATTCTTCACCAGCATTGCCTCGATCCGCAGGGAGGTATTTGAGCGCCTGGGCGGCTTTGACACCCACTACAAGGGTGCGAGCGTCACGGAGGACATCGAGTTCGGACAGCGGCTGCTGTCGGCCGGGTGCAAGGTGCGCCTCGATGGCCGCCTGACCGTAGAACATCTCAAGCATTACTCGCCGGCCGGGCTGCTCAAGACCGACCTGGAGCGGGCCTTTGGATTGACCAAGACCTGGTTGCGCAAAAAGCTCCGCCCGCGCCAGGAGGATACGCATCAGAAGTATTACGCATCAGTACCCTGGTTTTTTATGGTGGGGGTGCCACTGGCCTGGCTATTGCCGCTCTTTGTTGCCCTGGCCATGTGGATTCGGCAGCCCTGGTTGATGTGGGGGGCTGTGTTGGCTTACGCGGGCATCTTGTTGGTCAATGCGCCGTTCCTGTCCGACCTGTTTCGGGCCCGTGGCTGGAAATTTGGGCTACAATGCTGTCTGTTTCTGCCCGTGGACCTGTGGGTGTCGGGACTGGGTGCGCTCTGGGCTATAGCGGACTATGTGCGAGGCAACCGGTACTAGTCGGATCCCGCACTGCGCCCCATCCGGTCTGGGGCGTGAGAGATGAATTGAGGGAAACAGTATGAACTACAAAAGATATCTGAAATATGGCAGTCGCATTCTCTACAAGAGAGGTGCCTCTCCGATCTACTTCGTCTTCTTTGTCACGGACTTTTGTAACGCGCGCTGCAAGCACTGCCTGCTGGCAGAGCACTCACCCACCGCCAAGCAGAGAGAACTGACTATCGATGAGATCGAGCGCGTGTCGGCCAGCATGGATGATATGCTCTTCTTCACACCAACGGGGGGCGAGCCTTTCCTGCGCAAGGATCTGGCCGAGATCGTGCGCATCTTTTACCGCAACAACCATGCGGCCAATGTCGGCATCCCGACCAACGGCAGTCTCACCAGCCGCGTCGTCGAAACGACCGAGGACATGCTCAAGACTTGCCCTGGTCTGGATTTGCATGTTGATGTGTCTATCGATGGCTTGAGCGAGCGACACGACGAGATTCGCCAGTTCCCTGGCCTGTTTGAGCGAGCCACGCGGACGTACAAGGAGCTGCGTGTGCTGGAGAAGCACTATCCGAATTTCAGCACATGTGTTGAGATCACGGTCTCGGCATACAATCAGGACCAATTGCTAGAGCTGTACGACTATCTGACCCATCAGGTCGGAGTGAATACCGTCTTTACCCTGCTCACCCGGGGAGCCCCACGCGACCCTGGTGCCAAGGGTTTTGACATTCGCAAGTACGAAGAACTGCACGCTGTGCTGGAGCGCGACAACAAAGAGCGCATCCTGTCGGGCTATTACAAGATGCCCTTCTCCGACGTGCTGAATGCCAAGCGCATCGTCCGCCCACGCATCATCGCCAAGACCGTGCGCGAACGCCGTTTCCAGATTCCATGCTACGCGGGGTCGCTGGGTGGGGCGATGTTCAGCGAAGGGCAGGTGTTGCCATGCGAGTTGCACGTGGACAAGATCATCGGCAACGTCCGCGATGTGGACTATGACTTTAAAAAGCTCTGGTACAGCCCTCAAGCAGAAGAAACACGCCGGTGGATCCGGGATACCAAGTGTTTCTGCACGTACGAGTGTTTCCTGACCGTGAACATCCTGTTCAACCCGCTGGTACTACCTCGCGTGTTCAAGGAATGGACCGCTCTCAAATGGGCAACATTGCAGCACCGGCTGCGGGGTCCAGCCGAAGGCGACGGCCAGAGTGTGCCCGAGTCCGGTGAGTGTAGCGCGGCCGAGCCGGTGGACGTGCTGAAGATATCGACTGACAAGTAGAAAAATCACGCTGGCCGTGTCCCGGCAAGGGAGTGCTAATGGTGAGTCGAGATGTATAGAGAGCATTCGATATCGGTGGTGTTGCCCTGCTACAACGAGGAGGAAGGTGTCCGGGTGACCATTGCCGATATGCCATCTTTGGTCGACGAAGTGGTGGTCGTAGACAACAACTGTTCGGATCGCACCGCCGAAGTCGCGAATGCCCTGGGAGCTAGGGTGGTGATTGAGGACAAACGTGGCTACGGCGCCGCTATCAAGGCCGGCTTTCGCGCGGCCACCGGCGATATCATCGTGACCATGGACGCCGATGCCACCTACCCGCGCAACTTTATCCCGGTTTTGCTGGATGTGATGATCGAAGAAGACCTGGACTTTGTCTCCTGTGACCGGACGGGTCACAAGGCGGAAGAGGCGGGTTCCTTCCTGCGTGTGTTGGGCAACTTGGCCCTCAACATCGCCATGTTTGCGCTCTATGGCGTGTGGCTGACCGATTCCCAGTCGGGGATGTGGATTCTGAGACGGTCCATTCTGCCGCAGCTCACGCTAACCAGCGACAACATGTCGTTCTCTGAGGAGCTCAAGATCGAGGCCTTCACGAGTAAGGGCATCAAGGCGCGTGAGCTGCCTATCTACTACAAGGCGCGGGTTGGTGAGAGCAAACTGAACCTGTGGCATGACGGGTTTACGAATCTCCTCTTCTTGTTTAGGAAGAGGTTTGGCATGCTGCCTAGTCCATCGCCTGGCAGTTCTCAGGCAGAACCAGGGGCCTAGGCCGCACGGGCCACGGAGTACGATCATGGTGACCTACGAGGGCGCGTTCTCAGGAAAAAGGGTGCTCATCACCGGGGGGCTTGGCTTCATCGGCAGCAATCTGGCCATCCGTTTGGTTGAGCTCGGAGCCGATGTGCTGCTTGTGGACTCGCTCGTCCCGGCCTACGGTGGCAATCTGTTCAACATCGAGCCGGTGCAAGACCGGGTGCGGGTCAACATCGCCGACGTGCGCGATGTCAATGGCATGGATTACCTGGTACAGGGCAACGACTATCTGTTCAATCTGGCTGGCCAGATCAGCCACATTGACAGCATGCGCGATCCCTACACCGACCTTGAGATCAATTGCCGGGCGCAGCTGTCCATTCTCGAGGCCTGCCGCCACCACAATCCCGGAATCAAGATCGTCTATGCCGGCACCCGGCAGGTCTATGGCGCACCGGAATACCTGCCCGTGGACGAAAAGCACCTGCTGCGGCCTGTTGATGTGAATGGCATCAACAAGATGGCCGGGGAATGGTATCACATCCTCTACAACAACGTCTATGGCATCCGCGCTGTGTCGCTGCGCCTGACGAATACGTATGGGCCACGGTTGCTGATGAAGCATGGCCGGCAGGGTTTTGCTGCCTGGTTCATCCGCCAGGCAATGCACAATCAGGAAATCCAGCTCTTTGGCGACGGCCGGCAATTGCGCGACCTGAACTATGTGGACGATGTTGTCCAGGCCATGTTGTTGGCAGCGGTCTATGAGGGAATCGACGGCGGCACTGCGCAACCCCCGCCAACGCGCGATGGGGTGCCGATCTTTAACCTGGGAAACTCACCGCCGGTGAGCCTGCTCGAGTTTGTGCGCACCCTCTTGGAGGTCTGCCAGGAGTCTGGCCTGGGCAGGGGCGGCTATCGTCTGGTGCCATTCCCCGCGGACAAGAAGCGGATTGATATCGGCGACTACTATGGTGACTATAGCAAGATTCAACAGACTCTGGGCTGGCAGCCCGCCGTGGGTCTGCGCGACGGACTGCGCCGTACCATTGCCTTCTATGCCCAGTATGGCAAACACTATTGGGAGGAAGAATGACCAGCGCCGGTGATAAGGATATGGCGTCAGCCTCTCAAGGGGGTGCAGCGATGCGTCAGAAGGTTATTGTCGTGATGCCGGCTTACAATGCCGCCAAGACATTGGAGCGCACCTACAACGACCTGCCGGAGAGTGTGGTGGACAAGGTGATCCTGGTGGATGATGTGAGCCAGGACGAGACGGTCGAGATCGCCAGACAGCTGGGTCTGGAGGTCGTTGTCCACATCCAGAACAAGGGCTACGGCGGAAACCAGAAGACCTGCTACCTCAAGGCGCTGGAGAGTGGCGCCGATATCGTTGTGATGCTGCACCCCGATTACCAGTATGACTCGACCCTTGTGCCGGAGCTCATCCAGCCCATCATCGAGGGCAAGTACGATATGATGTTGGGTTCCCGCTTCTTGAGCGGCGGCACTCTCGCGGGGGGAATGCCCCTGTACAAGTTCGTCTCCAACCGTTTCCTGACCATCGTCGAAAACCTCGTTCTGGGGCAACATCTATCCGAGTGCCACACGGGATTTCGTGCTTATAGCCGGCGCTTTCTGGAGACTATCCCCTTTCTCCTGAACTCGGACAACTTTGTGTTTGACACGGAGGTCATTGCTCAGGCCGTCGCCTTTGGCTTCTGCATCGGCGAAATCGGTGTGCCGACCCGGTACTTCAAAGAGGCCTCATCGGTCAACTTGTTCAACAGCATCATCTATGGTTTGAGCACGCTATCGGTTATGGCCCGCTATCTGCTGTCCAGGTGGAACATCAAACCCTACGCGCAATTCACCAAGACCTTGCCGCAGATCATCAGCCGCTACCATCTTCCGCAGATCCTGCGGTCCCAATCGGCTGCGAATGCCAAGCCGGGTGATGATCTGACCGCGAAAGAGGACACTCCCTGATCCCATGATGCACGTGAGCCGGGACGTCAAGCGCAAAAGGGACTCTACCGTCCCGCCTGTGCATCAGGTGATTCTGTACAGGCGGTGCAGAGATGGCACTGACTAGCGCGCCCCCCCTGGGTCATGCCATCGCCTGGCTTCGGTCCAGGTTCGTCTGGTTGCTCCTTGTGGCAGGCATAGTGCTGCTGTTCGCCGGTCTTTCGGACATCTATCTATGGCAAGATGAGGCTGAGACCGCGGTAATTTCCCGCCATCTTCTGTCGTACGGGCTGCCACTCTCTACGGATGGCAGGGATTGGGTCCAGCAGGCGCCCGAGGCCTTCTGGGAATTCAATCGCGACTACATCTGGACCTATCACCCCTGGCTCCAGCACATGCTGACTGCCGCCTCGTTTGCAGTCCTTGGCTCAACGACCCTGGCTGCGCGGTTGCCCTTTGTGCTGGCAGGCTTGGCCACACTGTTCGCGCTCTACTACTCTGTCTTGCATTGGCTGCGGGATACGCGCACTGCGCGCGTGGCAGCGGTCCTCTTGTTGTTTTGTGTGCCTTTTCTCGTGCTGGTGCGGCAGTGCCGCTACTACGCTCTGTCCGCGCTGTTCACGTTGCTGACCGTGGACAGCTATCTGTGGCTACGCTTGGACAGACCCTGGGCAGTGCCCTATTTCGTCTTCTCTGCGGTGCTGCTGTTCCACAGTTTCTATCCAGCCTTTTTCGCAACTCTGGCCGCGCTTGTGGCCCACACGATTCTGACTCGTTCCAGGCTGAGGATCATGCCGGAGGGCCGCGTGCTGGTCGCGTTCTTGGCCGTTGCTCTGCTTGTGCTGCCATGGTTGCACTTGATACCGGCATGGCGCACCGGCTTGAGCGGTCTCTCGTCGATTGGTTCAACCGCAGAGGCGCAATCCCATCCGGCTTTCTGGGAGTTCATCCTGGGCTACTTGGGGCAGTACTTCTTGTACGTCACGCTCTGGATTGCCCCGCTGATTCTGGCGCTCGCCGGGTTCTTGGCCTGGTTGCGTTCGCGCCGTCCCCGCTCCACAGATCCGGCACCCGTACCCGATCAGTGTAAGTTCCTACAGATTGTTGGTTGGGTCATTCTGATGAATATCGGCGTACTGTCCGTCCTGGACTATACGTTCTTCCGCTACCTGACCCATCTGATGCCCCTTCTGCTGGCCCTGCTGGCAGTGGTGGTGGTGTGGTTCGTCAAACGTCGGCCGGTGCTAGGCTATGCCCTTTTATTGGTGCTTGTCACTGGCAATGGTCTGCATATCTTGCCCTATGGTGTGGTTAACGCGGTCGTCTCACCTCAGAGCCCCGTTTGGTCCAAGTTGGTGGCTTCGCCGGTCACGCGCTGGATGGCGCAAATCCCTGCCGTTCGTTTTCGCTCCGAGCTCTGGATGTACGGCCAGGAGCTGACGCACTCCTATCAGGGACCCAATGAGGGGCTGGTGGCATATCTGTCGACTCACGCCGAACCTGGCCAGACGGTGCTGGTGAACTATGAGGACCTTCCACTCCAGTTCTACACAGACCTGCGCGTGTTGGGTGGCCTTTCCGCTCGTGGCCTCGCTGCTGGCCCTGGCCTCGCCGCGGGGTGGAGCACCGGCTCACAACCCGACTGGGTGATCGACCGGAAGTATGGGCCGTACCGTGATCTTCTGGCAGATATCGTGGCCGCAGGTTCGTATGAACGCATCACTATACCTGCTCCTGATATTCGCTGGGAGAATCGCGAGGAAGTGAGACAGCATCACTATCTCACTGTGGAGGGCGAAGATCCTGTCGTCCTCTACCGGCGGCGGGGAGACTAGCATGGGCGGACGCTTATCCGTGACCGGTCATCGCCGGTTCGTCTGGTTGCTCCTTGTCGCTGGCCTGGCTCTTCTGCTGGCGAATCTCGGCAACATCTATCTTTGGCAGGACGAGGCCGAGACTGCCCTGCTTTCGCAACGGTTGGGCACCTACGGGCTGCCCATGGCCTTTGACGGGCGCAATCTCATCCGCCAGGCGCCGATGGACATCCAGTACACGGCTGACTTTGTGTGGGTATATCACCCCTGGCTGCCTTTCTACTGGACGGCGCTCTCCTTCAAATTGTTCGGTCCAACGACGTCTGCCGCACGTCTGCCCTATGCGCTGGCTGGACTGGGTGCCATCCTGCTGCTGTACTACAGCGTGCGCCGCCACTTCCGTGATCAGCGTCTGGCGATGCTGAGCGCGACGCTGCTACTGCTCTGCATTCCGTTTCTGCTGCACGCGCGACAGTGCAAATACTTTCCCTTTGCTGCTCTGTTCACTGTGGCGGTTGTGGATGCCTATCTGCGCATGCTGCTACCTCGCGACCGGGCGGAGGCCCGCCTGGCCCTGCCCTACTTCATCCTGGCTGGCTTCTGCCTCTTCCAGAGCAACTTTGGTGCATTCCTTCCTCTCTTTGCCTCCCTGGGGCTGCACTTAATCTTGCGCCGCCCTGGTTGGCCACAGATCAAGCGCATGGCGCTGGCAGTGGCTGCGGTCGGACTCTTCGTAGCGCCCTGGGCGGTCTATTTGCAGACCTGGGCGCGCGGCCGCTTTGTGTTCGATATCTACCGGTTTGCCGGTCATCTG
>JAEAMG010002607.1_pt1 | contig 10972 bp, 10 predicted proteins | sample 8958741 | NCBI WGS metagenome assembly JAEAMG01 (sample SAMN16933256, study PRJNA681125) | bioreactor sludge metagenome | isolation source: anaerobic bioreactor treating anionic surfactant - SDBS | place: India: Bengaluru | collected 2019-02-28
TGTTGCCCGCGTCGGAGGTCAGGCGGAAGCGCAGCAGCACGCTCGAGGCGGCCGCGTAGGCGCTCAGGCTGTGCCAGCCGTTGCTCCAGCCTGACGACGAGCCGGTGTACGAGGTCAGCGTGGTCCAGTCGGCCCCGCCGTTGACAGAGATCTCGGCGTTGACCGAATCGCCGCTGCCGAGGGCGTAGCGGTGCCGGTAGGCCAGCGCGGGCGCCACGGCGCCGCTGCCGCCGAGGTTCACGGGGAAGGCCAGCGTCAAGGCCTGGGAGGGAAGGCCGTTGGAGTAGTTCGCGCCCGGCGAGTCGCTCCAGGCGTGTGTGGGCGACCGGCAGTCTTCGGCGCTCAGCGCCCACGGCGCGTCGGCGGTCCAGTGGCTCACCCCGCCCTCGCCGTTGTCGAGGAACGGATAAGCCACGCCGATGGACGTGATGACGGTGGTTTGAGCGCTAGCCGCTGAGAGCCCGGTCTGCGCGACGACGAGCACCTGATAATAGTAGCGGGTCTTGGGGCCGACGGTCAGGTCGCTGCAGGCTGTCGCCGAGGCGTTCGTGAGCGTGGCCACGAGCTGGGCCTGCTGCCAGGGGACGCCGGCCTGCATGGAGCGGAAGACCTGATAGGCGGCGAAATCAGGCGCAGCGGAGGCGCTCCACGCGAGGTCGACGCGGGTACCGGAGACCGGCGCGGGCGCGGCCAAGGCCACGGCGGCGGGCGCTTCCGCCAGCACCACATCGTCCACGTACCAGCCGTCGCGCATGACGGAGCCGTCGGTCGTGAGGCGGAACCGGAGCCGGACGTCGGCCTGGCCGGCAAAGGAGGCGAGGTCGAACTGCTCCCGCTCGAAACCCGCGGTCTCGCCGGTGAAAACCGCGCCGGGCAGAGGCGCCCAGACGGCGCCGCCGTCGGTGGAGACCTCCACACTTCCGAAGTCATAGTCCGTCTCCAGCGAATAGCGGTGGTGGAAGCCGAGGGCCGGGCGCGTCGCGCCGGAGAGGTTGACGCCGGAGGCCAGGCTCAGCGCGGAGTCGGTGTCGTTCTGGTAGAAGGCTCCGTGGCTGTCCGTGGCGCAGAGCAGCCCCTCGTGGGCGACCACCGGCGTGGTGCCCCACTCCCCCGTGGCCGTCCAGTTGAGCAGTCCGCCTTCGAACCCGTCGGAGAACGGATAGGGAACGACCGCGGCCGGTTCGCACAGGGCGAGAAGCGGAAACGTGAGACCGAGCAGTTGCAAGCGCGTCATCGTTTGTCTCCTTCGTTCGTAGGTCTGGATAGAACTCCCGACTTACCTATGAGATACGATACATACCCATGATGAACTTTCTCCTATATAATTTTGACAGTATGCCATGGCTTGCTCATACCCGCAAGTCAAAAGAGAGGGGGCATCGGGATGAAAAACCGCCGGACGGACGGGCGCGGGTGCGCCTGCATGGAGAACTCGGATGTGTACGGCATGAAAACGTTATCCCTCGACATCCGCAAGCGGATAGTGGCGTGCTACGACACGCACAAGTACACGCGGGATGCCATAGCCCAGCGGTTCTGCGTTTCGCTGGGAATGGTGAAGAAGTTGCTGCGGCAGCGCAGGGCCATCGGAGAGATCGGAGACCTCTACCACCGGGCGGGGCGGAAGCCGATGATAGGGTTTGCGTGGTTCAGTGCTAACGGTCTTTTCAATGGGTCGGTGTAAGACTCTTAACAGGCGGGGCATGTCGAAAGTGTATTGCCACACAATACAGTCGTATGGTACAACCATACACATGAACGCGCTGGAACAGTTTTTGGGGTCTAGGACACGGGCGGGAATCCTTTCGTGCCTGTTCGGCACGTCACCGCAGCGGGTCCACTTGCGGGCTTTGGTGCGCGATACCGGTGCGTCGCTTGGGACGGTCCAGCAGGATCTGAAGAAGCTGGAGGCCATGGGGCTGATCGCTTCCGAGCGCGATGGGAACCGCCTCTATTACTCGGCGGACCCGAAGCATCCGCTCTATTCTTCCCTGTGCGAACTGGTGCAGCGCACCACCGGCGTCTACGGCGTCTTGCGGGAGTCCCTCGGGACTGAGGATATCAAGTACGCGTATGTGTTCGGGTCGGTCGCGTCGGGCAAGGCCAAGGCGGGCAGCGACATCGACCTGATGGTCATCGGTGCTATCAGCCTGCGCAAACTGGCCTCGCGCCTGGCTGAGGACACGGCGAAACTGGGGCGGGAGATCAATCCGCATGTGATGACGCTGGCGGAGTATCTCGGACGGTGTGTGGCGGGCGAGCATTTCATCTGCTCTGTCATCGACACGGAACGTCATATGATCGTGGGGGATGAGAATGAGCTTAGAGGAATGGAAGAAGAACGGCTGGCTCAAAGAGCACCGCACGTCGCCGCAGGAAATCGCTAATCTCTTCGCGATTGTCCGGCGAGATCTGACCGACGCGAAAGCGCAGCAGGTTTCCGCGGACTGGCGGTTCGGCATCGCTTACAACGCGGCGCTCAAACTGTGCACGGTTCTGCTGGTTGCGCAGGGGTATCGCCCGGACAAGAACCTCGCCCATTACCGCACGCTCCAGGCGTTGCCGCTGATTCTGGGGCAAGGGAAGAAAGCCGATGCGGCCTATCTCGATGCCTGCCGGATCAAGTGGAACACGGTTGAGTATGACATGGCCGGCGTGGCGACGCAGGGTGACGCCGATGAGCTGATCGGTTTCGCCGAGGCGCTTTCCAAAGAGGTCGAGGCTTGGTTGCGTGCCAGTCATCCGGATCTGCAGGGACAAAACTCGGCCTAACGGGCAGCTCAAAACCGTGCAGGGGTTCCTTAAAATCAGGTTTTACGGACGGATAGGAGCGGATAGGACGTATTAGCTGCATTTTCGAGGAAGCGGCGGGGTATCGGTTCCGGGCGAATAACGGCGATTCTGTCAAGTCGCCGGGCGGGGTGAAAGGGGTTGGAGCCGAGTCAGCGGGGACTTTTTACCTCCCGCCGTTGACGGCGGGCGCCAGAAGCCTTATGCTGGGGCCGTTTTCCGGTCGGGCAAGAAAAACTGCCCGGAGGTTCGGCTGTCTACAGCGCGACATCGTCGCGTGTGAAAAACAAAGGGGATGCTCGATGAAGAGACTACTGGGGCTATTGGTTGCGGTGATCATGGTGGGCGGCGCGAGGGCCGATGTGCGGCTGGCGTCGCTGTTCAGCGATAACATGGTGGTGCAACGCGAGACCTCCGCGGCTTTCTGGGGCTGGGCGCAGCCCGGCGAGAAGATTGCCGTCACCGGTTCGTGGGGCGCGACCGCGACGGCCACGGCGGCGGCCGACGGCTCCTGGCGGCTAAAGCTCAAGACGCCCGCGGCGGGCGGCCCGTTCACCATCACGTTCAAGGGCCAGAACACCCTCGAACTCAAGAACGTCCTCTCCGGCGAAGTCTGGCTCTGCTCGGGCCAGTCGAACATGGGTATGACGGTCAGCGGCGTGACCAACGCGCAGTCTGAAATCGCAGCAGCTAACTATCCGCAGATCCGCCTGCTCTCCGTGAACCTGACAACGGCGAACGAGCCGCAGAAGGAGTGCAAGGTGCGCGGCTGGGAAATCTGCGCCAGCAACAACGTCGGCGCATTCACAGCGGCGGGCTATTTCTTCGGCCGCAAACTCCACAAGGACCTGAAGGTTCCGATCGGGCTGATCAACTCATCGTGGGGCGGCACATGCATCGAGGCGTGGACCTCCTGGGACGTGCAGAAGGACGACCCCGCGATGCAGGCGCTCAAGAAAAGCTGGGACGAACGCGATAAGTCCTACACGCCGGAAGCGGATCAGAAGCAGTTCGAAGCCGACAAGCAGGCGCTGGCCGCCTGGAACAAGGGCGACAAGAAGACCAAGCCGCCGCGCCCGCGCCTGCAGGGCCAGCCGCTCAAGAGCCAAAACTATCCGGCGAACCTGTTCAACGCGATGATCAATCCGCTCGTGCCATTCGCGATCAAGGGCGCGATCTGGTATCAGGGCGAAGGCAACGCCGGGCGCGGCAAAGAATACCGCGGGCAGATGGAACGGCTGATCGTCAACTGGCGCACGCAGTGGGGCACTGAATTTCCGTTCTACTTCGTCCAGCTTCCAAATTTCATGGCACCGTGGCAGAGCCCCGTGGAAGACGGCGGCTGGCCGCAAATCCGCGAGTCGTTCGCGAAGACCGCCAAGGAAGTGCCGAACACCGGCATGGCCATCACGATCGATATCGGCGAAGAGAACGACATCCATCCGAAGAACAAGCAGGACGTCGGCGACCGCCTCGGGCGCCTCGCACTGCACAAGACGTATGGATTGAAGGGCTTTGCCTGGAACGGACCGGTGGCGGAGTCGTGCAAATTTACGGACGGCAAAGCCGTGATCCGCTTCGACAACGGCGGCGCGCCGCTCGCGGTCAAGGGCGGCGGCAAGATCGTCGGCTTCGCTCTGACCGGCGCCGACGGACTGACGGTCCACGCCGATGCCGTCATCCAAGACAAGGATACCGTGGTCGTCTCCTCGCCCAAGGTTCCGGAGCCGGCCGTGGTCCACTACGCGTGGGCCAACAATCCGGTGGGCGTCAACCTCGCGAACGCGGAGGGCCTGCCGGCCTCGCCGTTCCGCTTCGGCGAGATGCCGAAGTTCGACGTGTTCTCCAAACTGCTGCCCGACGAGGCCAAGGCCTACAAGGTTCTCTACGCCTTCGATCCGCTCGAGGGCAAGCTGACCGACGGAGGCACGCGCTTCGTCTATGACGCCGACAACTCCGCGCAGCTCAAGGGGCCGTTCAAGAAGGTCGCCTACTTCCTCGCACTGCGGGACCGGGCGGGCGCGACGACCTACGCTTTCGCCGCCATGGATCCGTTCACGCCCGACGTCGCGAAGCTCGGCGTGCCGTGCGTCGCCAGCGGCGCGAAGTTCCAGCAGCAAGTCACCGGCGTCCTCGTCAAGAGCAACGCCAAGGGCGTGACGGCCGGCGCGTTCGCCGAGGGCTGCAACATTGAGTTCTACCCCAGCAACTTCGGATCGCAGAATGCGGCCAAGATCCCCGGCGCGGAAGACGGCGTGTACGATTTCGGCGACGCCATGGACGCGAAGGGCGGCGCGGGCTACGGCGCGATGCAGATCCACAACTGGAAGGCCAAGCAGTCGATCCTCTGCTTCAATAAATTCGGCAGCGGCCACACCTGCGACCTGGGCCTCGGCAACTCCGAGGGCAAAACCCGCGACTGGACCTTCACCTCCAGCGCGAAGGACATCAGCCAAGCGCAGTTCCTCGTGCTGGTTCTGCCGTAACGGATAGGACGTACAAGCTGCGTTTTTGCGGTCGGGCAGGGAAAACCGATCGGACGTGTGGGCGCGGGCGCGCCTGACCGGAGAACAACGGAGGGTCGGATGTGTACGGGATTGATCGAAGGCCTGCGCTGGTCCTCGATCTGCCGCCCGCCAAGCCCCGTGCCGACTGCGGCGCTGCCAAAGGACAGGGACACGCTGTTCGTAGACAACCCACAGGAGAGACCATGAATAAGCACCTCGGCTCCTTGCTCATCGCCACGGCGCTGGGCGCCTTCCTCATCGCCGGCTGCGTCACGCCGCCGGAGGGACCACTGAACGGACTGGAGCGGCTGAAGAACTATGAAAGCCGCCGCGCGTCGTCGAGCGCGACTGACTGGCGTAACGGCAACGGCGACTCGCGCCCGATCAAAGCCGGAGAGACGCTCACGGTCGCCGAGCTGGACGGGCCGGGGCTCATCACGCACATCTGGTTCACCATCGCGCACGAGGCCAAGTCGTATTCGCGGCTGATGACGCTGCGCATCTACTGGGACGGCGAGGAGCATCCGAGCGTCGAGTGCCCGGTCGGCGACTTCTTCGGCATCGGGCACGGCGTGGACCAGCCGTTCATGTCGCTGCCGATCCGCGTGACGTCGGACGGCCGCGCGCGGAACTGCTACTGGCCGATGCCGTTCCGCAAGTCGGCGCGCATCACGGTCAGCAACGAAAGCGACAAAACCTGCCGGGCACTCTATTACTATGTCGACTGGCAGAAGCACGCTTCGCTGCCGGCCGACGCAGCGTACTTCCACGCGATGTACCGGCAGGAGTTTCCGTGCGTCATGGGCCGCAACTTCCTGCTCGCGGACATCGAGGGCCGCGGCCACTACGTCGGCACGATCCAGAGCGTCTACCACAGCTCCGACGGCTGGTACGGCGAGGGAGACGATTTCTTTTTCGTCGACGGCGAGGCCGAGCCATCGCTGCGCGGCACCGGCACGGAGGACTACTTCTGCGACGCGTGGGGCTTCCGCCAGCAGGACGGGCCGTTCTACGGCACGCCGCTCTGGGAGGGCGGCAAGACCGGCGCACGCGGCACGGCCTACCGCTTTCACATACCCGACCCCGTTGTCTTTAAGAAATCGCTCCGCGCCGAGATTGAACACAAAGGCTCGCAGAACTTCGCCGACGGAACCAAGAACGGCTTCCTCGAACGCGACGACCTGATGTCGTCAGTCGCGCTCTGGTATCAGACCGAGCCGCACAAGCCGTGGCCCGCGCTGCCCGCCGGGCCGGAGCGGCTGCCGTATCGAGACGCCACGCTGCTCGTCGGCTGGAAAGCGCTCGCGGCTGCGACGCATTCCGCGCACCCGCTGACCACGCAGCAGATCGGCGGCGCGACCGACGGCAAGCAGCTTTGGTTTAAGCCCGCCGACGATAAGGGGTGGCTGGAGATTCCGTTCCGCGTCGAGCAGGAAGTCACCGCCGACCTGATGTTGCAGATCACGCGCTCGTGGGACTACGGCACCTATCGGGTTCTGCTGGATGGCACGCCCGTCGGCACCTTTGACCTGCTCAATCCGGCTCCGAAAGTCACGGACGAATCGCTGGGCCGCCGCACGCTGAAGGCCGGCGGCCACGTCCTGCGTTTCGAGTGCGTCGGCCACAACTCCGCCTCGAAGGGCTACCTTCTCGGCTTTGACAGTCTGCAAGCCCGCATCCCTGTCTATACGCGCCCCGAAGGCCAAGACCTGCGTGCGCTCCAGGCCAAGCCGCGACAGCCATAACGGATAGGACGTACAAGCTGCGTTTTCAGGCGGGTGCGGGATACGGCGAAGTCGGATAACGGCGCTTCGGTCAAGTCGGTGGCGGGCTGAAAGGGCGCAAAGGCCGGCAGGAAAGGGATTTTTCGGCCCCGGGCGTTGACGGCAGGCTCGGGAAGCCGTAAGACGGCGCCGTTTTCAGCGCGGCGTGCAAAGCCGTCCGGGCGGTCGGCGAGGCTATCGAACTGAGCGACATCGGCAAGGCGGCCGAAGCGTGCTGGCAGGCGATCCCCGGGCACTTTCCGGGCATTGAGCTGGGCGCGTTCGCCGTGATGCCCGACCATGTGCACGCGATCGTCCGGATCACGCGATGGCAGCGGCCAAAAGATGTTTTGGCCGATCAGGGAGAGGGCCGCAAGAAGACAGGCACGCGCCGGGACTCCCTCGGCAGCATCATCAAGGGTTTCAAGATCGGCGTCACGAAAGCCTGCCGAGCCAAAAGCTCTTTTGGCCATCCCATCTTTCAAGAGAACTACTACGATGTGATCTGTTTCGACGCGGCCGAGCTGGCGATCAAGGAGGCCTACATCCGGGCCAATCCGCAGCGTCTGGCGCTGAAGAAGGTCCCGCGCGGCACGGTCAAGCGCAGCGCCTATCTCGAAAATCTGGCTCTGCTGGAGTGTGAGCCGAAGCTCGCGCTGCGGGTCTCCCGAAAAGCCACAGAGGCGGAACACGCGAAGCTGAGCGCGGAGTTGGGTAGCTTCGACGGCGTCGTGGCGAGCACCTTCTTCTCGCCCGGCGAGCAGCGCCTTTTGGACTAACTGCTCGCGAACGACACGCGCCGTCTGATTTGGGTTCTGCCGATGTGCATGCCCAAGCAAGTGCCTGTCAAATGGGGCCCCGCGCTGCTCCGCGCCCGCTCGCTCTGGCTGTCGCCCTATCCCGACGACATGCTTACCACCAAGCGCGAAAGTTGCCTCGCCTGCAACGCGTGGGTGAAACGACTCGCCGCCGCCCCTCCGGCCGACAAACACACTTGAGCGTTAGGCGTTTTTCACTCCGCCTGCACGTCCATGCGCGACCCAACCGGCGTACTCGTCCGAAGGCCGCGCGCCACCCGCGACCTCCCTCCGCCCGCCAAACCCGCTCCGCGCGTCGCCCGCCGCGCCTCCTCTCCGCACGTCGTTGGCCGCTGCGGCGCGACTGAGTGTCCGGTGGACGCGCACAAGGACGCACGTCCATTCCCCGACACTCATAAAATCTGTCCCCCAGTTCCCTATAAAGCAAAAATAACCTGCGCGGGCGATATGTCGGGGGTACGGTTTCATGCGGATGCGGAGTGAGGCTGTCAGGTATTTTCAAACTACAGTTCCTCGGGGACTATAGGGTCACGTCTCGACATTCGGTTGCGCTGAAAAAGTCGGCTTCCGATAGCTACTCGTAACCGCCGTGTCCTTTTTTTCTCTCGGCAGTTATTTTGCGATTTCCGTCACGCAGGATCAAGCCTGCGGTCACTATTTCAGTCTGTTTCGGTCTTTCGCGGTCGTGTCCGCTTTTCGTGTCGCTCCTGCCGGTCCTGAGCCACCCTTCCTGTCGTCTTACGCCATTTTGCGCTCCTCCCAGCAAAGGCGACACGCCCAGCGGCGAAGGTTGCACGCCGTGGCAGTGAACTGGGCCTGGAGGCCGGTCTTTTTCTTGCCCTTGTAGCGGCACCGACGCAGGCCGTATCCCCTGACGAGCTCGCTGTGAACGCTCATAAAACCTGTCCCTCTGTTCCAAGAGTCAGCGCATGACCCAGGCGCGCATCGCTGCACGCGACACCGAGACGCCCCCGAGACTGTCCGCGGTAGCATCGCTTCACCCCCCTGACGCTGAACTCTTTTCGAGTTCTTCGCGTACTTCGTTGTTTAACTCATGTGCCGAGTGCTGCGGGTATGTGACGCGTTGACTTGTTTTTGAAATGACGTTCGGCATATCCATCCGCGTCTGAACCGGGATGCGCATACACCCCTTCGCTCCGCTCACGCAGGGGCTTGACTACCTCCGAAACATAGCCCGTGCGATCTTGTACATAGGCGTCAACCGTTCGCTTCCCTGCCGGACAGACCGCCACGCAGTAGCCGCAGAGATTGCAGGCCTCGTAGGTGAGCCCCTGCCAAAGGTTCAATGTTTCCGCGTCCGAATATGCCGTGCGGTATTCTTCCGCTGTCTTGGCATCCGCCAGCGTGTTGACCCAATGCAAGAAGCCATGCAACCGAAACCGGTAGTTGTGCGCCGCGCACAGTTCGCCTTTAAAGGTTCCGTCCGCACACACCGCGCCAGTGGGGCAAGCCGCCGCGCACAATTTGCAGCCGATGCAGGGATTGGCCGCGAGCGGCTGATCGTAGACCGTCGCCGCGCGGTCAAGGAGCACCGTTGTGATAAGGATGCACGAACCGAAGGCCGGATGCAGCAGCAACCGGTTGAGGCCCATCGCACCCAGACCGGCCGCCTGCGCAACGGTTTTGTGCGAAATCCACAACCTCGCATCGAAATCCATCGGAAATGCCATCGGCAGGTAAACCGCACCCACGCCTTCGTCTTCCAGAGCGGCGGCGAATTTTCGCGCGCTTTGTTCCAACTGCTCGGTGCAGCGCCGCTGTTCGATGTTGTACAGCGAACGGGCCGTCGCCCGCGCATTGGCGCGTTGGACGCGACACACGAGGCTGACCAGCGTTCGCGCGGCGGGCAGATAGGCCCGCAGTGCCGCCTGTTCGCCGGCAAGTTCGGGACGCCCCGCGTCGACAAGCCCCACGTCGTCGGCTCCCGCCTCGCGGGCCAGCCGCTTGAGCCACTCCGCTTCGAGCGACAGCGGGTCAACCGCCGCATGACCCGAGCCCGTGTTTCCAGAGCACTGTGTTTGAGTCGTCTCATCGTCTCTCATCTCACACCTCGCTTCGCCTGTTTGTTGCATATACAACAATGATGTCAAAAAAACTATCTGCGACACACGTTTGTTGCCAGTGCTTTGAGCTGTTCCACGCCCGCCTCGCCCAGCAGCGCGTGGGCCTTGCGCTGCGCACGCGTCCAACCGACGTGAACCCGTTCAAGCATATCGCGTCCCGCCGGGGTCAGCCGCAAGAGGCGCTCGTCCGTCGGCACCGCCTCGACCAAGCCCCGCGCCATCAGCCGTTCCATGCCGCGGCAAACGGTTGAGCGCTCCATCTTGAGCGTGCGCCCAATCCCCGACTGGTCCGTCGGCCCCAGACTCGCGAGGCACACCAACAGCGTGCCCTGATTGGCCTTCAGCCCCAGCGGGCGCACCTCGCGGTCGTAGAGAGCCGTGAGGACCCGGCTCAAAATCCGCACCCGAACCGCCAGGCACGCATCGCCCATTGACCGCGCCAGTTTTTCAGCCTCTTTCTCGTTCATGACGTCTCTCGTGTTGTTGTATATGCAACATATCGCATCCGGCTGACAGAGTCAAGTCAGAGCGGTGCTAGAGGGGCAGGTCATTCAGTCGGTTCACTTCGGCGTTGGGCGTTCGACGTTCAGCGTTCGGCGATTCTCCCCCTCTCCACTTGAGGGTTGAGAGTTGAACGTTCAGCGTTGAGTGTTTCGCAATGATTCGAAATCCCCGAAGCCCCCTCGTTCTTGCCGGTGTATCAGGGCGTGACCACACCAATGCGATAATACCGTGTGCCGTTTGTTGCGCTGGTGGAATCGGTCAGCCAAGCCACACCACCGTTGCCGGAGATGCCGGTTTGCGAAGGAATGTTGACCCACGTTCCGGAGACCAGGTTGGTACGGTAGTACAAGGTGTAGCGGCAACGCGCCGAAGACTGATAGGACAAGGTCGGATGGGCTGTTGTCAAAAGGCTCTGGATGCGGAAGCAGGACGACGCGTTTGTCGGATTTGTATCGGCGACGTATTCGGCGTAGTTGCTCGCGCCATCGCCGTCCGGGTCGCTGGTG
>JAEAMG010002611.1_pt1 | contig 10957 bp, 10 predicted proteins | sample 8958741 | NCBI WGS metagenome assembly JAEAMG01 (sample SAMN16933256, study PRJNA681125) | bioreactor sludge metagenome | isolation source: anaerobic bioreactor treating anionic surfactant - SDBS | place: India: Bengaluru | collected 2019-02-28
ACCTCGGGTGCCGCGCGGCCGCACTGCTACTGCGCCTGGCAATCGAGTGGCAAATATTTTAGTGCGCTCGGCGTCCTTATAGGCTATAACACCGACAAGACTCGCCCTGCGGCTTTCCAGGACGTCAGCTATCCGACACAATTTCTCCAGACTGTCATCCGCCGCGACGAAGAATTTCGTAAATGGTCCAGGCAGATCATCGAAATCATCCATGCAAAAACTAAAGTCATCAATGATAACAGGGCCTTGCACCACCTTGTACGCTTCTTCGATCTTGTGGCGTGCAACCCCAGCGGGGTCGGCGGACTGTATTTCATCGAGATCAATCTTCCGATGATGCACTGGCACGCCAAGAAGCTTCTCATATTGTTCGGCCTTATGTTGGTTGCCAGTGATAAATGTTAGCTTATTCATCGATTTTTCAAACCACCGCACCCCTAATTGTTTTTGGTTCGGGATCGTTCATATTTTTTCCTCCCTATATTTATCAGGTTGGGCACGAAATGTTTCTATCCATTCACTATCATCAGCAAGTACTACATACTCAATCCACACCCCACTACCAAGACCGCCATCTTTTTCGAGCTTTTTTTGCTGAGCTTGGCGCACTTCCTCGGGCGAGAACCCTAGATGATTACACAATACGTCAAAAACATTCAGCGCGTCGGCAAGTTCCTTGAGCGCCTCGGCAGGGCTATCGGCTGCACCAATTTCATTCACTTCTTCGTGCAGTTTCTTGAACAATGCTTGAGAAAACTCATCGCCTTCAAGTGTCCGATAGTTTACTTCCAACACCTTTGGGTCAGCTAGAGACCTCTTCAGTACCTCAGTGCCTACAAGTTTTCCAAAAATCACCCGTGTTGGCATACTATGACTCCTCTCCTAGTATTCTCCGTAAATCGGTTTCGTTAATAACGATCGTTCCATATTCTCGCGCTTTAGTAAGCTTGCTTGCGCCTACTTTTGCGCCTGCGACCAAGTAGTCCGTATCTTTGGCAACTGCGGATTGGAATGTGCCGCCCAAAGCCCGAATCTTATCCGCGGCTTCATCGCGGCTCATGCTCTGGAGTGTGCCTGTAACGACGAAATTCTTGCCAATAAGCTTTCCTGATTTTTTCTCAAAGTGTAGTCTGACGCCAAGTTTCTTGAATTTATCGAGCAGGACAATATTATCTTCATCGGCGAACCACGCTACTATGCTCTCAGCCACAACCTCACCGACACCGTCAACCGCACGTAGCTGGTCGATTGTCGCGTACTGAAGCGCGTCAAGAGACTCAAATGTGCCAACTAAATCAATCGCGGTCTGAATCCCCACATGACGAATCCCAAGCCCGAACAAAAAGCGCTCAAGCGGAGGTTGTTTCTTTGCGGCGATTGCATCCACGAGTTTTTGCGCCGAAACATCCGCGAATCGCTCAAGGCCAAGCAACTGCTCTTTCGTGAGCATATAGATATCCGCCGGGTCATTCACGAGTCCGGCATCAACCAGCGCCTCAACATTTTTCTCGCCAAGCGTATCGATATCTAGCGCGCCTTTTGATGCGAAGTGCTTCAGCGCGCGCTTGAGGATAATTGGACCGGTTAGCCCCTTGACGCGGTACACGACCTCGCCTTCCGGGCGAACAAACTCAAGTTCAGGATATTGCCTGGCAAGCTCTTCTTCGTACTTGATCGGCCGAGCCTCTTTTGGCCGCAATTCAGTTAGAACAGTCTGCACTTGCGGAATAATATCGCCCGCTTTGAAGATGATAACCGTGTCACCCCGGCGAATATCAAGCCGGGCAATTTCGTCAGCATTGTGCAAACTGGCGTGCTGGACGGTTGTCCCCGCTACCTGGACCGGATCGAACACTGCTACGGGCGTCGCCGCACCTGTGCGACCAATAGAAATCACGATATCTTTCACGATAGTCGTGGCTTCTTCAGCGGCAAATTTAAAAGCAACAGCAGCCCGCGGCGTTTTACCGACTATCCCAAGTTCGGCGAATTGTATCCGGTCGTTGAGCTTTATAACCGCGCCGTCCGTATTAAAGGGCAGCGTTTCGCGAACCTCGCCAAGACGATGGATATAATCCATAATTTCATCGATGCCGTGAACTACTTGGGTTTGTCGGCTCGTTGACACGCCAAGTTCTTGCATCATGTGATACCCAAACGCGATTGTCGGCGTATCTTCAAGGTCATCGCGAATAATATCGTACCCGACAAAGTTAAGCGGCCGCTTGGCTACTAACGCAGGGTTTAGCTGACGAATTGTCCCGGCAGCAAGATTCCGAGGATTCTTAAACAGAGGCAAGCCAGCCTTCTCGCGCTTCGCATTCAGCTGCGCAAACTGTTCCTTGAACATAACGATTTCGCCTCGAATCTCCGTACGCCCACGCAAAAAATGAGCAAATTTTTGGTTTTCCCGTAGCTTCAGAGGCACGTTTTGAATAGTTCGAACGTTCATGGTTACATCCTCACCAACCCGGCTGTCTCCTCGCGTCACCGCCTGCACTAAAATACCATCTTCGTAGATTAAGGCGCACGCCAGACCGTCCATCTTGATATCACAAAGGTACTCATCCGCCGCACTAGGCAAAACCTTTTTCATTCGAGCAATCCACGCTGCAACTTCCTCACGATTAAACACGTCGCTCAGCGAAATCATAGGTGTACGGTGAGTAACCTTGGTGAATTTATCGAGCGCCTGGCCAGATACGCGCTGCGTTGGACTATCCGGAGTAATAAGTTCGGGGTATTGCTCTTCCAGCTGCGTAAGTTCGTGCTTTAGGCTGTCTGCCGCCGCCTCGCTCATGATTGATTCGTCGAGCACATGGTAGTGGTAACGATAATCATTAATTAGTCGACGCAGCTTTTCAATTCGCTCCTTAGGCGGGTGCGCTGTCATCTTCAACAACCTTTCGATAGAAAACATAGACATAACTGGCCGCTACGACAATCGTTAGTGAGCTGAGTAGAAGCGCGGTAATCGGTACGAGAGGTAACCAATCAAGCGCCGGAATAGCGGACTTAAGCGCGCCATCAATCAAAATAGCCGGTACTAAAACAACAATCCACGCAAGAGCAATAAACACAATCATCCATAACAAACGGAGCAAGAAGCGTGTTCGACGGCCTACGGTCAAATCTCCAGCCAAACGCAACGCCTCAAACGGGTACATGCCGGGTAAGGTAACGATAACCATCGCGACAAGCGTACTTGTAACCCAATATGCCGATAGTGTAATCAATAAAATCGAGGCAATGCCAAACAACATAAGTACCGCCGTCTGATCAAATAGACCCGATGTAGCGGCCGCATTATACGCAACAACTGCGATAGCGGCTGGTATAAGCTGAATGAGAAAGACAAGGCACAGAACGAGTAGTGGAACGACGGGACCGCCCGACGAATAAATGCCATCCCGGGCGCGAGGCTTTTTGCCTGCCATAATTGAGCGGAGTAGCCATATCGTCGAGAGCCACGTCATGAGGCCAAAAAATATACTCATAGCCTGCTGCGAGGACGCAGACGCGTACCCCGACCCTGAAAGCTGAGCCGTGACAACGCCCCAAAGTAGGGTAGCTGTTGGCACAATAGCCTCAAGCGCACCGCCTTCATTCGCTTCATTGACTAAATCTTGTAGGGATGAGTATGTCTCCTGAGAGACAAAACTCGAAAGAACTACCATAAGCACAGCATACAAAAGTGCCACTGTCAGTAGTACGCGCTTGTGTTTGAGTATTAGCTTCCCTACCTGAGCCGTTAACGCCCAATACCCTGGAACCTTGAGCGATCGTTTATAGTCTCGCCGCCTTGTTAGACGAAAGCTTCGATGCGGCCGGCGCGACAGAAACTCTTGCCGACGATTATTAATGGCGTCGACACGTTTTTTGACGCGGTTTTGTGCGGATTTTTTTGAGGTCTCTTTTTTCTTAGTCATAATATTACATTTTCGTCGCGGTTTCACGGAGCCGAGCGATTCGTTCGTCAAGCGGAGGATGTGTACTGAACATTTTTGAGAAGAAACCCGGTTTTAGGGGGTCATTCATGAACAGGTTCGCTGCCGCCGAAGCCTGTTTCTGCATTGGCTTACCGTATGCTTTAAGTTTTTCTAGTGCAGAAGCTAGCCCTTCCGCATCACGCGTTAGGAGCGCACCGGACGCATCTGCCAGGTATTCGCGTTGACGACTAACCGCCATCTGGGTAATTGCAGCTAAGATTGGCGCGAGGATAATAACCGCCAGACCGATGACTAAAACAATCGGGTTACTATTACGGTCCTTACTGCTGCCACCGTAAAACATCATACGAAACGCGACATCCGCCAAAAAGCCGATAGCGCTCACGAGACCAAATGCTATCATGCTAACCCTGATATCATAGTTGCGCACGTGGCTCATTTCGTGGGCCATAACAGCCTCTAGCTCACGCTTGTCCATAATATCCAGTAATCCCGTCGTTGCCCCGACAATCGCATGCTGAGGGTCGCGACCAGTCGCGAAAGCGTTCGGCGCGGGGTCAGCAATCAGATATACCTTTGGCATCGGCATACCGGAAGCAATCGCAAGATTCTCAACCACTCGCCACAATTCTGGCGCATTCTCCTTCTGAATCTCCTGAGCGCCAGTCATCGCCATCGCGAGCTTGTTGGCCATAAAGTATTGAATGAGGGCGTAGACAGCGCCACATATCAAAATCGTTACCGATATACTATAGTCCGCACCGTTAATGTAGCCGACGGCCCAACCAACCGCGCCAATAATCGCCACGAAAACCGCCATGATGATAAGCGTATTACGCTTGTTCTGTGAAATAGCACTATACATACTCCTATTATAGCAAAAAACGCCGCTCATATGCTAGAGCGGCGTTGTAGAAAGGATACTTACGCTAGAACTGCACTTCGACAGGGTTCTCCACGCTAGCTCGGTCTTCAACCTCAAAGAATTCTTTGGATTGGAACCCAAACATGCCAGCAACGATATTAACTGGAAATGTCTGAATTTTAGTGTTAAGATCGCGAACACCACCGTTGTAAAATCGGCGAGAAGCTTGGATTTTATCTTCGGTATCGACAAGCTCTTGCTGCAGTTGCAAGAAGTTCTGGTTTGCTTTAAGGTCTGGATAGGCTTCAGCAACCGCGAACAGGCTCTTCAGGGCCCCTTCAAGCATGTTCTCTGCCTTGGCGGTATCAGCTACACCTTTTGCGCCCATCACTGCCGCACGGGCCTCAGTGACCTTCTCGAACACGCCACTTTCATGTGCCGCATAGCCCTTTACAGAATTGACGAGATTTGGGATCAAGTCAGTTCGTCTCTTTAATTGCACAGTAATATCACTCCACGCTTCTTCAACGCGGTTTTTTAGCGTGACAAGACTGTTGTATGTACCGATGAGAAATCCGATGATTAACACCAGAACTACACCGATAACGATGAGGACAATTACCCATGGTTCCATTGCTACTACTCCTTTGAAACTAATGTTGCTTACTCTTTTAGTATAGCAGCTTGTCTGTTTGATGCAACTGGTTTGTCTGTTGAATTAGTTCAAGTTTGTGATATACTATATATATTGTGCTTTTCCGAGAGAATGTGGGGTGATTATGAGTAGAAGCACGAGAGGCAATCGGAAACGACACTCCCAGGGTGCCCCAAAGCTACACTTCTGGACCAGGAAAACGAAGTGTCGAGAAACGGGGAAAGTTTGTTATCTGAACGACATCGAAGCAAAAATAGCGCTCTGTAACATACAGAAGGAAGATAGCTCGCATCGAGTTTCGGACGAGAAACGAACGTACCTGTGCCCATATTGCAAGGCGTGGCACCTGACCAGTAGAGCCTCCTGGTCTCGCTGACCGAGAACGGCTGCCCGCGCTGAAACATGCGCGGGCTATTTAATGTCGTAAACCCTTGACTGTAACCTATGATAGGCTTATATCTACTCCGCCAAACAAAAACCACCCGTTCGGGTGGCTATATTTCGGAAAGTTTTTTGGTGCGCGGAGCGGGAATCGAACCCGCACGACTTTTGGTCAAGGGATTTTAAGTCCCTCGCGTCTACCAATTCCGCCACCCGCGCTTAGTTCTATAATACAACAGTATGAGTGAAAATTATAGTCAAGAATTTTAACTCGGTTCACCAACCACCGTTATGTTATAATTACCGCATGAAAATGTGCACAAAATGCCACCAAACGAAGGATGAGAGTGAATATTTCATTAAAAGTGCATCTACCGGCTACCGGCATGCCCAATGCAAGAAATGTTATAGGGAGTACCGAAAAACATATTCCGCAAATCACTATGCAAAATACGGAGATGCTTATAGAGAACGGGCAAAAATTCGTCGTGCCAAACTCAAGAGACAAAATCAGATTGAATTAATTCGCTACCAACAAGATAAATCCTGTGTTGAGTGTGGAGAAAACGACATCCGAGTACTAGAATTTGACCACCTAGAGCCACCCAAAAAGCTCTTTGGCATCGCGAGAGCAGTTAACGATGGTAGGCCTTGGGCAGTAATATTATCCGAGATACATAAGTGCCAGATACTGTGTGCAAACTGTCACAAAAAAGAACAGCCACGCAATATGGCTGGTTTAAGGCTCAGAATGTATAGTAAGCTGGAGGCACGGACCGGATTTGCACCGGCGTTCACAGTTTTGCAGACTGCTGCGTAACTACTCCGCCACCGCGCCATCATTAATTCTGGTGCGGCGAAGAGGACTTGAACCTCCACAGGATTGCTCCCACTACCACCTCAAGGTAGCGCGTCTACCAATTCCGCCACCGCCGCATATATTAAATATGTAATGTACTATCGAAGTTTATTGTCATTCTTGGACACAGCGCTCTTACGCGTCTACGGCTATCTACGTTACCCACGCAGTCGCCACCGCCGCATATATTAAATATGTAATGTACTATCGAAGTTTATTGTCGTTCTTGGACACTGCGCTCTTACGCGTCTACGGTTATCTACGTTCCCCACGCAGTCGCCACCGCCGCATATACTAAAGTAATGTACTATCGAAGTTTATTGTCATTCTTGGACACTGCCTCATTATACGCTATAACCACCTCTCTTGTAAACGGGTTATATTTTTACCGCGTAAACAATTGTTCGGTCGCTATATGTTTTTCTATCCTTAATCCAAGACCCGTCGCAGGTTATGAGGTTGAGCCCTTCTGCTGCGCCCCCATACGCCTCCATAACTTTGCGCATATCAACGGAATCTATAGGCACCGTCTCCTTGTACGCCACCCTATATGAATATAGTACCCCGTCTCCCATTTCAATCTGAATCGTATCACCCTGTGTAAGAGTATTGAGATACGCGAACAACCCTTGCCTTGTTGGTCCGCTCGCATGAGCATCGATTACTGTGGCACCAACCGTTCCCGGCTTTGCGCTTCCCATATACCACCCCGCGTCATAAATATTGATTGGCGCTTGCATGCTACCGTCTGGATTAACGCCCATCTGTAGCACTCGCGCCTTCAGACCGATTTTATCGATAGTAATCAAGCGCGGCATATCGGGCGACACCACATAGCTCGAGATAGTATCGTCATCCACCTCCGTTTCGTCCCTTCCCTCGGATTGTTGGCGACCCTCCGGACTTGTATCACCCATCGCTACAGGAATCTCCGCAAGCCGCTTCTTAAACTCCTCATTCGCCCGCCACGCATCAAAAATAATATATCCGGCTATCCCAAATAGCAGCACCGCGAGTAGTATTGTCGCAATACTGCGTTTCGACAGTCTCCGGGTTTTTTGTTTTTGCGCGCACTACCCATCATACATACACCTTACGGGGTTCTATATACCGACTCGGTTCCTACCGACCAATACAACACGTCAGCGTATCTGTCTTCCGGAAGTACTAATACCGAATTAGGATTCATTGCCTTCACTGAAGTTGAATGGATATAGTCGATCCTTGATTGATATAGCGGCACCGCCGGCATATCTGCCAGCCAACGACGGATAAATACTCTATATCTATCTGACCGGTACTTTTCATCCCTCTTTGAGCGGGCACCCGACAAAGCATCGTCCGCAATCACATCGCGGTAATTCGCAAAATTCAGACCCGTTGGTTTAGCCTGTGATGAATGCCAATACGCATACACATCCGGATCACCACCAAGGACTAGTTCATACACCAGCACATCGAAGTTTCGTGGCTGCAAGATAGATTGGAGCACATTTTGCGTGGCATCAAGCGGATCAACAACCTGCACGTCAACCTTGATTTTAAGCTCCTTACGCCACATGTCCGCGAGTTCATTCGTCACCTGGGTAAATCCGGAACCTCGAAGCGCTATCATTCTAATCTCAAGGGGGGTTCCGTCCTTGTACCGCATGTCGCCGGATACGCGCCACCCCTCATTGTCGAGCAATTCCTGAGCCTTTTTAATATCCTGAGTAGGAAATGTCGGCACGTCACCCTCAACCTGAGAAGAGAGAATTGGCCCGTCAAGCGAATCCACCTCCTGCTTTGATACTTCGCGGATTTTTTGTCGATCCGTCGCCAATGCCAAAGCCTGACGAACCGAAATGTTACTTGTAACACCATTTTGCGTATTGAAAATCGCAAATACTCCGTCGTTAATATTGTGTGGCTGGTTATTATACGTACTACCCAGCTTTTCAGCCACATCATCATATGTCAATGCCGGAGTTGCTGAAATCTCGCTCCTCTGAAGTGCCTCCTCTATATCTTCTCGCGTACCATATACATTCAGCTGGAAACGCTCCAAAAGCGGCGCACCGTGGAGATAAGACGGATTAGCGACAAGATGCAGAATCTTCTTGCTCTCATCAGTCGAAACATTTTGCAAAAGTCGAAAGGCAAACGGACCACTCGTCACTGGAGCTTGGCTAAACCAGTTTTCTCGTAATTCCGAGGGCTTGACGTCTGCAAGAATATGCTCCGGCAAAATAGGAAACGTAAGGGAGTGTAGGAACGGCGCATAAGCTCCCGGCAAAGTGAATTTTACTGTTGTCGCATCAACCGCCTGCGCATTAAATGACTCCCACCCTGAAATTTCGGCTCGTGTCTCCGGGTTCTTCATGAGATTAACCGTAAACACGACATCCTTTGCCGTAAGAGGAACGCCATCAGACCACACCACACCCGAACGAAGCTTAACGGTATATTCGGTTTCTCCTTCATTTATAGCCACGGAATCAGCGATATCACCCTTCAAATTCCCTGAGGTATCATAGGTATATAGTCCCGCAAACATAAGTTTCGCTGCTGATTTTTCCGCGCTAGTACGCGCAAATAACGGATTAAGTGACTCAAGCGGACCAATAACTCCCTCGGAAAATGTCCCGCCAGCCGTTGGAGCTTCTGTCATATATGCTGCACGAAAACCTATCCACTGAACGGCACTTATTCCAATAAGCACGAGTACAAGCACTATCCAGCCAACAACCATGCGCTTAACAGTAGCCAATCTATCAAGTCGCGAGGAAACAAACCTACGCGCATGACGCATAGCACTCTTGCCAGCTTTATTTACCCTTTGAACGCCGCGCCTCGTCGCACCGCTTTCAGAAAACGGAGAAGAAACGGGCTCTTGTGGCTGCTTATTTGATTGTTTTGCCACGACTCGTCTCCATTACCCTGGAATGATCATACTTGCTAGGATGGAAAGTACGAAAATTACCGCAAAAATGATAGTAACGTCAAACAAATTCTTGTCGAAACCACGCCTGGTCGTAAACAACTCCCCAGAGGAACCAAAGCCAGCCCCCAAAGACGCACCACGTTGCTGCAATAAAATTGCCACAACCGTCAACACGGCCGAACCCAGGGTTATATACGGTAAAATAATATCTAGCATGTGCATCAGCTCCTTACTTTGTTATCGCGGTCTTGCTCTCGCACCTCAACCACGCTACTCACTATATAGTTTACCAAACTCATGATGATTCCTGCAAGAATCGAGTGCGTAAACGTCATATCAAGCCCGGGCGCAACCTTCAATGAGATGTACACCATCAAGCCATTAACCAACAGGGTAAAGAGCCCTAATGTCAAAAGAATTGCAGGAAGCGCAAATATAACGACAATCGGCCTAATAATAGTGTTAATAACGGAAAATATCAGACCTGCTAGCAGAAACATACCAACGAGCCCTGGCATGGTCTCGGATCCAACACTTGGGCCAAACAGACGTACTGCTACCCAAAGACCCACAGTATTCAATACCCACCTCAAAAGGAAAACGTGAAATTGCTGCCTCATAACTATACTCTTAGTATATCACAGTCCTATGTATCAAGGAACTGCCGCACCGCCTGAGCCCTCGTCTCGCCAATAATTATAGATAGCTCCTGAGTCGTGGCCGCTTTCACTCCCGCCAGGCTACCGAATTTTTTAAGTAGTTTGGCGCGTGTTTTCGGGCCAATACCAGGAATTTCCTCAAGTGTGTTCTTGGTCTGCTCTGTCTTTCTAAGTACCGTATGATAGCTAATAGCAAATCGATGAGATTCATCGCGAATCCTTTGGAATAGACGCGTCACATCGTCGTACGTATAGTTCGCGCCATCACCCCGAAGATTTAAGGCATGTCCATGAGACTTCGTCTGGCCAGGGTGGAGATTGACAATAACAAACGAACCCTCTTCGCGCACGGACACGTCAGCCCGCTCCCGTAGCTTCGCCACGTTCACGAACGAATTCGTCTGATGTACGACAATTTCCTCGATACGTTTTGCAATGGAGACAATAGGCACACGCACGTCCCTTTCTTGTAACGCGCGAATGGCCGCCTCGAGCTGTCCCTTGCCACCGTCGATTAAAATCAGATCCGGCACTCCCCACGATTTCTGATTTTTTTCGGAAAATCGCCGAAAAATCGTTTCATATATGTTTCCCGTGTCATCATTTCTCTGATTAGTCATCTTGAATTTGCGGTATTCTGCCCGCGCGGATACACCATTTGTAAA
>JAEAMG010002613.1_pt1 | contig 10954 bp, 8 predicted proteins | sample 8958741 | NCBI WGS metagenome assembly JAEAMG01 (sample SAMN16933256, study PRJNA681125) | bioreactor sludge metagenome | isolation source: anaerobic bioreactor treating anionic surfactant - SDBS | place: India: Bengaluru | collected 2019-02-28
CGGGGGCGTGCGGATCGAGACAGCCAAGGATGCCGCCGTCGCCCTGCACCCGCTGGCCGGGCAGCACGCGGCAACCCTTTTCGCACTGGGCCTGCTCAATGCCTCTCTGCTCTCCTCGGCGGTTCTTCCGCTCTCTACCGCCTACGTGGTCTGCGAGGCCTTTGGCTGGGAGTCGGGGATCAGCCACAGCCTGAAGGAGGCCCCGGCCTTTTTTGGCATTCACGCGGCGCTGATTGTCCTGGGTGCCGGCGTGATTCTGTTGCCTATCCGCTCCCTGGTGCAGACCATGATGGCCAGCCAGACCCTCAACGGCGTGATTCTGCCGATTGTTATGGTCGTCATGTTGAAACTGGTCAATGACCGGGGTCTGCTGGGCAAGTTCGCCAATTCCAGGCTCTACAATATTTTGGCCTGGATCATGGTGCTGGCTTTGATTGCCCTCACCGCAATCCTGCTGGTGACGACCCTGCTTCCGCAGTTCCGGTAGGGCGATTTGCCCAATCGCCCAACTCCCGCAAGTCCTGTAGGGCGATTTGCCAAATCGCCCAACTCCTGCAAGTCTGGTAGGGCGAGTCGCCAAATCGCCCAACTCCTGCAGGCCCTGTAGGGCGATTTGTCAAATCGCCCAACTCCTGCAGTTCCGGTAGGGCGATTTGCCAAATCGCCTCCTGGAGCGACTGTTTGACGGAGTCCGCGTTCGCATCTATACTCACGGCGACTTCTACCTGGAAGGAGAAAACGTGGATTCAACCGAGAAGCTTTTTCGAGAGTTGACCGAAGCCGCCGGGGTACCCGGTTACGAAGGCGAGGCGCGCGCGGCGATTCGTCGCCACCTGGAGCCCGTGGCCCGCATTGAGCACGACAAACTGGGTAGCATCATCGGCGTCAAGCGCGGCAGCGCCGATGCACCGCGGATCGTACTGGCCGGGCACATGGACGAAGTCGGCTTTATGGTCAGCCTGATCACGGACGATGGCTTTCTCCGTTTTGTCCCGCTGGGAGGCTGGTGGAGCCAGGTGATGCTGGGGCAGCGGGTGGTGGTCAAGACCTCCGCCGGTGACGTGCCGGGGGTGCTTGGAGCCAAGCCGCCGCATCTGATGGATGTTGAGGAAGCCAAAAAGCTGGTCGACAAGAAGGACATGTACATCGACATCGGTGCCACCAGCAAGGATGAAGTCAAGGCCTGCGGCGTGCGCCTTGGCGACCCGGTTATTCCCATCTGCCCGTTCACCGTAATGGCCCCGGGCAAGACCTACCTGGGCAAGGCCTGGGACGACCGTCTGGGATGTGCCCTGTTCATCCAGACCTTTGAGCGCCTGCAGGGCCGGCCTCACCCCAATACGCTGTATGGCGTAGGTACGGTGCAGGAGGAAGTAGGCACACGCGGAGCCAAAACGAGCGTGCACAACATCAACCCCGATGTGGCCATTATCCTGGAGGTGGACATCGCCGGAGACGTTCCCGGGATCAAGCCGGAGGAGTCCGCGATCAAGCTGGGCCAAGGACCAAGCCTGCTGCTGTACGACGCGCGCATGATTCCCAACTTGCGGCTGCGCGACCTGGTGATCGCCACTGCCGAGGAGAACAAGATTCCCCTGCAGTTCTCCACCATGCGCGGCGGTGCCACAGACGGCGGGATCATCCACATGCACAATGAGGGCGTTCCCACGGTGGTGCTCGGTGTCCCCACGCGCCATATCCATAGCCACGCCGGCATTCTCCATCGCGCCGACTATGACCATGCCCTCGACCTGCTGGTCAAGCTCGTCCTGCGCCTGGACCAGGCGACGGTGGCAAGTCTCACGGCGCAGTAAGAACACGGTCCGGCTTCAAGACGGATCCGATAGCAGCCAGCATTGAGGATTCAGGAGTTGTCCCGAACCTGAATCCTCAATGCAAAATCGTTCTGGATTACCGGCCGGGAGGGCAGCCAATGACCAGGACCTGCATCATTGTCTCGCATACGCACTGGGACCGCGAATGGTACGAGACTTTCCAGCACTTTAGACTGCGCCTGGTCCGGTTGATGGACAGGCTGCTCCATATCCTGGACACCGACCCCGCCTTCCGCTACTTTATGCTGGACGGGCAGACGATTGTCTTGGATGATTACCTGCAGATCAGGCCCGAGCGCCAAGCTGATCTGCGCCGGTATGTGCGGGAGGGTCGCCTGCTAATTGGCCCGTGGCACCTGTTGCCGGACGAGTTTCTGGTGAGCGGAGAAGCCCTGGTGCGCAATCTGCTGCTGGGAGAACGCTCGGCGCAGAGTTTCGGGGCCAAGATGAGGGTGGGATATACGCCGGATCCTTTTGGCCACATCTCGCAGCTGCCTCAGATTCTGCGCGGTTTCGGCATGGATAGCACCGCCATGCGCCGCGGGCTGGATGACCAGCCCACCGACCTGTTATGGGAGTCGCCCGATGGCAGCACGGTCCTCTTGTGCTACCTGCGCGATGGCTATGACAATGCCGCACGCCTGCCGGTGCAGAGTGCTGAGGCATTTGCGGCTGAGGTGCGGCGCTTGCAGGACAGCCTGTCGCCCTATGCGACCACGGACTATGTGCTGCTGATGAATGGTGTGGATCACATGGAGCCGGTGCCCGAGTTGCCACGTGCCATCGCCTCAGCCACGGCCGTGGCGCCGGAGCTGAGACTGGTGCATGGCACTTTGCCCATGTACCTCAATGCGGTCAAGGAGAGCCTTGCACTGGATCTGGATGCTCCGCTCCTGGGCCGCAGGACGTTGCAGACGGTGCACGGAGAACTGCGCTCGCCCAAGCGGCACCATCTGCTGCCCGGTGTGTTGTCCGCGCGGATGTGGATCAAACAACGCAACACGCGCATCCAGAATGTCCTGGAGAGATGGGCTGAGCCGTTCTCGGCTCTGGCGGATATGGTGACGGGCGACCGCAAACCCTCCTCCGCCTCTCTGGCTGCCCCGATCTGGCAGGCCTGGAAGTACCTGCTGGAAAACCATCCCCACGATTCCATCTGCGGCTGCAGCATTGATCAGGTGCATGACGAGATGGCGACGCGTTTCGATTGGGCCGAGCAGATTGCCGAAGAGGTGACCCGGCAGAGCCTGGCGACCCTTGCCGCTCAGGTCAATACGGCATCCGCAGGACTGTCACAACCCTGCCTGCCCCTGGTTGTTTTTAACCCCCTTGCAGTCAAGCGCACGGACCATGTGACGGCCAGCGTACAGGTTCCGGGCAGCCTGGAAGAGTTTGTCATCGTGGACGAGTGCGGGCAGGTGGTTCCGCACCATGTGGATGGACGGAAGGGTGCCGATTTTGCTTCTCTGGACCTGGGCCGCGAGGAGATTCTGGGTCTGCCGGGCATGGTGCAGATGATCGCCACTCTGGGGATGTCGCTGCAGGAGGTTCACGTCCGCGACACGGGCGAGTGGGTGAGCGTGAATGTGACCGTGATGGAAGGTGGGCAGACGGATGCCGGGCTGGTTGCCGGTGCTCAGGCCGAGATTGAGGCCTTGCTGGCCGGTGGCGCGCAGCACTTTCGCGTGCGCGCCCACCAGGCGTCAACCGTCACGTTCGATTGGGTCGCGCAAGATGTCCCTGGCTGCGGGTTCAGGACCTATTTCTTGAAGAACAGGGCGTCCGTGGCAGCGCCTTCAGTCGCCGGTGAGCAAGGGGGAACGACTCCGGTCGTTACTACCCAGTGGCACATGGAGAACGAGTTCTTCTCCGTGGACATCGATCCTGCGGATGGAACGATGACGGTGCATGACAAAGATACGGGGGCTACTTTCTCTGGCCTGAACCGGTTCGTGGATGGAGGCGACCGCGGCGACGAGTACAACTATTGCGCACCCGAAGCGGATCAGCTCATCTCAGCACCCTCGCAGCCACCCAGGATCGTCTTTGTCGAGAATGGGCCTGCGCGCCGGACGGTACAGGTCGAGCAAATACTGCTACTGCCCGTGGCACTGAGCGGTGATCGCTCTGCCCGGAGCACGGAGATGGTAGATCTGCCGGTCACCAGCCGGATCAGCCTGTACCCCGGGGTGCGCCGCATCGACTTGAGCACAAAAGTGGACAACCGGGCCCGCGACCATCGCCTGCGGGTGCACTTTCCATCCCCTGTACATAGCGATTGGTCCGAGGCCGAGAGCACGTTTGATGTGGTGCGGCGACCTCTGGGGGTGCCGGGAGATACCGGCGAGTGGGTTGAGCAGCCGGTTCCTACCCACCCTCAAAAAACCTTTGTCAACGTCAGCGATGGCGCTGCCGGCCTGATGGTGATCAACCGGGGCCTGCCCGAGTTCGAGGTGCTGCGCGAGGCGGACGGCCCCAACCAACGGGGGCATGAGTACAGTGGCGCGACCGTTGCCCTGACCCTGTTGCGCTGCGTCGGCTGGCTGTCGCGCGATGACTATCCCTGTCGCAAGGGCCATGCCGGCCCCGCCCTGGAGACGCCCGGAGCGCAGTGCCCGGGTCGCCATGTCTTTGAGTACGCCATCGTACCCCATGCCGGCAACTGGCGAACCGTGTACGCGGAGGCGCACGCCTTTAACGCCCCCCTGCGCGCGGTCGGTACGCATCTACACGGCGGTTCTCTGCCGTTGGCGCAGAACCTGATCTCCATCCAGGGCGAGGGTGTCGTGCTGAGCGCTGTGAAAGAGGCCGAAAAGGGCGATGGCTGGATTGTGCGCTGTTACAACACCCTGGATACGGCGGTGGTGGCTCAGCTGCGGACCTTTGTCTCGCCCCGCTCGGCCTGGCAGGTGAACCTGGCCGAGGAGGAATTGCGACAACTGGCGCTGGACGGTCCGGCTCAGCTCCGTGTGGCCCTGGGTGGCCGGCAAGTCGTCACGATCAAGCTGCGTTTTTGACTGCCCGCCACTCCTGCTCGCGGCGGAGGTCCATAGAAGCGGGTGTCTGCGCTGGCCGGAGCCAACTTTGCCGGAGGGGGTACGAAGTACCTGGAGGACCGTGAACCCGACCGAGTTCATTGAGCATCTGAAGCGTAGACGGGAATACCGGCAGCAGATGATCCATGTGCAGCACATACCTGCGCGCGCCGCACGCTATGGCAGCCTGCAACGGCCGCTGCCGAAGGTGCTGCAGGAGGCTCTGCGCGATGCCGGGACGGACAGGTTGTACCTGCACCAGGCACAGGCAATCAATGCCATTCGTGCGGGGCAGGATGTCGTTGTTGCCACGTCCACGGCCAGCGGCAAAACCCTGGTGTACAACCTCCCGGTTCTCGAGTCGATCCTCACCGATCCCCGGTCGCGAGCGCTCTACCTGTTTCCCACCAAGGCTCTGGCTCAAGACCAGCTCCGCTCCCTGCGCCAGCTGACGGAGCCGCCTGGCTTGCGCTCACTGCTCTTTGGCACGTACGATGGAGATACGCCGCAGGGCACACGGCGGCGCCTGCGCCAGTCGGCGGCAATCCTGTTGACCAACCCGGACATGCTGCATGTGGGGATTTTGCCCAACCATACCCTGTGGTCCAGGTTCCTGGCCAACCTGAAGTACATCGTTATCGATGAAGCCCATGTCTACCGGGGTATCTTTGGCTCGCAGGTGGCGTGTGTGCTGCGGCGTCTGCTTCGCCTGTGCCGCTTCTACGGCGCCGAGCCGCAGTTCATCTGCTGTTCAGCGACAATCGCCAACCCGGGTGAGCACGTGCAGCGGCTTACCAGCCAGCCGGCGGTGGTGATTCAGGAAGATGGCTCACCGCAGGCGGCGCGCGATTTCGTGCTCTGGAATCCGCCTTTTGTGGATGCCGCCCGAACGGCGCGGCGCAGCGCCAACGTTGAGGCTACTTCGCTGCTGGTGGAGATGGTGAAGCATGGCATCCGCAACATCACCTTCACCAAGGCGCGCAAGGTGGCTGAGCTAATCCTCCTGTATGCCCAGGGCATTCTCAAGGAAGAGGCGCCTGCGCTGTCGCCGCTGATCCGCTCCTACCGTGCGGGCTATCGCCCCGAGCTGCGCCGCGAGATCGAGCAGGAGCTGTTCTCCGGGCACTTGCTCGGCGTGACAGCCACCAATGCCCTGGAACTGGGCGTCGATGTGGGGTATCTCGATGCCACTGTCCTGGTAGGATACCCGGGGACGATTGCCAGCACCTGGCAGCAGGCGGGCCGGGCCGGACGCGGCGTGCGCCAGGCACTCAATGTGCTCATTGGCCTGGACAACCCGCTGGACCAGTATTTCATGCGGCACCCGGAAGCGCTCTTTGGCCGCACTCCGGAGCACGCCCTGATTGCCCCGGACAATGTTCACATTCTGACCAGGCATCTGCCCTGTGCCGCCTATGAACAGCCCCTGACCAACGACGATGAGGAGCTATTCGGGCCCGGCTTCGCCGAGGCCATGGTGCAGTTGGAGCGCGAGTTGCTCCTGGAGTACCGCAGCGAGCGCTGGTTCTTCCAGGGGATTGGCTATCCCGCGGAGAAGGTGAGCCTGCGCTCCATCTCGGCCAACAAGCTCGCCATTCTCGATGAATCGCAGAACTACCGGCTGATGGAAGAAATGGAAGAGACTACCGCTCTGTCGCGCGTATACGCGGGGGCGATCTACTTGCACCAGGGCGAACCGTACCTGATCACACGCCTGGATCTGGAGATGGGCATTGCCTACGCTTCGCCGGTCGAGGTGGACTATTATACGGAGCCGCGCGAGGTCAACAGCGTGCGGATCAGCCAGACGTGGCAGCGCAGGCAAATGCATTGCAGCGAGGCCTGTTTCGGAGAGCTGTGCGTGACGCAGCAAGTGGTGGGCTACCGGCGGCTACAGCAGTTCAGCGACACGGTGCTTTCGGAAGCCATGTTGGACCTGCCGGCACAATCGTTCATGACCGCCGGCCTGTGGTTTAATGTGCCGCCGGAGGTGATGTACGACATACAGCGGCAGGACCTGGATTTCGCCGGAGGGCTGCACGCCATCGAGCACGCCGCTATTGGCATCTTGCCGCTCTTTGCCATGTGCGACCGGCTGGATATCGCCGGCCTGTCTACTGTGCTGCATCCGGACACCAACCGCGCCGAGGTATTCATCTACGATGCCCTGCCGGGCGGGGTTGGCATTGCCGAGAAGGGATTCGCGCTTTTGGCGGAGCTGTGGCGCGCAACGTTGGCCGCCATTCAAGAGTGCCCGTGCCAGGATGGATGCCCGAGCTGCATTCAGAGCCCCAAGTGCGGGAACAACAACGAGCCGCTGGACAAGCGGGCGGCTATCCTTATCCTCAAGTCGTTGATGGGTAGCGGCAGGGCATAGAGAAACACAAACCGGGTTTCCACCTACCCCTTCCGCTCTGCTTCAGGGGCCTGGGGGAAACCCGGTTTGTCGCGTGCTTGATCGTTGCTTACGCTGCGTTCAGCATCAGCTCGATCAATTCTTCTATAGGTTTGTCGCTGCCATCTTTTCCTGCAACGGTCGAGCACTCTTTGGCATAGTGCTTGAGCAGGAAGACACTGGCACCGTGGGTGGCTGCGCGGATCGACGCCAGTTGATGGATGATCTCGGCGCAGTCGCGTCCCTCTTCCACCATACGCTGCACCCCGCGCGTCTGCCCCTCGATGCGGCGCAGTCGCGCAAGCATCTCTTGTCGGGCCTCTTCAGAAACAGGCATGTTCTTACTCGTTTCCCGAGGACCGGGTTCCAGGCATCCGAGAGCTCACGGCTCTCATCTGCGGATGCCTCAGCCTCCGGTCGTCGGAGCACAGCTACCGCTGGATGACGAATTGCCGATTGAGCCCAGGACCGAGACGGCCTTTTTCACCTTCTGACTACCGCACTTGGGGCAGCGGGCCGTCTCTTCACACACCATGGATCGCTGCCACTTTTCGAAACTCTGGCCACATTCACTGCATCTGTATTCATAGATTGGCATCAGTCTGCTCCGCGACCTGTAATCGTACCCCGATCAGAACCCTTATGCGGGCTTGAGCACCGCGTCCAGTTGCTCCGCGATTGCTTTCTTGGCACGAGCGCCGACCATGCGCTGAACTTCCTGGCCACCGTTAAAGATGATCATCGTCGGGATGCCCATGATGCCATACTTGCCCGGCGTAGCGGCGTTCTCGTCGGTGTTCATCTTGGCCACGACCGCGCGCCCATCATAGTCGCCAGCCAGCTCTTCGATGATGGGTCCTACCATGCGGCAGGGGCCGCACCAGGGGGCCCAGAAATCCACGAGCACGGGCAGCTTGGACTCGAGCACTTCCTTCTGGAATGTAGCGTCGGTGACATGCAGCGGTTCTTTTTTCATCAGTCTCTCCTTACATTGAGTTGAGGCGCATGGCGCCAAATGGACAGGCGGGCAGGCACACATTGCATCCGTAGCAGCGACTGGCATCCACATAGGGTTGCTCACCGGGATCCAGTTGCAGCAGTGCTTTGCTCTTGCAGACAAATCGCGCCGGGCAAGGTAAACAGGCCTGGCAGAGCGATGTATCCACAAAAGGCACTGCCTGCACTTGAGCTTTGGCGCTCTGCATCTCCACCGGTGCACTCCACGTTGCTGATCGTGTAAGGGCTAGCATACCCCCCTACCCTATGTACAGGATACCACAGAACCCAGGATTTGTCAAGAGACTTTTGTCACACAAGCGAGGTTTCTGCTTTGACCGCATTTGCACAACCTGGTACAATGTCGGCCCAGACCCCACGAAAGGAGTCCTGACGGTGCGCTTTATCTATGTGTTGCTCACAACGCTGCTACTGGTTGCGCTGTTCGTGGTCCTGGCCAGTGCCCAGGTGGCCTGGCGGCTGGTCACTGTCTCTTATTCCGGGTGGGAGCAGCTGCAGGGGCTGCAATCCTCCGGATTGCAGATTATCCACTACCGGGGCGATGTGCTGGCCGCGCTGAGCTCTGATGAGCAAATCGAACAACTGCGCCAGTCCGGCTTCGAGGTCCGCGTCCTGGACCCGGCAGCGGACCCCGACTCTTACTATCTGGCTTATCCCGCTCCAGGTGAGACCAAGGTCTCTGGATCCGGCCTGGAGGCGGTGTACCCGTACGCCGCCGGGGTGTACATCGTCAAGGCCCCGCGGCTGGCCGCCGAAGCGTTGAGCACGCAGGCGGTGCAGATCGTCAAGTTACCGCGCTCCGTGACGCTCGACCGCCGCGGGCACCTGGCAAGCTCACAAAGTGACCTTGCGTACAGCACCGCTATCCAGCAGATGGTGGATGCAGTCTCGTCCACACTCCTGATCGGCCATGTGTGCAAATTGCAGGATGATGACAGCCAGGGTTACTGCAACGCTCTGGGTACGCGCTATTCCTATGCGACGGCCCAGTTGGGCGAAGCGGCGCAGTATCTGGCCAACCAGTACACCGCTCTTGGCCTGACCGTGACCTATGACGCGCTCCTGAGCGGCGGATTGCCCATTACGAACGTTGTTGCCGAGCTGCCCGGCGTAGGGCCGGGCAGGGACCACATCTACATCTTGTGCGCTCACTACGACTCGATTGCGGGGGGATCGAGGTCTAATCCGTCTAGCCCTGCCCCCGGTGCCGATGACAACGCGAGCGGCTCCGCAGCAGTGTTGGAAGCGGCGCGCATCCTGAGCCAGTACCGGTTTGATCGCACCATTCGCTTCATTCACTTTGCCGGGGAGGAGCAGGGCATGGTCGGTAGCCAGCACTATGCGCTGGCAGCAGCGCAGCGTGGTGACCTTATCGACGGCGTGATCAACCTGGACATGATCGGCTACGAGAGTGTGCCACCCAATGACCACATCGTCGAGGTCCATGCCGGCACTATGCCGGCCTCGGGAGGTCTGGCCGATGCCTTTATTAGCAGCATTGCTGAGTACGATCTGCAACTGGTGCCGCAAAAGCTCACTTCGAGCTCGACGGACCGCAGCGACCACTCCTCATTCTGGTACCGGGGATATCCGGCTATCCTTGGCATTGAGGACTATACGGGTGACTTTAACCAATTCAATTATCATCAGACGAGCGATACCCTGGCCAACTTGCAGCCATCGATGATGGTAGAGTACACCAGGGCGTGTGTAGCCACGCTGGCCTGGCTGGCGGTCGATACGCAGGGCTTGAGCTCTTCGCTCTACCTCCCCTACGTGGCGCGGCTTCCGTGAGCAGGACGGCGCCGGAGTTTGCTGCGAGTCCCCGCCGGCTCGACTGGCGAAGCGAATTGACAAAATTCCTGAACATTTGTAAGATTGCGCCAGGTACCACCGCACGAAAAAACACCCACAAAGGAGTGCCACAGTGAAAAAGATCGCCATCCTCTTGCTGACCGCCCTGGTGATTCTAGCCCTGGCGCCTGTGCCAGCGGTGACCGAGTCGCTCGTACTGTACAGGGCTTACCTCCCGTTGATTCTCCCGGGTCAGTTCCAGACTGACTACCTCGAGGGGACCGGGTGGGATCCGACCGTGAAGGCACGGATCAATGAGATGTTTGACCTCTATGGAAAAGCTTCGCCCAATTACGACTATGCCAACCCGCCGTACGCGGTGTTTGACTTTGACAACACGACGTCGGTGCTGGACGTGGAGGAGATCCTGATCATCTACCAGCTGAACCACATGCGGTTTGCGGTGGAGCCGGATGAGATGTACGAGGTCCTGTGCACGGGGATCGCGAATCCGGACGAGCTGATGGTGGGGTGGCAGAACGCGGCCGGGCAGGATCTATCGGTGTCGACGGTAGCGCAGGACGTGGCGGCGGCGTACGAGGTACTGTACGACGCGGGGTACGTGACGGTAGAGGGAGTGGACGCGGCCACGGAGGCGGTGTACCAGGCGACGGATGAGTGGAAAGATTTCTCGTCGAAGATTCGGTGGCTGTACGAAGCGATCAACGGGTACTACAGTGCGAGCATCGGGTATCCGTGGATCACGTACCTGTTCACGGGGATGACGCCGGAGGAAGTGACGGATCTGGCGACGGACTCGCATGTGTACAACATGGAGCTGAGCAAGGATCCGGCGCAGTGGAAAAAGATCACGATGG
>JAEAMG010002616.1_pt1 | contig 10932 bp, 11 predicted proteins | sample 8958741 | NCBI WGS metagenome assembly JAEAMG01 (sample SAMN16933256, study PRJNA681125) | bioreactor sludge metagenome | isolation source: anaerobic bioreactor treating anionic surfactant - SDBS | place: India: Bengaluru | collected 2019-02-28
TCGGCGTCGAGACTCACTGGACCATGAGCGCCCTCGCCCACGAGTTCCGCGAAACTCTACGCATCGAGCAACAGATCCGGGACAACCCGGCAATCGCCGCGGAGTGGACGCGTCACCAGATCGAGGTGGAGGAAGCGCTGGATGTGGTCGAGGAAGAGGAAGTGCTGAGTTAGAAGTGGCAGACAAACCCAAGCATTGACCGCCTTGACTCATCGTCGGCTGCAAAAAAAGCGCTCCGTGAGCGGATCACCGACCGCAGGATTACACATTAGGCGGCTTGGTGCGAGAGGTCGCGATGAGGTGTTAATTACGCTGCATTCAAGGAATGCCTTACAGCAGATTTCCCAGCTGCATTGCACTCAGAATGCGGACGCGATTGCCTCTCGGCGCAACGATTGCTCTAAGCTATATCTAAGAGAGCTAGGACAGGCGCAGTCTGGTAACTCTCCGAGCCGAGGCAAAACCTGAATAACGTCGAAGCTTCCGCCGCCCAACCAAGAAGTCGCCTCGGTAATTCCGCCCGGATCTGCCCCATCGACAACACGCTGCATGCGTGGGAACAAGAAATCCAGGACAGTCCGCGCATTGCGCTCAGCCACAACCCATCGACGACGCATTTTGTGGGCAGCCGCTGCTGTCGTACCGCTGCCGGCGAATAGATCTACAACCAGCTCTCCTGGATTCGTTGCGATGTGAATGATTCTCTCCAAGAGAAGCTCAGGCTTTGGCGTATCAAATACTTCCCGATCAGGAAAAAGCGTCATCAAGTGTCGCTTGGCCTCGTCATTCGTTCCAGTATCCGAAGCTCCCCAAACGGTAAAAGGCACCAACCCTCTGAGTTGGTGTGCGAAAAGTTTCAGGCGAGGAGAACCATCTCCTCCCTTTGGGAACCAGATACGCCCGTCGGCAAGCAGGTCCTGGAAAGTTTGTTCTGTGGCATACCATGACCGCCCTCTCGGAGGTCGTAATGTGCGCCCCGTTGGGGTAACGATGTCGTACTGTTGTGCACTACGAAAACCAGGAGCAGTGAACGGCGCATCAGACCATGGACCTCTAGGGTCATTGTCCTTGTTAATAAGAAGAGAATTATCCTTCGATAGTAGATTTCTTGATGTCTTCCACTTTTTTGGACCGCTCGGTGCGTACACGAGAATTGTATCGTGATTGGATGAAAATGCTGCTCGTGAATCACGTGTGGTTTTTTTCTGCCAAACGACAGATGCCACAAACGCATCCTCACCGAACACCTCATCCATGACACATCTTGCTCGGTGCACTTCCGCGTCGTCCAGATGCACCCAGATACTAGCGTTCTCCGCAAGAAGCGGTCGTAGCGCTGAGAGCCGATCGCGCATCATGCTCAGCCACTTCGAGCGCTCCATAGCGTCGCCGTATTGACGAAAGTTGCCCTGAGTATTAAAGGGTGGGTCGATGTATACGAGTCGGATTCCGCCGTCGAGAACCTTAGTTCTATCTGCTAGAGCCTGCAAAACATCCAACCCGTCCCCGATCGCAAGCACGTTCGAACGGGAGCAAACTGACCGACCTAATAGTGCCTCGATTGGAGGGCTGGCAAGGAGCCTCGTATCACAAGGAGACATCCACTCATAGCCGTTAGCGCCCGCTGCACACAGGACTAAATCTTTATTTGGCCAAACCAGTTGTATCTCAGACATATGCCCACCAGAGCAGATTTTGTCGCGACGCGCTCTACGCACCACGCTTCCTGTTAGACTACCGACTCGCGACGAGCGAGCCAAAAGACGTGGAAAAACAGCAGATTATACCTGAAAAACGTACCCAGATGGAGTTACCATTGATCGAGCCAGCTCAACCACCTATTAAGCCTTTCATCCGGTGGGTAGGTGGCAAGTCGCGACTGCTTCCACGCATCCTTCCACATGTCCCGCGGACCATCAGAGATTACTATGAGCCATTTCTGGGTGGGGGAGCCGTTTTCCTTGCCTGCTCTAACCGCATCTCGGGACGTGCGCACCTAGCGGATCTCAATGATCACCTAGTCGCTGCATGGATTGCTGTGAAAGATCATCAAAGTGAGCTGCGCCCCCTACTGGACTGGTATCAAGCACGAGACTCAAAGGATTTCTACTACGAGGTTCGAGCTGAAACCCCCAACACAGCTATTGAAAAGGCGGCTCGTTTCCTGTACCTGAATGGGGTTTCGTGGAACCATCTTTGGCGCGAGAACTCCCGCACCGGAGCCATGAACGTCCCTTGGGGTGATCGAAGCTTCAAAGGTATTGACGATACGACCCTAAACATCATGGGCGACGTTCTAAAGTCTGCAAACATCGCCACCAAGGACTTCCGTGAAGTCCTTAAGGAAGCTTCTTGCGGAGACTTTGTCTATCTCGACCCACCATATCTTCCTGTGTTTTCTCGACCGGGCATCGAGAAAGAACCTACCGCAAAATTCAACAAATACACTGCAAAAACGTTTGAGCTTCCCGACCTGATTGAGCTAGCAGAAATCTGCAAAGAGCTATCCGGCCGCGGCGTGAAATGGGTAATGTCCAATCGGGATACTGAACTAATTCATGAGCTATTCCCAAACAACGAGATAATTCAGTTCACTACACATCGCTCTTTAGCTGCACAAAGCCGACGCGAAGTCGAATCACACAGATCACCGGAAGCAATAATCATAGGGAAATAAAATGGCCGCACTTCCTGTCGAATGGGTTCTAGTTATTTATTACGGCACATCTGCGCACCGCGCGACTTACGGTCGCCTGGCAGGGACTGCGTATACGAAAGACTACATCCAACTATATAAAAGCAGCGACTTCACCGACACACTTAAATTACACTTTCCTGCTCTATTTGACGATGAAGATTCATTATCGCTCGTCTACAAATGGCCAAAAGGTACGGCACGCGGCGCGCTCGTCAAAGTTTCAGCAGACAGGCCGCATCTCAAATGGGACACAGCCCATGGTGCACCTCAAGCCTGGAAGATGTCGCCCGAGCCAAGCGAATCCTCTGCTGAGACAATTCCAGGTAACCCTACTCACCTGAGCAGCATTGACGCTGAACGCGAGTTCACACAGCTCCAAACAAACGGAGCCGGCCAACCTTATTTGATGGCCGTCAAGCTACGTGATGAGCCTTCGACGCTGCATCTAAGGGCCTACCTCAAAAAACCAGATGAAAAGTACGCCTGGGCAAGCATTCAGGCTGCCCCACAGAGAATTCAAGCGCTCGCTCACAAAACAAATCCGAGCAAAGCGCTCGCCTGGACAAGCATTGAAAGTGGAGGCGTTTTACCATCCCCCGACAGCCAAGTTCTTTTAGATCAATTCGCGGCCAATCCAAAACCGGAGGAAATTTTCGGGAATCTCGATACTGACACGAGAGAATTGTTATTAAACTATATTCAGGATCCGGCTTACGGGCTGTTCTTCGATCCTTCAAAAAACCATGACGCATGGCTGGAGGCTTTGCCATTACCACCAGAGATTAAAGCTGCCGAAGATCAAATTATTGAAATTCTGGGAGCGCAGCTTTTAAGTTCGCAACAAGGAGATTTAGCTGCTGAGACCCTTGAGGTATCTCCCGAGGAAGTTAACGCTTTTAAAGCTAAAATTGAGCACAAAGATTTTTCGGTCCCAGATGCTCTCATAACGACAAAAACAAGAGGGAGTGCACAAAGAGCATTTGCCGATGCCGTAAAAGCCAACTATGGCACCCGGTGCGCCATTACTGGAATCACGACTAGAAGTTTTCTAATCGCGTCGCACATTGTCCCGTGGAGCCAAGACCATAGCATCCGTATAGATCCTTCAAACGGGATATGTCTGTCATTACTTGTAGATCGCGCATTCGAAGCGGGATATCTAACCATTGATGACGATTCGATTATTCATATCGAGTGGAGCAAGCTTTGCGGCGATGAGGCGTTAAAAAGTCTTTTAAAACCGTATGACGGCCAGAAACTAACCGCCCCTTTGGCAGATGCCCCCAAGGTCGAATATCTTCAGCGACGCCGAGCATTACTAGCTAAGGAATAGAGCTGCCAATTGCGTTGCGGTACACCTAGATACGGGAGATTGGCCAATTTGTGCCCGAGCCGCCACCAGATGACGCTTTACCAATACAAAGGAATAGCCAGACCAGCGGGACTGCCCTTCGTCAAATGAGTAAAGCGCCGGCCAGAGACTCTCGTCAGTCAACCCACACCGCTTCCCCGTAGCCCGGCTACGCCCTACCCTGTTTGCCCTCCCCCAATGCCGCGCGCTAGACTGTTCCAGTCGCGGTAAATCCCGCGACCGGGCGTGAGAACCCGGCGTGTATGTCCAAGGCGCGGTTGCGCCGTAGCGCACAGCCAGTGTTAGCACTGTGCTGCAGCAACGCTATGGCGGGCCGTGTGAGGCGGGCTTCGGCCCGGCCGGTTCCCTTGGACGCCGGTTCTCACCCTTGCACGGTCCGCCACCCACGCTCGTGAGAAGGCTGGTTGGCGGCTCCTTAACTGTCCAAGGAGCACCAGCGTTATGCACTACCTCCTTTTTACGCCCGCGCCCCACCCTGTCGTTTCGTCTGGGTTTGACTCTGTCGCCACTTCGCGCCGCGAGGTGAGCCATGACTGAACTGTCCTCCAATCTCCTGGCATTTCCTTCCACTGCCCCCTTGCGGTGTTCTTCTGCCGTTTCGTCTTCCGGTCCCTTGGCCGAGGCGGAGATGCGTGTCGAGATGATCCGTGGGCTTTTGCTTCAGCTGACCGAGGACCAGGGCGCGCAGACGCTCGATCTGCGTGCGCGCCTGCTGGGCTATGCGGCCCAAGAACTGCTCGACGAGATGGTCGTGCTGTATCGACGGGCATTCGGGGCGGAATCGGCGCGAGTCTGAGCCAATGGGCCGTCCGTTCGGGCGGCCCGCTCTGATCTTCTTCTTGGCGCTCGGTGTTGGCTCGTCTCGCTATTTTCGTCGTTTGCCCTATTACGCCTGGGTGCCTTTCGGGTTGTTGTCGCATTGGCGAGGCTGATCGTTTTCGTCTCGGCGTTTTGCCTTGGGTGATTGCTTCCGGAGATATGCGGTGGAACTGGAGCTGATCCGGCGTGCGCTGCATGAACTGTGCGAGGCGGGTTCGCTGGATGATCTGCGGGGTGTATTGGGCAGGCTCTTTTCGGGGCTGGGCATCGCGCAATATGCCTTCGTTCGCGTGGACAGCACCGTGCTGGGTACTGCTCCCCTGCTCGTCTCGAACCATCAGGCCTGCTGGCAGCAGCTGTATCGCACGCATGGCTATCAGTGCATCGATCCGTTTGTGCGTCATGCGCGGTGTTGTGCACTTCCCTTTCTCTGGCGGGACGTGGGTGTGCGGGTATCGTGCTGTGCTTCAGATGCGGCGTTCCTGGCCTGCGCCAGGCGGCATGGCATCGATGTGTGTCGGGGCGCCTCGATCCCGGTCCATGTGCGCGGCGAGCAGCTCGCGTTGCTCAGCATCAGCCAGGGCATCGGCAGTGGTCGTGGACGAGACATCTGTATTCGCGATGCGCTGTTGCTATCTGGCGTTGCTACGACGCTGCACCTGCGGGTCGGGCAGTTGATGGCGGATTGCCGACATCGATCGTTGACACGGCGTGAGCGCGAGTGCCTGCTCTGGGCGTCGCGTGGCAAGGGACAGGAAGAGATCGCGCTGATCTTTGGCCTGCGGCCGCGCACCGTTCGCTTCCACTAGGAGAACGCCATGTGCAAGCTCGGTGCTCGCAACATCGCGGCGGCCGTGGCGATGGCGACTGCCCTTGGGTTGTTTTAACTGCGCTTGGGTTGGTGTAGAGGGCTTCACCGGTACCGGCTTGGTGCACCTTCGAATTGCCTTCTACAGTGATTGTTCCTCCCTGTTCAGAAGCCTGCCCGATGCTTATCGATGCCCTCGCCCGCTTCCCTCGCCTCGAACTGATTACCGCCCCCACGCCCCTGGAACATCTACCGCGTCTGTCACGTCACCTGGGTCGGGATATCTGGATCAAGCGTGACGACCTCACCCCGCTGGCCCTCGGTGGCAACAAGGCGCGAAAGCTCGAGTACCTCGGTGCCGAGGCCCAGGCTCAGGGCGCGGATGTGTTGGTAACCGCCGGTGCGATTCAGTCGAACCACGTGCGCCAGACCGCGGCCCTGGCGGCCAGGCTGGGTCTTGGCTGCCTGGCGCTGCTGGAGAATCCGCTGGGCACCGACGAGGGCAACTACCTGGGCAACGGCAACCGCCTGCTGCTCGACCTGTTTGGCTGCGAGATCGAAGCGGTCGCCAACCTGGACAGTGCCGACGAGTTGCTGCAGGCGGCCGCCGAGCGCCTGCGCAGCGCCGGGCGCAAGCCTTACGTAGTGCCCATCGGTGGCTCCAACGCGCTTGGTGCGTTGGGCTATGTACGCGCCGGCCTGGAGCTGGCCGAGCAGATGCATGGCACCGGCGAGGATTTTGCTGCCGTGGTCCTCGCCTCCGGCAGCGCCGGAACCCACAGTGGCCTGGCCCTTGCGCTGGAACATGCCCGGCCCGGCAGCCGGGTGGTCGGGGTCACCGTGTCGCGGCCAGAGGCGACACAGCGACCCAAGGTCGAGGGGCTGCTGCAGGGCACCGCCGAGCTGCTCGGCGTCGACGTGCCGGCGGGGTTGCAGGTCGAGCTGTGGGACCAGTACTTCGGCCCGCGCTACGGTGAACCGAATGCCGACACCCTGGCCGCGATCCGCCTGCTGGCCGAACAGGAGGGCGTGCTGCTCGATCCGGTGTATACCGGCAAGGCCTTCGCCGGGCTGCTCGACGGCATTGCCCGAGGGAGCTTTCCAGGCAAGGGGCCGTTACTGTTCCTGCACACCGGTGGTGCCCCGGCATTGTTTGCCTATTATCCATGGGCACTGGATGCAAAAAGGCTTATTCCCTGATCTTCGGCTCTGATGCCTTCTGATTATTTTATCGAATAAATCTCCGCCGTTAGAGTTGTGTCCTGCCCATTCCCCGGAGGCCTGCCATGACGTTTGCCATCCTGCGTCGCCATCTGCTGCTCGGCAGCCTGACCATGCTGCTCGGCTCGCCGCTGTTCACGCCCGTGTTCGCGGCCGATCTATTGGATGAAATCAAGTCCAACGGCAACCTAAAGGTTGGCCTGGAAGGCACGTACCCGCCCTTCAACTACCAGGACGAGAGCGGTGAGTTGACCGGCTTCGAGGTGGACTTCGCCAATGCGCTGGCAAAGGAGCTGGGGGTCAAGGCCGAGTTCCAGCCGGCCAAGTGGGACGGCATTCTCGCCGCCCTGGAATCCAAGCGCCTGGACGTGGTGATCAACCAGGTAACCATTTCCGAGGAGCGCAAGCAAAAGTACGACTTCTCCACGCCCTACACCGTCTCCGGCATCCAGGCGCTCACCCGCAAGACCGATGCCGACAGCATCAGGCGTCCAGCCGACCTCGCCGGCAAGAAGGTCGGCGTGGGGCTGGGCACCAACTACGAGCAGTGGCTGAACGAGAACGTGCCACAGGCCGATATCCGCACCTACGACGATGACCCGACCAAGTTCCAGGACCTTGCCGTCGGCCGCATCGACGTGATCCTGGTCGACCGCCTGGCCGCCTTCGAGATGGTCGAGAAAACCGGAGATCGCCTGGCGGTGGCCGGTGAAGCCTTCTCCCGCCAGGAGTCGGGCGTTGCCCTGCGCAAGGGCAACCCGCAGCTGCTCGCCGCCATCGACGAAGCCATAGCCAAGCTGCGCGCCGACGGCACGCTCAAGGAGCTATCGGAGAAGTGGTTCGGGGCTGACGTCACGCAATGATCGAGGGCAGCCTGCAGCTGGTCCTGGACTCCCTGCCCTTCCTGCTCAAGGGCGCGTGGTGGACCGTGGTGCTGAGCCTGGGTGGGATGTTCTTCGGTCTCTTGCTGGGCTTCGGCCTGGCGCTGCTGCGGCTGTACGCGTTCTGGCCGCTGCAATGGCTGGCGCGGGTCTACGTCTCGTTCTTTCGCGGCACGCCGCTGCTGGTGCAGTTGTTCATGATCTATTACGGCCTGCCACAACTGGGCATCCAGCTGGACCCGCTGCCGGCGGCGCTGATCGGTTTCTCGCTGAACATGGCGGCCTACACCGCCGAGATCCTGCGCGCCGCCATCGCCTCCATCGACCGTGGCCAGTGGGAGGCGGCCGCCAGCATCGGCATGGGTCGCGCGCAGACCCTGTACCGGGCCATCCTGCCGCAGGCCGCACGCACCGCCCTGCCCCCGCTGGGCAACAGTTTCATCTCCCTGGTCAAGGACACCGCGCTGGCCGCCACCATCCAGGTACCGGAGCTGTTCCGCCAGGCGCAGCTGATCACCGCGCGCACCTTCGAGATCTTCACGATGTACCTGGCGGCCGCGCTGATCTACTGGTTGCTGGCCAGCGTGCTGGCGTACTTCCAGGGGCGCCTGGAACATCGGGTCAACCGCCACGAGCAGGACGCCTGATGATCACCGTGCGCAACCTGAGCAAATCCTTCAACGGCCAGGCGGTGCTCAAGGGGATCGACCTGGACATCGCCCCCGGCGAGGTGCTGGCGATCATCGGCCCCAGCGGTTCGGGCAAGACCACGCTGCTGCGCTGCCTCAACCTGCTGGAACAACCCAGCGGTGGACAGATCAGCGTGGGCGAGATCCACATCGACGCCGACCGGCCGCTCAAGGCGCAGCAGGGGCTGATCCGCGAGCTGCGCCAGCACGTCGGTTTCGTGTTCCAGAACTTCAACCTGTTCCCGCATCGGACCGCCCTCGAGAATGTCATCGAAGGCACGGTGCAGGTGAAGAAGGAGCCACGCCGCGAGGCCATCGAGCGCGGCCGGGCACTGCTGGCCAAGGTGGGCCTGGAGGGTAAGGAAGATGCCTATCCCAGGCGCCTCTCCGGCGGCCAGCAACAGCGCGTGGCGATTGCCCGCGCGCTGGCCATGCAGCCCGATGTGATCCTGTTCGACGAGCCGACCTCGGCACTCGATCCGGAACTGGTCGGCGAAGTGCTCGCCACCATCCGCGGCCTGGCCGAGGAAAGGCGAACCATGGTCATCGTCACGCATGAGATGAGCTTTGCCCGCGACGTGGCCGACAGGGCGATCTTCATCGACGACGGGGTCATCGTCGAACAGGGTGACGCCAGGCAGCTGCTCAGCGCACCGCAGCACGAACGCACGCGGCAGTTCCTGAGCAAGTTCATTGGAGACCATGCGGGGCACTGAAGCGTCGGCTCACTCTTGGCTCGGGCACCAGGAGTTTGGGCGCCGGTTTAGCTTCGCCTTTTTTCTGAATCGCCGGCCCGATTAGCCCTTCAATGCCGCTTCGATCGTAGCGATGTCGATCTTGCGCATGCCCATCATCGCGTCGAACGCACGCTTGGCCGCTGCCCGATCAGGGCTGGTATAGGCGGCCGTCAGAACGCGTGGCGTGATTTGCCATGACAGGCCCCACTTGTCCTTGCACCAGCCGCATTCGCTTTCCTGGCCGCCGTTATCGACGATTGCGCTCCACAAGCGATCCGTCTCCGCCTGGTCGTCGGTGGCAACCTGGAACGAGAACGCCTCGGAATGCTTGAAGGCCGGCCCCCCGTTCAGCCCGAGGCAAGGAATCCCCATCACCGTGAACTCGACCGTGAGGACATCGCCCTGCTTGCCCGAAGGGTAGTCGCCTGGCGCACGATGCACAGCGCCTACGGCACTGTCCGGAAAGGTCTCGGCATAGAAGGTAGCCGCCTCGAGCGCGGTACCGTCGTACCACAGGCAGATCGTGTTCTTGCTGGTCATTGCAGGTCTCCGTCTTGCTTAACGAGATGGTCTCGGGCCTGTGCGGTGCAAACGCTCGCCCGCCCATCGCCCCGGGATATGGCCGCGGCCATGGCATTTGCGGCGACGGCCGAGCGATCACATCAGGTAGTCGTATGGGCGCCTGCGCAATCGACACCTCGCTCGAATCGTCGGGGGTCTTTCTTGTCTGCGCGGATGCCGATACCGTCTGGCGGCGTCGCGATGCCAGTTCCTCTCCAGCCCGAGGACAGTCCGTCGCTTATGCTTCCGCCATTCGATCTACAGGTTTTTTGACGCCGCGATGAGCCCTCAGTATCGTCCTTGCTCCCTTCCTTTCCGGCTCCCTCTGCCGTGAACCGCCCAGGCGTTAACTCGCGAAGCGGTCATACAAGCTGCCGGCACTTATACGGTCGCTACCCAGTAGCGCGCCTCGTTCCGCTATCAAGTGTTAAGGATGATTTTATGATCATTCGTCAGGCTACCCATGACGATCACCCGCAATTGCTAAACCTCTGGCTGCGTTCCGTTCGCGCTACTCACCATTTCCTGCAAGAGTCCGATATCGAGGAGTTGTATCCGCGGCTGCGCGATATCTACCTTCCCGCTGTAGAACTATGGGTTGCGGTAGATACCGAGGATTGCCCGATGGGCTTTATCGGGATCGCTGAAAACCATGTGGAGATGCTCTTCATCGAGCCAGATCTGCGAGGAAAAGGCATTGGCCGTGCGCTGCTGGATCACGCCCGCCGTTCGCGCGATCGGATTAGCGTTGACGTGAATGAGCAAAACCCCGAAGCGGTTGGGTTTTACTTGCACTACGGCTTTGTACAAACCGGACGTTCGCAGCTGGATGGCGAGGGCCGCCCCTTCCCTTTGCTACACCTGAAGCTGCCCAGCTAAAGCTGAAGTCGGGAATTGAGCCGAGCCACAAACCACCGGCGCCGACGTGCACCAGCACCTTAATGCGGTAAGCCCGGCGATTGGCGACCGCGGTCCCCTGGGTACCCTGTTCGGGTAAAGGAATGCGCATTTATCCGGAGCGCACCGAATTCATGCGCACCGTCCCGTCTCCGGCGAGGTGGATGACATAGTCTGCTTTGGCGGTGACCGACGGGCGATGGGTGATCATCACCAGTGTCCGGGCGTTGGCCTTGAGCACATCGATGG
>JAEAMG010002617.1_pt1 | contig 10931 bp, 11 predicted proteins | sample 8958741 | NCBI WGS metagenome assembly JAEAMG01 (sample SAMN16933256, study PRJNA681125) | bioreactor sludge metagenome | isolation source: anaerobic bioreactor treating anionic surfactant - SDBS | place: India: Bengaluru | collected 2019-02-28
TTCTACTTCGTGGGATCACCCTGGAACATGACCTCCGCATAATAGAGCACGTTGTTGGTGTAATTCTCATACGCAGGGACTTCGACGTCCGTCGAACGCACCGCGATGCCCATCACGCGGTCCGACGCGCCCTCGACCAGATCAAAAAAGATGCGGTAGTGTTTCGCATCCATCGCCTTTCCAGCCACCGTCCAAGCTCCGGGCAGGTCCAATTGGTTTTGAATATCGAAATTCCCATGCGAAGGGAGCGGCGTCTTCCCCCGGGCCTTCTTGCCGAGCGGCGTGACGCTGAAAGGATAGGCGGTGTAGTCCATATCGAGCCACTCGCTCCAATACACGTTGGTCTGCGAGAGCGCGGCCACGAGCTGATTCAGCGCGTAGTCGGCGAACATGGACTGCTGCAGGTCGGCCCGTCCCTGATAACTTTCTCGAAGTCCCAGCGGAAACAGGCCCACCAGGCTCATGATGCCGACCGCCATGACGAAAACCGCCATGTTGACCTCCATGAGTGAAAACCCGGCCCTGCAGTCTCTGTGCTTCATGACCTGTGCTCCCTTCATTAAGGACCTCACTTAGGAACGGTGATTGTTCCGTTATCCTCGACCGAGAACGTGACGCTTTTGCCTCCCGTCGTCGTGTCCTTGATCGTGAAGGACCTATTCGAGTTTTTCGCATTGGTGGAACGCGAACCGTCCGGCTCGAATGTCACGCAAAGGACCTTATTCAAGGTATATTTGTCCAGCGTGTCGAAAAGATATTTTTTGGGCAGCGATTGGACCGGCGCGACTTCGACGCCGTAAGCATCGCCGACCTCCCACTTTTCCGCATTCACCGACTTATTCCCTTGCAGGACAAACGCATAGGCGTTAAATGTGTAGGTGTCATTCGCGGCGCCGACCGTTTCAGAGTAAAGCAAAGAAGCATCCGCACCACCCACCGGTTTTTCCTGCGCATACGGCCGCACCTCTGTCCAGAAGCCCTTGTCGAGATTGTAGAGGCGGAGCAAGCCCGCGTTGCTGAAGAACGAGTCGGTTTTTCCGTTCAAATCAACCGGAGCGCCGGTGTCATCAAAGGGTGCGGGAAACAGTTTTTTCAGGTCGGCAAACTCGTCGACGAGGTAGGTTTGACTATCCGGCACCCATGAAATCCGCCCGATCTCACGGCACACGACATAACAGCCGGCGGACTCCTGTATCTTCTGCCCCGTCGTATCATAGGAGAGAGACTCGTTGAAGGCCATCAGACTGACGCGGACACCATCCATGCAGGCGCGCTGGCGCGCCTGCACAAGGGCGTTCTCGAAATGGCGCTTGGCGCTACGGGAGGCCATGCCGCGGACCGCGCTGAAATAGCTGGTGACCGCCATCGTGGACAGCAGTGCCATGATCGCGATCACCGCGAGCAACTCCAGCAGGGAGAAGCCGCGCCGCGCGGCAGCGGGCCTCACGCCTGTGTGACAAAAGCCTGATGGCCTGCGTATGCTCATGTGTTGCCCTCGTCCATAACTTCAAGTATTCAGAAGACAGGAGACAGAATTCAGAATGAAATTCCTTCTTTTGACGCCTGACTTCTGAATACCCATTCTCTAGTTGCCTCTCCGTTCATTCCCGCTCTGCGGACCCGATCCCGACCGACGGTATCGCCCTATTTTTCCCATCGCTTGACCTTCACCGATTCCGTTGCGATGTAGTACTCGACCGTATAATACTTGAAATACTTGAACTGGGCCGGATCATCCGGTTTAGGATCATGATCCGGATAGCCGATCGGGATGTCTTTGCCCGAGCCAGCCCTGAGCGCGTCCTTCACGCTCATCTGCTTGCCGTTGACGCGGGTCAAGAGGGCGGAGGTGTCCAACAGGGCGCGGTTTTGCTTGACGGCGTTCAGGATCTCTTTGAACACCGCCGCATTCTTCACATCGCCTTTAAGAACGATTTTCCCGTCGCCTTCATCGCCGTCGTTTTTGTAATCGTTGAACTCGACCGGCCATTTTCCGTACAGCGCGCGATAATTCACCAGCGACATTTCAAGCGCCTTAGCCATCATGTCGATCCGCTTGTTGCGGTTCTGCTTGACGGATTTGATGGCCGCGCCTGTCGCCAGCGTGGCGATCACCGCCATAATCGAGACGACCACCAGCAATTCGATGATCGTGAACCCGCGTCGTAGTGTATTCCGGCTTTTCATCGTTGCGGCTCGGGGCTCAGCGCCCGAGGCTCCTTTCTCGCTTTCACGACGGGATTGCGATCCCGTCACAATAAACTCTGCCTCCTAAAGACCAAAGTGAAGCGACGGGATTACAATCCCGTCCTACTTGTACTGGCTCACCGGCCAACTATAGCGGTTTTCTTTGACCGGCTTACCGGTCTGTTCAAAGGTCATGTTGGCGGTCGGCCCGCGAGACCAGACGATGACCGAGGCCCGCACCGAGATGCCGGGCGGCGCGCCATCCAGCGTATCCACCTTCCCGTCCAAGTTCTTGTCCAGCCTGAATTGCAGCCGGTGGTCCGCGAAGGTGCCGCCGCCCTCCACCTTGTCCGCATCACTCAGCGTCTTGTTTTTCCGCAGGGCGGCGCGGGCCCACGGATCGAGCAGCCCAAAGCGGTCGGGGCTCTGCTGGTTGATATTCGCTTCCACGCAGTTCATGACCGTATTTCCCGAATACTTGTACGTCGTCACATCAAACAGCTTCTTGTCCTGAAGAACCCAGCAGACCTCCTTGTCCATGCCAATCTTATCCTTGTTCAGCCATTGGGCGGGCCAGTCGCGCTCCTGCTGCAGATACATCGTCATGGCTGTGGCCACCTCCACAACCAGATTATGCGCCTGCGACTGACGCGCCGTGGTCTTCATGTGTGAAAAAGAGGAAATCAACGTGGCGGCCAGAATCCCGATGATTCCGACCACCACCATCATCTCGACCAGCGTAAAGCCGCCGCGCAACCCGCACTGTCTTTTCATCCGCATCTGATTGCCTTTCCCCAAGCAGGCACCGGGCCTTGCACCCAAACCTACCGGTCAAACCGGGCGATATCGTCACTGATCCAACCGTTCACCTTCTTACGATCTTCGACCGACTTGATGGATTCCAAGGGAATCCACGGCGGGAAGGTCTTACCGTCCGGACCCGCCGACCAGATGCGATAGCTCTGGTAGGGCGGCGCGGAGTAATAATAAATCTCGTTGCCGGAACCAAAGCCGAAGCCGTCAAACACCGTCATGCGGCCCAACACCAGCTTATCGTGCACACCGAACTGGGGATAGCCAGCCTCAGGCTCGGCCGTATTCACGCCGAGCAGGGTCTTGCCGCCGTACACAATACGCTCCAGGTTGGGTAGCAGGCGGCCGCAGGTAATGGTCTCGCGTTCGTTCTGTTTCAGAAAAGTGTCCTTATCAAGCTTACCGTTTCTGACTTTACCCAGATTGTAATTATTCCACGCCGCCTTATCGAATAAGCTGAGCTTGGGCGTCAAGGTCGATTCTTTAATATTGCCGTCTTTGTCCGGGGCGATGCCCATGACCAGCAGACGGGGCAGCAGAAACGAGAGCGCCCCGTAACGGAAGAGCTTGACCTTCTCCCAGTTATCGCTGCTGCCGTCGAAACCGCCGGGGTTGACATTCGCCGACTCCTTTCCGCTGCCGAACTGTTGGGGAATGCTGGCATCCATCGATTGCGGCGTGGGAAATTCGAACGCCATAGGCTGACAGTGCGACGCGCGTACGGCCCAATACGCGAATTTGCCGTCCGCATCCAAACCGGTGTAAGCGCTGTCCTTTAAGTCTTCAGCCGATTCCGCCATCGGATCCGGCGAGCCTTGACGGCGCACCGGCGGATAGGTGCCGTACTCCGCGTAAAAGCCCGAGAGCGCGTTTTCGAGACGCTGCAGCCGGTCCACCGTCCTGCCCCGTTTGGCCTTTTCACCGGCGGTGCCGATCAGGCGGAACACGCCGCCGATCAGGATGCCGATCAGCGCCACCACCACCATCAACTCGATGAGGGTGAAGGCGGCGCGAGAGGCGGACCGACGGCTCGGGGCGCCGTCCCGGCCCGACATGTTCGGATGTAGTCTGTCGTTCATGGTTGTCTTCCTCCCTTCGCTTAGGCCTGCGCGCCGAGCGTGCCGATGATCTGGATCATGGGCATGAACATCGCGATCACGATCGTGCCGACGATCAAGGCCAGCACGATGATCATCAGCGGCTCAATGATGGAGGTCAGGCCCTCCACGGCGTTATCCACCTCGTCATCGTAGGTGTTGGCGATACGCGTCAGCATGTCCGGCAGCGCGCCGGTTTCCTCGCCGACCTCCACCATCGAGATCACCAGCGGAGGGAACACTTTGCTGGCCGCCAGCGGCGCGGTCATGCTTTCGCCCTCCTTGACGGCATCGTGCACATTCTGCATGGCGCGGGAGATCACCGCGTTGCCGGTCGTGTCGCGCACGATGGTGATGGCCTGCAAGACCGGCACGCCCGAGGCGAGCAGCGTGCCGAGCGTGCGGGTCATGCGGGCGACCGCCGTGCGGCGCACCAGCGAGCCGAACATGGGCGCGTTGATCTTCGCCACGTCCATGATGTAACTGCCGGTCTTGGTCTTGGCGAAAATCTTGAAGAGCACCACGAACGCGGCGATCGCGCCCACCGTGGCCAAGCCGTTGTGCATCACCAGATTACTGGCGTTCATCACGAACTGCGTGATGGCCGGCAGCGGCTTGCCTTCCAGCAGGTCGTTGAAGATGTCTTTGAACTTCGGGATCACCGCGACCAGCAGAAAGCTGGTGATACCGATGGCCGCAACGAAGACCACGATCGGGTACACCATCGCGCCTTTGACCTTGTTCTTGATCTTCTCGGCCTTTTCCGCGAACTCGGCCAAGCGGTTCAACACCACTTCCAGCACGCCACCCGCCTCGCCCGCGCGCACCATGTTGATGTAGAGGTTATCGAATATCTTCGGGTAGTTCTGCAGCGATTCGGAAAAGGTGCTGCCGCTTTCGACCGCCTCGCACATGCCGCCCAGCGCCTCCTTGAGCGACGCGTTGGGCGTCTGGCGCTGAAGCACATGCAGCCCGCGCAGCAGCGGCAGACCCGCGTCCACCAGCGTGGCGAGCTGGCGCGTGAGCGCCGTGAGATCCTTCTGCTTCACCTTGCCGCGCAGGAACTTAGGCATCTTGATTTCGATTTTCATCGCGCCTGCGGACTTCTTGCCCGCCGGTGCCGCCTTTTTCGCGCCCGCCGCCGGCGCGGCGGCATTGGCTGCGCCGCCGCCCGCATCCGCCCCGCCCGCCGCGCCGATGGCCGTCGGGAAAAGGCCCTGGCTGCGCACCTTGGCGACGGCCTGCGCCTGATTGGGGGCTTCGATCGTGCCGCGGCTCTCTTTGCCTGCGGAATCCACAGCGATGTACGCGAATTTGGGCATAAAATGACTCCAATAGATGTGGGCGGACGCCCGGCTCAAGCTGCACTTTTACCGTGATTGAAAAGCATACCACAGTATGCAGGGGGCTACAACCGAAAAAAAGGGGCCGGCAGGGCGGGGCTGCGACATTTTGAATTTTGGATTGGGGAGCAGGGATCGGAGGGTTTAATAACGCGGAGACGCAAAGACGGGGAGAGGAAGGAGGACGAATGAGGAAGGAGGGTTTCCCGGCCATAAAACAACAGGGGCCCGCGTGACCGCGGACCCCTGATTGTCAGTGTATCAACTTCTTCAGGAACGGAGGTTTATTGCACCTTCGCCTTGATGAATGTACCGTCGGCGGCAGGTACGACGACCGTAACCGAAGACACACCCGGCGTGAACGTCAGATGCGTTTGCGTCGGCTCGCCCCAAGCGGCGAGATCGTCACTCGTCCAGATCACCAGCGTGCCGTTGAGGTCGGTGAAGTCCACGGCCGCGTTGTCTGCAACAACGGTGATCGTCGCTTCCTCTTCTGCCGCATCATAGACGATACTCTCAATCGAGATGTTCGCATTGATCGACTCGTCGATGTTCAGCAGGTAGTTATCCAGGTAGGCCGATGCGTTGTCAATGACCTGCTCCTCGGTCAGACCGCTGTTGACAGCCCATGCCGCCAACTTGTCGGCAGGCACATTGGCATACGAGCCGGGCAGGCCCGTCGCGATCGTGCCGGTGTACTGGGAAGCGCCGATGGTGGCGGTACGCCCGGTCTCATCCACCGTGATGGTGCCGGAGGAGACCTTGACCTGCTGGCCGGTGCTGCCGGTATAGGCGACGCCGGTGCCCGACACGCCGTTGATCTGATACCAGTCGATGGCGTTGATGGCCAGCGCGCCGCCCGCGGGAGCGACCGTGACGACTTCACCGTTCGTTACGGCGGCCGAGTTGAACGTGACGTCCAACAGGGTGTCGTTGAAGGAGAGCGTCAACAGGAGGCCCGTTGTCTTCAGCGGCGTCAGATAATTCGCGACGACCAGATCGTCCACCATGCCGGTGCCCTGGAAGGAGACCTGCGAGAGGGTGGTGTCACCGTCCTTCAGCGAGAAGAACCAGGAGCCGCCGGTATACGTTGAGCCGTCCACCGCGCCATTCGCATGCGTCAGCTTATCCCCGTCGAAGTAAATCTCGAACGCCGGATTCACGCTGCCGAACGCCTCAGGCGCCGCCAACATGATGGTCAAACGGTGCCAGTCCGCGGGATTGATAGGTCCCAGAGCCGTGAACACGCTGTTCGTGGCGAAGAACGAGGTCCCGTCCGTATACTTATGGTTGACCACGAGGTTCGAGTTGACGTTCACGAAAACGGCGATCTTGATGTTGCCGTCCGTGATTTCCGGGTTATCCTCGCTCGGGGTGAACTTGAGCAGCGTGTCCACGTAGACCGGAGCCGCCGCGAACGAAACCGTCCCCGTGACGCCGTCCACAAACAGAGCACGCATGAGGGTCTGACCCTCCGTCTCGAGCTGCAGGACCTGCGCCTGGGCATTGGCATTGGTGATGGAACGGGGGCCTTCATAGGCACCCACGCCCGCCACGATCTTGGATGCGTCACCGGCATCCGCAAACCAGACGAAGTTCGTGCCTTCGTTCTGCAAACCCGTAACACCCATCTTATAATAGCGGGCTGCCGAGTTGATCGCGGCATTGGTGAAACCGGTTCCTTCAGCTTCGAAGTTATCGGACGCCCATTCAATTTGTGCCGATGCGGAGAGCGCACAAACGCCCGTACACACCGTCAGAAATTGTAACATACGCCTTGAAGTCAGGTTCATTAAAGAAACCCTCCTATCAGTTTGATGCGTTATTGACTTTAATCCTTCAAAATCCCGGCGGACAGACAGAAAACACCCGCTCTCTATGCCATCGGCCGAGACTATTCTTTCGTTGTATTGCACAGATTAGGCTAAAAGGGTGTGCCGAAGCAAGTCCAAAATTCGGATTTTTTGCCGGTTTTTTAAACCGGTTTTTTAGCCGGGCCGACTTGCGATTCGTACGTGTGCACTTGTACAGGCTGAAGGTTTGTGGAATAATACAGCTTCCTGATGGAAGACGCCTTTTTTCAACTGTGTGACCACCTGTCCAACCACCTCTGGTTGCAAGGCCTGCTGATGGCGGTCGGGACGTGTTTTCTGGAGGACGCCGCCCGGTGCGGTCTGGGTCTGCTGGTGGCGGCGGGCCGCGTCGGCTGGGGACTGGCCTTTGTCAGCATGACGGTCGGGGGCATGGCCGGGGATCTCGGACTCTACCTGATCGGGCGTTATGCGACGCTCTTTCTGTTGCGACGCCGCTGGGTGGATGCCGCGCGGCTGAAATGGATGGAGAGCTATTTCAACAGCCATGCGGCTAAAACCGTGCTGATCTCGCGTTTTATTCCGGGTGCGCGCACGGTCGCCTATAGCGCTGCGGGGGTCATCCGCTACCCGCTGCCACGCTTCCTGTTGCTGCTGTTGCTGGCGGCGGTTGTGCAGACCCTGCTCTTCCTCCAGCTCGGCGCTTTCATCGGCGATAAGATCCGGCCCTTATTAGAGGATACGCACTCACGCGTGGCGCTCATCGCGGTGATCGTGCTGACGGGGCTTCTGATCCACCGCGTCATGACGCGCCGCCGGAAACAGAGACCGATCAATCCCGTTTGACGCCCAGTTCGGCCTCAAGACGCTGGTCCAGATCATACGTGTGGAGCGCATCGAGCAACGGTGTGAGGTCGCCCTCCACGATACGGTCGAGGCTGTAAAGCGTGAGGTTCACGCGGTGGTCCGTCATCCGGTTCTGCGGGAAATTGTAGGTGCGGATGCGCTGGCTACGGTCACCGGAACCCCGCAGGTCGAGGCGGGTCTGACCCAGCTTGGCCTCTTCCGCCTGCCGCCGCTGGTCCAGAATGCGCGACTTGAGCACCGCCATGGCTTTCGCCTTATTACGGAGCTGCGAGCGCTCATCTTGACACTGGGCCACCAAGCCGGTGGGCAGGTGGGTGATGCGGATCGCCGAGTAAGTCGTGTTGACACTCTGGCCACCATGCCCACCCGCGCAGAAGATATCGATACGTAAGTCGCTCTCCGGCAACTGGATATCATCTTCCTCGTCCGCTTCAGGGAAGACGATGATCGTGGCGGCAGAGGTATGGATGCGGCCCTGCGCCTCGGTCTCCGGCACGCGCTGAACACGGTGACCTCCGCTTTCGAACTTGAAAGCGCCATAGGCGCCCTCACCGATCACCGTGAAGACCACTTCCTTGTAGCCGCCCAGCTCGGTGGCGTTGGCGTCGATGACCGAGATCTTCCAGCCCCTGGAATCGCAGAAACGCGAATACATGCGGAAGAGCACCGCCGCGAAGAGCGCGGCCTCCTCGCCGCCCGTGCCGGCGCGGATCTCGAAGACCGCGTTGCGGGCGTCAGCCGGCTCGGGGGGGAGAAGCCCGGACAGCACGCGGCGTTCGGCCTCGGGCAGCTCGGCCTCGATGCGGGCCGATTCCTCGCGCGCCATTTCGGCGATTTCCGGATCGCCGGCGGGGTCTTTGGCGAGTTCGCGGTTGTCCTCAAGATCGTCCAGCAACCGGAAATAGGCGTTGGCGCTGTTTTCGAGCTTTCTCAGCGCCGCGTGCTCGCGAACCTTTTCGCGGTAGACCTTGGGGTTGCCCAACACGGAGGGATCGGACAGGGCCGTTTCGGCGGCCTGAATTTTGTCGAGAACGCGCTGGATCTGTGCCTTGTCGATCATACGTTTGAAGCTGAAAGTCGGGATTGCGATCCCGACCTACGGATACGCCAGCATGTCGGGATTCAGATCCGGCCTACGGACAATGCAAAACGGGCCGGAATGCGCCTTTGCCAAACGGCTGCGCCTCCCGACCCGTCTCTTGTTAAGCGAACTAAGCCTTTTTGATGCTGTAGCGCTTCATGAACAGATCAACACGGCCCTCGGTGTCCATCATGGTCTGCTGCCCCGTGAAGTAGGGATGGCAAGCCGAACAGGTGTTGACGGTCATTTCTTTTTTGGTGGAGCGCGTGGTGATCACGTTGCCGCAAGCGCACGTGATGGTCGCGTCTTCGTACTTGGGATGGATATCCTTCTTCATAAACAAAGCCTTTCCGTGATACGGAATGAAGACAATAGCGTATTCCGTTGCCGCTGCGCAAGGGGAAAGATGAGAAAAACAGGACTTTTTTTCAACGGCGGGATCGCGCTTGCGTTTTTCGGCCGGTTCCGGTAGCGTGTTAGCCTAGTCTAATTGACTCCGTGTGCCCGCGCAGGCCGAGACGCCTGAACGGCTGTGAAAACAAGCAACAGAAGGATATCCCTATGGCTACCATCGACAACTTGAAGGGCGCGTTCGCCGGCGAGAGCCAAGCCAACCGCAAATATCTCGCCTACGCCAAGAAGGCGGACCAGGAAAAACGGCCCGGCATCGCGCGGCTGTTCCGTGCGGCGGCACAGGCCGAGACGGTTCACGCGCACGCGCACCTCCGCGCCATGGGCGGAATCAACGACACCGTGGCGAACCTGCAGGACGCGGTCAGCGGCGAGAGTTTCGAATTCACCAAGATGTATCCCCCTTACGTTGAAGAGGCCAAAGTCGAGGGCAACGCCGCCGCCGAGCGTTCGTTCGCCTACGCCATGACGGTCGAGAAGACGCACTTCGACCTTTACAGCGCCGCCTTGGCAGCGGCCAAAGCGGGCCAGGACATCGCCGCAAAGACGTTCTACGTGTGCCCGGTGTGCGGACATACCGTGGCCGACGCGCACCCGGAGAAATGCCCGGTGTGCGGCTCGCTAAAGTGGGATGAGGTGGCGTAACGCTCCGCACCCGCACAGCTTGGCTGCTGTTCGGCCTGCTGGCCGGCGTTTTCGGGCTGGTGCTCGTATGGCCTGTGCTCACCGTCGTGAGCGGCGGCTTCATTGTGAACGGCCACTTCACCACCCGCTACCTGACCGGGGTTTTCAAGAACCCGATCTACGCCGAAGGCCTTTTCAACAGCCTGCGCATCGCGCTGGGCGCCACCACGCTGGCCGCGGCTCTCGCCGTGCCGCTGGCGTGGCTGGCGCACACCTTCTCCTTCCGCGGACAGCGCCTCCTCACCGCGCTCCTGCTGGTGCCCATGGTGCTGCCGCCCTTCGTGGGCGCGATCGGCTTTATGCAGATGCTCGGCCCCTACGGCGCGCTGAATGCCCTGCTGGGCTGCGGACCGGTCGACTGGTTCGGCCAGTCGCGCTACCTCGGCGTGGTGCTCTTGCAAGCGCTGGCCTTCTACCCCATCATCTACCTCAACGTGGAGTCCGCGCTGGCCAACATCGATCCCGCGCTGGACGAGGCCGCACAGAACCTGGGAGCGAACGGCTGGAAACGCTTCCGCCGCGTGACGCTGCCGCTCGTCATGCCCGGCCTCTTCGCCGGCTGCACGCTGGTCTTCATCGCCGGCTTCACGGAGCTCGGCACGCCGCTCATCATGAGCTACTCGCGCTGCGCGGCGGT
>JAEAMG010002592.1_pt1 | contig 10928 bp, 10 predicted proteins | sample 8958741 | NCBI WGS metagenome assembly JAEAMG01 (sample SAMN16933256, study PRJNA681125) | bioreactor sludge metagenome | isolation source: anaerobic bioreactor treating anionic surfactant - SDBS | place: India: Bengaluru | collected 2019-02-28
GAGAAAGAGATTGACAAGATCATCCGCAACGATTACTCTCCGCTAAAATCTCCGGCCGCCGGATACAGGAGAACACACGATTATAAAACGGATCCTCGACCATTTCACTGTCCTGCTCATCCTTGTGTTGCTTTCACCCGGCGTGTCGGCCGCCGTCGATCTGAAACTTTCCGTCCACTCGGCCATCCTGATGGACATGACGACCGGCAGGGTTCTCTTGTCCCATAATGCCGACGACCCGCTGCAGCCCGCCTCCATTACCAAGGTTCTCTCCCTTTACCTCGCCGACGAGGCGATTCGTGAGGGCAGGGTCCGTCCCACGGATCCGGTGAAGATCAGCCGCAAGGCGCAGCGCACGGGAGGATCCAAGATGTTTCTCCAGGCCGGAAGCGAAATTCCTCTCCAAGATCTGCTCAAAGGCATGGCCGTGGTTTCCGCCAACGATGCCTCCGTGGCCGTCGCCGAATACCTGGGGGGGAATGTCGAAAATTTCGTGAAACAGATGAACGGAAAGGCCCGTGAGCTGGGAATGAACAACAGTTGCTTCAAAAACCCCAACGGCCTGCCCGCCCGGGGGCAGTTCACAACCGCACGGGACATGCTCGTCCTGGCCTGCGATTATCTTCGGCAGTTCCCCGAATGCCTGGAGCTCCACTCCCAACAGTACTTCACCTACCGCGACATCACCCAACGAAACCGGAACAGCCTGCTGCGGCGCTACCCCGATGCGGACGGACTGAAAACCGGTTGGGTCGTTCAGGCGGGATACCACATCGTCGCCACGGCCAAACGGGGAAAGACACGGCTCATCGCCGTCGTCATGGGCGCCAAAACCCCCTCAATCCGGACCCGGGAAACGGAAAGGCTGTTGGACGAAGGGTTCATGATGGTTCGGAGGGACCTGCGTCAGGGATGAGGGTTTCGCAGAAGGAGCTCAGGTTCGATCCTTCCTGAGCCTCGCGGTCCGCTACCTCAGAAAATTGTCCGGTGGAATGCGGAAGAGCTGTTTCAGGATCTCGTCGAAGTAATCGGGCAGATAGCGGTTCCAGATCTTGATCGGCAGCTCCCCCAGTTCCCGACGGCCCGAGGTCGGAAAAACAAACAGATATTCCAGAAGATACTCGATGTTGCGTGCCAGGGGGCCCCGGTACTGCTGACGCAGCCTCTGTTCGATGATCCTGTCTTCATGGATACAGCGGCCGATCTCGCTCTCCAGCATCTCCTGATAGTCGGAAAAGATCACTTCCAGCATCACGTCTTCCTCGCCGGACCGGACGAACTCAGCGAAGGAGCGATTCGCATCGTTGAGAGAAAACCCCCGTTCCTCCATAACCCGGAGTGTCCCGCCGTCCAACGGCCTAAGCAGGATCTCCTCCCGGGGCGGTCGGAAGCGGACGAGCAGATTCGTCGCGTTATAGCGCCCGGCATGCCTCTCCTCTTCCACAACCTCGCAATCGGGAAACCGGCCGATAAGTTCGAGCAGCCTCGGCTGTTCGGGACGCTCCAGCACAGCCTTCAAACCCGCAACGTCATTGATCGCCAGGATTTCGCCGGCTCCCGAGATCGGCTTTTTTTCGAGCAAATCATCTAACAGGCGCTTTTCGGCGATCACGAATTCCCGGGTCATGTCCGCAGGCGTTGTCAGCAGCCTCTCGCGGGGAATGCCCAGAACCCGCGCCCGCTCGTCCGCCAGTTCATCCGCGTGCCGTTTGATCTGGTCGAAGATCCGGTCGATGATCCGCCTCGCCGACTTCTCCGCGAGCCGGCGATAGCGTTTGATCCGGCTTGACCCGATATAGGCCGGGGAACCGTTGCGGCCGGCAAAATAGAGAGTCCCCTGAAACGGGGTTTCCGGGTAGAAGCGCCCGGGGTTCAGGCGATATTCCCGGATCAGTTCGTCGATCCGCTCATTGCGGCAGGGGGGATCCTGAACCAGGGCATCCTTCAGGTCGCCTTTGACCCGGACCGCACGGGAAGAGAGGGTCCCCGGATGAAGTCCCCGGAAGATCCGTTTCGCAAAGAGATCCAGATAACGGGAAACGAAGGCATGGTTGAAATGAACCAGACGGGTGATCCGATCCGCGTCCGATGGAACGGCCTCGTTGTACATCCAGCGACGGATGATATCGCTGAGAATCTCCCGGTGCAGGAAACTGTTGATGGTGATCATGATCCTGTTCCCCAGTTCCTGAACGGTCATTGAAAAAACTGTTGATCCGCCCGCTGACGGGCTTTTTATCCGAGGATACGGGCAAGACGTTCGTCAAACTGTTCCGCCAGCTCCGCATGGAGGCTTCGCCCGTGGGCGTCCATCGTGACGATCCCGGGAAACAGCCGAAAACGGATTTTCCAGAAGGCCTCCGGCAGACCGAACTCCTCCATCTTGAAGACGTCGAGAACTTCGACCATCGCCTCGGCGCTGGTCACGCCCGCACCGCCGATCGCGTGGACATAAACCGCCTTATGGGCCCGGCACGCGGCGAGCGTTCTGGGTCCCATCCCCCCCTTGCCGATGACCAGCCGGAGGCCGAAAGCGGCGATCACCTTGTCCTCGTAGCCCTCTTCGCGGATGCTCGTCGTCGGTCCCGCGGAAACGATGCTCCAGCGTTCATCCGATTTCCGAACGATGGGCCCGCAGTGGTAGATCGCCCCGCCGCGGTAGATCGTCTTCAGTTCGTCGTACAGACAGCGGTCTTCCTTCGACAGCGGACCCTTGGCCTCAATGAGGCGCTCCACCATGTATTTGTGCGCCGCGTCCCGGCCCGTTGTCGCGATGCCGGAGATCGCCACGGCATCGCCGGCGTGCAAGGAAAGGATCCGGTCCTCGGAAACGGGGATGTTCAGTTCGATCACGGGTACGGCCTCATCATAGAAAACGCCAGGTGCCGTCGGTTTCGATCCGGATCTCCCGGCGACGGCATTCCCAGCACATGTAGGTCACGGTAACGAAATAACAGGCCGGATGACGGTGGAGTGCGCCGATCTTCACCCCCAGCAGGGTCGTTTCCCCGCCGAGACCCAGCGGACCGATTCCCAGCCTGTTCGCGTCGTTCAGAATCCGTTTTTCGAGATCGGCAAGAACGGGATCGGGATTCGCATCCTCCAGAGGACGCAGAAGCTGGTGTTTGGAATGGAGATAGCCTGAGCCGCGGTCGCCGCCGATGCAGACCCCCAGGATCCCGGGAGCACACCCCTTTCCCTCGGCCCGGCGAACGGCATCCAGAACCACGCGCCGGACCCCCTCCGGATCGCGGCCCGCACGCAGCGCATTGTCGGGCAGGCTGTACTGCCGGCCCACATTCTCGCTGCCGCCCCCCTTGAGCATCAGGGCCACCGACAACGCTTCGCCGTCCCCCTCCTCGCAATAGACTCCGGGAATGCCGGCGCCGACACAGTTCCCGCTGTTTCGCGACGTCACGGGATCGACCGCATTCGGCCGCAAAAACTGCTCCCGTGTCGCCCGCGCCGCGGCGTCCGCGCAAGCCTTCTCCATCGTTTGCCGGGAGAGACCCGACGGATGACGTATAAAAAAAAGCGGCAATCCCGTGTCCTGGCAGAGCGGGATCTGTTTTTTGCGGGCCAGACCGACATTTTCCAGGAACAGCGACAGGACCTTTTGTGCCGTCGAATTCGGCGCCTCATGATCGCAAGCCCGTTTCAGCGCCTGCTCCACATCTTCCGGCAGGTCGCAGGCCGTCCGGCGGATGAGACTGTAGAGGGCTTCGCAGAAGGCCGGTTCCGACAAACGGTTTTTTTCATCGCAGGTCACGTCGACGAACCCTCCTGTGCTTCCCCTCTTTTCGGGAACTTCCCCTTTTCCGGCAGAAGTCGCTTTTTCGGCGGAATTCGATACATCTCCTCCAAACGCTGGTGATGGATCATCCCCATCGCCTCGCGCGTTACAATGAGATAATAGTAACGGATCCGGACCTGTTCCCGCTGAAGGTTATAGGCATGAATCTTCGCGTTAAACCGTTGAAGAAATCCGCTGCGGCCCTCTGTTCCCGCCGTTCCGACGCCCCCTCCCTGGGAGCCGTCTGTCTTGGATGCCCCGCTCCGGCCGGCCTCGTTCACTACCTCCCCGGCCTGTTCGGCGGTCATGGCCGCCTCGATGTCGCGCTCCAGCGTGTGCAGCTTCTCCATTGCCTGCGACAGCCGTTCTCCGGCACGGGCCACAGCCGTTCTCCGGCACGGGCCAAGACGGCCGCTCTTTCCCGGAGCATCTCCTCCTGGAGAATCTCCTGCGTAGAGCGCTTGGTGTTGATCATCATGCCATCCATGTGTTTGAAATCTAACCCGCGAACGGTCGGCTGTCAAGATCAACTTGCCGATGACAAGAATTTTATTGACGCCGACACGCCGTTTCATTAGAGTTTTTTCACGGTCGGGGAACCGTAGGGGAATCCATGGACCTGAGAACGGAAGTGCTGATCATCGGAGGCGGCGCCACGGGGGCCGGCATCGCGCGCGACCTCGCGCTGCGGGGCATCCCCTCGCTGCTGGTCGAAAAGGGGGATTTCACCTCCGGCGCCTCCGGCCGCAACCAGGGACTTCTCCACAGCGGGGCGCGTTATGCCGTGAACGATCCGGACGCGGCAAGGGAATGCATCGCTGAAAACCGGATCCTCCGGCAGATCGCCCCCCACTGCATCGAACCTACGGATGGACTGTTTGTCTCTCTTCCCGAGGATGGCTCGGAATACCGGGCGAATTTCATCCGGGCCTGCGGGAATGCGGGGATCGACGCACTGCCTCTTTCCGCACGGGAAGCGCTGTCGCTCGAACCGGGATTGAATCCTCGGCTGATCGGCGCCGTCCGGGTCCCCGACGGGGCGATCGATCCGTTCATGCTGGTTGTGGAAAACGTCCGGGATGCCGAATTCCGTGGGGCGCGTTTTCTGATCCACACGGAGGTCACCGGTCTGATCCGGGAGGGATCTCGAATCGCCGGCGCGCATGTTCGGGACAGGATCACCGGCCAGTCGTATGCCGTCGCGGCAAACTGGGTCGTCAACGCGACCGGCGCCTGGGCCAACCTGATCCTCGCGATGGCCGGCCTTCAGATCGGTCTCGCCCTCTCCAAGGGATCCATGCTGCTCACCAACACCCGCCTGAGCGAAAGAGTCCTCAACCGCTGCCGCCCTCCCTCCAGCGGGGACATTATCGTCCCGAACGATACCGTCTCCATCCTCGGCACAACCTCGGTTCGGGAAGAGGATCTCGAACGCTACGAAGTGACCGCCGAAGAGGTCACTTTTCTGGTCGACGAACTCTCGAAGATGGTCCCGGATGTGAAGGGAGAGCGCTTCAACCGCGCTTATGCCGGCGTCCGGCCGCTGCTCCGGTCGGCGGAAACATCCGACGACCGGGACATCAGCCGCGGCTTTTCACTGATCGACCATGAACAGGAAACCGGGCTCGCGGGACTCGTCACGATCACCGGCGGCAAGCTGATGACGTACCGGCTGATGGCCGAGAAAACGGTTGATTTTCTCTGTAGCCGGATGGGGCTGCACGTTCCCTGCATCACCCACAGGCAAACCCTCCCCGGCGCCGGCCTCGGAAATACGCTGAAGGACCGCCTGCTCCACCTTCGTCGGCAGACCCCGGCCTCGCGCGGAGAGATCCTCTGCGACTGCGAACTCGTTCCCCGGGAGGCCGTGGATGCGATTCTGCGGGAGGGAAAGGTTCGCGAACTGCAGGACATTCTGCACCGGACGCGTCTGGCCAAGGGGACCTGCCAGGGGGGCTTCTGCGTCTACCGCCTGCTCGGCCTCCTGAACGAACTGCACGGGGAGCGGGAGAAGGGCGGCTCCAATGTCATCCTCAGGGGTTTCCTCGAGGAGCGTTGGAAGGGAATCCGGCCCATCCTGTGGGGAACCGCGCTGAAGGAGGAGGAGCTGATCGAATCGATCTACAAGGGGCTGTTCAACCTTGCCCCCAATGAGCCGGAACAGACGGAGAGGGTCGACGAATGAAGCACTTTGACCTGATCGTCATCGGAACGGGGCTCGCGGGGCTTACGGCCGCCCGAACGGCGGCCGAAGCGGGAGCCAGGGTCCTGATCGCCGGCCGGGGTATGGGCGCGCTGACCCTGTTCGGAAACACGATCGACCTGCTGGGAGAAATCCCGCCCGAAACCGACATAACGGAGGGCATCCTGCGCTGGATCGGGTCACACCCGGAACACCCCTATGCCCGGACGGGGATGGCAGGGATCGAAACCGCGCTCTCCGAATTCCAAAGGCTCTTTCCGCCGCCCTACAGCTTCGCCGCCGAGGGCCGGAGGAACGCGCTTCTCCCCACCGGCGCCGGGACGATGCGCCCCAGCTATCTCATCCCCGTCACGATGGCCGCCGGCGCCGCGATGACCCCGGGGGAAACGCTGATCGTCGGCTTCCGCGGATTCAAAGATTTTCAGGGGGACACGGTTTCGCTCCATCTGAAATGCCGGGGCATGAACATTGCTCTGCCCCGCTACGGCCTTGAAGGAATGACCGCCCTCGCCCTTGCCCGCCTGATGGATGAGGCGTCCTTCCGGGAGCGCCTCGGCGAAACGATCCGGAGGCAAATGGGCGGGGAGCGGTTCCTCGGCCTGCCCGCGGTTCTGGGTCTTCGAAATCCCGCCGCGGTCCTGAAAACCCTGGAGAACACCACCGGCGCACGCGTGTTCGAAATTCCGATGCTTCCGCCCTCCATCCCGGGCACCCGGGTCTTTCATCGCTTCCGCGAGGAGCTGATCGCAAAGAATGTGACCGTCCTGATGGGGCACCCCGTGACCGGCGCAACGGTGAGGGATCAACGCTGCGAAGGGATCGCCGTCCAAAACCCGCCGCTGACCGCCGAATATCGTGCGGATCAATACATTCTCGCGACCGGACGTTTTCTGGGCGGCGGACTCTGGGCGGGAATGGACCGAATCGTCGAACCCCTCTTCCAAATCCCCGTCTTCCAGCCCGGCCAACGGGAGGCATGGTTCGGAAAGCGGTTCTTCGATCCGGAGGCGCATCCGATTCATCATGCCGGCATCGCCACGGACGCCGACCTGCGGCCGGTTGACGGGACAGGAAATGTCGTCCTGGCGAACGTCCGGGCGGCAGGGTCGATCCTGGCCCACCACCAGGCCATCGAGGAAAAATCCCGGGAAGGGATCGACATCGCAACAGGATTTCTGGCCGCCACGAGGGCTCTCGCGTCATGACCAAAGCCAAGGAAAAATCCTCTCCGTTTCCGAAACTCCCCGATGTCTGCGTCCGATGCGCCACCTGCATGGCAGCCTGCCCCGTGTCGCGCGTAACGCCCCGCTTTCCGGGACCGAAACAGGCCGGACCCGGGGCGCAGCGGTTCCGGTCCGCGTCCGAGGTCTCCGTGGACGACTGGATCGAGCTCTGCACGGGCTGTCATCTTTGCGACACGGTCTGCCCGGCCGGCGTGCCCATCTCCGAAATGAACATGATGGCCAAGGCGAAATACCTCGACGAGCGTGGGCGAACCTTCCGGGACTGGCTTCTGGTGCGCAGCGACCTGTTCGGCGAACTGGCCGCCCGTTTTTCAAAAATCGTCAACCCGTTGATGAAAAGCAGACTGCTCCGCCGGCTTCTGGATGCCCTGCTCAAAATCGATCTTCGCCGGGACCTCCCCGGCTACGAATACCCCACCTTTCGCCGATGGTTCGGGGCCCGACCGGCCGCCGCCGGAAAGACCGGCCGCCGGAAAATCGCCTATTTCTACGGCTGCTTCACGAATACGAACGAGACGGACGTGGGCAAGGCCACCGTGGAAGTCCTGGAGGCGCACGGTCTGGAGGTGGTCGTCCCTGCCCAGCGCTGCTGCGGCATCCCGCATCTCGGCGTGGGGGATCTCCGGGGAGCGAGAGAGATGGGACGCCGGAACATCGGGCTGCTCCTTCCGACGGTGCGGGAGGGAATCGACATCGTCTTTTCCTCCACAAGCTGCGGCCTGATGCTTCGCCACGAGTACAGCCGGATCCTCAACCTCCCGGGCGCGGAGGAGCTTGCCGGCTCTCTCTTCGACATCTGTGAATTCCTGCTTCGTCTGCGCGAAACCGACGGAACATCGCCCGCACTCCGGCCCCTTGCGCTGAGGGCGGCCTACTTCGCCCCCTGTCACCTGCGGTCGCTGAACATCGGCTTTCCCGCGCTGGAGCTGCTTCGCATGATCCCCGGGTTGGATATCCGCATGCTGGAGGCGGACTGTTGCGGTCTGGGCGGACTGTATGGATTCAAGAAAGAGAAGTTCCCGATCGCCGAGGAAATCGGGAAAGACCTTGCGGAGGCGGCTGCCCGGATGAAACCGGACGTCATTCTGACGGACTGCGAGGGTTGCAGGATGCAGGTTCGCCATCTGACGGGCTTGCGGACCCTCCACCCGCTTCAAATTCTCCGGGATGCGCTGAAGCCTTCCTGAAGGGTCCGGCCGTTCGGATCCGGTAACGAGAACCCTGAAATCGTGATTCCTCAGAACATCGGACTTCCATCCGACGTTGTGCAACGCGGATGGTCTGCTCAGCTCCCCAGATACCGCGAGGCCCAGTCGATCCCCAGTTCGGCGAGACGGGCGCGGGTCGGCACGCCGGATTCGTCCCAACCCATCAATCGGTAATAGCCCTTTCGGGCTTCGGCAAACGTTTGGGGGTCGAGCCCTTTGAGCGGGCCTTCGGACGGCGTTTCGGCAAATCGTTTCGGCAATGCGTCGTCCTGATCCGAAAAGCCCTCCCGGATGTTGAAGATCCGTGAAAGGGTGAGCCCCCGTTCGACGACCTGCATCAGCTCCCGGTCCGTGAGCGGCCGGCCGGTGACGGCCGCGACCGCTTCCCGGATCTGCTCTTCGCTCCACGAAACGAACCTGCATATTCCCAGGGTGTTGATCAGTTGAGGGAGATACCCTGTTTTGTAGAGCTTTTCGCCGGTCGCTCCATCCAGGTCATCCGTATCGTGAACGGTCGTGTTGTGGTCGGCGCCGGCCGCATTCGTGCTGTAATTCAGGCCCATGGTCGGCTTGCGCCGCGGTTCGTGCATCGGGAGCTCCTGCCCCTTAACCTGCATCGCCAACATTTCCGAACCCTTTCCGATCCTCGCTGCCGCCCGCCGGGTCCCCTCCGCCAACAGGTCTCCGAACCCCCGGCGAAGCGCGATCCGTTCCACCATTCGGACCATCGCCTCGGCATTGCCGAAGGTCAAATCCAAGCCGTCCGTGTCTTCCCGGCGCAGGATTCCCTTTTCGAAGCATTCCATCGCAAAGGAGATCGCCACACCCGCGGAGATCGTATCGATCCCGTGGCGGTTGCAGATTTCAGCGGCCTTGATCAGCGACTCCAGATCGTCGATTCCGCAGTTGGAACCGAGGGCCGCCAGGGTTTCGTACTCGGGCCCGCCGTATACCGGGTCGGCCGCGGAGGGACCCTCCAGTCTGACCACCCGCTTGCAGCGGACGGGGCACCCGTAGCAGTGGTCCATTTTCATCACGTACTTTTCGCACAGGACCTGCGCGGTAATCTTCTCGACGCCCGGAAACCTGCCCCCCTGAAAGTTTCGGATCGGCAGATTCCCGTTCGCTTCATAACCCAGCATGTCCGAACCGGTCCCATACCGCCACTGTCTGCACTTCTCTTTATAATTCATCATCATCCAGCGGTTCAGTTCGCGGAGCTTTCCCGGATCGGCGGCTTCCGGCAGACGGCCGCCCCGGACGGCGATCGCCTTGAGCCGCTTCGAGCCCATCACCGCCCCCATCCCGGTCCTTCCGGCCGCATGGGTCACATCGTTCAAAATACAGGCAAACCGGACCCGTTTTTCACCGGCCGGACCGATCACCGCCGTGCGAATGCGCGCGTCTCCCAGCTCTTCCCGGATGGCCCGTTCCGTATCCGCCGTCTCCAGTCCCCAAAGGCGACCGGCATCACGGATCTCCGGTTCCCCATCCTTGATCCACAGATAAACCGGTTTGGCGGAAATTCCCTCGATTACGATCGCCTCGAAACCCGCCCGCTTGAGCTCGGCGCCCCAAAACCCGCCGGCCTCCGATTCCCCATACCCATCGGTCATCGGGGATTTGCACCCGACGCTGTTTCTCCCGCTGCCGACGAACGGATGCCCCGTCAGTGTGCCCAGGGCAAACACCAGCCGGTTCTCCGCTCCGAACGGGTCGATGCCTTTGGGCACTTCGGTTAAAAGCGTATGGGCGATGATCCCCCGGCCGCCCAGATGGCGCCGGTAATGCTCTTCCGAAATCGGTTGCACCGACAACCTGCCGACGGTCAGATCGACCCGCAGAATGCTGCCGTTGATTCCCTTCATAATCAATCCATCAGGGTTCCCGATTTTAATCTTGCGGCTTTGTGGAAGACCGCACCCCCGAGAATGCAAATCGTCGATTCACGGATCTGTTCCTCCCTGCCCGGCGCGGCTCTTCCACCTTGTATGCTCCAGCGTGGCCTATATCCGGCATGAATCCGGCCTGATCAGCAGAACGGGCACATGCGATTCTTGAAGGACCCCCAATGCCACACTTCCCAGCATGAGCTTTTTCAGTCCCGTATAGCCGTGGGTAGCAATCACAATCATATCGATCCCGTTTTCCTTGGCATAATCCGATATGGTCACAGCAGGTCTTGCGCCCTCGAGTGAAACCGTTTTAACCTTGATTCCCTTGGAACCGAACCGGGATTCCACATCGGCAAGATATTGGGCGGATGCCGTGAACATCGATTTCTTGATCTGATTGACGTTGATGCCTTGTGCGTATCCTTTTGCCCCTACCGGGGAAAGATCGACCTTGTATACGTTTAGAACCGTCACCTCTCCCACGGAACCATCCTGAACCAGGTTTATGACATGGGGCAGCGCGCACTCCGCCAACTCGGAACCGTCCAGAGGCACCAATATTTTCTTATACATCTCTTTCCCTCC
>JAEAMG010002618.1_pt1 | contig 10928 bp, 9 predicted proteins | sample 8958741 | NCBI WGS metagenome assembly JAEAMG01 (sample SAMN16933256, study PRJNA681125) | bioreactor sludge metagenome | isolation source: anaerobic bioreactor treating anionic surfactant - SDBS | place: India: Bengaluru | collected 2019-02-28
TGGTCAAATCCGAGACGCTTGTCCACTGCGTATAGTCGGCAACCACCTTGCCATCCTCCATGCCTCTCGCGGAACCTTTCGGGATGTCGAACTGGTTCAGGATGTGAAACGCTTGAAGCACGCCGTCGCGAGCCGTCGCCACGGGCAGTGCCGACTGGGAGAAGGCCACGGCCCGAACGAAACGGGAAGGCGGTGTAAAATCGCCGGGCAGCCCCAGCATCCCGCTTCCTTGGCCAAAACTATGAATCTTCATGCCCGCAACGTCCGCCGACGGCACATTGTTCGCGGTGAGATTAACGTAATTGCAAAGGTTCGTTATATGCCAATCAAAGGTCGGAGCATTGGTCACGACGCCCAACGGATTGTCGTGGACTTTCAGTTCCCCTTTGATATACTCCACCACAACGCACCGCCCGCGAGCATCGGTGACGATGTAATGACACGGCGGCACCTCGCCGATGTCTTTCTGAAACACATTGCCGACAAACACGGTGCGCACTGCCTGAACCGCCTGATCCACATCGGCACAGTTGCCAAGCAGATACAAGGGCAGTTCCCACGGAGCAATTGCCTTGTCGGCGTCGTTCTTCTTGATCTCTTGGTATTTGGCGTAGCCGGGGAAGTAGAAAATGCCGACCGCCAGCCCCTTCTCGTTCAGGCCGTCCAAGATGGCCGGCAGATTGAACATATTCGCCCCGACGATTCCATACTTCGACTTCCATCGACGGCCGGTCTTGTCGGCCGATGCCGTCCCAACCGACTCCGTTCCTCTTGGAATCACGATGACGTTGGATTGCAGGTTGGCGCCGAATTCCAACGTGCGAGCGACAATCAACGAACCATCTTGCGGCCTGATGCGAATGCCGGTGCAGGCAACGGCCGGTTGATTACTCGCAGCCAAAGAACAAAGCGTTAAGGCAAGGACATTCAGAAAAATGAAACGACATTTCATTGGCAGGCCCCTTTTTCCCGAGGACAATGGAAACGGTATCAAGAAAGTATAGGTTGAAGAACCACGCCACAATTTCTGACGTTTTCACTGCCAAGCCCCACTAAGAATTTGAACGACATCGACCTGCCTTCACTGAGAAATATGCTCCCACCATACCCCTCACGCCTGGAACTTTTTTCTTTTTATCTAGTCCATGCGTTGACGTTTGAGACGTCCTCCCCTCGCCCGCTTTTCGGGAGACGGGATGGAGGTAAGGGTGGCGTGCTTTCCTGAAAACTGCCATTTCCGTTTTCATCAACCCTTATGCCATATAGCTGTAAAAGGTGGTGTCACCCTAATCGTCCACTTATCTTATATTGAGGGAGGCTTTGGAAATGGGTATGATACAATCTGTTTTTCAATGCTTGTTCATCCACTGACGGTGCCTTGGGTGTGAAAGCCGCTATTTCTTATGCCGTGCTGAACCGCTCTTCGGTGCGAAAACTTTTTCAGGACCAAGAGGCGTGGTGATGTTTGGTGAGTCGTATCCGATACATTAACTTGAAATGGCCTATTCAGTTTCAGAATGTAATCTTCGTTCATGCCGATCCGCAACTTCCTCATATTGCTTGGATTATTTAGCCTCTGCCTTGCGATTGTTTTGATTGCGTGGGCGTGCGGATCGGAGCTGTATTTGCCCTTCGGACGTCACGATCCTGGACCGCCGACGCATCCGGTCGGGATTCTTGCGGCAATCCTGTTGGCCGCGGTGTTATGTTGCGGGCTTCGGTTTCTATCTGTGATAGCCGTAACACTTTTCGCCGTGTTAATTTGTTTGGGGATTCCGGTTGGCTGCTTGGTGCATCATTGGACCCCGGGTATATGCCAATATCTCTTGGCCGTTGCCCTAACTGTCAACGCTTGGTATGGATGGAATCAGCGAGACTATTTGGAAGAAGCATGATTAGGACAATCCTCAAAACCATCGGCCGACATGCCAACGTCCATCTCTGTTTGACGGCCGTGTTCGCGTTCTCTTGGTTTCTGCATTACATGGCCGTCATGCGTATGGAAATGTGCGACCGGCAATTCGCGGTGATGAATAACCGCACGATGCGAACGATGGCCTTGATCGAGTTGGTCGGTGCGAATTATTCGCTGGCAATTGCCTATGCCATTCTAACGGTTTCGGCCGTTGCTTTTCTTCAGATTCGCGGGCGACCCGCGTGGACTTGCTGGCTCACGGCTGCCGTGTTCGTCGTTCCATGCGTTGTGTACTGGTTTGCATGCACGTATATTGCCGTCGGCAAATTGCTGTAAAACGATATCCTGATATAGAAAGAGTACGTCCTATGTGGTCTTTTACTCAGCCACCTCCGTCAAAACGCCTCAGACGTGGCTCGTTAATTAGTCGTCCCTGAAAGACTTTACTTTCCTCGACGGAATTGGGGGCGGAAAGATTCAAGGGGGCCATTCCGACCATCCCTTGGTCGTATTGGCTCGGAAGAATGACTGGCAACGGTTCGACGCAGCATTTGCCGACTGTTATTGCCCCGACACGGGTGCTCCGGCTAAGGCGCCCCGGTTGCTGGTCGGTCTGCACTATCTGAAGCACACATTCAATGGATTGGATGAGTTGTCTCCCTCTCACCACCTGAAGCGTCTTTGTCCTCCTCACCCGTTGTGTCCCGCCTCAGAATGAATCGCAGCAAGGAACTTCTTCAGGGACGACCATGTAGGATGGAACGATATCTTTTATTGCTCAGCGCCCCGTCATTTGCTCTAGCTTTTCAGGGTATCGAGCACCTTGCACTGTAATCTTCGATGCGGCATCATCGATGGCACACAAATCATCTGGCGCGAGTTCGACGGAAACAGCCCCGATGTTCTCGTCCAAGCGGTGCAGCTTCGTGGTGCCTGGGATCGGAACGATCCAAGGCTTTTGCGCCAGCAGCCAGGCGAGTGCGATCTGGGCAGGCGTCGCGTTTTTCTGTTGCGCGATGCTGCCAAGTAGACTAATCAGGGCCTGATTCGCCTTGAGTGCTTCCGGCGTGAAGCGTGGCAAAGTACTGCGGAAGTCGGAGCTGTCGAAAGTTGTTTTTTCGTCCATCTTGCCCGTGAGAAAACCCTTGCCCAGGGGGCTGTACGGCACAAAGCCAATTCCGAGTTCCTCGATCGTCGGTATCACTTCCTTCTCGGGGGTTCTCGTCCACAACGAGTATTCGCTCTGCAACGCGGTGACCGGCTGGACAGCGTGCGCGCGACGGATTGTTTGCACTCCTGCTTCGGAATGGCCAAAGTGTTTGACTTTGCCCTGCTCAATCAGCTCCTTGACCGTTCCTGCCACGTCTTCGATCGGTACGCCGGGGTCAACCCGGTGTTGATAGAGCAGGTCGATGGTTTCGACCTTGAGCCGCTTAAGTGAACCCTCGACGGCCTGCTTGATGTGTTCCGGTCGGCTATTCAATCCCGGCGCACCCTTCATTCCGCGCGGATCGAAATTGGGATTCAGATCGAACCCGAATTTGGTTGCAATGACTACTTGCTCGCGGAATGAGGCGAGGGCTTCGCCCAGAAGCTCTTCGTTTAAGAATGGGCCGTAAACCTCGGCGGTATCGAAGAACGTAATGCCGCGTTCCACCGCTGCATGCAGGAGGGACGTCATCTCTTGCTTGTCTTTAGGCGGACCGTAAGAAAAGCTCATTCCCATACAGCCAAGGCCGAGAGCCGAGACTTCCAGATTGCTGTTGCCAAGTTTTCGCTTTTGCATTGTTTCCCCCTTTGAAATTAAATGGATGGCTTGAATTCTCTTATTGACACCAACGTTACCGATGGTCTTTGTTTCATTGTAAAAAAGGCTGCTTCAAGCGAGTTTGCTGTTCCATTGGCCGTGAAACGGTTCCTTGGAAATACAGGACGCAATAGGCCGCAATCTATGCTGCTCTTCCCATATCATGTGCTTGTTTCATGGCTTCACTTGTTTTTATGTCGCCGATATTCCAAGCGCCAGTCCCATAAATGACGCCTTTTTCTTTCGATCCGTTGAGGCAGGAGGTAAAACCCCTGAACTCTTCTAGAGTTCTTTCCATCGCTCGTTTGTTGGCGTCTGCCGCAGTCATGATGAAATAAAACTCCTTATTTGTGATTTCCATATAACGAGAACAGCATCTGTCAATCAGCGTTTTCATCTGCCCGCACATGGTATAGAAATAAACGGGGGTGGCCATCACAATGACATCGGCGGCAATCATTTTTTCTAGGACTTCGCCCATGTCGTCTTTTTGGGGACAGGGCTTTCCTTCATTAAGGCAAGTGCAACAGCCTGTGCAGTAATGGATCTTCTTGTCCTTCACGAATATCTTTTCTGCATGGTGCCCGGCGTCTTTCGTCCCGGCCATAAACTGTTCGCATAAGAGATCGGAGTTTCCGCCCTTGCGCGGGCTGGAGGACAGCACTAAGATTGTCTTGCTCATGTTTGCGTATTCACCTAATTGTGGTTCGCTCATCTAGTATTGCAGTCCAGGTCTGTCGGCTCATCCTGCCTCTTGCAACGTCCCGATGGCAAGTGCAGCGGGTTTGCCTGATCCCGGAGTAGTTCTCTGCAGTTAATAGTAGGTCGATTGGGCGACGAAAAAAAGGAATATTTCTACGAAAGATTTGCCTAATTCTATTAGATATCAGGAAATCGACCCATGTTATGGTCAATATTGTATATTATTCCTATGAAGACTCAAACAAGGTCGGAGTATGGAGATGGACAACCAGAATGACAATCGCAAACGACTTGCCAACCTGCTCGATGAGGTGGCTGTTCACGAAGGACCGCATCCAACGCTGATCGATGGCGTTATGGTGAGTCGCCACACGAAGCCGATGTCCCGCACGCCGGTAATCTATGAGCCGAAGATCATCGTCGTCGGTCAAGGCCAGAAGCGATGCTATCTCGGTGATGAGGTCTACGTCTATGATCCGTTCAATTATCTTGTTTTATCGGTGCCGCTGCCGGCGGAGTGTGCATGGGATGCAAGCCCCGAGGAGCCGTTGCTCATCATGTCCATCAACGTCGAACCAACAATGCTCGGCGAGATGATCCTTGAGATGGACGAGCCGTTGTCGCCCGTTAGCCCGACGCCGTTGGGAATCTCGACGACCCCGATGAGCGAGGAACTAAGCGGAGCGGTGATTCGGCTCCTTGATTGCCTCAAGAGTCCGCTGGATAGCCGCATACTTGGCCAACAGTCGATCCGCGAAATCCTATATCGCGTACTGCGAGGCGAACAAGGCGGGGCGCTTCGTGCTTTGGCCAGCCGGGATGAGCACTTCACCCGAATTGCTCGGGTCTTGAAACACATTCATACCGAATGCGAGAAACCGTTCAGTGTCGAGAGCATGGCGAAGCAAGCTCGCATGAGCGTTGCGACCTTCCATCATAATTTCAAACTCATAACAGCCTGCTCCCCGTTGCAATACCTCAAGCGAATCCGTCTTGACCGGGCGAAGCGACTCATGGCCCACGATGGCTACAATGCAAGCACTGCTGCAAAGGCAGTCGGCTACGAGAGCCAATCGCAATTTAGCCGGGAGTTCAAGCGGCTGTTCGGCGCTACGCCCCTTGAGGAAGCCGAGCAGATGCGGGCCCGACTCGTCGCCGACTGAAGCCCTGCCGTTTTACTGACCGTTAAACGTGCAGTTACCATCATTCGCTAGTACACCTTGCGTGGGACGAGCGATCAGGGGGCAAATAGTAAATCCTGTGGTATACTTGCTGGTGCATGAGGCTCAGAAAGCGCGCCTTTAGAACAGGGTCATGGAAATGGCCAGGCAAGGAATACTGGAACGGTGTCCGCGCCTCGTTCTGCACCTTTGGTTGCCCCTCCTAGTTTGCGCCATCGTACCGGTCGGCTGTCAGAAGACTTCTTTACGCGACCGGTATACGTTCTATTCGCCTCAGATTCGGCATGTAACGTTGATGCCGACCGACGAGGTTGTTTGTGCTTCGCTTGGGAATCTTAACCAAGCAAGCGCCTGTTTTGCGGCGGGGGTTCGACAGGAGGAAGAGGGCCTTGAGGGCTGCGTGGATCTCTATTATCTAGCTGCGATCTATGCTTGGCGACACTTGGAGTCGGCGCCGGTCGCGTTGCCCAACGATTCCAATTATCAGACGGCTTGGCAGACCTATCAGCGAAGTCTCGGCGGACTGATGACGAATGCGATCCGGTTTGGTCGACTCGACCCAAGGGGCCACTTGATCGTGGCCGACAGCAGCAGACGTCGGACGGTTCCGATCGAGTATTATGGATTCGCTTGGAAACCCAACGAATTCTGCCAACTGCATTTGACGAGTGATTTTGCCTATAACGATCTCCAGAATAACTTCCAGAGCAGTGGACTAGGGATCTCATTGGTCGCCGTTCGTCAAGGCAACGGCCAGGAGATGTTTTATCGGCCAAAACAGCCGTTTCCAGTCACGGCCGTCCTGCGGTCGCGCGGTTGCGAGGAGCGAGGGACCGGCGGCGGAGACGCTGTATTGGCGTTCTATAATCCGTGTCTTTACGACTCGTTGCACGTCGGTTCAGCGGTCGCCGGTTTGGCAAAAGATCTTTCAGCTCCCTTTGCTTGTTTGCTCCGGGAGTCACCTCGGAATTTCACGGAAGGTTTTGTGAATCCGAGCGATGGCAAATTGAAGCCGAAGTTGATCATGATGGAGCCCTACCAACGCGGCAAAATACCGGTCGTGTTGATCCATGGCCTTTGGTCGGACTCGATGACCTGGGCGGATACCGCGAACGAATTGCGTGCCCAGGGCGATCTTTATCGGCGATACCAGTTTTGGTACTTCGAGTATCCGACGGGTGGCGAGTTGCTGATATCGACTGCCGAATTGCGCGAGAAGCTGTTGTTGGCCAGGGAGCAATTCGATCCAAAACACCAAGATGCCGCGATGGAGCAGATCGTTTTGATAGGCCACAGCATGGGCGGGCTGGTGGCGCAGTTCGAAGCGACTTATTCGTATGATGTTCTTTGGCAACATATCGCCAATCAACCCTTGGAGGCGGTGCGCACCTCGCCCGCCATGCGTGAGGAATTGCGGCGCACGTTTTTCTTCGATCCTTCACCGCTGGTGAAGCGGGTGATCTTCATTGGAACACCGCATAAGGGATCGGGCATGAGCGGAAGGCTTGCCGGGCGCGCTGCATCGAGCTTGGTGCGGTTCTCCAGCTTCGAGACGACCCAATACCGGCGATTGATGGACGACAACCAGGACATCTTCAAAGAGTATCTATGGAAAGAACGGCCGACCACGGTCGATCTATTGGAGCCCTCGAACCCGATGCTTCTGGCGCTAGCAAAAATGCCCTTCGGCTGCGGCATCCGATGGCATTCGATCATCGGCACGGGCAAGAGTACGCTTGCCGGCGAGACAAGCGACGGCGTGGTGCCGATATCCAGCGCGCGTCAGGCGGGCGCGTGCAGCGAGTTGCTCATTCCCGCCGGGCATCAGAAATTGCATCGTAATCCGGCGTGCGTGGCCGAGCTAATGCGGATCTTACGTTTGCACGATCGGCAATAGCGTTGAACTTGGCGAATCAAGAAAAACGAAGAGTCGCCGATGGATTGCCTACCAGAGCGTCCACCGGCGACTCCGATTCGTATCGAATCGTTCGCTTAAAGATTCACGTGGGGATCAGTCCCACCACCACTGGCCCTTGGCCAGATTCGGCTTGACGGTCGAACGCACCTGGGAGACTTTGGCTTTTTCATCTTCCAGCATGTTGTTCGAGTCGATGGCTTGGGCGGCCTGAATCTGCACGCCGCCGCCGATGGGCGTCATCAGCGATTGACCCTTCCAAACGGCGTTGACGGCCGTTTCGACGGTCTTGGGAATGTCGTAAGTTTCGACCGGGAATTCCTTCTCGCTGCCGAAGAACTCCATCTTCCAGTCGGCCTTCTTGCAATAGCCTTGCTGTTGGATATAGGCCGAGGCAATGGTCAGGTCGATGAGGTTACGCAACTCGGCATAAACCGGCGAACGCTCGGCCAACTCGGCATACTGCTTGGTGAAGTTGGAGACGAACGATTGGCTGGCTTTGTTGACGCGGCCGGCCGATTGACGACGCTGACCGTCGGCCATCACGACTTCGTCCTCACCGACCAGCTTCACACCGTCGCCGACCAGTTCGGCCGCCAACTTGTCTTCGCTTTGGCGAACGCACTGATAGTCGGGCAAGAAGAACCAACGCTGCATGGCGTTGTGGGCCATGTCGCTCGGCTTCGCCCGATCGACGTAGCTGATCAACTTGACCGGCGGCTTCTCGAGACCGATGCCGATCAACTTCATGCGGTAGTCGGCTTCGACCATGACTTGGGCGAACCGCGATTTCGGCGAAACGCCGTTGATCGTGACCGTTTGATACCCGAGACTGTTGCGCAGACCTTCGACGAAGGGCGTCGGCTCGTTCGGATTCGGCCGATTGCTGCGGAGATAGTTGTGCATCGAGGTTAAGCCTTCTTTGGTCGGATCAATCGAGCAGCCGATCAACGGCGTTGAACTGCCGCCGGTGGGGAAGGCTCGCAAGGCAACGACCAAATCTTGCAACTGAATCACCGGCCTCGTACTGGTCAGGCCGACCACGCGCCCGGACGGATCGGATACCCAACCCTCGGCCGGACCAGCGAGGACGATGTCTTTGCTGTCAGGATAATAGAACACATAGCGGACGCGCTGGAGACCTGCGAGGTAGCGCATGTCGTCGCTGATGGTGCCTTCATGGTCGAGAATCGCTTTTTCAAGACGATTGAGCGAAACTTTTCGCAGCTTGCTGAAGGCCGTGATCTTGGGATCAAGCGTGGCCTTGGCGGACGAAATGCGTTCTTTCATCACTTGCCCGCTCGGATCGCTGAAGACTTTCGTGCGGAGCACGCCATCGGCATCGACCGCAACACCGGCGGCCGAGTATTGTGCTTCAGCCGCTTTGGGAGCGCCCATTAAAAGCGTAACGACCGCCAGCAGCCCCAACGACCAACGACCGAATCCTCGACAACGCATGGGTAGAATCTCCGATTTCCGAGAAAATGTCCGGTACGCTCCCCCCGGCGACAGATAGCAAAAGCCGTCGGCGGGAGCGTGGATTAGAGTCATCTTAAAGTTCCACTCTCTTGATCTTAATTGGGCAAGCTGGGTAAAGCAAGTAATTGGCTTGAAATTGTCCGAAAAAACCGTTGCAGAGCGGCCAAGAATTGAGTTGATATCGATACCCCGCTCCTCAGACTAACCCGTCCTGGTCCTTCCTTCAATCAACGGGACTTTGGAGGAATTATTCACTTTTTATAAAATGCCAACCATTGTGGGTGGGATGCATAAAGCGGTTCATTGCCACAATCAGATATCGTAAATCGCTTGCCGAGATACAACTTACGAATTATATAACAGCCGTAGAAATCCTCACTTGACGCCATTTGTTTAATTAGCTACAAGCATTACAACGGTTGGATTCTGTGATAGCTCCCCAAGGACAAAAGCTGCCACCCCCCCTGGTGGCAGGAGAGTAAGCGGATATTTGCTTGGGAGAACGGCTGGAAACGATTGGCCTAGAAGGTTGTATCGAGTTGGTTTCTATTGCGCCCCGCGGAGAATGAGAATTTTTCAAAGGGTTTGGGTCCTTATTTGGACTCGATAAGGACGCCTCGAACATACCTCGTCAACAGCTTGGGTTGGTTCAAATATTTCTTTGTGAAGCTCAATACAGTTCTCTTTTTGGCTTCCATCGAGACAACCTCGGAGTTGCTTGTGCTGAACATGTTGTCTTTATGAGGTGCCAACGAACCCCAAACATTACCTGCCATTACATGGATGAAGCTGGATACTATTGAAAGGTTCTGCCCCTGCCGAGAAAAAGTGCCGTTGGGAGCCTCGTCTCGGAGGAGGTTGGGTATCTCAAAAAATGCCTTGAATAATACGACTGAAGCGGCCTCTACCAAAAAATGCATGTAAGTCAGAAGAACGTCACAAGAATTTGCAGCATGAAATTTATAAAACGACCGCGCACTGTATTGGCTTTTTTTAGAAAAAAAATTGTCATTCCTGCAACTTGTACAAACCTGGAATCATCGCAACCTCACCAGGATCTTGCCGATATTGAGACTGGTACAACCTTGGAACCGTCGCCATCGCCTCAAGATCATTCCGTGCTTGAGACTTGCGCAACCCCAGAGCCACCGCTGCCTCCGCCTCTCAGCCGGGAGCAAAAGATACTCGAACGGATTGATAAAGAAGGCGTCGGGGTTGAAATCGGCCCTAGTTACAACCCGATTGCGTCAAAACGTGACGGTTACCAAGTACACGTGATCGATCATGCTAGCCGTGAAAAACTGGTTGAAAAATATAGCAAGCATAACGTACCTGTTGAAAAGATTGAAGAAGTTGATTTTGTTTGGCAAGGCGAACCCTATGCCGCATTGACTGGCAATCCCCATTTCTACGACTGGATCATCGCCTCTCACGTGATCGAACATACCACGAACTTCATCGGCTTTCTCGACAATTGCGGAAGCATTCTGAAGGATAGTGGTGTACTGTCGTTGGCGGTGCCCGATATGCGATTTTGCTTTGACCGTTTTCGACCCTACACAAGCATCTCCAGGGTTTTGGAAGCCCATCTGGAACAACGAACCAAGCATACGCCTGGAACGATATGCGAACATGCACTAAACCTCGTAACCAAGGGCAGCCAGATTGCCTGGCAGGAAGGTTTCCAAGGCGAGTACGCTCTAATGCGTCGTGATTGTGATATTCTGGATGTATACCAGCGGGCCCAACATCAAACGGTCTATATGGATGCCCACGGCTGGTGTTTTACTCCTTCCTCGTTCCGGCTCTTACTTCATGATTTGTTCACCCTCGGCCTGACCACATTTCGGGAGGTGGCTTTCTTTCCAACGGCTGGGTGCGAGTTTTTCGTCACTCTCTGCCGCGAGGGAACGCCGCCGGCTTTCGATC
>JAEAMG010002619.1_pt1 | contig 10927 bp, 6 predicted proteins | sample 8958741 | NCBI WGS metagenome assembly JAEAMG01 (sample SAMN16933256, study PRJNA681125) | bioreactor sludge metagenome | isolation source: anaerobic bioreactor treating anionic surfactant - SDBS | place: India: Bengaluru | collected 2019-02-28
CCATACGATTAAGTCGGGATACGCCGCCCTGACGGAACGGTTAAACCGTTTTCCCCAGGGGGCGCCCCCTTCGGAACTGCTGTTGAAGATACTGCGCGTTTTGTTTCAGGAAAAGGAAGCGGCGCTGGTGTCCCTCCTGCCAATACGGCCGTTTACTGCGCAGAAGGCCGCGTCCGTCTGGAAGGTTTCCATTGTCGAGGCACAAAAGACGCTCAATGCACTGGCGGACAAGGCGCTTCTGCTTGACATTGAAATGGACGGGGATACGCAGTATATGCTGCCGCCGCCCATGGCCGGGTTCTTCGAATTCTCCATGATGCGGATTCGGAACGACGTGGACCAGCAGGCGCTTGGGGAACTGTTTTACCAATACCTGAACGTCGAGGAAGATTTTATCAAGGCGCTTTTTACAGAGGGGCAGACACAACTGGGACGGGTGTTCGTGGATGAAACGGCACTGACGCCGGAGAACAGCCTGGAAGTGCTGGACTATGAACGGGCCAGCGAGGTCATCAGGACGGCTTCCCACCGGGGGATTGGGATATGCTATTGCCGGCACAAGATGCAGCATCTTGGCCGTGCCTGCGATGCCCCCCTGGATATCTGTATGACCTTCAATACGGTGGCCGCCTCGCTGGTTCGGCATGGGTTTGCCCGTGAAGTGGACGCGGAGGAAGGGCTGGATCTGCTCCGGGAAGCGCGTGAGCGAGGCCTGGTACAGTTCGGCGAAAATCAGCAGTGCCAGGTCAATTTTATCTGCAACTGTTGCGGTTGTTGCTGCGAGGCCATGATTGCCGCGCGACGTTTTGGCATGTTGCATCCCGTGCACACCACCAACTTCCTGCCGCGCATTGAAACAGAGGCCTGTACGGGCTGTGGCAAGTGTGTGCAAGCCTGCCCGGTGGAGGCCATGGCCCTGGTTTCCGCCAACGATCCCCGTCAATCCAAAAAACAGAAGGCGGTTCTGCGCAAAGATATCTGCCTGGGCTGTGGCGTGTGCGTACGGTCGTGTAACGTGGGATGTATCCACCTCGTGTCCCGACCGCAACGGGTTATCACGCCCGTGGACTCGGCGCACCGGATTGTGCTCATGGCCATCGAGCGGTGCAAACTCCAGCACCTGATCTTCGATACCCATGCCCTCTTGAGTCACCGCGCCATGGCGGCCATCCTCGGCGTAATTCTGAAACTCCCGCCCCTTAAACAGGCCCTGGCAAGCAAACAGATGAAATCCCGGTATCTCGTCACATTAGTTTCACGGGTCAGAGGGATCAAGATGGGAACGCAAAAATAAATGTGTCTTGCGGCAACAGTGTTTGATGTGGGAAACGCTTCTTTAGACCGAGATAAAGGAAATCGGGAATTTACTATAGACTTGGGTTGGTCGGTCTGCATTACTTCCGAATAAACGTTATTTCTTCGATACAAACGTTCGCGCCGCTGAAATTGCAGGGGTCGAATCGCAGGGACGCAATGGTTCCGCGCCAACGCGGGTGGGCATCGAGGTCCAGCAGGTACTCATGAACGGCGCCATCGCGCTCCAGCGCGAAGGAATGGCTTTGGGCTTCGATGGTTTTACCAGCGCCGATGGTCCAGAACAGCTGGGCGGCGGTCTGCTCCAGCATCTCGCCGGTCACTTGCATACGGATATGCAGTTTCCCGTACCGCGCGGCGCGTAGCCCTTCGGTGAAACGCGTAATTGCGGGATCAGCGTTTGTCGTCTTGAAACACAGGTTTCCCCCTTCCGCATGGAACTGGTCTATGCCCATGAATGCGGCCCAGCCATCTGCGTCCCCGTCGAAGTTCCACTGGAATGATGGGGTGGTTACAGGGAAGTCATAGGGGCCGAGCCCGGCGTCGCGGGGACCGAAATTGGGCGGCCAGTCGCCGGGTTCCCCCTGGCCGAAGACTTCGCGGATGGCTTCATACATGCCGAACCCGAACTCGAGATTGGGTTCGATATAACTGCCTTCGCCCCATTCGTTCACGGGGCCGAGGATGATATCTTTCTCTCCTTGCCGGTCGCAATAGGCGCGCGCCTGTTTGAGTATTTTCTTGAATCCCGCGATAGTGCGCCCGTGGAACGCGGTCGCATTGGGTCCGTGCCAGGGCCGGGAATCCCAGCCGGTATCCACCACGGGGGTATAGTGCAGCGGGCCGGAAAGGGCGCGCCGCTTTTCCCAGGCTTGTTCCACTGTGGCTACCATGTCGTCGTATCGTCCTTGGGTCGGGGCGGGCGCCATGGACAAGGCGTCGCCCCATTCGTGATAACTGGTCTGCCCTGCGTAGCCTTCTTCTGTCAGCAACGCGATTTCCTTTTCGTTCATCTCGTGGCGCAACGAGATAAATACGATGCCCTCATAGCCCGCTGCGCGCGCCATTTCCTGCGACTCGGCAAAAGCGGCGGCCACCTCGGCGCTGCCGCCCAGGTCGGCGCGGATATTATGGGCCGCCCAGATATAGACGACCGGCTTGCCGTCCACGTGGTAATAGCTATCCATCGTGAAGTAGTTGTCTATCCATTCCCGGGTGACGTTGCGCCAGTCTTCGCGCGAATGGGTGCCCGGCGCATTGTGGTTGGCCCACATGATCGCCACATTCAGCAAATCACGGTACCGCGCCTTGCGGTACGCATCGAACCAGTGCTGCAAGTGCTGGTTCCCCGCTGACCAGTACCAGTCCACCAGGAAACAGGCGATGCCGTTTTCAACGGCCCACTTGATCTGCCAATCCACGCATTCCGGGTTGCCCTCGTCATAATAGCCAAGCAGGGGACGGCGTATCGGCGCGGTGTTGCGGATGCAGTCCCATTTTTCCGGTGCGTTCCATCCGGGAAAATAATAGGCCATAATGTTGTGGGACGTCTTCAGGGGCTTTGGCTCCGGCACATAGGCGGCTTCGACAGAAAAGGGCGGTGCGAATACGAGATCCGTCTCGGCCATTTCAGACTGGGTGTCACCGTACAGGACCGCGCGGCGGGTAACAGGTTCCGCCGCCTTTAGCGTCCAGCGCACCTCCGCCGTTTCGCCGTGGAAGAGGTTGCCCGTTTCCTGGAACACAGGTCCCTCCACCAGGGCAATCCCTTCCGGCACTTCCAGACGCAGCGCATCAGGCTGGGCCTCACCCGCTCCGCGGTTCACAAGCTGGGCCAGGATTGACTCTGGTCGTCCCGCGCGGTTGACGGCATGTTCAAATCCGAAGTAAGAGACTTGAAGTTCCGGCAGCCCTTCGGGTTCCGTGCCCAGTATGACGCTTTCCACCTTGACCTTGTCCGGCTCCGGAATTTCCAGGTGGATCGCTGTCAGGCGCCCTTCCCACGCCGGGGTGGCCTGTAACTCGATATGGCGGCTATGGGATACGTTGTCCCGTGAAACGTAAAGGGTTTCGTGACGGCTGCCTTCCATAGTGCTGGTGGACCAGTGCACACTGATGCTGGTATCAGCATTGGCGCGCATGGCCACGGAAACCCAACCTATGTCTTCCGTGGGGATGGCCAGCGACGGGGCGGTCAGTAAACGGCCCCCGTTGAGGCTGCTCCATCCCGCGCTCTCCAGGCCGGTCGTAAAGTCCCAGTACGTCGGTTGTGCTACGGCGTCGGAAACCGGACGTTCCAGTACTGCAATGGATTCAATTTCGAAGGCTGCATTTTCATACAGGTCCAGGCGAAGCTGGCGTATCGTTCCCTCATGATGCCAGTAAGGCAGCAGGTAGATGTCTTCATAGTCCTGCCCGTGCACGGTGAATCGGGTGGTCTTGTTCTCGTCGAAACCGCCGTATTTGCCCGTGGTCTGTCCTGTCCAGAAAATTTGTCCATTACCGCTGGACGAAGCGCGTATCCGGAGTTGTATTATTTGGGTGGGCGTGGCCGGCAGTTCCAGACCGCTGCAGGTAAAGAAGGGATCCCAGTCTATGGTGCGTCCTTTAAGCACACCCTCCTCACATGCGACATCGGCCAGATGGCTGTTGGCATGCCAGGCATTGCATCCGGTTTCCTCGGAAAATTCCCATGCCTGAAGCGTTTGATAGGCTTCCCCCGCGCCAAGTGTACAACATAGAAAGCACAAAATTGCCATGGTCGCCCTTTCTTTTGAGGTGCCGAGCGGATGGGTCGCTCTTACGCTGCCACTTCAAGCGGGAGGGCGCTTGTCATCCTGGACTTTTGGTGTGTCTTACTGGGGAGGGGCGACCGGCGCCTGAACCGGAGCTTGTCCGCCACCCTGCTGCGCCTGTTGCGCCTGTTGGGCCGCCAGGGCTTGTTGAGCCTGCTCATACTTGAGTTTTTCCACACGGGCCTCATCAATCTTCTTTTCAGACATGGCCACCAGTTCCTGTACGTCTTGGGCCACCGATGGGGATTCGTCGGCAGGAATCACGGCGACAATGCTTGGTACCCGCTGGTAGTGCCCTATGGCTTCTTCAAATTGTTTGCTTTCGCGTGACTGGTCGCCCTTGTCCAAGGCTTCGCTGCCGGCATCAAGGACTTCGTTGATGACATCGGCCACTTCACGGCGCAATCGGCGGATCTTTTCCTGCGCGGTATTCTTATGTACCTTGAACTCGTCATCCACGGCCTCAAAGAACCCAACGGCCTGCCGGTAGGTACTGATGGCATTGGCGAAATCATCCGCTTCCCGGAACCGGTTTGCTTCTTCGTGTACACGTTCGCCCGTGGCGATAATGCTCAGGGTCACTTCCAGACGCTCATTGCGTTCCCGTATCGCCACGTTGGTTTCCTGAATAAATTTGGCTGCATCATCATTAGTACGATCAAAGTCCAGGGCATTTGAAAAGGATTCCAGGGCGGTGTTCAAATCGGTATCTTCGGCAATCGGCTGGCTCGCCCGATCCAGGTAAAATTTGCCGAGGCTCATGTAATGTCCGGACAGTTTGCGCCCAATCTCCCGGCGACGCGGCCCGCTGAAATTGTAGGCCTTCTGCCATTCCGAGACGCCGCGTTGCTTAACCTCACGGCTTTCATTCGTATAAAAAATATCTCCCAGCCGTTCATAAGTTTCCATCATCTGCGGATTAACTTTTTCGAAATTGGCGTATACCTTTTCGACCTGCGTCATGTTTTGTTTCTCATTGACCAGGTATTCCATTTCATTTACAAAATACCATGTGAGGGTGCGCGCTGACGGCTTGGACAGGCTAAATTCCACCACAGGAGTATCCTCCTGCAGGACGGTATACCACACATCCGCAATGGCTTCCACGGCGCGAATGAAATATGCGGGCCCTCCCTGTTTCATAAAGCCTTCATACCCCTTCCCGGCCTGGTAATCATTTGCGATCAGACGCTTGTCTTCCGTCTGATAATTACGCTTCTGATCAAAATAGTCCCGGGCGTTCCGGACAAAAATTCGATTGTTTTGCATCGGCCTGAAACCATATTTATCTATGTGCTGTTCGATACCGGAAATAATCTGACGACGAAGTTCGTGTTCCGATTCCGACCAGGTGAACCCATAAGGCAGCATGGCATGCGCCGTAAGCGAAGCCAAAACACCCATACGATAGGCAAAATAGGCGGTGGGGCCATATTGCCGGACATCCCGCAACAAAATTATTTCAAACGAAATGGCCTGAATAACCTCTTCGTCATTGTTCAGTGGTGTTGCGGGAGTCAGTATCTGCCACCCGGCACTGGCGCCGGCCATTACATCCCGCTCAAAATTGGGACCTACAACCCCTCCTGGCCGGAAGGTGTTTGGGAAATCATCCTTGATGACCTGCAGCGCCATTGCGGTAATACTTCGCATGGCACGCGGTCCCCATGCATAGGCATCGGATACCTGTAGGGCGATAATCAAGGCAAGCATCACAACCACGCGAAAGAGGCCATGTTTTAGCATGACGTTGGTTCCTTATGGCGTAAAAAACGCGCTGGTAAAGCTACTTCTATCTTCCACACACTTGCGCTTATAAGTAAAGTTCTTCCCATTGTGGGAAGTAAATATCTCGGCCTTGACCGCTGGCCGTGCCTACCGGCACGTCCCACTGGCCGCCGATACTGCCGCTTTCTAAGATAAAAACTATCACAAAATGCTCCAAAGTGTCAACAGTTTTTTGCTCTTGTGTCCAAGTCCCCTTTCTTTTGCTCGGGGCTGTCATCTTCGGATGGCTTAAAAGAACGTAAGAAACGCTGTGAAAACACCTGTCCGACACGCCGGCCAAACAGCCAATACCGCCTCGAACTGGCCACACGTGCGGTCTGTAAAAGGAACTGCTCCACCTGGGCAAAAATCTCCGGGCTGCCCTCTCCGTTAATGATACCATGCCGTTCCCGTTCGAAGAGGACAAACTGTTTTTGGCGCGTGCCCATGTTTGTGAAAATGTCGGGGCCGCTGGATGGGTCTACAGTTGGGTCCTTGGATGCCTGGATGACCAGGGCGGGTATGTCAATTTTCGGCAATGCATCCGCGGTGGCATTCATGATGGCGGTAAGTTGACGGACACCAGTCAGAGGATTGCGGATATAGTTAATATGCTTGTTTTCGGGATCGTTTTCGACATAATCGTGTGCATACTGACTTTGTCCAAAGCGTTTCAGCATGGAATTCAAGGAGATGATGGAAGGAACCAAACGAATGGAATAATTGCGCACATACAGGGGGGCGCAAATAGAAAATACACCTCCCAAACGCCCTTTCGTCCGGGCTGCGGCAAGCAGGGCGAGACACCCGCCGGTGGAGAAGCCGCCCACTACAATATTATCGGTCAGGGTACGCATGATTGCATAGCCCAGGTTTATGGCATCGTACCAGTTTTCCCATTGTTGACGGGCCAAATCCTCAGGGGCAGTGCCATGTCCTGGAAGTCGCACGCCATACACGGCAAATCCGTGCCGCCGCAGGTGTTCCGCGAGCGCTCGTACCTCGAGGGGTGCTGCCATGTATCCGTGGGCGAGCACTACTCCGCCCCGAATGCGCCAGGGACATACCAGGAAAGGACGACCGACATCGGGTGGCTTGGATTCACGCGGATTGTAAAACGAAGCATAGTTCCGCTCATATTCGCGCAGGTCTTGTTGTACCAGGTAACGGCGCAGAAAGGCCTTTACCACGAAGTCCGGCGCCCATGCGGCATACCGGGTGACGGAGGCCTGCAGTTGTGCAGCCTCGAATTCATTTGCGATTACCTCGGGCGTCGCCTCGACGGGCATGGAGTGAAACTCGGGAAGGGGCCGGATTTTTTTGGGCGCCTTGCGGTATCCCCACTCTGTGGCGACAATAAAATTCTTTTCCACCGCCATCTGCAGAAATTCCTGGAAAGGGGCATGGGTTTCGTCATCCAGCAGGGTTCGGCATTGCACCAGCAGGCGGGGGTGCAGATGAGGAACCTTTCGTAATGCTTGCAGCGAACTCAGGAACAGCCGTTCCCGATAACCGCGTTCGGTGAACAGCCGGCCTTCGGGCTGGTCCTGCATGATTCCCGCGAAAAGATGGTCAAAGTTGAGGGTAACCCCGGCATAGATTGCTGTCATGAATTGCCGGGTAAGCGCCTTGGCGGCCGACTGGAACCTATCATGTGGATTGGATTCCAAGTCGGCGAGGCTATTGAAGCCGCAGGCCATGATGGGGGCATACTCCGGAGCGTCCAGAAATTTGCCAATATCCAGAGGTTCTCCCAGCGTCACATCTATGTCGGTATCCTCGGCGAGCACGGTGCCTTCGATGGACAATTCCGCCAGGGCACGTTCACTCAGATTCGGCTCCATGATCTTGGCGGCTCGCACAAAAATGTTATCCCGCGCCCGAATCGGATAATAGGTGATATTCACCGGGATAATGACCGTCCGTCGCGCCTCCACTTCCTCCACATTTTTAAGATCAAATAATTCGAGAGCGCGCGCCAGGTCCTCCCTGCTTTCGCGACTGTGCAGGCAGCGGAATTTGGCACGGTAATAGGCGGTGCGCAGCGCTAATGCCGCTGCGCCCGTATGGGGTGGGCGTCGCCGGGTACCGTCAAAGACCTCTAATTCACCATCGCTGCCCACCGTGCGCTTGTCCTTAATCATGGCGCCTTCAGGAAAGATGATCCATGGGTGGTCGCCCCGAAGCAGCGACCGGATAATTATTTTATCCCGGTCGGGATCTCGCGTGGATACCGTACCCATCGCCTCCAAAAAAGCACCCACAGGCCCCTTAAAAAGATCAGCTGAGGCGAGCGACCACGGCTCCAGCCCGGTATGACGGTGCAGGATGTAGGGCAGAAGGAGGGTTTCAAGACGGGTAAAATGGTTGGCCACAAACAGGATGGCCATGTTGGGCTCAATAACAGATTCGTTGTGCAGGCGCACCTCGGCCCGCACCAGTTTTGTGGAGAGGTCCAGCAGCCACTTGGTCAGTTGCACTACGATGGAAACGGCCATCAGGAATCCACCTTTGTCACGTTACCGCGCTCCTTCATCGCCTGTGGTATCCCCCCGTTCCGCGAACCCGTCTGCATACCTTTATACGCTTTCCTCTCCTTATACATTTGCCGCCTTGCCACGGGTTTCCGAAAGATCCTACCATCCATCAGCTCTTCATAACAGGCGAACTTAAAACAGTATACCGTATATAGCGATACAAAGTCTCCATCTGGGCCGGATTGACCTGTTCAAACGCAATCGCCATGCCCCATTCATCCAAACGTGACACTTCGCCCCTGCATAGTATAGGATCATGGGGCATATTGGCATGGGTCAGGTAGACACGAACCCGGCAGCCTACGGGAAGATAATGTTCTGTCACGAAGAAAAGGCCGTTCATACTGACATTCACCGCCTGGCCTTCCACAACAGCGCCACATTCGAGCCGCACCTCGACATGCATGGGAACCGAACTGCGCATCTGACCGCGTTTTTCAGCATAGCTTGCCATAGCTTATACTCCTTGACCTGTATGCGCCCAAACCATACCCCAAAGAGTACTACATAAAGATTCAACTCAGATTTCCACCTCTTATAATATACCTAAGCGCCTCAAAAGTCCAGAAATTCTTGTTTTTTAGAAATGGAACCTCAATACGAAATCCCGGCGCCTCCTGTTTCGCTTTTACGCCTCATAAGCAAGCGCCATGCCCTTTGGAACGGTAGGTCCGGAGTCCCTTTCCTATTCATAATTTATTTCAACATGCTGGTAAATGGTAACTTAGATGATAATGATGTCGTAATAAAGTCATCATCTTAAAGCGGAGATAGGGTAGAAGCACCGAATCCTTTCCAATATTCTTTCTGCTGTGATACGAAAGCGGTACACGTGCCCTGCTTCACTGATTTGTCTGACACTGGTGTCGGGCGAAATTTATCCTTTATTAGAACACCACAGCGCGCGGTATCCCAGGTGTTGTACATATAAATCCAGCAGGATTAATGCTGTAAAGGCTTCCGCCACCGGCCAAACTCGCGCTACGATGGTCGGGTCGCGCCGGGTCACGGCGCTTAGTACGGCATTCTCCACGGATACTTTATCAATGGTCCGCTGATCTTTGGCGATGGTCGGAGTAGGTTTTACCGCAAGTCTCACAATCAGCGGCTGGGCCGTGGCCAAGCCGCCTGTCACGCCGCCCGCGTTGTTCGATTCGAAATAGACCTTGCCGTCCTTTGCGCGGATCTGGTCATTATCCTCGGAGCCACGCATGTCCTTGACGGCGTATCCGGCACCGATTTCGACTGCCTTGATGGTGCCAATGCTCATCATGCGCCCCAGTTCCCCGTCCAGTTTTTGAAAGACAGGCTCGCCCAGGCCGACGGGCAGCCCTGTTGCGACCACTTCCACCAGGCCGCCGCTCGAATCACCCTCGTCGCGAATCTCCAGGATGCGTTTTTCCATGGCGAAGGCGGCGTCCACATCCGGACAGTTCATAGTCGGATGAATTCCGTGCTCTTTGCTGATGCCCATTGCGTCCAGGATGCGCGCATTGGATTGAATCTTGATCAAATCCCTTTCGAGTTCGGCAAGTACCGCTGCCTTCTGGAGAAAACGCATGTCGGGGGTAAATCGGCCCTCGGTAAACAGCCAGGCATAAATGGGATCGTAATCCCGGCGCACCTCGCGGAATTTATCCACCTTGGCCCGGGCGAGGTCAAGGGGAACATCACCTGCGCGTACACCAGCGGCTTCTTTGACATAGGCAAACACCTCTATACCATGTCTCTTGAGGATATGCCGGGCTACAGCGCCTGCGGCCACGATGGTGGATGTGTACCGCCCGCTGAAAAATCCTGCGCCGATACTGTCATCCCATTCGCCATACTTGAGGTAAGACGCATAAGAGGCATGCCCCGGGCGCGGCGTGCGGTTCGTGGATTGGTATTGTTCTATATGTTCGAAGTGGCGGTCCAGGTTTGGAATTAAAATAACCAGGGGGGTTCCATTAGTATAGCCTTTGTTCGAAAATCCGGGCATGGTGTCCGCTGCATTGACACCGCTGTAGATGATGGGTACGTCCGGTTCACGCCGCGGTGAGGCCAGTTCGCTCTGACCGGGTTTACGCGTCAACAGTGCCGAGTAGACCTCAGCCTCGGTGATATAAAGTCCAGGCGGTACGCCCTGTAGATGAACAGTCAGCCCTTCCTGGTAACTGCCTCCCGCTACGGACGTCTTAAACATGGTTCCGTATGTGCAACCCAACATAATGCATCCTCCTTCATTCTTTTATCAAAATTATCTGGAATCACGCTGTCAACGTTCAACAGACTAAACGACCCCGTTATTTAAGTCCTTTTCTTTTATTCCCGCGGAATTTTCACCCGCTATAATGCGTGCGGATAATAATATGTTCCTGCCCGGCCTGTCAAATAGCATTTCGCATCTCGCGAAAAGAGAGGGCAAAGGCTGCAGGCATTACACAGTTAGGAGCCGTCAATGAATTATCTTTACAGGTCCAGACAGATGAATAGCCCCGTAGAGCCCGTCTCTTGGTACCTCCTTGCTCTTAA
>JAEAMG010002621.1_pt1 | contig 10920 bp, 9 predicted proteins | sample 8958741 | NCBI WGS metagenome assembly JAEAMG01 (sample SAMN16933256, study PRJNA681125) | bioreactor sludge metagenome | isolation source: anaerobic bioreactor treating anionic surfactant - SDBS | place: India: Bengaluru | collected 2019-02-28
TCAGGACCATAGCCCAAACGGTACCTCCCCCGGTCGCACGGTCCCGAGTCGGCAAAAATTTCCTGTTCATATTGCCACGCGCAGGCGTCCATGATACACTAGCGATTAGTTTATTGACATTCAGTCAGGATGCGCAGATGTCCTGTGCGAAATAGCCGTGCGGCTCGAGTAGGCGGGCCTGCACATCGGGGAGTTCGGTACCAAGAGGAAGAGCAGTGCCAGGCGGGCCTCTAGACAACTCCAATCCACATCCCATGGACCCTTCAGAAGAGACCGCGCGGCCCTCGGAGGCGGCGCCGGATTCCGGCCGGTCTCGCGATGCCGGGGCCGGGAGCCAGCCGGACCTGGATGCCCTTATCCAGAGTCTCCAGAGCCCTGATTCGAATGCCGTGGGGGAGGGCGATACCATTCTCGTCCCTTCCGGGGGTGAGTCCGCACATCATCTCCCGGATCCGGCTGAAATGGATGAGATCATCGCTTCCCTTGCCGGCGAGCAGGACGAACAGAGCATTGAAGTGACCGCCGGCGCACCCCGGGCTGCGGCGCCGATTCTCCAATCCCTCGAAGAATTCACCCCGGAGACCAACCCGGAACAGGATCTTGCCGCGAGCGGTCAAAATGACCCCGTTGCGGATTTCGCTGCCCTGGATACCTTGCTTGCGCAGGTGGATGATGGCTTGAGCCACGGGACCGAGAGCGCGGAGGAGGACACGGACACCGGCCCGCAGGACCCCGCTGCGGCTTCCGCTGAAGCACCGGATGTCTCCCCCGAACCGGAGGACGTGCCTCGTGCCGCTCCTGTTCCTGGGGATGCCGACGACATGGACGCCGTCATCGCCGCACTCACCAGAGACGGGCCGGCCTCAGGCGAAGACGTCGGTTCGGAAAACCTCGCCGCCGCCGGCACGGTGCAGGAACGCAAAGATACCGGCGAAACCGCGCGGGAAGCGATCAACGCCCTCCTGAAACAGACGCCCGGCGCGCCCGCAAACCCGGCGGCGCCGCAGGCCGCCAGAATTTCAGCCCCGTCTTCACCTGAAGCGGCCGGTGACATGGCCGAGGCTTTCCCCTCGGTAGAGCCCAAACATGCCCGGCCGCCGGTGTCGCTCCGCCTGCCCTTCGCCCTCCTTGCCAAAGCGGGGGCCTCACTGGCCGCGGGCCTGCTTTTCGGGCTGGTCGCGTACGTGCTTCTGTCGAATTACACCTCGCGCGTGCCCGAGCTCGAGGTCCCCGATGTTGCCAGAACCCAGGACCTCGAAGCGGTGATGGAGCAGGCCAGAACGGCCATCGCCGCCGGCAGCCACGCCGCCGCCGCGCGCCTGCTCGAAGCGCCTTTGCGGGCCGCCCCGCCCAGCCCGTTACGGACCGAGGCCGAATTGCTGAGGCTCGAAGCCGCCTACCGGGCCTTGCCTTCCCAGGCCGCCGAGTTCGAGATTGAAATTGTCAACAGTTACATCGACTCGTTCCTCGAACAGGCTTCGTCGCATCCGAGGACGCCGGAAATCCTGCAATGGAAGGCCACCCTCTATGAGCGCGCCGGGGTCCTGTTTGCGGCCTGCAACGTGTACAACCAGCTCCTCACCGAATACCCCGACCTGCCCAACAGGCCCGAGCTGCTTCTTCGCGCGGGCCGTCTGGCCCTCGACACCGGACGCTACACCGAAGCCGCCGCGCATCTCGAGCATCTGGTCAAGACCTTTCCCGGAGCGCCGCAGGCCGCACACGGCACGCTGCTCCTCGGGGAGGCCATGGTCCGCCTCGGCAGGCAGGGCGAAGGCGAAGCGCTGCTCACGCGGGTCGCCCACGCGAATGCCCACAGCCGTCTGGGGGCCGACGCCTGTACCGCGCTGGGGCGCATGGCCCTGGAGCGCGGCGATTACCAGGCCGCCATCTCGCTGCTCAAGACCCGTCTTCAGTCTGGAACCACCAGTGACGGCAATGACGCAGTCCTCCTCATGCTTGCAAAAGCCTGCCGGGCCGCGGAGCAGACCCAGGACGCCCAGGATGCGCTGCGCGATATCATCCGGTTCTTTCCCGAAAGTCCCTCCGCGCCACAGGCCTATCTCGAGCTGACCAGCATGCTGGATTTGGCGGGCAGGCGCGACGACGCCCTGCGAATCGCGTCCGAGGCTGCTCACAGACATCCCGGCAACCCCGAAATCCTGCTGCGGTACGCACACTTGCGCGAACTCGACGGCGATGCCCGCGGCGCCGCCCAGGCGCTCCTCTCGGCCGAGCAGGCCGGTGCGTCCGATCCCCAGGTGCTGTTGACCGCCGGTAACCAGTTCCTCAACGCAGGGTATTCGGAAGACGCGGAAAAAACCTTCCATCAACTGCTCGCGGCATTCCCCGGCACGCCGCAGTCCATCGCCGCCAATGTCGCGCTGGCAAAGATCGCGCTCAAACGCAATGAATCCGGCCGCGCCATGGCGCTTATGCTGGACATGGCCCGCCTGGCCCAGAACTCGCCGCAGGAAGTCGAGGTCATGCTGGCCCTGGGCGAGATGTACCAGGAACTCGGGCTCCTCTCGCAGGCAGCCGAGACGTACCGCGGGATCGCCGCCGCCTCGTCCGAGCCGGAAATCCTCGCCCGGGCCGCCCGGGCGCTGTTCCGGGCCGGCGCATGGTCCGAGGGAAACGAAGTCGCCCGCCGGGTGGATGTCGGGACGCTGACCCCTTCCACGGCCTACGCCTTTCTCATGGAATACGGCCATGCCATGCGGCTCGCCGATTCAAGCAAGGCGCTTCAACTCATGGAACAGGCCCATACCGGCTATCCCGGGGAGCGTACCATGAGCCAGGTCCAGCGGCTTGTCGAGACCTGTCTCGCACTGGACCGCTTCGACCGGGCCCTGGCGATCGCGGAAGAACTCTCCGCCTCCGTCGATTCCGCCAACGCCGAAGATTACCGGGAACTCCTCATTGCCTGTGGCGACTACGCCGTGGAGCGCCAGGACTACGCCCGGGCCGCCACCTGCTACACGAAGGTCCTCGAGGTGAATGAGCGGGATACCCGGAACGCACAGTGGGCCCGATTCCAGCTTGCCAGCGCCCTGCATGCCCTCGGCAAGCTCGAGGATGCCCGGCCTCTGCTCGACGCTATTGCCGCATCCACGTCGCCGTGGGCCGCCGAAGCCCAACTGAAGCTCGGGTATCTGGGGCTGCGCGCCCGCATGGACGGAACTCCTGATACACCGGGTCCGTCCGGAGACCAGGCGCCATGACGACGGACCACTCGATTGCGGCGCGCCTCGCCGACTGTTTCCGCCGTCAGCTCGCGCTGTTCAACCGCATGGCTGAGGCCCACGCCGCGCTGCCCCGCGAGCCCGAGTCGCCCGAATGGACCGAAATGCTGCGTCTTCAAACCCAGTTCTCGCGCGATCTGGCCGCGCTCGAGCAGGAATTCCAGATCCTCAAACGCGAATGGGACCAAACGCCCGGCATCGAGCCGGACACGCGCAGCCGGATGCGGGAACTTGCCGACACCGCCCGCCACATGACGGACGAGCTCGCCCGCGCAAACGCCGGAAACGCGGCCCAGGTCGCTGACATGATGCGGGAAACCAAAGAACAATGGGCCGCGCTGCAACGAGGCAAACGCATCCTGCGCAAGCTCCGCGCGGGCGAACCGGGCGACGCCGGTTTTATCGACAGGAAGGCATGACAGACCCCAACGACGCCGACAGAATGAAGGCGCTCGAGTCCGCCTTCGCCGAGTTCACCCGAACCACGGCCGCCATGGGGGAATGGTACCGCTCGCTCCAGGCGCGCGTGGACGAGCTGGACAGGGAACTGGAAGACAAGAACCGGCAACTCGCGTTCGCCAATGATTACCTGAACTACATTCTCGAGAGCATGTCCGACGGGGTGATTGCCGTCGATACCGCGGGCTGCATCACCCGCTTCAACCGCGCGGCCTCCGAGGTGCTCGGCTATGCCGCCGGCGACGTCGTCGGAAAACCGTTTCACGAAGTGTTCGGGCGCGAATTCGCCGCACCTCCCGGCGGCCGTCATCCCATGGAACTTCAGACCCGGAACGGCCGCACCGTCCCCGTAAGTGAACGCGATGCCCCGATCGCCGATCGCAACAATCAGCGTATCGGAACCGTCAAGGTCTTCGAGGACCTGTCCGAGCTCGAAACCCTCCGCCAGCGCGTCCGCCAGAAAGACCGCCTGGCCGCCCTGGGCGAAATGGCCGCGACCGTTGCGCACGAAATCCGGAATCCCCTGGGCGGACTCAAAGGATATGCCGCCCTCCTCGTGCGCGACCTCGCCCAGGAGGACCCGCGCGCCCGGCTGGTGTCCAAGATCATCGATGGGGCAAACCAGTTGGAACTGGTGGTCTCCGACCTCCTGGAGTACACGCGGCCCGTTCAGCTCCGGCTCGAGGACACCAACTGCGCCGAAACGGTCGACGCGGTGCTCCGCTATCTCGGCGAGGTTCCCCCGGGCGTGCAGGTCCACAACCACGTCGGCAAAGACCATCGTGTGCTCGCGGACGGCATGAAACTCCGCCAGACGCTCCTCAACGTCCTCCAGAACGCCATCCAGAGCATCGATGGCGCCGGCGAGGTCACGATTACTTCCGGGCAGGACGCCTCCTCGACGGTTTTCACCATCCGGGACACTGGGCGCGGCATCAGACCCGACTTGCTGGAAAAGGTCTTCTCGCCCTTCTACACCACCCGCGAGAAGGGCACGGGATTGGGATTGGCCGTGGCCGCCAAGATTGTCGAGGCGCACGGCGGAAAAATCTGGGCCGAAAGCCGGGAAGGACACGGTTCCCGGTTCCATATTCGGCTGACGCGCGTCGACGGCCTCTAAAGGTCCGCGCGCTGATTTCAACACGGACCACCGTTTCACGACGGGCCGGTTCCGGGAGCGTATGGCATGGCACGATCGCAAATTCTGGTTATTGACGACGAACCCCTCATGGGCGACTACGTTCAGGAGACCCTGGTCCGCGCCGGTCACGACGTCGACGTGTGCACCAGCGGGGCCGCCGGACTCGAACTGATGCAGAAGAACTCCTACGATGTGCTCATCACCGACCTTCGCATGGAACCCATGGACGGCATCCAGGTGCTCCAGCGGGCCCGAAAGGAAAGCCCCGGAACCCACTGCATCATCATGACCGCCTACGCCACCGTCGAGACGGCGGTCGCCGCGCTCAAGGAGGGCGCCGTCGACTACGTCATGAAACCATTTACCCCCGACGCCCTCGAACTCGCCGTAGCACGGGTCCTGCAGCGCGAACAACTGGCGCGCGAAAACCGCTACCTCCGCGCGGAAGTGACCGAACGGTACGATTTCGACCGGATGGTCGGGGAAAGCCCCGCCATCTCCTGCGTCTACGAGTACATCCGCCGCGTGGCCGACAGCCGCGCCACCGTGCTCATCCGCGGCGAGAGCGGCACCGGCAAGGAACTCGTGGCGCGCGCACTCCACTACAAAAGTTCGCGCCGCGACATGCCGTTCATCAAAGTCAACTGCGCCGCCCTCTCCGCCGGCCTGCTCGAGAGCGAACTGTTCGGCCACGAAAAAGGCGCCTTCACGGGCGCCCTCGAACGGAAGATCGGCCGTTTCGAACTGGCCGATAACGGCACCCTGCTCCTCGACGAAGTGAGTGAGATCAGCCCCGAGCTTCAGCCCAAACTCCTGCGCGCGCTGCAGGAGCGCGAATTCGAACGCGTCGGCGGCAACCGCGCCATCCAGGTCGACACCCGGATCATCTGCACCACCAACCGCGACCTCGAACGCGCCATGGCCGAAGGACGCTTTCGCGAAGATCTCTTCTTCCGCCTCAACGTCGTCCCAATTTATCTTCCCCCGTTGCGAGAGCGGCGCGATGACATCCCCTCACTGATGGAGTTCTTCCTCAAACGCTTCGCCAGCGAAAACGCCCGCCCGGCCCGAGGCTTCTCTCCCGAGGCGACGCGCCTGTTTATGGAATACGACTGGCCCGGAAACGTCCGCGAACTGCAAAACGCGGTCGAGCGCGCCGTCGTGCTGTCCACCGAGAGCATCCTCGGTCCCGAACTCTTCGCTCTCGGCGCCGGCGCCCCCCTGGCAAAGTCCGACGGGAATGCCGTGAGTGTCCGCATTGGCACGACCGTGGGCGAGATGGAACGAATCCTGATCTTGCGTACGCTCGAACGATGCGCACTAAACCGCACCCGCGCCGCGGAAGTCCTCGGCATCAGTGTGCGGACCCTCCGCAACAAGCTCAAGGAATACGGTCAGAACGGCGGCGACGACGCCGAATGAGCGGCGCCTCCCGGGGCCGCCGGGCGTCTGCCCTGCATTTTCCTTCCCGGACAGGTCCTCGGGCACGCGTGGTCATACAAACCGGGATACGTGTTCGCGCCGGGGACGGTGCTTTGAGCGTGTCCCCTTCTGGGCCGTCTTCTCCGGTGTGGGACTTGCACGCGCCGTAACTAACCCCGGGTTGAAACCCGGGGCTATTTTCTGCCGTCCCTACGGGACTCGATCTGGGTGCGGCACGAAACCCCGGCTTGAAAGCCGGGGCTATTCTCTGCCGTCCCTACGGGACTGGATCTGGGTGTGCGGCTGCTAATCCCCGGGTTGAAACCCGGGGCTATTTTCTGCCGTCCCTGCGGGACTCCATTCGTACGCGGCGCCAGGCTCATATTCTTTTGTCCCTGCGGGACTCGGTCCGGGTGCGGCACGAAACCCCGGCTTGAAAGCCGGGGCTATTTTCTGCCGTCCCTGCGGGACTGGATCTGGGTGTGCCACCGATCCCTGGGTTCAAACCCGGTATTCTTGAACATGCCGTGAACGTGCCGGAGGCACGTCGGATACTAGCCCCGGGTTTCAACCCGGGGTATCCGCATCCCCCAAGGGGTCGAGTCCCGTAGGGACGGCAGAGTTCGTCCTTGAATGCGCCGGAGGCACGCCGGATGCCAGCCCCGGGTTGGCCGTCTCACGTGGTTCGCGAGTCCCGGTTCCGTGACTTGCCGAATGGGAGACGTTACCGTGAATGGCGGCCTCCTCTATCCCTGGCGGGCTATGGGTCGTGCAGAAGCGCCATTTCGATGCCCCTTATCGTCGCCACTAGGCAGAATTCTCCGCAGAAAGGGAATTCTTTCCGCTTTTTTGGCGCGGCAACTTCCTGCATTCCTTGCGCAATTATTTACTGAGAAACAACTTATGACCATCACTGCCTGTGGCATGGGCCTTGCTTCCCAATGACGTAGCGGAGAAGCTCTAGCGGAAAGGAGGACCCCTTTGGAGCCGTTTGCGGGTGTCGACGTAACGCGCGTGCTGCACAACGCGATGCGTGTGGCGGCCACCAACCACCGCATCATCGCGAATAACGTCGCGAACGCCGACACGCCCAACTACAATGCCGTGCGCATGGACTTTCAGGCCACCCTCAGGGCGGCGCTCGAGGGCCGGGACCGCGTCTCTCTTCGCAAGACCCAGGCCCGGCACCTCGACAGCGTGCGGTATTTGGCAGAATTCGATAATCTTGCGATTTCGTCAAAGAATGACTACAATAAGGTTGACTTGGAGGAGGAAATGGCAAGACTTAGCGCCAACACAAGCGACTACACAACATATGGTAGTCTGCTTGTCAAGTATTTCCAACAGACCAAGAATATGCTCAACACGCTCCGATAGGACAACGGCACCATGGTTCACGGCACGATGTTTGACACCATCTCGGCCACCGATATCGCGGTGGGCGGCCTGAAAACCCAGCGCGTTCGGATGAATGTCATTGCGAACAATATCGCGAATGCGCTGACGACCCGCACGCCGCGCGGCGGCGCGTTCAGGCGGCAGATGGCGATTATCCGCGGCGACCAGCTCCAGCCCGCGATCAACCCCGACCGGTTTGGTGTCCGAGTCAAGGCGGTGAAAACGGATTACTCGCCGCTGCGTCAGGTCTACGAGCCCGGTCATCCCGATGCGGATGCGAATGGATACGTGAACTATCCGAACGTGGACGTGGCGGTTGAAATGGTCAACCTGGTTGCGGCGCAGCGGGCGTACGACGCCAACGTTGCGGTCGTGGTGTCCGACAAGCGCATGCGGCAGAAGGCCCTGGATATCCTCCAGGTGTGAGTGAGCAGCCGTGGAGGGGATGCGGCCACAGAACGGGCCGCGAACCGGTAACCGGCGTGCAAGGTGAGGCGAGATGGCAGATGAAAGCATGAGGGTGGAAGGACTTGGCCCGAAACGGGCCGGCCTCACCCCGAACGAGCTCCGCACGTCGCGTCTCGCCTCGGATACCACCTCGGCCGGTTCCTTCAAGGACGTTCTGGCCGAGGCCGTCGGGGAAGTGCAGCGCCTTCAGAATGAGGCGGACATGACGATTAAGCAGGTGGTGTCAGGGGAGATTCGCGACGTCACCGACGCGATTGTTGCGCTGGAAAAGGCCGATGTGGCCTTTCAGACCATGATGACCGTCCGCAACAAGATCGTGGCCGCCTACGAAGAGATTATGCGAACACAGATATAACGATGCGCGGGTCTCATGTGCAGCGGGATCAGCGCCTCGTGGTTGAGCTAGAGGATGTCGCCAGTGAGTCTTCTCCGTTATCTCGCGGCGGGCCTCGCACACCGGTGGGGAGGGTTCCCACGGAGCGAACACGTCCGTGTGGCCGTCGGGGCCGTTTTGCTGTGTGTAGCCGTCCTCGCGGCGTGGAATTCCGCCGTGAGCCCGGGCGGCCCGGGGGCGTGCGCGGTGGAACGGCCGCGGCAGGGGAGCAGGGCTTCGTTTGACGATCCGATTGCCGGGCGCATTGCTACGGCGCCCGTCGAGTCCAGCGCGAAGGTGACATTTGAATCCCGACCAACCGCCGGAGCCAGTGGTGCGGCGCCGGTGGCGGTCGTTCCGTGTGACGTGCGTCCGGAGGCTTCCCGTGTGCGGGGAGGGCATTCCGGCAACGCGGTACCTCGGTTCCGGCAATATGGCGCAAGAGGGGCTTCGAGCAAGGCTGGGGGTCCGGCCGTGGGTTGATGAACAAAGGCTCGTGTTCGCCATAGGGTCAGGAAGGTGAGGGACAGACCGTGTTGGAATACATACGCCAGTTCCTGAACGGAATTCAGCGCACATGGCAGCGCCTGTCGCTGAGCGCCCGCGTCAATATCGCGTTGTCGCTCGCGGCAACCATCGCCGTCATCGCCGTGCTGGTCGTGTACGGAAGCCGGCCGCAGTATGTCGGCCTCTATTCCGGACTGGATCGGGAAGACTCTTCCGCCATCATCCAGTACCTGGAAGACAACGACATTCCCTACCAGGCGCGCGATGCCGGCGCCACCATCATGGTGCCGACGCGCAAGCTCAGCGAAGTACGGGTCGCCCTGCGAAACCAGAACCTGCCCAAAACCTACGGCGCCGGCGTGGGCTTCGAACTCTTCGACCAGCCCAGCGTCATGACCAGTCAGGCCGATCAGGACATCAAGTACTGGCGGGCCGTCCAGGGCGAGCTCCAGCGTATGCTGAACGAGTTCGCCTTCGTCCGCCGATCGCTGGTCTATATCCACCGAGAAGAGGAAAGTCTGTTCTCCGACGAACAACGCCCCAACAAGGCCGCCGTTACCCTCGATGTGTCGCGTCCCCTCTCCAAGGACGAAATCCAGGCGGTTCTGGGCGTTGTAAGCTCGTTTGGCGGCGCCAACCTCGCCCCGGAGAACATCACCCTCGCCACCACGGACGGCCGAACCCTCAATCTCCCTGCCGAAGACGAATTTACCCAGATATCCAACCGCCGGCTGGATTTCCTCAATGAGTACGAACGGCAGCGGGAATTGAAGGCCGAAACCGCTCTCGCCAAGATGGGCGTGAAAGGCTTCGTGCGCGTGAGCCTGGATATTAACAATAGTTCCGTCGAAGAAACCTCGACAAAGGCCGACAAGGGCACCCCGGTCAGCGATATGATCACGCGCACCGAGACCACCAGCCGTGAATCCCTCCCCGAAGGCCCTCCAGGAACACTTGCCAATATCCCGGAGGGCACCCCCGGCGCACTCGAAACCACGGAAACCCAGCGCGAAGAACTCTTCAATTACGAGCCGAGCATCACCAGGACGACCACCATCACGCCTCCCGGAGCCATCCTGAAAGCCCGTGCAGTTGCTGTCGTATCGGGCACTTACGAGCCCGTAACCGACGCCGCGGGCAAGCCCACCGGCGAAACACAGTACGTCCCCCGGCCCGACGAGCAACTTGAGGCCTACCGAACCGTTGTGGCTACCGCCGTAGGCCCCGAGTTGACTCCGGAGGAGGTCTCCGTGTTTGACCATCCATTTGAAATGGAACAAGATGCGGCGATTGAGACGTTTAAGGCGTTTGAGTGGGCGCAAATACAGGAAAATATGCTAAAATGGGGAAGCACTGCGCTTAAAGTGGTGCTGGTGCTTATCGGGTTCTTTGTGTTCAGGCGCTTCTTGATGCGGGTGCTGGTATTTCCTGATGGGGAGGAAGAGGCGATGCCGCCCCAACACGAACCTACGCTGCGGGAAATGCGCCGCAGGGAGATGGCCGAGGAAGTGGAACGCGTTTCCACCGAGCAGCCGGAGCAAGTCGCGTCGCTTTTGCGGGCCTGGCTGGCCGAAGGGGAGGACTAGGCCACGGCGAAAAAGAAGAAAGCGCCGGCGGTTGATCTCAGTGCCTTGGACGGCAACACCAAGGCAGCGATCCTGCTTGCCTGCCTGGGACCCACGGCCGCTTCCCGCGTGCTTTCCCGCATGGACGACGCGGAAATCGAGCGTCTCACCCTCGACTTGTCCAGTCTGGGCACGATTGATCCGGAAACGCGCGAGGCGATCATCGAGGAATTTCACCAGATGATGATCGCCAACCGGTACGTCACCCAGGGCGGCGTCGACTACGCCAAGACCATCCTGGAATCGGCGCTGGGACCGGAACGGGCCGTGGAGATCCTGACG